>WBZS01001936.1_pt1 | contig 14329 bp, 12 predicted proteins | sample 5204201 | NCBI WGS metagenome assembly WBZS01 (sample SAMN12344357, study PRJNA552823) | activated sludge metagenome | biome: Activated sludge suspended growth; feature: Nitrification reactor; material: Wastewater; isolation source: activated sludge from nitrification reactor of wastewater...
AGGCTGCCCTCAAGGCCGCCGAGGCCGAGCGCAAGGCGGCCGACGAAGCGGCGAAACTCGCTGCGGCGGCGGCGGCCCTTGCCCCTGCGCCCGCGGCCCTGGCGGCAGGGCAGGCACAGGCAGGGCAGGCACAGGGGCCTGCCCCTACGACAGGCGCGGAGACGTTGCCCAGCGGCAAGCCGAAGCCCATCTCTGGCAAGGTCGCCAAGGCGATGCGCGAGCGCGGCCTGACGCCGGGTGTGGACCCCATCCCGGCCGACCTTTTGCCGCCGGGCGCAGGACAGGGGGACTAGCTCATGGCCGCCGTGATTGATCCCCTCATCCACACATCCCCCGCGCCCAGCCTCGACCAGGCTTTCCCCGACGTGGTGAGCATCGATGCCGGTGGGGCGACCGTCGTCCAGGCCGACCGCCTGCTCGAAGTCTCTCGCTACCTGCGCGACCAGATGGGCTATACCTATCTGGCGAACATGACCGCCGTCGACTACCCTGACCACCTTGAGGCGGTTTATCATCTATACCCGATGAAGGTCATTGGTAACGAGCCGTCGCAGGGATTGATCATCAAGGCCCACGCCACCGACAAGGACGACCCGGTCATTCCCAGCGTGACCTCCGTCTGGCCTGGCGCCAACTTCCAGGAGCGGGAAGTCTACGACATGTACGGCATCCGCTTCGCCGGACATCCGTATCTGCGCCGCGTCCTGATGTGGGACGGCTTTGAGGGCTGGCCGCTACGCAAGGACTACCACGAGGCCTATTACGAGGGCGATACCAAGCCCTTTGCCAGTCGCTGGCCCGGCGGCCACCATGTCCGCGCCGAGGAGCGTGCCAGGTTCGCCCGCAATGTTGCCTACCCCCGCCATTGGGATCCGGCGAAGGCCACCTCGCCCGATGAGTCCCTGCCCGTCGTCGATGTTTCCGAGCTGAACACGATCCATACCCAGAAGTTCGTCATCAACATGGGGCCACAGCATCCCAGCACCCACGGCGTCTTCCGGATGCAGGTGACGCTCGATGGCGAGACGGTAGTGGACGTGATGCCGGTCATCGGTTACCTGCACCGCAACCACGAAAAGATCGGCGAGCGTAACATGTGGCTGCAGAACATGCCGTTCACCGACCGCCTCGACTACTTCTGCTCGATGGGCAACAATACTGGCTACGCCCTGGCTGTGGAGAAGTTGATGGGGGTCGAGCCGCCGGAACGCGCTGAGTACATTCGCGTCATCATGCAGGAGTTCACCCGCGTCCAGAACCACCTCTTCGGCCTGGGCCAGTTCCTGTCCGACCTCGGCGCGTTCTTTACGCCGATCCTGTACGCCATTGAGAACCGCGAGCTGATTCTCGACCTGTTCGAGATGACGAGCGGCTCGCGCATGATGTGCAACTACATGCGCTTTGGCGGCGTGGCCTACGACCTGCCGCCGGAGTTCATGCCTCTCGCCCACGAGCTAGCCTTCGAGCGCCTGCCCCGCGAGATCGACGAGCTAGAGGAGTACCTGACAGCCAACGAGATTCTTCACAGTCGGACCATTGGCGTCGGCGTTTTGCCTGCCGAGGCGGCCATCGGGCTGAGTATCTCGGGGCCGCTGCTGCGCGCGTCGGGCGTCAAGTACGACATCCGCCGTCACCAGCCCTATGGTATCTACGACCGCTTCGACTTCGAGATCCCGACCCGTCCCAACGGCGACCTGTATGACCGCTATCTGATTCGCGTCGCCGAGGTGCGCCAGTCCATTCGCATCCTGCAGCAGGCCTTCAATAGCTTGCCCGACGGCCCCATCCTGGCGGGCCGCAAAGCGTGGCAGATTCGCGTGCCCAAGGGCGAAGCCTATGGCCGCGTCGAGAATCCTAAGGGCGAGACGGGCTTCTTCGTCGTCAGCGACGGCACGGCCAACCCGTACCGCTATCACGTGCGCGCGCCTAGTTTCGTGAACATCCAGGCCCTGCGCGAGATGTCCATTGGCTTCAAAATCGCCGACATCGTCGCCAACCTGGGCAGCATCGACATCGTGCTAGGCGAACTGGATCGCTAGGGGGACGAATGTTTGGAAGTGGCGTGCTGCGTGGCATGCTGGTCACGCTCAGGCACTTCGTTGAAACGTACACGGAAGACCCACGGCGCGTCAAGGCGCGCGCGGCGACGCCCAACGCCGTCCGCCAGACGCCCAACGACGCCAGAGGCCTCTTCACCGTCCAGTACCCGGAAGAGAAGCTCGCCATTCCAGAGCGATTTCGCTTCTACCCGATGCTCATCGTCGATGGCACGACCGGCCAGGATTGGTGTACCTCATGCGGCATCTGCGCCAAGGTCTGCCCGCCCCAATGCATCTGGATCGTGCGCGGCACGCAGCCCAATGGCAAGCCCAAGCCGGAGCCGGAAGAGTTCTATCTCGATACGACTATTTGTATGCAGTGCGGCTATTGCGCTGAATTCTGCCCCTTCGACGCCATCAAGATGAACCACGACTACGAGCTATCGGCCTACGAACGCCACGAGTCGGCCATCTATAACAAAGAGATGCTGTCGGTCACCACGACCTTCTACGCGCGGACCCATCCCCGTGCTTGGGCCGAGGAATCGGCGGTGCGTGCGGAGAAGGAGGCCCGTGACAAGGCCAAGGCCGCCCCGGCGACTCCCGCGCCGGCGCCGGTGGCCGCTGCCCCGGCCCCTGGGCCTGCCCCGACGGGGGCCGCGTCGACGCCCAGCGGCAAGCCCAAGCCTATCTCCGGCAAGGTGGCGAAGGCGATGCGTGAGCGCGGGCTGACGCCGGGGGTAGACCCCATCCCGGCCGACTTGCTCGCCGCCACCGAAACAGCCGCTGCCGCGCCAGGGCAGGCGCAGGCAGGGCTGCCACAGGCAGGGCTGCCACAGGGGCCTGCCCCTACGACAGGGGCGACGCTACCCAGCGGCAAGCCCAAGCCTATCTCCGGCAAGGTGGCGAAGGCGATGCGTGAGCGCGGGCTGACACCGGGGGTAGACCCCATCCCGGCCGACTTGCTGCCGCCGGGTGAGGGGTGATCTGCGATGGAGAATCGCGGCCTGTCACGCGAAACCTGCCGAGGCAGGTTCAGATCCATCTGCCCGCCTGTGTGAGCAGGCATGACATACCAGCCGCCGAATGCCATTCGGCGGGACCGACCAATGGATACCCAGGCTTTTCTTGCTACGCCGCCGTGGCGCTAACCTGGAACTGTGACCGAGGCAGTGCGGCGACGCGACCCTTCCTGATGTACCCAGGGGCCAAGCCGCGCCGGCAGGATAAGTCGGGGGCCTGGCCCCTACCGCGTGTGGAGACGAATTATGCCCGCTGATTGGCTACCCATCCTGGTCATGTTCACGCTGGCCCTGGTTTTTGGCGTGCTGATCCTCATCGTCAGCCGTGTCCTTGGCCCCCACGTGCCGACCCGCGCGAAGGCCATGCCCTACGAGTCGGGTATGCGACCGATCGGCCACGCCCAGCGTCGCTTCCCGATTCGCTATTACCTGATCGCTACCATCTTCATCATCTTCGACGTAGAAATCGTCTTTCTCTACCCGTGGGCGGTCATCTACAAAAACATGGATCCCATCTGGTTTGGCCTGGCTGAGATCCTATTCTTCTTCGTCCTCATTGTTCTTGGCTACGTATATCTGGTGAAGAAGGGCGCGCTGGATTGGGAATAGCCTCATCGTGTGGGATACTTGAGAAGGGGTGAGACATGGGTCTTGAGCAAAAAGCCGGCGACATGGGCATCGTGACGGTGTCCCTGGAGAAAGCCCTCGGCTGGGCGCGTACGCGCTCCATGTGGCCCGCCATGTTCGGCCTGGCCTGCTGCGCCATCGAGATGATGCACGCGCAAGGCCCGCGCCAGGATATGGCCCGCTTCGGCCTGGAGCTGATGCGCGCCTCGCCCCGCCAGTCCGACCTGATGATTGTCGCGGGGCGGCTGTCGCGCAAGATGGCCCCTGTGCTGCGCCAGATTTACGACCAGATGGCCGACCCCAAATGGGTGGTCTCCATGGGCGACTGCGCCTCATGCACCGGCATCTTCAACAACTACGCCCTGGTGCAAGGCGTCGATGAGGTCGTGCCCGTCGATGTCTACGTGGCGGGCTGCCCGCCGCGCGCCGAGGCTCTCATCGATGGCATCATGCTCCTTCACGAGAAGATCGAGCGCGAGAAGCTACGCGGAGTCAAGGAGCCGCCGGTCGATCTGCGCACCCGAACCTACCCGACCACTGTCGCCGTCTACGACAAGGCCCCGGGGCGGAGTTGACCATGAGCCACGTCGAACAGACTCTGGATGCCCTGCGCCAGCGTTACGGTGATGTCCCAACCCAAGTGATGAACGGCCACGTCTCGGCTCTCGTACCGGCCGACAAAATCGTTGATGCTGTGGCGTTCCTGCTCAATCCCGACGGTGGTTTCACCCAGGTGATGGACGTCACCGCCGTGGACTACTACACGACTACGCCTCGCTTCGAGGTGGTCTACCAGTTGTTGTCACACCCGCATCGCTGTCGACTGTCGCTGCGGGTTGGTGTGCCCGACGTCGACGGCGTGCCCACCGTCCCCAGTATCACCGGCGCCTTCCCTGGCGCCAACTGGTTCGAGCGCGAAACCTACGACATGTTCGGCATCCGCTTCGACGGTCACCCTGACCTGCGTCGCATTCTGATGCCCCACAACTACGCGGCCTACCCGCTGCGCCGCGACTTTCCGCTGGGCTACGAGGAAGTGGCCTTCTCTCACAATGCCCACGAGATTCACAGCCGCAAACCGTTTACCCCTCAGGGTCTGGCCCGCGCGGCCGAGATCAAGGCTGTCCAGCCGAGCGCGTTGGTTGGCGCGGACGCTCCGCCTGACCCGACGTACAAGGACAGTTGGAAGCAGCCCATCGAGCCGACCGGCGGCATGCGCCAGCATGTTGGGCTGACCCTCGATGACGCCTCCACCATCGGCCCCCTCGCCGTATCCAGTCAGACGGCCGAGTCCCAGGACGACCCCTTCGGCGAGACGATGGTCATGAACATTGGGCCGCAGCACCCCGCCACCCATGGCGTGCTGCGGCTGGTGACAGAGCTTAACGGCGAGCGCCTCGTGCGCGTCATGCCCGACATCGGCTTCCTCCACACTGGTATCGAGAAGACGATGGAGAGTAAGTCGTATCTGAAGGCGCTGACATGCACCGACCGCACCGGCTACGCTGCGCCGCTCCATTGCAACATGGCCTTTAGCGGCACAGTCGAGAAACTCCTCGACGTGGACGTGCCGCTCAAGGCTCAGTACGCGCGCGTCATCTTGCTTGAACTCGACCGTATCTCCAGCCACCTCCTGTTCGCCGGCTCGTCGGCGATGGACCTGGGCGCGTCCAGCCCGTTCCTGTGGGCCATCGATGCTCGCGAGCGGGTCTATGACATCATGGAGTTGGTATCGGGCCAGCGGATGATGACCAGCTACATCCGCCCCGGCGGCCTGGCCTACGACCTGCCCCAGGGCTTCGACCGCGCCGTCCAGGCCTATCTGGACTATATCCCTGGCCGGGTTGACCAGATCGAAGAGATTCTTATCAGCAACCCTATCTTCCTCGACCGCACCCAGAAAGTTGGCGTGCTGAGCAAGGAAGACGCCATGCGCTGGAGTGTGTCCGGCCCCATCGCCCGCTCGTCGGGGGTAGACTGGGACCTGCGCCGCGACATGCCCTACCTGGTCTACGACCAGTTCCAATTCAACGTGCTCGTGCGGACGGAGGGCGACACCTACGCCCGCTTCCTGCTACGCTTGCAAGAGATTCGCGAAAGCGTCAAGATCGCTCAGCAAGCCCTGGACGCTATGCCCCCTGGCCGTTGGATGACCGCCAATCGTAAGGTCGCCCCGCCGCCCAAGGAAGAGATCGCCATCAGCATGGAATCCCTCATCCACCATTTCAAGCTGTGGACCGAGGGCTTCCGTACCCCGCCTGGTCAGGCCTACTTTGCCGTCGAGTCGCCGCGCGGCGAGATGGGTTTCTTCATGCACAGTGATGGCTCGGCCAAACCCTACCGCTGCCACCAGCGTTCTGGCGCTTTTGCCGCTCTCCAGTCCATGCCCCTGGTCGTGACGGGCATGCTGATATCCGACTTAATCGCGATCATCGCTTCCTGGGATCCTATCCTGGGTGAGATTGACCGCTAGCGCGACGACCGACGACCGACGACCGCCAATTCTGCCGGGGGTCGGGGGTTGGGGGTCAGGAAGCCACTATGCTCAGCGAACACTCCAAGCAACTTCTGGCCGAACGGCTGACGCACTACCCGCCCAACGAGAAGGCCTCGGCAGTCATCTACGCCTGCTATCTGGCCCAGGCCGATAGCCCGACCCACTCCATCACCCAGCAGGCGGCCCGCGAGATCGCCGAGGTGCTGGAGATGGACCCCACCGAGGTGCAGGGCGTTATCGGCTTCTACAGCCTCCTCTTTGAGGAGCCGATGGGCAAATACGTCATCCACTTCTGCAACGACCTGCCGTGCGCGCTGCGCGGCGCCGATCGCTTCTACGAGTTCGTGAGGGCGCGGCTTGGCATCGAGGACGGCGAGACGACGCCCGACGGCCTGTTCACCATTGAGCATGCCATGTGTATCGGGGCCTGCCACCGCGCGCCGTGCATGCAGGTGAACCTTGAGTTCCAGGAGTTCTTGACGGAGGAGAAGTTCGACCGCATCATCGAGCTATTGCGTGCGGGTGAGCCGCTGCGGGCCAACATGGCCGATGCCGAGCCGCTGTCCGCCGCCGCGCCCCTGTAGAGCTGGTGAGTAGGCCCCAAAGGCCTTCGCGACCTTTAGGGTCTGACGGATGCGATGAGGACGTATGGTGAAACACATCCTGCTGCAGAATCGGGATATTCCGAATATTGACCGCCTCGATGTCTACGAGCAGCACGGCGGCTGGGAGACCTGGCGCAAGGCTGTCACCGAGATGCAGCCCCAGGCCATCGCCGATACGGTGAAGGCGTCGGGCCTGCGCGGCCGCGGTGGCGCGGGTTTCCCCACCGGCGTTAAGTGGGGCTTCCTACCTAAGGGCGTCTTTCCCCGCTACATGGTCGTCAACGCTGACGAGAGTGAGCCGGGCACCTTCAAAGACCGGGAGATCATGGAGGGCAATCCGCACCTCTTCCTGGAAGGAACAGCCCTCAGTACCTACGCCATCCAGTCCAATGCCGCCTACATCTACGTGCGCGGCGAGTACTACGATGTCATCCGCTGTCTAGAGCAGGCCATCGCTGACGCCAAAGCGCGCGGCTACCTGGGCCAGAACCTGTTCGGCACCAGCTACAGCCTGGAAATATATGTCCACTCGGGCGCGGGCGCTTACATCTGCGGCGAGGAGACGGCCCTTCTCAACTCCCTGGAAGGCCAGCTCGGCCAGCCACGCCTCAAGCCGCCCTTCCCGGCCGCCGTTGGCCTGTATGGCAAGCCTACCATTATCAACAACGTCGAGACCCTCGCCAACGTCCAGCCCATCATCGCCAACGGGGCAGACTGGTACCGCCAGTGGGGAACCGAGAGAAGCCCTGGTATCAAAATCTTCTGCCTGAGCGGCAATATCAAACGCCCCGGCAACTATGAGCTACCCCTGGCGACTACGTTCCGCGAACTCATCGAGGTTCACGGCGGCGGCACGCTGGATGGCGCGCCAATCAAGGCTATTCTGCCTGCTGGCGCGTCTGCACCTATCATGGCCGCCACCGACCAGGTGCTGGACACGCCCATGGACTACGAATCGGTACCCAGTGTCGGCTCACAACTTGGCTCGGCGTCCATGATCATCCTGAGCCAGAATGACGATGTTCCCCTGGCGGCGGCCAAGATGGTGCGCTTCTTCAGGCACGAGTCGTGCGGCAAATGCACCCCCTGCCGCGAGGGGACCTACTGGGCGCAGAAGGTGCTGGACCGGATCGTAGCCGGTCAGGGCACGCCGGAGGACATCACCCTGGTCGAGAACATCGCTAACCAGATGGTGGGCCGGTGCTTCTGCCCCCTGGGCGAGTTCTCCACCAGCCCCATGCTGTTCACCATCAAGCACTTCCGCGACGAGTTCCTGGCACAGACGGCTAGCACCCGTCCTCGTCGCGCCTGGCGCGAGGTGGTTCCGCTGCGCATCGAGCCGACTTTGGCGACGAAAGAGCGTTAGCTATGGCTAAGTCCAATCTGGTACATGTCACCATTGACGGCCACCAACTGGCCGTGCCGGCCGGTACCCTCGTCGTCGAGGCCGCCAAGCTTATCGGTAACGACATCCCCGTCTTTTGCTATCACCCCAAGCTCGACCCCGTCGGCATGTGTCGCATGTGCCTGGTCGAGATCGGTACGCCGAAGATGGACCCTGCCACCCGCCAGCCCATGCTGGATGAGAACGGTCAACCCATCATCGCCATGATGCCCAAGCCGCAGACCGCCTGTACGCAGCCCGTCAGCGAGGGCATGGTCGTCAAGACGACCACCGATGCCGTGGCCGACGCCCGCCGGTCGATCCTCGAGTTCCTGCTGACCAGTCATCCCCTCGACTGTCCGATCTGCGACAAGGGCGGCGAGTGCCCCTTGCAGGAACTTACCATTGCCTACGGCCCCGGTGTGTCACGCATGCCCCTCGGCTCCAAGTTCCACCTGGCGAAGGCGGTGCCCCTGGGCGACCTGATTATGCTCGACCGCGAGCGCTGCATCCAGTGCGCTCGCTGTATTCGCTTCCAGGACGAAATCGCCGACGACCACGTGCTCGAGTTTAAGCATCGCGGTCGGGCGATGGAAATCGTGAGCATGTCCGACCCGCCCTTCGACTCCAAGTGGTCGGGCAACACCACCGACATTTGCCCCGTTGGCGCGCTGACCAGTCGTGACTTCCGCTTCAAGGGCCGCCCCTGGGAACTGGACAACACGGCCAGCATCTGTACCCTATGCTCGGTCGGCTGCAACACCACCCTCGCGGTGCGTTACGACGACATCAAGCGCGTCATGCCCCGCGAGAACGAGAGTGTCAATGAGATCTGGTTGTGCGACAAGGGGCGCTTCGGCCACAAGTACGCCAATGCGCCCGACCGTCTGACACAGCCGCTGGTGCGGCGCAGCGGCCAGTTGCAGCCTGCCACCTGGGAAGAGGCCCTGGCCTACGCAGCCGAGCGGCTGAATACGGTGAAATCGACTCACGGCCCCGACTCTATCGGCGGCCTGGCGGGCGACCGTGTTGCCAACGAAGACCTGTACCTGTTCCAGAAGCTGCTACGCGGCGTGGTGCGAACTAACAACGTCGATCATGCGACTCGGGCCGAGTTCCCGGCCAACGTCGCCGACCTGGTGGCCCAGGTGGGTGTGGGCAGCGGCAGTAACTTGCAGTCCATGGGCAAGGGCAGCGCCATCCTGGTCATTGGCGGCGACCCCGACGAGCAGCAGCCCGTCACCTGGCTGCGCATCAAGCAGGCCGCCGACCGGCGCGGCGTGTCCCTCATGGTCGCCAACCCGCGCCCGACCAAGCTCGACCGCTATACCCGCCAGAGCCTGCGCTATCGCTACGGGATGGCTGACCATCTCGCCCTGGGGTTGCTGGCAGCCCTATGGGAGCTGGTCGAGGAAGGCGTAGACCTGGTGGTGGACAAAGATGCCCTGCGCGACCTGAAGCGCGCGTCCAATGGCTACTCCACCGCGCGTGCTGCGACGTTGACCGGCGTCGCCACCGACGCCTTGCGTGCCGCTGCCCAGGCCCTCGCCCAGGCCAGTGACGTGGTGATCTACTTTGGCTCGGACTTAAACGCCGCGGGCGCGCAGGCCCTCGCCAATCTGCTGCTAGCCACCAACCACGTAGGCCGCCCTGATAACGGGCTGGTTCCCCTGTATCGCCACAACAACGCCCAGGGTGCGCAGGATATGGGCGTACGGCCCGATCGCCTGCCGGGCTACCGCGATCTGGACGATGGCGCGACTCTGGGCGACACCTGGGGCGTCGCCCTGTCGAACGCCGCTGGGCTGGCCGCTGCCCATATGCTGACGCCGGGCACGCTGCGGGCCATGATCGTCATGGCCACCGACCCGGTGGGCGATGACCCTGGCGCTCGCTATGCCATCCAGGGGCTGGACTTCATGGTTGTCCAGGAATTGTTCATGACGCCGACGGCCGAGCTGGCCGACGTGGTGCTACCCGCTACCAGCTGGGCCGAGCGCGATGGAACCTTCACCTCCACCGACCGACGCATCCAGTACTTCAGCCCGGCCATCCGTCGCCTCGGGCAGGCCCGCCCCGACTGGGAAATCCTGTCCGAACTGGCGCAGCGGCTGCGTGCCCACGAGGACGTGGCCGAGACCGCTCACCTTCGGCCGTCGGCCACCCGCGATTGGACGTATGTCTCGGTGGACCAGATCATGGCTGAGATAGCAGTCACGCAGCCCCACTACGCTGGGATGCGAGCAACGATTCCCGCCATCGTCAGCCAGCGCGGCCGCCTGCCCTTCGAGGGTGTGGTGGGGGAGGGAACCGCCTTCAAGTTCTCGGCGGCCGAGGATGACCAGTGGCCCGTTGCTGCCGAGGTGGGCGGGTTGTCGCAGTGGGAGTGGATCGCCGGTGATACGGACATGCCGGCCGTGGGGTCCGGTGAGCTGCTGCTTGTCCCGGTCCGGCGCTTATTCGACCAGGGGACGCTCATTAGTAAGGCCGACCTCCTGCGGCGTCGGTTGCCTGGCCCCTACGTCGTGATGAACCCCAATGACGCCGCTGGACTAGGCGTGGGTGACAACGAGTTGGTGACGGTGACGACGGAGCACGGCTCGGCTGAGGTCGACGTCCACGTCAGCGATGCCGCACCGGAAGGCGTGCTGCTCATTGCCGACAGGATGGGCGCCCCGCTGCGCGGCGTAGTGCTCGACTCGGCGTGCCGCCCGGCCGCCGCAACCATCGCGCCTGCCCGCGAGATGGTGGTGGGAGACTAGCGTGAACCGTGACGCATGAATCGCGAGAACGTTGGGCATAGTTCACGTAGCACGTTTCACGCATCACGCCAGGTGTTGCGCAATCGGAGACACGTATGAGGTGGGACCTACTGGCCGAGTGGATCATCAAGGCAATCATCATCCTGGTTCTGTTGCTGACCGGCTTTGCCTACCAGACGTGGCTGGAGCGCAAGGTGGTGTCCAAGATGCAGTACCGCATCGGCCCCAACCGCGCCGGGCCTTTTGGCCTGCTGTTGCCCCTGGCCGACGGAATTAAGCTCATCTTCAAGGAAGAGCTGATACCCGCCATGGCCGACAAGGTGATTTTCGTCGCCGCGCCAGTCGTGTCGATGATCGTCGCCTTGCTGGTGTTTGCCGTGATTCCCATCGGGCCAAGCATCATCGTCTTTGGCCGTGAGGTTACACTGCAATTGGCCGACATCAACGTCGGCCTCATGTACGTGCTGGCCGTGTCGTCGCTGGGCATCTATGGCATCGTTCTTGGCGGCTGGGCGTCCAACAACAAGTACGCCCTGCTGGGCGGCTTGCGTTCGTCGGCGCAGCTGATCTCCTATGAGTTGGTGCTGGGCCTGGCCCTGATGGGGTCGGTGATGCTGACTGGCACCCTCAGCCTGAACCAGATTGTGAATGCTCAGGCGTACGACTTCTGGAATTGGCTGGTCTTCCTCCAGCCCCTGGGCTTCCTGCTGTACGTCATCGCCGCCATTGCCGAAGTCAACCGCGCGCCCTTCGACCTGCCCGAAGCCGAGCAGGAGTTGACGGCCGGCTATCACACCGAGTACAGCGGCATGAAGTTCGCTCTGTTCTTCATGGCTGAGTATATCAACATGATCAACGTCAGCGCTATCGCCGTAACGATGTTCCTCGGCGGCTGGCGGCCACCGTTCGGCTTCATTCCCGAGTGGACAGGCCCCATCTGGTTCTTCCTCAAGGTGCTGGCGTTCATCCTGGTCTTCATCTGGTTGCGGGCTACCCTGCCGCGCCTGCGCTATGATCAACTGATGAACTTTGGCTGGAGGACCATGCTGCCCCTCGCCATCGCTAACGTGGTCGTGACTGCCATCGCCATGGCGCTCCGGCCCACTCCGGGCGCGAATACCTGGTTCGTCGTTGCCGTGGGGTCCGTCATCCTGATCATTGCTGCCTTGCTGTTCTATCGCAGCTGGTCGTCGGCGTCGATGCGCCGCCGCGCCGCGCGTCAGGCCAGCTAGGCGTTCCCGCAGTTGCGGCTTCGGCCAACACGGTTGAAGCGCCCATCGATGCAGAGCACGAGGTCACCACTATGCTGGCAGTCATTGAGTTTGTAAAGGGGTTGGGGGTAACGTTGCGGACGGCGTTCAAGCCCAACGTGACCGTCCAGTACCCCGAGGAGCGGCGGCCCGTGTCGCGGCGCTTCCGTGGGCGGCACGAGTTGCGCCGCTACGACAACGGCCTGGAGCGCTGCATTGGCTGTTCCCTGTGCGCCGCTGCCTGCCCCGCTGACGCTATCCTCGTCATCGCCGGCGAAAACACCGACGAGGAACGCTACTCACCCGGCGAGCGCTATGCCGCCGTCTACGAAATCAACATGATTCGCTGCATCTTCTGCGGCTACTGCGAAGAGGCCTGCCCGACGAATGCCATCGTGCTGGGGCCGGTCTTCGATATCTCGGCCTTTACCCGCGACGCCATGATCTACACCAAGGAGAACCTGCTGGTTCCCTCGCCGCCGCAGACACCGGGCACGCCGCAGCAGACGCCGGAGGGAGAGTACAACACCTCCATCATCCCCGGCACACTCACCAGCGAACCCCGTACGGGCATCGACATGGCGCCTGGCAAGATCGAGGCGGAGCGTCGCAAGAAGCTGTCCCTGTAATGTAACTCTGCTCTTCAGGAGCGCGACATGTCTGTCTTACTCTTTGGTATCCTGGCTGTGCTGGCGCTCATTACCGCCGCGCTAATGGTTACGGCTCGCAACCTCGTGCACGGCGTCTTGATGATGGTGGCGAACTTCGCTGTCATCGCCGTCATGTATATCACCCTCAACGCGCCCTTTGTCGCCGTCGTCCAGGTGGCGGTGTACGCGGGGGCGATCATGGTGCTGTTCCTGTTTATCGTCATGCTCATCGGCGAGCAGCAACTCACCTTCGACGAGCAGCTTGGCGGGCAACGTCTGTACGCTGCGGTCCTGGGGCTGCTGCTGGCCGGTATCCTGCTCATCACCCTGGTTTCGGCGGCTCCCTACGCGGGCCAGAGTCAGCTGACCGAAGAGTTCATCGGCCGCCAAAACGTGCAGCTCGTCGGCGCGCAGTTATATACCGAGTATTTGCTGCCCTTTGAGGCCGCGTCGGTCCTGCTGCTCATCGCTATGATTGGCGCAGTCGTGCTGGCAAAGCGCCGCCTGTTATAGAGGCTGGCTCAGCCGCCGCACATCAGATTCCTGTTTCACGGAGCCGCTCATGCCTGTCCCGGTTCAATACTACGCTATCCTGAGCGCCCTGTTGTTTAGCATGGGGGTCGTCGGCGTCCTCCTTCGCCGCAACATCATCATCGTCTTCATGTCCATTGAGTTGATGCTCAACGCGGCCAACCTGCTGTTCGTCGCCTTCGCCCGCTATCAGAACGTGGTGGACGGCCAGGTCTTCGTCTTCTTCGTCATGACAGTGGCGGCCTCCGAAGTGGCGATCGGTCTGGCGCTGGTCATGGCCCTGTTCCGTAGCCGTCAAACCACCGACGTCGACGACATCAGCACCCTCAAGGGTTAGGCCCATGTTCAATTTGCTCGTCCCCCTCATCATCTTGCTGCCGCTGCTTGGCCTCACCGTCAACGGCCTGTTGGGGTATCGCATCGGCCGCCGGGGCGTCGCCGTCATCGGCTGGGGCGTCGTCGGCCTGTCGTTCCTGTTGTCCATCGTGGCGGCGGTGCAACTCAACGCACTGCATCCGGAGGAGCGGCACGTGGTGGTGTCGCTGTGGCAATGGGTTAACGCAGGCAGCTTCCAGGTTCCGGTCGAATTCTACCTCGACCCCCTGTCGGCGCTGATGATCCTCATCGTCACCGGCATCGGCTTCCTCATCCACGTCTATTCCGCCGGCTACATGGCCGACGACCGGGGCTACGCGCGCTACTTCGCCTACCTCAACCTGTTCGTCTTCTCGATGCTTATGCTGGTTCTGGGCGGCAACTTCCTGCTGCTGTTCATGGGCTGGGAGTTGGTTGGCGCGTGCTCGTACCTGCTCATCGGCTTCTGGTTCAGCCAGACCGCCAACGCCAGCGCTGGTCGCAAGGCCTTCGTTGTCAACCGTATCGGTGACTTTGGCTTCGCCCTCGGTATCATGCTCATCTTTGCCGTCTTTGGCAGCCTTGGCTACGTGGACGTCTTCGCCCGC
>WBZS01001938.1_pt1 | contig 14323 bp, 10 predicted proteins | sample 5204201 | NCBI WGS metagenome assembly WBZS01 (sample SAMN12344357, study PRJNA552823) | activated sludge metagenome | biome: Activated sludge suspended growth; feature: Nitrification reactor; material: Wastewater; isolation source: activated sludge from nitrification reactor of wastewater...
TTCCTTCAACTCGATGAACCGAGCTTCGCTTGCCATCCGAAACACCCCGAGGTTTTTCTTGACATCATTGCTCGCACGACCGAAGGTGTGAACGCGAAGATCAGCATGCACATGTGCTTTGGCAATTACCGAGGTCGAGCCGTCGGCTGGCGCAGTTACGCGCCGCTGATTCCACACCTTCCCAAGGCGAAGGTGAACCAACTCGCTCTGGAATTCGCGAGCCGAGAGATGGCGGAAGTGGAGCTTCTCAAGAACATCCCCGCGCCGATGGAAGTTGCCGTGGGATTGGTCGACGTGAAGAATACCTGGATCGAGCCGGCCGAGTTGGTCGCGGAACGTTTGCGAACGGTGCTGAAATATATCGAACCTGAACGCGTCCACGTCACTCCAGACTGTGGCTTCTCGCAGACCGCGCGTTTCATCGCCCAGAAAAAGTTGGTAGCCATGGTGGAAGGCGTTCGCATCGTCCGCCGCGAACTAGGCCGCGACTAAAAAGCCGAGCTCCGAAAGGAGCCGGGTGATAGCATGGGTTCTAAATTCACCCTCAGGAGCCGCCCATGGACGACCCCTACCTCGCGATCCAAATGCAGATGATGCCGCGCGACACGAATCCGCTCGGTTCGATCTTTGGCGGCGTGATCCTGAGTTACATCGACATGGCCGGCGCCATCGGCGCTCGGCGTGAGGTGCAAAAGGCAGGCGGTGGTTTGCCGTACATCGTCACCGTGGCCCTGAACCGCGTCGAATTCCGGAAACCGGTGCTGGTGGGCGACGTCGTCAAATTTTTCACGCGCTTGGAGAAGATCGGCCGAACATCGATCACGATGCAGGTGATCGTGGAAGCCGAGCGTGGCGCGGAAACGCTACGCGTGACCGAAGCGGAGGTCGTTTACGTGGGCATCGACGCCCAAACGCGTCGCCCCATCCCGCTTCTTCCAGATTGAAGTTCGAATGCGGACGGTACGGCAAGACTCGGTATAATGAGCCGATGAACGCCGTGCTCAAAAGTCGGCGTTTCGTGGAGCGGAACGTAAATGTTTGCCGGATGGTCCGAGCCTGTGCGGCAGCGATGGTTCCTTCGCAGCATGCCTCGCGGACGCTCAGGCTCGGAGTTCGATGCGATCGAACTGTGGACTGCTCCGAGGCATGGAATTTTCATCACGGGCCTGTAGCTCAACGGTTAGAGCAGGGGACTCATAATCCCTTGGTTCAGGGTTCGAATCCCTGCGGGCCCAAATTTTTGGCGAGTCCGGTCCTTTGGCCGCGTGGTTTGGTTGGCTGTCGGCATTTCGGATCGCGTTTTTAATATTTCCCCCGAATTGACAAGTTTTGATGTTTGTTTATCATTATTGAAGTTTCCTCAAGGCCGAGTTGGCTGATCGAAAGACTTTCGGTTCGATCACCTGTCGCAGGGTCAAAGCAGGTTCAAACCCACGTTGGGTTTCTCATTTGGCACCGTCTGCCAACGTTTCCACCAAGTACCACTCAAAGATTTTTCGGCGCTGGACGTCAGGCGGCGGGGTATGCGCGTCTTAATCGTGGAAGATTGCCCGGATACCGCATCGTCGATGGCGATGTTGATGCAAATCTGGGGTTACGATCATCGGGTCGCACGAGATGGTTTTTCCGCGATCAACCTTGCCGCGGAATTCCGTCCTCACGTCGTTCTGTTGGATTTTCAACTGCCTGATTTCTCCGGCTGCGAGGTCGCGGCGGCAATTCGTGCCCGAGTGGATTCGCGGATACCGTACATCATCTCCTTATCTGGGAGGACCGATGCGCGGCACGTTTATAAGACGGCCTGCCTTACGTGCGACCTCGAATTTCTAAAGCCCATCGAACCCGAAATTTTGGAATCGGTTCTTTTCAACAAAAAGAAAGAGGTTGAACCAGATGTCGCCCCATCGCCTTTTAAAAATGTTGACGGATATGGAAACGACGGCAAATGTCGCCGACGCCATCGATGATCGCGAACTCCAAAATGAACATGGATGGGACCTCCAAGAATGGCGGCTCGCTTCCTTGCCCTTTGGAATTCGCTTTGTTTACGTCGATCCAGGGAGGCATGTCCAAACGCAAATCGACGCGGTCTTGGCGATGAAAGGGCGTTTCCTCGTGACGATCCGTCAATTGGCCGACGACCGTGCAAAAAACTGATCCGTTCCAGCAAATGGACCTAACGCGGCATGGCTGCAAAGGACCAAGTTCCAAGAAGCCAAGATCCAACCAAATTCCAATTCAAAAGAAAACAAATGAAGATCGTTCGTTTTTTGATTGTTGGAATTTGTTTGGATCTTGGCTTCTTGATCTTTGGTACGTGAGGCTTCTCCGCAAGCACAGCGAAAGGCGAGCTAAAAGACACGATTCCTCTATGGACGTGAAGATCGGTCCCTTTCAAGATTTAAACTCCTCGCGTCGAGCGATCGTTTCCTCGTGCGATTTATGGCGAACTCACCCGTGGGCCTTTCGGCCCACGGCTTTGTAATTAGCAAAGAAAGCCGCGGGCCGAGAGGCCCGTGGGTCTCCACAACCCCAAAATTTAGTGTGGACAACGCACGAGCCGTACGGTGAGTGAAACGTACTCGTGGAACCCACCGTCGCTTCGGATAGGATGCCTCGCGTCGTTTCTGCGCAAATCCCCCGTCAGAACCAGGATTCGAGTCCGTGGTGTGCCTTCGCGGTCGAGGCGACGGTGGGTTGCGCTTCGCTCCACCCCATGAGCATCAAGTTAAGGTTCCGCGGATGAACCAATGCGTCAACGGAGAACTGAGAACGGAGAATGAAGAACGGAGATGGGCAGCCTATATTCCTCACATTCTTCATTTTTCATTCTCCGTTCTCGGTTGACTCATTGAAAACCAGCGAGATGGCTTAACTTGATGCCTGTGGGGTTGCGCTTCGCTCCGCCCACCCTACGGAACGTGTCCTAGTTGATTTCTTGTATGCGATTCTATCGTTCACCGCTCTAGGTGAATCGAAACTTGCTGCTTTACGAAATGTTTCATGGGGTTCGAACACGAGTGGCGGGGAATGCCTGCAAACATTTTCCATCGATTTCTGAATGCAGTTCAGGAAAGCATTTAGCCAAAATCGGGCCGAAACCGGTATACGTCCATGCAATTCGTTCGATAAAATTGGACTCATGTCCGGTGTCTCGCTGCACCCTTCCAATAAGAACGCGTATCCGTGAAGCGGTTCACTGAATTTCTTTTTGGCTTCCGGATCGGCCTGGAAGGTTTTTCCAGGAACAGGATCGTTCGCCGTGAATTCGTTTCCTCGGAGATGAGCAGCTAAATGGCAAGCACGAATGAATCCGAGCCAAGCGAGGCGAGGCAGGAAACGGAACAGGAACCGGATCGGCAGGCACAGCCGGTCGATGCGGAGCAACCGCCACGGTTTCCGTTTCCCGTGATCGGCGTGGGGGCGTCGGCGGGGGGAATCGAAGCGTTTTCGAGCTTCCTGGCGGAAATGCGGCCCGATTCCGGAATGGCGTTCGTTTTCATCCTGCATTTGGCGGCTGACCGCAAAAGCATGTTGGCAGAGATTTTCTCTCGGCGAACGTCCATGACCGTCTTCGAGGTGGAAGATGGGATGGAGATCGAGCCGAACCATGTCTACGTCATCCGCCCAGGCCATCAATTGTTACTCCAAGAAGGCCGATTGCGCCTGGGGTCTCCGTTGGGTCCTCCGCGAGCGGCGAATCGTCCCATCGATGATTTTTTCAAAAGCCTGGCGGCGGAGCAGCGTGAGCGGGCGATTTGCGTGATCCTCAGCGGCATGGGTTCCAATGGTACCGCTGGCGCGCAGACCATCAAAGCCGTTGGTGGCTTGTGCATCGCTCAAGATCCAGAATCTGCCGAGTTTCCCAGCATGCCTCGTCATCTGATCGATGCTGGCTACGCCGACTACATCTTACGTCCCTCGGATATTCCAGAAATCCTCCTCACCTTCGCCGGCAGCTCCTACGCGCGAGGTGGTCGTGAAGAAGACGCCCAGGCCATTCTTCTAAGGGACCAGCAACTGATTCGAGAAATCTTCGCGGTGCTTCGCACGCGCACGCGCCATGACTTCACGGGATATAAGAAACCAACCGTCCTCAGGCGCGTGCAGCGGCGCATGGGGTTGACACGCCTTAAAGGTTTGGCCGAGTACGCACGGTTTTTGAGGCAGAGTCCAGCCGAGGTCGCCGCGCTTGCGGATGACTTGCTCATCCATGTGTCTGGCTTCTTTCGCGATCCCGATGCTTGGGATACGCTCCGCGAGCGAGCGATCATTCCCTTGGTCTCGAGCCGAGAATCCGGAGGGTCTCTCCGAGGCTGGGTTACCGCGTGTTCCAGCGGTGAAGAAGCGTATTCGTTGGCCATGCTCCTCGTGGAAGAAGCGGAGTTCGGCGGCAAGCGGTTGGACATCAAAGTTTTCGCCACCGACTTAGCCGACCGCACGTTGGCGCAAGCGCGGGCGGGCGTGTATCCCGGCGGGATCGAGAGTGAAATCAGTCCTGAACGCCTCGCGAGGTTTTTCATCAAGGAAGACGAAGTCTATCGAGTAAGGCCTGAATTAAGGGATCGAGTCGTCTTCGCGCCGCAAAATATGTTGCAGGACCCGCCGTTTAGCCGGCTGGACATCGTGACGTGTCGAAACCTTTTGATTTATCTCGAACCGGAAGTTCAACAACGGGTATTGAGTTTGATTCATTTCGGGTTGCGGGACGGCGGCACCTTGTTTCTGGGAACCTCGGAAACGGTGGTCGGTGCGGAGGATCTTTTCGAGCCGATCGATCGAAAGTCGCGTATTTTTCGGCGCATTGGACCGACACGCCACGGTTCGGTTGAATTCCCATTGCCCCAAGCCGTGACGGGCAAAGGATCGACATCCCGAACGGCGCCGCTCCGCCCAGACAAACCGATTCTCTCGATCGCCCAGCTCACCCAGCGCGCATTGTTGGAGCAACATTCTCCGGCGGCGGTGACACTTGATCGGGATTTTCGCGTGATCTACTACCACGGCGACTCCCATTCTTACCTCGTTCAGCCGACAGGCGAACCCACGCGCGACTTGCTCCTGCTCGCCAGGGAAGGGATACGAGGCGCGGTTCGCATCGCGCTCAATCGCGCCGCGGCGGAGAATACCGTCGCCGTCGAAACTGGGGGATGGATCGACGGAGAGTTGGGTCGACACGTCCGCGTCACCGTCACGATCTCGCCGATCTGCGCTTCGGGGGACGACGACGTGACTGGGCCTCCCGATTATTTCGTCGTCAGCTTCGCGGAGCGAGGTGAGGTAACGCCGGTGCCTGCCGAGGCGTCCGTTAGTGGCGAATACTCGGCCGAGGAAATGCAGCGGCTTCGAGCGGAACTCCAGAGCACCATCGAGGAACTGCAAACGAGCAACGAAGAACTCAAAGCCTCCAACGAAGAGGTCATGAGCATCAACGAAGAACTGCAAAGCGCCAACGAGGAGTTGGAAACCAGTAAAGAGGAGATGCAGTCGCTCAACGAGGAATTGATCACCGTCAACACGCAACTTCGTTCCAAGATCGAGGAACACCAATTGGCGAGCAGCGACTTGTCGAGCTTGCTCGTGAGCACGGATATCGCCGTGCTTTTTCTCGATACCGCGTTTCGCATTCGGCGTTTCACACCCGCGGTCCGGGAACTTGTGGATCTCATCGCTGCCGACATCGGCCGATCCCTCACCGCGCTTGCGCATAAGTTCGACGATCCGCATCTGAATGACGACACGGCGGCTGTCCTTGAACGCTTGGTGCCGATTGAACGCGAAGTTCAAGGCACCAATGGCCGACACTACCTGCGACGGATCCTTCCCTACCGGACCATCGACAATCGGATCGACGGTACGGTCATCACCTTCGTCGACATCACGGCACGCAAATGGGCGGAAGAAGCGTTGCGCGAAAGTGAGACGAGGCTCCGCGAAGCGCTCGTCGCGTGGCGAATGGCGCACTGGACGTGGGACATCTCGACGGGGAAAGTGTCCGCGTCGGAAACCATGGAAGCCCTTTTCGGCCTGCCACCTGGCGAATCCTGGGAGATCAGCGCTCATGGATTCCGTCTGATTCATCCCGACGATCGCGAGCGGTATCAATCCCTCGTGGAAACCTGCGGACGGGAGAAAAAGGGTTGGCACACGGAATTCCGCATCGTGCGTCCTAGCGACGATCGTATCTCGTGGTTCGAAGAACGCGCTCGCGCCACCAAAGACGTGGCCACCGGGCAGTTTTGGATCACCGGTTTGGTCTGGGAAATCACCGATCGCAAACATGCCGAAGACGAACTAGAAAATCGGGTTCAGATGCGCACCGCCGAACTCAGGGCCTCGCAGATGCGTGCCCTGCAGGCCGAGCGTTTGGCGGCGATCGGGCAAATGATCGCGGGTTTGGCCCATGAAAGTCGAAACGCGTTGCAGCGTGGTCAGGCGTGCCTTTCGATGTTGGCATACCGTTTGCACGATCAACCCGACGCGTTGGATTTGGTCGACCGTGTTCAACGCGCCCAAAACGATTTGAGCCGTCTTCACGAGGATGTTCGTGAATACGCCGCTCCGTTACGGTATGAACCCGTGTCGTGCGATGTCGTTCAACTTTGGCGTGAGGCATGGCAGGATCTTGCGATTTCGCGCGCGGAAGGGCGGGCTGAGCTTCTTGAAGAGGTCGGTTGTTTGGATGCGACGTGTGAGGGGAGTCCTTTCCACCTGAAGCAAGTGTTTCGCAATTTATTGCTGAACGCCTTGGATGCCACTGCGGGAGTGGGGCCCATTACCATTCGCTGTTCCGAAGGTGAGTTGGAGGGACGACCCTCGATGCGAATCGACGTGCGTGACAACGGACCGGGTTTCACGGCGGAAGAAAAGGCGAAAGCGTTCGAACCGTTTTACTCGACGAAGATGAATGGGACGGGACTGGGTTTGGCGATTTGCGTTCGCATCCTGGAGGCACACCATGGAAAAATCGAAATTGCCTCCGCGGATGCGGCCGGCGGCCATATCATCGTCCATCTGCCCAGGAGCGGCCATGCGCCCAACGGATGAAGCACGCCCTTTGAGGATTGCTGTCGCCGATGACGAGCGCGACGTTCGGCAGTTTTTTGCCGAGCTACTGCCTCCCATGGGGCATGAGGTGGTCGCCGTCGCTCAGAACGGCAGGGAACTGATCGAAATGTGCCAACAGGCGCGGCCTGAATTGGTGATCACGGACATCAAAATGCCGGACATCGATGGCATTCAAGCCGCGGCGGCGATCAATCAAGATGCGGCCGTTCCCGTGATCCTGTTGACGGGGCAACCCGAAGCGCAATCGCTCGCACGCGCCGGCGAGGATTACATCATGGCCTATCTTTCCAAACCCGCGAAGCCCGTGGACCTTCAAGCCGCCATTTCGATGGCGATGTTTCGGTTCGCGCACGTGCAAAAGCTCCGCCAAGAAACCGTCGACCTCCGCCAAGCCCTGGAGGACCGCAAATTGATCGAACGCGCCAAAGGCGCCGTGATGAAGCGTTTGCAGTTGAACGAGGAAGATGCCTATCGGCGGTTGCGCATTCACGCGAGCGAACACAACAAAAAGCTCGTCGAGGTATGTCGGGAAGTCACTGCCGCCGAGGAAGCGTTTCGCGTCTTGGAACAAATCCAATAGACCCAACGCGCTGATGCCATCGAAGTCTGAGCCTGAGCCTTCGCGAGGGATGCTCAGGCGGATCTCCAATCCGAAAAACGTACGTGATCGTCAATGACGGATTTCCGCACGTACGACGTGAAGGAAATCTTCCACCTCGGCTCTTAGCGATTCGGCTAATTTCGAAAGCTCGGCGGCGGCGTAACGCACTTGGTCGGCGGCGGTACTCGTTTCTCGTGTCGCCTCCGAAAGAACGTTGATGCCGAGCGTGACGTCACGCGTGTTTTCCGCGGCGTTTTGAATGCTGCGGCTGATCTCCGTCGCGGCTTGGCGTTGCTCTCCCACCGAGCCTCGGATGGCGGCTGAGATCTCATTCATCTCGTGTACCGTGCGCGCCACCGATTGGATCGCCTGGGTGGCGCCGTTGGCGGCGCCGCACATTCCGTTCACTTGTTGGCTGATCTGTTGCGAAGCTTCCGCGGCTTCTGCCGCCAGGTTTTTCACCTCGTTGGCGACCACGGCGAATCCCTTGCCAGCCTCACCTCCGCGTGCCGCTTCGATGCCAGCATTCAGGGCGAGCAATTTGGTCTGTTCCGCGATTTGCGAGATGGCCTTCACCACCCGCCCAATCTGGCGTGAGGATTGATCGAGCGTTCCCATGGTGACGGCGGCATGGTCCGTCTTGCCCTCGGCATCGCGGGCGATCTCATGGGATAGCCTGGCTTGACGGTCGATCTCGACCAACGTGCTGGAGACTTCCTCGGTGGCAGCGGCGACGGTGTCCATGTTTTGCGAGGCTTCGATGGACGCCGCCGCCATCTTCGCCGAGTCTGCCGTGGTCCGCTGTGCCGCCGTCACCAGCGTGGTGGCGGTGGCGTGCAACTGCGTGGAGGCGGCGGCGACATTCTCCACCAACCCCTTCACCGCCGACTCGAAATCATCCGCAAGCGCCAACCGATCGGCTTGCGCCCGCTGGAGCATTTGCGTCTTGCTCGCCAATTGTTCGGTCGCACCGTTGATCGCATCGGCGCCATGGCGAAAGCTGCCACGCATCCCCGTCAACAAGAACCGCCGATAAAATCGGCCCCCACCCGCGTATTCCAACGAGGCCTGCGCCTCGCGGACGAACGCGTCGGTCATGTCGAGCAGATGATTCAGGCAATGAAGCATCTCGCCCAGGTCGCCCTTCACGTCGATATGAAGCACACGCGGTTCCAGGTTGCCCTGGGCGGCGTCGCGGCAAACACGCGTCGCTTCCGCGACGGCGCGGCGATACGCTTCTAGCTCCGCTTCGGTCGCCGTCAATCGCTCGCGCAAACTCTTCGTCGTCTCCGCTTTTTTTCGTGATGCGCCAACGATCATTCCTTTTCCCCTTCGTGAATCAAGGACCATACGAATTCGTCGTACGACTTTCCGAGCGATTCTAATTTCTTCAGCAATAGCCGCGTCGAGGCGCTCATTCCTTCGCTCGCCGACGCGTATTTTTGTTCTTCCGCCAACAAGAGCTGATAGATCGGCTGGATTTTTTTCAGGGCCGTCGCGCGGGGTTTGCGGCGATTGGAATGAAACCCGATGATTCGCCCCGCGGCGTCACGTGTCGGCGTCACGTGCGCGAGCACCCAGTAATGATTGCCACTGCGCGCACGGTTCAGCACGTAGGCGAAGATTTCTTTCCCAGCTTTGATCGTGTCCCATAGAAGCTTGAACACGCAGCGAGGCATTTCGGGATGGCGGATGATGCTGTGCGGCTTGTACAACAGCTCGGTTTCCGTGTATTCCGCGACCCGCAGGAATACCTCGTTGGCGTACGTGATCCGTCCTTGGAAGTCCGTCTTGCTGACGATGATCTCTTCCGCCCCCAGCGTGTTCTCGACACCCGTGAGATGGACCGTGGCGCTCACCATACGCGCATCTCCCTGAATCCCCCGCACCGACGTTTTCGTGCGAGAGGCTGACCATACCGAATGAGGATCTCCACATCCAATATCGAAGGATTCAGAAAAACCGTGCCTGAATTTGGCGGCGAAATGAGGAGGAACGGGCGAAAAAATCTGAATAGTCAAGAAATGCCGATTTTCGGACGCACGCTTCACCTGGTTCGAACTTGAGCGCCAGACGCGATCATGGCGTGCCTCGCTTGGGGCGGAACTCCAACGACAATCTCCGCCCTGGACCCGTCAGGGCCGGTTTATTTGGGTGTCGCCAAATTCTTTGGGGATCGGGTTCAAAGAAGCTCGCGCAGAGACGCGGAGCGTCGCGGCGAGACCATGCCGTTTCACGAACCAAAACCTGGACAAAACCAGGATTCATTTTCCCCATAATCTCCGCGTCCCCGCGTGAGATCGTCCGTATTTTTACCCGCAAGAGAACTCGTTGCACCCCTTTATTTTCGCACGTGCAAAAGAATTGCGGGGCTGGAGTAAGGAATCTTGACCACGAAATTGACCGAGACATTCGCCAGCACGCAGATGGGTACGTTCTCGACCGGTTCCGCGTTGGCGTCCGCTTTCAACGTGACGTAGCCTTGGCTTCCCGTGCCGAGCAAGGTTTTGCTTTTCCCTGGCACGACGGTCACGCCCGGCGGCAGCGGATTGCCGAACACCGAACCCAGGTGGGACAGGGTCATGTCCAGGAACACGCCTTTATCGAAATCTTGCCGACGCACCACGGTGACGTCGAACTTGACTTCTTGGCCGGGCTTGAGCACGATTTCCTTGACACTGACGTCCACCCGTTGCAGGTCCGAGGCTGCTGTCACCGCGACCGATTGCAACGAAACGTCGAACTTCGATCGGCCTCCGCCTGGCGAGTAAATCTCCTGGTTCGGCATGCTTCGGCGAACGAGCGTGGTTTCCTTGCCATCCGCGGATTTGACGGTAGCCGTGCCTTCGATCCGTACGTTTTCCGCTTGATGCGTTGCCGAGGGGCTGGCAGTCAGCACGATCACGCCTTGCGTCATTGATGCGGGAATGGTCAGCGGGCTGGCGCTGACATCTTTGGGCAGATCCTTCACTTCTACCTTCACCGGGCCTGTGAAGCCGTTTTGGCGAACGACATGGACGTACCAAGCCGTGCTCGTCCCTGGTCCGATCATGGCCTTGTCCGGATCGCAACGAAGGGTGAAGTCTGGCTCAACGCGGTCGGCTTCCACGTGATACACCCACGAATCGCCGCCTTTGCTGTTGATGTCACGAATCCGAACGACGAAATCTCCATCCGCCGGCGGCGCGAATGTCAACACGGGTTCGAGTCCATGCGTGGTATCGTTGCTCGCGACCATCAATCCCTTGGCATTAAAAATCTCCAAGATGCCGTGCAGGCTCGAATTGAGCAAAGTGCCAAACCGCCGAGCTTTCAATTCAAACCGAACGCTTTGCCCTTTCTTGCCTGTGAAAACCCAGTGGTCCATGTCGCGTTTTTTGCCGATTCGACCATTAAGTCCCGCCGGCACCGTGAACCGATTCGCTTGATCGGGAACGTCATTGGGCTCCTGCTCCAAAGCGGGTTTGAGATCGTTCACCAGGAAGGTGATCGGGGGAGTCTGCGAGCCAGCCACGTTGAGTGCGATCGATTGCACGCCCGGAGTTTTGGGAGCGACCAGGGAAACCTTCGGCGACTTCAATTTGGCCGTGCCGATGGGTTCCACGTCGATTTTTTGGCCAGGATTCCCCGCCATCGGATACACATGGGTCGCATGGGGCCGATTCGTGACCAACAGGGCGTACACCCAGCGTGGATCGCCATCGTACGTCGATTCGCGCACTTGCAGATAGTAGGTGCCGGTTTTCCTCACCTGATAACTCAGGACGGGATCGGCGAAGAAAAAGTGATCGTTCGCCGCCAACTCTCGGCCCTCGGCGTCGTGAAGCGAAAGCATGGGCTTGGCGTGCTTCTGAAGGTCGTGGATGCGGTCCTGGATCCGAGCACAGACCAGGTCGAACGTGAGCGCGTCCCCCTCCTTGGCTTCGAATTGATAAAAATCGACGTCTTCGACCACCTCGAGTTTGCCAGCGATCACCGAAGGAACGGTGATTTTTTGCGCCTGGGCGAGCGTGTTGTTTTGGGCAGCTTCGAGGATCACCGCTTCGTCCGTCACGACGATCTGCCCGATACTCGAAATCCCCAACGAACTCGCAAGTCGGAAATCGCGCACGCCACGTTCCGCTTGGCCATCGACCGTCACCTTCATCTTGATCGATCGAAGCACGGCTGGTGCCGCGTCTTTCTTCACGCTGGCCTCGGGAACCTGGATCTGCGTGGAAATTCCCGTCCCTTCGAACAAGGATTTGTAGGTCCCGAAAAAGTTCTGTTGGCCAAACACCTCGACTTCCGTCGCCTTCCCTCGTTGCACCGCGGCAGGATGCACGTGTGTGATCATCGGGTACGACGTTTGTGCGTGTGCCGACGAAAGGACGACCAAACTGAGAACCAGGGATGCGAAACGTGTCATAGGTGATACCCTGAATTACTTCCGTAGGGCAATGAATTTAAATTTTTCAATGTAGTCAGCCGCGACGAGGCAGGTAACGATCCGTAGGGTGGGTGAAGTTTGCTCGCTTAACCCCACAGTCATCAAGTTAAGCCATCTCGCTGGTTTTCAATGAGTCAACCGAGAACGGAGAATGAAAAATGAAGAATGTGAGGAATATAGGCTGCCCATCTCCGTTCTTCATTCTCCGTTCTCCGTTGACGCATTGGTTCATCCGCGGAACCTTAACTTGATGCTCATGGGAGTTTGCTCGCGTAACCCACCGTTGCCTCGAACGGTGTCTTCAACAGAGACTTCTTTACCTCGGCCCTGGTGGGTTACGCGAGTAGGCTCCACTCGACCTACGGCATATGCCTTGGTGCTTTTGCGGTAGGACTTCTACTTCTTCCCGATCTTTGGCGCCGCCACCGCTTCGCCCCTGAGTGCTCGGGCGATCTCGGCTGGCTGTCTCAGCGAGGTCCAGACGTCCTCTTGAGCCAACTCGGCTTTCGTGATTCGCCAGCGAGCAAGTTTACGAAAACCGTCGCTGCCATTGGCATACCCTTCAGGCACGACCGCCAACCACTCGAACTGCTCATTTTCCCCCGCGACCGCCAAAAGCGTGGCCTGATGCCGACCCGTGGCTTCGTCCCATAAACGCACCAAGCCATCGAAGCTTCCCGAAGCAAGCTGCTTGCCGCTGGGACTGATCGCGACAGCGTACGTACTTGAACCCACCGCGATCGATTTGAGCGGGGCTCCCGTGGTTCCATCCCAGGTCCGGACGGTGCGATCGGCTCCCGCGGAGACCAGCCGTTTGCCATCGCCGCTGAAAACCAATTCATGCACCGCGGTGCCATGTCCGCCCTGGGTTTTGATTTTCTCGCCCGTTTGCGTGTTCCACCAGTAAATTCCAGGTTCAAATCCCGAGGAAACGAGTTTGCCGCCGTCCGGATGGATCGCGAGCGCCATCACATCCTGTTCCATGCCGCTGAAGGTGAAAGCGCTCTTGGCGGTGGCTGCGTCGATCCATTGCACCGTGCGATCCTTGCTGGCGGACGCCCAGAATTTCCCATTGGGGCTGATGCCGACCGCGTAGACAAAATCCGAATGGCTCGACAGCGATTTTACGGCAACATGCTTTTCAACATCCCACACTTTGCAGTGATGATCGAACGAGCCGGACATCAGCGTTTTTCCATCTTTGCTGAACGAGATCGAAAAAACGACATCGTCGTGCCCACGCAGCGCCGCCAAGAGTTTCCAGTCGCCGACCTGGAAGAGACGCAGGTCCCCCTTGCCCGAAGGTTGCCCGCCGCCCACGGCCAAGATTTTGCCGTCGGGGCTGTATTTTACGTCGTGCACGGCCCCAAGAACGTTCGTGAGGACTTTGAGAGGCTGAGCCTTTTCGAGATCCCAGACCACGACTTGGCCGTAACTGCCCACGGCGAGTTGCTTGCCGTTCGGGTGATACGCGAGAGCCGCGATCGGCGCGAGTGGCCCCGCCTTCAGCTCGATCTCCAATTTGCCGGCCGGGCTTTTGCCGAACGCTCCCGCCGGTGCTGTCAAAGCCAAGGGCAACACCACATCCAACTTCCGCGTGGCTGCCGATTTGACCACCGTCGAGGTCTCGCCATCTCCCTTGGGAGCGACTCCCTCCTTCGCGCCCGTGTCGATCCAGCGGCGAATCTTGTCGATCGCCTCCTTGGGGAGCGGATCGGAATCCAACGGCATCCGTTTGGCTACATCCGTTGTCACCAAATACTCGACCAGCAAACTCTTCGCACTTTGCCCTGGAGTCAACACGGTCCGATGCGACCCCTTCTTGACCGAGTCAAAAAGATCGAGCGCCAATCCTCCGGAAACGTCCGGCTTCTTCAGATACTTTTGGCTGTGGCACACCGTGCAATGCTTGCGAAAGAGCGGGCGAATGTCTTGCCAATACGTCAGATCCTGGGCGAAGGCCATCGACGTGTTGATTGCGAGGCACAACACGGAGAGAAGGAATGTGGTGAGCTTCATGGCGGACTCGCGAACGGGTGAGAGAAAAACCGGAGTAAATCGCGTGATGGCTTGCCGTTTCGTGCTGCGAGAAGGATCTCAGGGCGGCGAGTTCTTTCCGTTCGTCTTTACGCTCGGCACGCAGGGGCGGGCATTTTCAAGATCGATCTTGAGTATAACCGAACGCGGCATGGCCGCAAAGAACCAAGTTCCAAGGAGCCAAGCTC
>WBZS01001939.1_pt1 | contig 14289 bp, 21 predicted proteins | sample 5204201 | NCBI WGS metagenome assembly WBZS01 (sample SAMN12344357, study PRJNA552823) | activated sludge metagenome | biome: Activated sludge suspended growth; feature: Nitrification reactor; material: Wastewater; isolation source: activated sludge from nitrification reactor of wastewater...
ATGTGACTTCCCCGCCACCGTTTTGGACGTAAGCCGCACGGGCCGCAAGGCAGCATGATGGCTGGCGGGGGTCTCATTTTGCTATGCGCTTCCACAGCGAATACAGCGTGATCAGCCCCCGCCGAACCTTGGCGATGAAGCTGTAGCGAAACTCCCCAAACACCGCCTCGCCCGACACCAGCGGCGTGCCATCGGCGGCCTCGGGCGGCACACCTTTCGCCAACACGGCGGCATTGAAGATTGCCGGAAACGCCGCCACATCCGCTGATGTGATCGGCACCTGGCCGCGTTTGAACTCGGCATTCCCTCCGTGATTCTTGAACGTGTGCAACACGCCGTCGTGGTCCAGACCAAGCAGCTTCGCGCCCGGCTCCAGCCCCAGCTCGTTCATCTGATTGGTGGCTTCGTCCACCAGCGGCGCCAGGGCAAGCGCCGGCCGCTTGATCTGTTTTTTCAGCCTTGCCGTTTCCGCATACGTCGCCGCCGCCGACTCCAGTGTCAGCCCCTCGAGCAGCGCAGCACGCGCCAGCTGCGGGGCCACCTGCCGCGTTTTTGCGGTCACCATCGCGTCCAACTCTTTGCGCCGGGCCGCGCCGGGGTTGTAGCCAAAACCGGGGTCGATGCCAGCCGGAATCTGTGTCACATCGCAAGTGCGCTTGTTCACAAACTCCTGCATGACCGGCTCAGGCGCATCCTTCACCATCGGGGCGCCCCCAGGCGTCTTGCCGGCCTCGTAGTCACGCTCGCTGACGGAAATGGCGCGGCACCTGCAACGCCAGCCATTCGGCGGGAAATGCGTCTGCCAGAACGGATCGTCCACCGGCAGCGTCACATCGTCCCACCGCGCGTGCGCCGGGCGCACCCTGTCATCGCGCTTGGTGATGTAGCGCAGGTACGGGTGCGAACGCTTCGACCGCTGAATGCGCTCCCACTGCCCGGCCGCCGCTGCCTGGCGCGTGTTCGTGTCAAAGATCAGCTTCAGGCGTGCAGGGTCGAACCGCGTCGTCACCATCTTGCCGGTCGCCGGGTCCAACACCTGCTTTTCGCCCCACCAACCGGCCTCCTGCAGCAGCTGCTCGGCATTGCGCATCCAGTCGCGCCGAGACAGATCGCCCGCCACGCTCTTGCTCAGGCTTTCATGCAGCGACTGCAGCAAGTCCAACCGCGCCAGCCGCGACACCGTGAAGTGGTGGCTGTGCTCAGCCTGCCACAAGTCCTGCCAACTGAACGTCAGCGCGCCGCCCGTGCGCTCCTGCATCCAGCGCATGGCGTCAGCCGGCGACAGTTGCTTCAGCCTGGCAAATTCATCGGGCGTCAGCCCGTCCACAGGGGTCGACGCCACATCAGGCCTTTTCGCCCCCGGCGTTGCCCGCCAGGCGCCCTGTGTAGGCCAGGTCGGTCAGCGATTGCACCAGCGGCCCATCGTCCATGCCCGGCAGCAGCTCTGGCAGCTTGGCCAGCAGCTCGCCCGCCGTTAGGCCATCGGCCGCCGCGCGCTGCAGCAGCTCGCGCACCGGGTCCACCATGGGCTGCATCAGCGCCTGCCACTGCGCCAGCTCGCCGTCCACCAGCTGGTCGATCGCATCGCGCCCGGCCGCGCCGCCCTCCGCAAAGCTCGCAGGCGCGCCATCGGCCGCCGCACCCGGATTGGCCGGATCAGCGGGCACCGCCGCGCCCCGCTTCACCCAGTGCTGCCCATACTTCGACTGCACGCCCTCCAGCGTCATGTCAAAGCCCAGGCTGTAGATGTTCTTGTCGGTCTCGCTCTCGGCCTTGGTGTCTTCCTCTTTCTCGATCTTGCGATACACCAGGCACGGCTCCAGGCCGTTCAGCTCACAAATCCACTTGATCAGCGTGCCGTTCAGCGTCTCCGATAAAAGGTCGCTGTCCGCCTGGCTCAGCTCCAGGCGCACATCCTCGCGCTCCTTCGCGGCTGCGGCCAGCGCACCGCCGTTCGCGCCGCGCGGCGACTGGCCCAGGATCACCTCCATGATCCAGTCGTCCATGAATTCCACGTGCGCCTGGTGCGGCGTGGCCGAGCCCGACAGCTTGCTTTCCAGCAGCTCAATCATCGTGCCCTCGGGCGTCATGATCATCCCGTCGTTGCTCACCGCGCGCAGCGCATCAAACAGCGTGCCCTTCTCGCGCGGCGTCGCCGCCGCCGGGTATTTGCCCCAGGGGATCGGCAGGCCAAAACGGTCAAGAAACTTCGTCCACGCCAGCACGCCCTTGCGCTTGAAGAACACCGGCCAATACAGCTGCAGGCCCAGGCCCGTGCCGTAGGGGTTGTCGTCTTCCGCGTTGACCCGGTGCACGATGAATTTGCGCTCGGGTAGTTGCATTCCGCGCTGCATGTCCTGCCGCGTCAGCAGCCGCAGCTCGTGCGGCTTGCCTTCGTCCTGCACGTACACAAAGCGTCGGTGCGAACGCTTCACCACGCGCGCCGGCACCACCATCTGGCGTGACTGCCCATCGCACACCACATCGCGCAGCGTCCAGATCACCTCGGCCGGCTGCCAGCCCACCAACAGCGCATCCATCAGGTCGTTGCACAGACGGTCGAAGCCGAACGCGCCCAGCACATCATCAAGCAGCGCCGCATCCGCCGCACCCTGGTCGCCCTCGGCAAGCGGCTCCACGATCCAGTCGCGGCTGATCACCGCCAGTTTGCGCTTTTGAAGGCCGCTGAACACCTTGCCATCGCGCCGCAAATCGCGGTACAGCTCGTGCGCCTCGCTGCCCTGCAGCCCGCGCTCCATCAACAGCGGGTCGTTGCTGCGCAGAATGCCCATGAAGACGGTCGCAAACGGGTCTTGGGCCTGGCTGGCCACCTCGGTATCCAGCGGCACCTGCGGCGGCTTTTTCTGCTCGGTCGTGTCGCTCATAAAAAGCCCTCGTATTCGCTGGCGGCCGACACCGGCCCATCGCTCTGAAACTCAATCGGCGCCGCGCCGTTCTGGCTGGCGAACCAAGCCAGCGCGCCGGCAATCGCGCCGTCGCCGTGGCGCTGGCCGCCATCGGCGTCCTTGCCCTTGGCGCCGTCCGGCACCTTTGGCACGCCCTTGATCATCTGCACCGCGCGGTGGTCGGTCAGCAGCCCGTCGTCGCGCGGGATCGTGATGTTTCCGTCTTCAAACGCCGCCTTGTAGCGCGGCATCTGGTCGATGTACCACTGCTGCGACAGCATCACGCGGTGGATGCGCGTCGCGCCATAGCGCTGCATCGCCACCTCGCCCAGGTACTGCCCGTTGCCGCGCGAATCGTTCGCACCGGCAGCAAAGTTCGGCAGGCGATCGGCAACAAAGAACAGCACCTGCTCCTGCTGCTTGAACGGCACATTGCGCAGCTCAATCACGAAGGGCGCTCGCCGGTGCAAGTGCTGGTCTTCCAGCAGCGGCATGATCACCGACAAGTCCCCCGATCGGCCGAAGTCCATCCCGTAGTAACTGCGCCCCGTTTTGGGCAGCGCATCCAGCAGCGGCTGAACCGTCTCGCGCAGCCAATCGGCCACCGTGCTTTCGCGCTCGTGCGCGCTGCGCAGCTCGAAGCCCTCCGGCGAGCTCAGCCGCACCACCGGCAGGTAGGGCGACATGCGCGCCTCCACCAGCGCGCGGCTGAAATAAGCGCCGCTCGACTGGCTCGGAACGCAGTCCAGTTCTTCCTCCGCGTTGTCGCGGTAGGTGGCGTAAATCTCGGCCACAAAGGCGTCTTCGGCCTCTTGCGTCCACACCTTGCCCGAGCGCAGGCACACCCGTCTGAACAGCCCTTCGTCCACCGCCTGGCGGAACGTGATGCGGTGAATGCTGCCGCGCTGCTTGCCCGCCCGAATGTCGTTGCACAGCTCCGCGAAGGCGTTGTCCGCGCCAAAGTGCGTGCTGATTAGCCGCACTTTGCCGCCCCAGATCAGGAACGCCAGCGCCGCCTTGATCAGCCCCGGCAAATCGTCCTGGAACGCCGCCTCGTCGCCCACCAGCACGCCCTGGCGCCCGCGCAGCTTCTTGGGCCGGCTGGCCAGCGCCGTGATCCGGTGACGGCTCTTGGGGAAGCGGATCGTGTACGTCAGGATGCTCTTGCTGCCGCCCTCTTCATCAACGTCATCCCACAGCCCTTGCTCGACCGCCGATGCTGCCTGGTTGAACTCGCGCGCCCACATCGCGCAGGCCTCGATGTACTCCTCCGTCATGTCCTTGTCTTGGCCGACGTAGTACACGTTCTGCCCGCCCGCCGACTTGGCGGCGCCAGCGATCAGCACATCGTCGGATGCTTCCGCCCACGTCAGGCCGGTGCGCCGGCCTTTCTCGGCGACTTTGAAGGGCGAAGGGTCGGCGATCCAGCGCTGCTGGTAGGGCAGCAGGACGGCGGGCAGGTTCTCGCTCAAGGCTTGCCCTCAACCGTGCTGGAGCGCGGCGTGCACTGAGTCTGCTTACCCACCGTGCTGCATTCGTTCCATGTGGTCGTGGTGCTGGTCGCGGCGCCCTTGCAGCGTGTGAAGTACTGCCACCGATCGCCGGCTTTGAACGTGTACACGGCGCAGTCGCCGGCCTCGGAGTAGAGGCGCGGAATCCGCTCGCGCGCCTCCTGCTCTTTTGCTGCGGCCAGCTCCTTTTGATGCCAGTCGGAATTGACGCAGGAATGGACGCCGAATATCGGCACGCCAACAAACACCAGGGCGATGATGAGTTGAGAAATCCAGTCCCTCATGCCCGCTCTCCCACACCCAAAATCCGCGCCCGAATCGCCGACACCAGGTCATCGCTCATGCCCGCGTTGCGCGTCATCGTTTCCACTTCGGCCGCAGCCGCATCGGCCTTGGCCTTCGTCTCCGCGCGCAACTTGCGCAGCTGCAGCTCGGTGTCAATGTCGGCCTTCTTGGTGCCGGCCAAGTCCTTCAACGCCTTGGCCAGCAGCATCACATCCATCGCCCCGGCGCCGTCGTCGGATTCGCCCATTTGCGTCAGCGTCTGGAAGGCCACCACGCGCAACATCTCGGGCAGCAGCCGGCCCACGTCGCCGGTCGGCTCAGCCTCCAGCTTGTCGACCCACACCTTCGCCACCTCTTGCGCCTGCCGGTATTTCTCCATCGACTCGCGGGCGCTCTTGACGTAGCGCCCCACGGCGCTGCGCGACACCGGCGCGCCCAGCTCGGCCAGCGCGCCCACGATGTCGTCAATCGTCTTGCCGTCGCGAATCAGCGCATGGCAAGCCTCAACGATGGGGGCCGGCAGCGCGGCCACGGTGCTCTTGCGGCCCATGGCATCAATCCGGATCGGGCCGCTTCACGCCCGGCACCACCGCGCGTCCGCGCGCCACGTCCAGGCCGCGCGTGGTCAGCTTGGCAATGGTCAGGCCACCCACCTTGGTCAGCGACACCAGCCCTTGCTCCTGAAGCCAGGCCAGTTCGCTGTGCAGCTTGTCGTTGCTCACCTCATGACCCATGTCCGACAGCACGGCCACCAGCGTGTATTCGTTGGCCGAATAGCCGGTGCTGTCGGCCAGCAGCAGCAGCACGGTCAGGCGCCGGTCTGCGGTGCGATGTGCTTCAAAGCTTGGGGTCATGGTCTCTGCTCTTCATCAAAAAATCTTCGATGCGGCGCGTCGCGGCGCGGTTGCCTTTGACCTCGCTCATCAGTGCGTCCTGCTGCACCTCTACCCGCGCCAGGTTGACGCGGATGTCCGCAAACTCGTTCGTGGTGGGCAGCGCGGCCAGCCGCGCCTCCATCTGGTCCTGCTTCACGCGCACCTCGGCCACCGCCCTTGTCAACGCCGACTCCACGGCAGAAATCTGCACCAGCCACGCGCGCTTGCGCACCGCCACCACGGCAGACAGAAAGGCCACCACGGCCACACACAGCGCGGTCAGCGCCAGCGCTTCCGCGCCCAAAGTGGTCACTTCGCGCCCCCTTGGCTTTCCAGCCAGTGCACCAGGTCGGCATGCGTGCCAGCGCACGCGCCGTAGGCGTCGTAAGTGCTTTTCAGCGTCAGCGCCAGCGCATCCATGTCATTGCCTTGCTGCGCCGGTGGCGGCGGGCACAGCGCCATCGCGGCTGCCGGCAGCGGCGGCGGCGGCGCGCTCACGGGCGCCCTCAAGGTGCTGCATGACGGCAGCGTCAAAACGACAACCAGCACGGCTGTCAGCAGTCTTGGCCAGCGCATCTTTCAGCTCCTTCGTCGTGCGCAAATCAACCTGTCCGCGCGCCGCCGCAGCGCGTCGCAGCGTCTGGCTTGCCGCGTTGCTCGCGGTCACCAGCCCGGCGTGTTTGTCCAGCAGCGTTCCCATGTCGGCCACCAGCTGCTCGGCCTGCTTGGCCTTGGCCACGCTGGCGCCGTCGGTGCGGCCCCACCAGTAGCCGCCCAGCAAAGCCAGCGCGGCCACCACCATGGCCAGCAGGGCGCTCTCGGCGCGCGTCATGTGCCTGGCCCCAGCTGGGTGCCCCACGCGCCGTAGCGCGGCTGCAGCGTGATCAGAATGCGCGCCGGGTAACCCAGGTTCTCGGCGCAGTGCAACGCGGCGCGGCGAGCCAATCCGCACGCCGCATCAATCTGCCGTCGCGTGGGGTTCAACTGGCCTGTCTTGCGCGCTTCGGCCTGCCAGTGGCCCTCGCCACCGTTGTAGCCGCGCAGCGCCAGCCACATGCGGTCGTAGCGGCCCATGCCCACCGGCGTGCGGTCGTGCAGATACTTGTCGTAGCCCACCATCGCGCGCAACGCCCACGCGGGGTTGTTCGGCAGGCAGCTGTCGGCGGCAATCCGTTCGCGCTCACACCACCACCGCGCCGTGGCCGGCATGAATTGCGCCATGCCGCGCGCGCCCACGTGGCTCACGGCATCGGTGCGCCAACCGCTCTCCTGGTGCACCTGCGCAGCCAGCGCCGGCACCGGTGCATTCAGGCCCCATTGGCTGTGCGCCTCGCGCGTCAACAGCATCCGGTAGCGCGCCGCTTCGTGCGGCACCTGTGCTTGCGCGGGCGTGCAGCTGGCGGCCAGCGTCAGCCCTGCCACGCAGGCCAGCGCCGTCATGATCACGGCCAGCGCAATCTCAAGGGCAGTGCGGCGCATGCGCATCGTCACGCCCCCAGGCCCACCGCCAGCATCGTGGCCGACACAATCACCGCGCGCCGCAGCATGCTGCTGCCGGCCAGGCGCATCAATTCTGCGGGCGCCGCGCCTTCCAGGTTGATCGTCGTCTGCTGCTCAGCAAAGCTCACCACCCCGGCCAGGCTGGTAAACGTGGTGTCGGCCGGCGCGTCATCAGTGCCGTGCCGCAACTCAAAAAACAGGTCAGGCCGCGCGTACGGGAACAGGCTGCGGTCCACCCAATAGCCCGCCACCGCCGCCAGCGCCACCAGGCTCAGCTTGTACACGCTCACCGGCAGCTGCTGCGGGCTCATCACCCACACCAGCAGCATCAGCAGCGCCGCTGCAATCACCCAGTCCGCCATGCGCACCCGCGCCAGTCGCATCAGCCACGGCCGCGCCTTGAATTCGTCCTGCATTTCCGCTGCTCCATCTTGAAGGGTTGAATCGGCACGGCGCATGGCGGCTCATCTGCCGCCACACGGGCAGGTGAACGCAATTGCCAAAGCCGTGAGCCGCCAGCGAAGCCCGCTCGGTCGAGAACCTTGCGCAGCTGGCGCAACATTCATCTACCGCATCGGGCTTGAGTTGGGGCATGCGGGCATCGTGCCGCGCGCGCGCGAAAACGTGGATGGAAAGCGCTTTAGATAACGGGCGAAAAAAAGGCGCCATCCGGCGCCTCTGATTCCTGCAGCTGCTGCGGACTAGCTTTCGCTGGACGGTCGATTGCGCAACGCGTCCCAATCGAATCCGACAATCGTGGCCCTTGAGACTTCGCCCCGAAGCATGCGCGCGTTGATCGAAAGGTACAGGGGCGTCCGGTTCCATTCAGCTGCTGCCAGCAAGTCCTTGTCGGCTTGCAACAAGGACTGCGTGTTGAGCGCGGCCTTCAGCTCCAAACTTCGCTCGGTCGACCTCAGTTCGAGCATCGCTTCGCCATCGGCGCCCCACGAGACAGCGGTGATCAGATAGACGCCGTTGAGCTGCGTTTCTTCGGCTGTTGCGCGCTGCTCCCTTGGCAGGCGTCGCGCCTGCTCGCCGGTCAACTGCACCCCATCCAGATTCACGCTTTCGGCGTCGGCGGCGCTGCGCAAAATGGCGTCTCGCGCGTCATCGAAATCATCTTGCGCTTTCGCTAACACGGGCTGCCTGGCCATGGCGCGCGTCACGATGGCAAGCCGCTGGGTTTCCTGCTCCGACATCGCCACTTGCGCACTCAATTCGGCGGCCTTGCTGGCTTTTTCTGCGCGCGATTTCACGTACTGCTTCGCCACCACCGCAGCGCCAGCGATAAACCCGAGACCAACAACTGCAATAAGAATTTCGGTCGAGCTCATCTTGCCTACCAAGTCAGCAGCCAGTTGCTTCAACACCGAGTCCATCTCGACCGTCACCAGTGAGCTTCCACGCTCAACCGACGCCGTGATGGCCGTCTTTTGCTTCTCAGCGTCGGTAAGGCGCCTGCCGTCGGGCCTCACCAGTCGCAGATAAGCTTGATCAACGGCAGACTGAAGCTCAACCAGCGCCTTCGCCGTTGCTGCCGTGATCGTACCGTCATAGTGCGGGCCTGTCAGCCTAATCTCAATGGTCGGCCAGCCGGAAATATCCAGCGTTTGGCCTGGCAGCAAAGCCAACTCATCTCGCAGGGCTTGCTCAAGAGCACGCGCCGCCGAATCGTCCGATGTGATTTCCGTGGTGATCGCGGTTGCCATGTTCGAGACCTAGTCGTCAAGCCGGGCAACTCGCGCGAGCGCGCTGGAAGGCTGACATTGCCGTTTTCGCTTCATCGAAATGGATCTGGGCCAATGTTTCGCCCAGCTTGAGTTCATTGCGCATGAAAACCAGGAACCCTTCGATGGTTTGCGACATGCTCTTCACCAGCTCTGCCTTGCCGGTGTCGAGGCACGGTGGAACGACCAACTGCTCCGCGTCGCGCTTCACCGCTTGCAAGGTGGATACGGGGCCAGACAGGTTGATCCGCCCGGTGGTGCCGGCAAGCTTCACCGCATCATCCCAACGCCGGACCATCGAATCGACGTCCTTGAGCGAGGACGCGAGCGCATCCTTCTGTTCTTTTTCCTGCGCCTGACGGTCCTCGACGGCCTTGCGTTCGCGCGCCTGGCGCTCCTCCAGTTCCTTGCGCTCCTTTGCGACGCGCTCGACCTCTGCCCTTTGGGCTGCAACCGCGCGAGCGGATTCCGCGCGTGCGCGCTCACGATCCTTGTAGGCGCTGTATTGCCACGCTGCGATCACTGCTGCTGCCAGTGCGGCGAGCAAAACCCACACGACGTACCCTCGCTCTCTCATGCCATGCCCTTCAGTTCACCAATCCCGGCGCCGCAGCACCACCTCGATCTGATCGATGTCGTGTCGCGCTGACCGAATCACGGCGCGCTCGGGGCGCTGCACGCGGTTGACCCACTCGACGCAGATCGTTGTACCCAGCATGTAAGCCACCAGCGCGGCAATGAATAAGGCCGGATCAATCGACGGCCGCTCGGCGCCGGGGTGCGTGAACGCCCACAGACCGAGCTTCAGGTTGAACAATACGGTCAGCGTGCCGCCGCTCATCAGCAGCGCAAACAAAGCCACGGGCCAGTTGACCAGCATGCGCCGCCGCGCATCCTTGATCTGCTGCTGCGCACGTGTGCGCTGGCGCAGCAGCTCAGCGCGCTCCATGTCCCACCAGCTGCGTCGCGCGGGTCGCGCGTGCACGTGCAGATCGCGGCCGGCCACATAGCCGTGCACCGCGCCGTGGAACGTTTGACTCGCCCCTCTCACGTCTTCTTTTTCCATCCTCTCGCCACCGGCTCCTGCACCTTCATGTCGCGCCCGGCCACCTGGCCATGCACGGGCGCGTTGAACGTTTGCATGGCCCCGCCTGCCGCTGGTGCAGCCGCGCCCACCAAGGCGCCCATCGCGGCCCTGCGAACGGCGGGCGGCGCGTCGCGGTAGTAGGCAATGAGGGTCTGCTCTTCCGCTGACAACACGCTTTCGGAGTGCTTGCCGGTAAGGATGTAGAGCACGTCGGCACCCGCTGCCGCGATGGCGGCGAGATACAGCGCATCGGGGCTTCGTTCCCCTTTTTCGTAATTGATCTGTGCACGTTTGAGCACGCCGCCGAGCGCGCCGAACTGCTCTTGCGTCAGGTCTAGTCGCGCCCGCTCAGCACGCAGGCGATCAGATATGCCCACACGAACACCTCAACTATTGACAGGTGCTCGTTTGAACACCATAATCGGTTGCACCAAAACCCAATCAATCCAACACATGTCACCAACACGCCAACCGCTGACACCTGACCAGGTGAAAGCCAAGATGCGCGCCCGTGGCGTCACGTGCTCAGACTGGGCGCGCCAAAACGGCTACAGCCCGCAAAAGGTCATTCGTCTGCTCAACGGCTACGAAAAAGGCCACTACGGGCAGTCGCACGAGATCGCCGTCAAGCTCGGCCTCAAGGCCGATCCGGAGCTGGCGTGATGACTGCTCGGCATCCTACACCGGCGCACAACGCGCTCGACATCGGAACCGGCAACCAGTGTTTGCAGGCCGCCGAAGCCCTGCAACTGGCCGGCTTCATCCGGGCACGCGCAGCAGGCGCAGCCCGCCAGCCAGGCCTTGCAGAAGCGCTTGCCAGTCTTCGTCGGCCTGCGCCTGGCTCAGCGTCTCCAGCTCGCGCGCCAGCACCGCAAGTTCGGCATGGCCTCGCACAGCCAGGTGCCGCGCCATCGCCACATAGGCCGCTGCTTGCGCAGCGTTGCGCGCGGCTTGTTGTTCTTGCATCTGGTCTAGCACTAGCTGCATGGCTTGCGGCAGATCGGGGTCGGTCATGAATCGCTCCGGGTTGACTTCGATGCCTGCATTGTTGGCCGCGCGCCGCGCCGCCACCAGCCCCAGCGCCGGCATTTGTTTGGAAGGCGGTCGCGCATGACTGGCCGCCTGTCTCCAAGCCGCCGCGCCTACTGGAAGCGCTACCAACCCACCGGCTGCCGCGACGCGCTCGAAAAATGCAAAGAGCACGCCCGCGAAGCGCGCAACCTGAGCGTCGAGCGCATCGCCGCCGACATGGGCCTCAACGACCACTGGGCGCTCTACAAGTGGATCGAGTCTGGTCGCTTCCCGCTGGTGCTGGTGCCCACCTACCAGGCGGTGTGCGGCATCAACCTGGTCACGCGCTGGCAGGCCGCGCATGAGCACCGCCTGCTGGTCGACATGCCCGTCGGCAAAGCCGCGCACGCCGCCGACCTGGTGCAGCTCGGCACCGGCTTTCAGCAGGCCGTGCAGTTGCTGTCCGACTTCTACAAAAGCAACGGCGCCCAGCCTGCGGCGCCCGTGCTCGAAGCCCTGCGCGCTCACCTAGAGAGCGTGGCCCACCACCACTTCAACGTCAGCGGCTTTTCCGAGCCCGAACTGGACTTCGCGCCATGAGCATCTTTGACCCCACCCTCAGCGTTGCCACGCGTCGCGGCTGCGTCATCGTCCAGGGCACGCACCTGGGGCACAACACCGACTTCGTCATGGGTGCCGACGAAGCCCGCGATCTGGCCCGCCGCCTGCTCGCCCAGGCCGACGCCGCCGAGCATCCGCGCCACTGCGGCATGCCAGGCGTCGAGGTCACCGAGTTCGTGCCCGTCACCGCCGGGGCGCCCGCATGAGCGCCGACGACCGCAACCTGACGCTCAGGACATTGGACGTGCTCGAAGCCCTCTGCGGCTACGCCGCCACCGGCGCCAGCAACGGCGAGCTGGCCAAGGCCGCCAACACCAGCGCGCCCAACATCACTCGCGCCGTGGCGCAGCTCATCGAAAAAGGCTGGGCGCGCAAGGACGAAGACTCCGGCCGCTTCTTCCCGCAGCCCGCCTTCACGCGCCTGACCTTCCGCGTCCTGGCCGATCTGGATCGCGCGCAGCAGCGCCTCACCGACCGCCACCGTGCCCTCACGGGCCAGTGAGCCGCCCCTTTCAACCACAACCCAACCCACAGGAGTCATCTTGGCCAACAAGCCCCGCAACAAAGCAGAACCCGCCGACGGCGGCGAAGTGCTGCCCGCCATCGCGCAAGACATGATCGCCGGCCAGCGCGCCGAGCACCAGGCAAGCGAAAGCGCTCGCGCGCTCGCCCTGCAGCTCAACTACGAAGGCCCGGTCACCGTCGGCACGCTTGAGGACGAAATCCGCTTCTACCAGCGCCGCAGCGTCGAGGCGCTGCTGGAGTGCGGCACGCGCCTGCTGCTGCTGAAAGAGCTGACGCCGCACGGCGAATTCATCAGTCGATGTGAGCTGCTGGGCTTCGCCGAGCGCACTGCGCGCCGCTTCATGCAGGCAGCCGCCAAGACTTCCAAATCGGCCAATTTGGCCGTTTTGAGCGGTCAAGTGAAATCCGCCAGCGCCTTCCTCGAGCTGGTCACCCACGACGATGACGACCTCGAAGCCCTGAAGGACATCGACAACATCGACCGCATGTCCGCCAGCGAGCTGCGCACCGCCCTGCGCGAAGCCAAGGCCGAGGCCGGCGCCACCAATGAAGTGCTGGCCAAGAAGAACCAGCGTATCGACAAACTGGAGCGCGAAAAGAAGCTGATCGCCAAACTGCCACTGCCCGAGCAGCTACTGAAAGTGCAGCAAGAAGCCACGGCCATCATGAACGATGCGCTGGGCGCCATTCGCGGTGGGCTGCGCCAGGCGCTGATCACGCTGGCCGACGTGCCGCCAGAAGCTGGTGCGCAGACGGTCTTCATGTCCGGCCTGGTGGGCCACCTTGCGGCCGAGCTGGCCGCGCTGCGCGAGCAGTTCGACCTGCCCGACGTCAGCAATGCCGCCGACCTGAAGCTGATGGCCGAAACGGCCCAGTGGGCGAACTGACGGGCCGCGCGCCCCAGCCGCCGCCGCCCGCCATCCGCCCGCATCTCCATCATGCCGCCCAGCCCCGCCGTCATGCAGCGCCTGCTCCACGTCAGCCAAGCCGCCGCCACCGCCCCGCGTGGTGGCAAGGCCGGCGTGTACGCCGCCGCCTGCGCCGAGCTGGGCTGCAGCCTGCCCACGCTGCACCGCTGGCTGAAAGACGTGCGCGTGGCACCCGTGCGCAAGCAGCGCGCCGATGCCGGCGCCGTGGCCCTGACGCGCCAAGAGGCGTTGACGATCAGCGCGTTCTTGATGGAAAGCCACCGCAAGACCGGCAAGCGCCTCATGAGCATGGGCGAGGCGCTGGAAATCCTGCGCGCCAACGGCGAGGTCAAGGCCCAGCGCATCGACCCCGCCACCGGTGAGCTGTTGCCCCTGTCTGCCGCTGCCGTGGCCGCCGCGCTGCGCACTTACCGCCTGCACCCCGACCAGATCAACCGCCCCGCGCCCGCCACCGAACTGCGTAGCCTGCACCCCAACCATGTCTGGCAGATCGACGCCAGCCTGTGCGTGCTGTACTACCTGTCGGCCCGCGCTGAAAAAGAGGCCGGCCTGCAGGTGATGGAGCGCGAGCGCTTCTACAAAAACAAGCCCACCAACCTCAAGCGCATCGAAGCCGACCGCGTGTGGTCATACGAGTGGACAGACCACTACAGCGGCGCCATCGGCGTGCACTACGTCATGGGCGCCGAGAGCGGCAAGAACCTGGCCGACAGCTTCATCACCGCCATCAGCCAGCGCGCGGGCGAGCCCTTCCACGGCGTGCCGCGCATTCTGATGATGGATATGGGCAGCGCCAACACGTCGGGGCTGTTCGGCAACCTGGCGCGCCGCCTGGGCGTCGAGCTGATCGCCCACATGCCGGGCAACGCCCGCGCCACCGGCCAGGTCGAAAAAGCCCGCGACATCATCGAGCGCAGTTTTGAGAGCGGCCTGCGCTTCCGCCCCGTGGCCGACCTGGACGCGCTCAACGCCGCTGGCGCGCGCTGGGCCGGCTGGTACAACGCCAACCGCGTACACAGCCGCCACGGCAAGACCCGCACCGACTGCTGGCTCACCATCAGCGCCGAACAGCTGCGCATCGCCCCGCCGGCCGATGTGTGCCAAAAGCTGCTCACCCACACGCCCGAAACGCGCAAGGTCGGCATCACCCTCACCGTCAAGTTCGACGGGCAAGAGTACGACGTGCGCAACGTGCCGGGCGTGATGGTGGGCGAGGCGCTGCAGGTCACCTACGGCATCTACCAGCAAGACGCCTGCACCATCGTCACGAAGGACGCCGACGGCCACGAGCTGCTGATTGACGCGCCGCTGG
>WBZS01001941.1_pt1 | contig 14275 bp, 11 predicted proteins | sample 5204201 | NCBI WGS metagenome assembly WBZS01 (sample SAMN12344357, study PRJNA552823) | activated sludge metagenome | biome: Activated sludge suspended growth; feature: Nitrification reactor; material: Wastewater; isolation source: activated sludge from nitrification reactor of wastewater...
CAGCGCCTGCAGATCGAGGGCAAGAAGGACGCCAAGCGCGCCAAGATCCTGGAGAAGGAACTCGAGTGGGTGCGGGCCAACCCGAAGGCCCGGCAGGCCAAGAACAAGGCCCGCCTGGCCCGCTACGAGGAGTTGGCAGCCGAGGCGGAGCGCAACCGCCAGATCGACCTGACCGAGATCAACATTCCGCCCGGCCCCCGGCTCGGCTCCGACGTGCTGCACGCCAAGAAGCTGGTCAAGGGCTTCGACGACCGGCTGCTCATCGACGACCTGACGTTCAACCTGCCCCGGGCCGGCATCGTCGGCATCATCGGCCCGAACGGCGTCGGCAAGACCACGCTGTTCAAGATGATCGTCGGCGAGGAGCAGCCCGATGCGGGCGCACTCGACGTGGGCAAGACCGTCCAGATCTCGTATGTGGACCAGTCGCGGGGCGGGATCGACTCGTCGAAGAACGTCTGGGAGGTCGTCTCGGACGGCCTGGACCACATCAAGGTCGGCAGCTTCGAGATGCCTTCGCGTGCCTATGTCGCCTCCTTCGGGTTCAAGGGCCCGGACCAGCAGAAGCTGGCCGGGGTGCTGTCGGGCGGTGAACGCAACCGGCTGAACCTGGCGCTCACGCTGAAGATGGGCGGCAACCTGCTGCTGCTCGACGAACCGACCAACGACCTGGACGTCGAGACCCTGCAGTCGCTGGAGGACGCCCTGCTCGAGTTCCCCGGCTGTGCGGTGGTGATCTCCCACGACCGCTGGTTCCTCGACCGGGTGGCCACCCACATCCTCGCCTGGGAGGGCAGCGACGCGGACGAGGCCAACTGGTACTGGTTCGAGGGCAACTTCGCCGACTACGAGGCGAACAAGGTGGCCCGGCTCGGCGCCGAGGCGGCCCGTCCGCATGCCAGCAAGCACCGGCGGTTAACCCGCGACTGACCCGTCGCGACGCCCGGGCGGCGGACCCCGGCGGCACCGTCCGGGGGTCCGGGACGCCGGGACCCGTCGCGTCTAGGCGGCCGCCTCCTCGCCCTTGCCGGTGCGGGACTCGGCGGGGTTCCGGCCGGCGCGGGACTCGGCGGCGTTCCTGCGGGTGCGGGACTCGGCTGGGTTCTCGGCGACACCGGATTCGGCGGCCTTCTCGGGTGCGCCGGGCCCGTCGAGCAGCTCGAGATCGTTGAACACCGAGGGGTCTTCGGCCGGCGGCTGCTGAGCCGTTCGCTCGACACGGTTGAACCTCGTCGTGCCGCGGCTCAGGTCGTGGCCGATGGCGAGCGCGTCGAGGACCAGCCGCTCACGCACCTCGCCGGTCTCGGTGTTCGTCCAGCTCCAGGTGGTGAGGCGTCCGGTGACGATCAGCGGATCGCCCTTGCTGACGCTGGCCTGCACGTTGAGCGAGAGCAGCCGATTGCGGCAGTTCACGTTCAGCCAGGTGGTCTCGCCATCGCGCCAGGTGCCGTTGCGGACGAACCGCGGCGTGCACGCGAGCCGGAACGCGGCGTAGGCCCATTCGTTGGTGTCGTCGGTGCGGACGTCGATGTCGCTGCCGACGTTTCCGGTGACGGTGATGGTGGCGTCCATGCTGGTCTCCTCTAGCTGTGGTTTCGTCACCCTCAGTGTGGGCACCTGCCTCCGAAAGTGTTCAAAATCGTCTGCGCGGTTTCGGGAGTTCGGCTCCCTGAGTCGCGGGGGTGGGCCTGGGAGATCCCGGCGTCCGCCGGGATGACGTGGGCGGTGGGCCCGGGTCGTCGTGGTTGGAGGCTCGAGGAGGCCGTGGCAGGGGGTCTCGACAAGCTCGACCAGCGAGGGCAGGGCCGCACCGGCGAGCAGGCAGACCGTGGGCCTCAGCGGGCGTTCTTGACGGCGGCCACGGCGCGCCGGTGGCGATCCAGCTCCTCCTGGACGGGCGCGATGAGTTCGGCGTCGGTAACCTTGCCGATGGTCTGGAAGAGGATCCGCTCGGCCCGGTTCGCCTTCGCACGGGCACCGATCGAAACGCCGAGCGCCGACACGCCGGCCAACGCCAGGCCACCGACCACGCCGCCGGCGAGCAGCACCAGCTGCGCCGGCCAGCCCCACCAGAAGACGGTCGGCAGACCGGCCAGCCCGACCGCGGGCGCGAACATCATCAGCAGCGTCCAGAGGGCGCCGACGACCACCGCCGCCATCAGCACCCATTGCAGGAACCGCACCACCGACCACCAACCGGTCCCCCGGTCCAGTTCCAGGTCGGCGCCGGCGATGGCGGTGTCCAGGCGGTCCATCAGCAGCGCCTCGTGGCCGCGGGCGGCGGCGTTCACGGCGGCGGCCCAGCCGCGCGGCAGCCCGGCGGTCGCGGCGTCCACCAGCTCGCGCAGGCCGCGGTCGAGCCGGGCCCGCTGCACCGGATTGGCCGACGGCAGCGACGTCCGGCTGATCGCGGTCGGGGCCAGCCGGCGGTCGCTCTGGTCGAGCCGCAATGCCCGCAGCGGATCCGGCTTGAACCGCGCCAGCCAGGTCACGAACGGCCAGCCGGTGGCCAGTCCGCCCCGCAGCTTCCGGGCCTCGCGGACGCCCTCGACCGCCAGCCCGACGCCGCTGGCGTCGGCCAGTGCCCGGACCAGCGGCTCGCGTCGCTTCCGGTCCAGCACCGGGGTCGGCGCGCTGCCCAGTTCGCCGCCGAGCTCGCCGGCGGCGACCGTCACGTCGGCGGCGATCCGGGCGCTGACGGCCGCCTTGTCGGCCACCGCCTGGGCGAGCACCTGCCGCAACTCGTGGACGCCGGCCCCCTCCAGCGCCGACATCGCCATCAGCCGGGCGCCGGCCAGCCCTTCCTCGTCGAGCAGCCGGCGCAGATCGCGCATCGCCGCGGTCAGTTCGTCGGGCCGCAGCCGATCGCACTGGTTGAGCACCACGATCATCACGTCGGCGTACTGGGCCAGCGGCCGCAGGTAGCGCTCGTGCAGGGCGGCGTCGGCGTACTTCTGCGGATCGACGACCCAGATCAGCATGTCGACCAGCGGCACCAGCCGGTCCACCGTCATCCGATGCGCGGCCTCGGTGGAGTCGTGGTCGGGCAGGTCGAGCAGCACGAGGTTCTCGAACGCGCTGCGGCGGGCCGGCACCAGATGGCGCCGAGGCACATCCAGCCAGTCCAGCAGGTCGCCGGGCAGCTGCGTGCCCCAGGCCACCGCCATCGCGGTCGAGGTGGTCGGACGCCGCACGCCCGTGGTGGCGAACGCGGTGCCGCTGATCGCGTTGAACGACGTGGACTTGCCCGAACCGGTCGCCCCCGCCAACGCCACCACCGTGTGGTCGCCGGTGAACGCGCCCCGCTCGCCGGCCCGCTTCAGCACGACAGCGGCACGGTCGACGACCTCGGCCGACGAGCGGTCGCGGCTCAACTCGACGGCCTCATCGAGCGCCCGCAGGCGCTCGGCCAGCGTCCGGCTCACCCGCGGTCACCGTCCTCGTCGGCCACCAACTCGGCCTCCACCACGTCGCCGGCACCCGTTTCGTGGTCGTGACCGGCGGCCAGCTCCGGCCGCTGCGGCACCTGGCGCGCGGACCCGGCGAAATCCTCCAGCTCGGCGAGCGTCGGCAGGCCCGGGCCGTCCTCGCCACCGCGGGCGGCGTCCACGGCCGCGACGGCCGTGCGGATCGCGTCCGCCGCCTCGTCCCGGACGCCGATCTCGTCGAGCACGGACTCGTAGCGGGCGAGCTCGGTGGCCAGCAGTCCCTCGACCCGGGCGTCCAGATCGGTCTTGGCGCGCTTGGCGAGCCGGCGGACGGCGTCCTCGCCGAAGACCGCCTCGAGCACCCGCTGGGCGAGCACCGCGGTGCCGCCGGCGACGCCCACCTCGGCACCCGTGATGCCGCCGGTGGTCGAGAACACCACCATCATCAGCGCGATGCCGACGCCGTTGGTGCCCAGCGCCAGGAACCTGGCCCGGGACTTCTTCGACCCGCCCTCGCTGCTGACCAGTTCCAGGACGTCGGCCTGCCAGTTGCGGATCGCCAACGCCACCCGGGCCGGGAAATCGGGCGAACCGCGCCGCAGCACGTCCCCGGACGCCGCCAGCAGCTGTCGCCCGGCCGGGTCGTTCTCCCAGGCGGTGGCGGCCCGCTCGGCGGCCGCCTCCCCCTCTTCGCGGATCAGCACCTCCATGCCGGATTCGACCGCCAGCTTGACGTCGTTGACCTGCTTGGGTTCGCCGCGCAGCGAGGCGACCAGCCGGTCGCGCAGCCAGCCGATCTTCTGTTCGACGGCCCGGAAGAACTCGCCGGTGCCGACGAAGTCGTGCCAACGGGCCAGCACCTCGCCGCGCAGCAGGGTGCCGTCGGCGGTCTGGACGCCGATCGTGCGCATAGCCTCGCGGTAGGCACCCTCGGCATCGGCGCGCAGCTGGGCCAGTGCGACCCTCTGCTCGTCGACCGCCTGCGCCACCTGCGGCGCGGTGCGGCACTGGGCCGCGATCGCTCCCTGCAGCGTCTGCAACACGACGGCGGCCCGCGTCCGGGTGTCGTCCGCCAACGCGGCCAGCCAGTCGCGGATCGGCGCCACCGCCGAGTCGGGCAGCAGCCCCTCCTCGTCGGTCACCGTCTCGGGGACGGCGAACAGCGGCGAGTCGCCCAGCCCGCGGTCGGCCATCAGCTGCCCCAGGTGGGCGGGCACCTCGGTCATCGCGGCGGGCGGAACCCGCTGCAGCACGACGGCCAGCGCCGCGCTGCGTTCGGCGGCCGAGCGCAGGTACTCCCAGGGCACCGCGTCGGCGTACCGGGCGGCGGTGGTCACGAACAGCCACAGGTCGGCGGCGGCCAGCAGCTGGGCGGCCAGCGCCCGGTTCTCGGCCACCACCGAGTCGATGTCGGGGGCGTCCAGGATCGCCAGACCGGGCGGCAGCGAGGGCTCGGCCACCAGCTGCAGCGTGCGGGTGTCGCTGGCGGCCTCCAGGCTGCGGGCCAGGCCGGGCAGGATCCGGTCCGGGCCGAACCAGTGGGCGTCGTCCGGGTGATGCACCAGGACGGGCGAGCGGGTGGTGGGCCGGATCACCCCGGGCCGGCTGACCGTCCGGCCGATCATCGAGTTGATCAGCGTCGACTTGCCGGCACCGGTGGAGCCGCCGATCACCGCCAGCAGCGGGGCGTCCAGGCGGTCGAGGCGGGGCAGCAGGTAGTCGTTCAACTGGACGCCCAGATCGCGACGCAGCGTGCTCGCCGCGCCTCGCCCGGGCAGGTCGAGCGGCAGCCGGGCGGAGTCGAGGGCGTCCGCGAGCAGCCTGAGCGAACTCGCCAGTCGGCCAGAGCTCATGCCTCTCCTCACCCGGGCGGCGGTCCCCAGTTCGGGTCCACTCTCGAATACTGCTGCGATCCTAGTGGGGCCGACCCCGGGCCTGCCGGCCAGTTCCCGCCCAGGCCGGCGGGACCGGGATAGTTCGGCGGCGGATAGTCCACCGGCTGCTGCTTGCGCAGCGTGGGCAGGCTGAGCCGCTGGCCACGCGGATCGTCGATGGCCAGGCCGCGCAGCGACCGGGCCTGGTACAGCAATTCGGTGGCGCGGGACTGGCCGGCCGCGTCGATGACGCCCTTCACTTCGGCGTCGCGCAGGTAGGCGAGCTCGGTGAGGGTCCGCTGCAGGCTGACGGTGGACCGGAGCACGGTCCAGCCGCGGGTGGCGGCCACCATCAGGGCCCAGGCCCGGTGCCGGACCCGTGAGGTGATATCGGGATCGGCGGGCTGCAGCCAGCCCATCCGGACGTAGTCGGTCAGCCGGGCGCGAATCTTGCGACTCTCGACGAACAGCTGCCGCACCACGTAGATCGTGGCGGACGCCACCAGCGGCAGCGCCACCGCGAAGTAGATGACGTAGCGCATCGGACCCTGGGCGAAGGTGGCCTGCGAGTTGAACATCATGTGCAGCAGGGCCGCCATCAGGTAGCCGATCAGCGGCGCCAGCACCCGCACCACCTTGCTGTGGGTGCGCAGCGCCACCATCAGGCCCAGGCCGGTCATCATGGTGAACAGCGGATGCCCGAACGCCGTCCAGAACCCGCGCAGCCAGACCAGCTCGTGGATCGCCGCCTCGGCGTCTCCGGTGTTGATCTGCGAGGTCGAATACATGATCGCGCGGGCGTAATAGATGATGTTCTCGGTGAACGCGAAGCCCGCCGCGGACAACCCCGCCAGCGCCACCCCGTTGAGCTTGGTCACCACCTGGTAGCGGACCAGCATCGCGATCCAGAACAGCACGGTCGCCTTCGCCGCCTCTTCGACGAACGGGGCGATGTAGATCGCCGCCCGGGCGCCGGTGGTCGGGTCGCCGTCGCCGCCGATCGACAGCTGCTCGGACGCCCAGGTGTTGATGTGCAGCGCCAGGAAGGTGGCCACGCAGGCGCCCCAGCCCAGCGTCAGGTACCACAGCAGCAGCCGCTGCGGGCGGAACCGGTCGGCGATCACGAAGACCACGATCCAGAAGATCAGGGTGGGCAGCGCGAACCAGAACGCATCCCTGATCGCCGAATGGTTGATGCCCGGGACCACCCCGTCGCGGACCGGGGTGTCGGCGGTCATCAGCGCGTACTGCGACCACAGGCAGGCCGCGTAGATCGCCGTGAAGACGACGCCGATCCAGGTCCAGGGGTTGGTCAGGATGCGTTTGGGCAGCGGCGCCGAGACGTCCGGCTGTGACGGAATTCCGTTGAGCAACCGGCGGTGCCGGGCAATGGTGTCCGTCGACATGCCGGCAAGACTACCGGGCGGTCAGGGCCGCCCCGATGGCCGCCCGACCGCCGCATCGCGGCAGCCGCATCACGGCCGCGGCGCGTCCGCGCGGTACTGGCGCGCCCGGCCGGAGATTCCGGTGAAGTGGAACGGGCCCGACGACTCCTGGGGCACCGAGACGTCGTCGCCGCTGCCGAGGTTCGTGGCGGCCGCGTGCAGGGCCCGATACCCGGCGATGTCGATCGGCCTGCGGGCCGCCAGCAGCTCCTCGGTCGCCGCACCGCGGGTGTGTGCGCGGTAGCCCTCGCACACCAGCAGCGTGAAGAACTCGCTGACGCTGCCGGAGCCGTAGCTGAACATGCCGATGCGGCGTCCGGTCAGGTCGTCGTCGGCGTCGAGCACCGCCGCCAGCGCGAAGTACAGCGAGGCCGTGTACGAGTTGCCGAGCCGGCGGTTGTACCTGGTCGACACCTCGATCAGCGGCGGCCGAAGGCCGGCGCCCGTGTGCGAGGCCAGCCAGCGCAGCGCCTTCGCGGCCATCTTGGTGAACGGCTGGTGATGGCAGAACCGGTCGATCTGGTCGATCGGGACGCCGCCGCGGGCCTGGTAGTCGTCCCACGCGCCGAGCACGCCGTCGCGGTAGGCGAAGATCGAGAGTTGGCCGTCGACGACGGCGGTGGCGCTGTCGTTGGGACGCCAGAAGTCGTCGACCTCGGCGGTGAACACGCCGGCGGTCGGCTCGATCTCGGCGATGGCCGGGTCGGCGGCGACCAGCATGGCGACGGCGCCGGCGCCCTGGGTGGCCTCGGCGGCGGTCTCCAGCTCGTAGCGGGCGACGTCGCTGGCGATGACCAACACCTGGTCGTCGGGACGGCGCGCCACCATGTCGGCCGCCGCCTGCAGCGCGGCGGTGGCCGAGTAGCAGGCCTGCTTCAACTCGACGACCCGGCAGGTGGACGGCAGCCCGAGCAGCTGATGCACGAACAGGGCCGCGGCCTTCGACTGGTCGACGCCCGACTCGGTGGCGAGGAACAGGGTGCGGATGCGGTCGGCGCCGTGGGTGTCGATGATCGGCCCGGCCGCCGCGGCCGCCATGGTCACGATGTCCTCGTCGGGCGCCGGCACGCTCATCTGGTCCTGGCCGAGCCCGGTGCGGTACTTCGCGGGATCCACGCCCATCGCGGCGGCCAGGTCGTCGAGCTCGACGACGTAGCCGGTGGTCGCGACGGCGAGATCGTGGATGCCGACCCGCACGCTCATCGCTTGGCCGCCGTCCGGCGTTCGAGCAGCAGGTGTGACTTCATCAGCTCTCCTTGATTGGTTTGGGCGGCGAGCAGTGACAGCTCGCCGCACAGGACGGTGGCCGCGATCAGCGCCGCGAGCCGCCGGGCGTTCGCCCCCGATTCGCGCTGCTCGCGGCAGCCGAGCCGTTCCAGCACCTCGTCGACGAACGGCAGGTCCTTGCCGTTGCCGACGGTCCCGACGATCAGGTTCGGCAGCGTGCACGAGAAGTACAGGTCGCCGCTGCCCCGCACCTCGGCGTAGCTGATGCCCTGCGATCCCTCGACGATGTTGGCGGCGTCCTGGCCGGTGGCGAGGTAGAACGCGAGCAGCATGTTCGCGTAGTGGGCGTTCGCCGACCGCAGCGCCCCCGCGATCGTCGAGCCGACCAGGTTCTTGCGGACGTTGAGGTCGACGATCCGCTGCGCGGTCGAGCGGAGCTGCTTGCCGACCAGTTCCTCGGGCACCTCGATCTCGGCGATCACGTTGCGGCCGCGGCCGAGGATGCCGTTCACGGCGGAGGCCTTCTTGTCCGAGCAGAAGTTGCCCGAGATGGACCCGTAGCTGAGCTCGGGATGCCAGGCCAGCACCCGCTGCATCAGCCCGTCGGCGGCCAGCGTCACCATGTTGTGGCCGGAGGCGTCCCCGGTGGTGAGCGCGAAGCGCAGGAACAGCAGGTTGCCCACGATCTCGGTGTCGACGTCGATCAGCCGGGCGTGCCGGCTGCGCTCGGACACCACCGCGGCCAGGTCGTCGAAGCGGGCGGTGATCGCGCGGGCCGCGGCCGCGGCGTCCGCGGCGTTGTCGGCGATGAACAGCGACGAGCGGGTCATCCGTTCGTCGATCACCGTGACCCGGATGCCGTCGGGCAGCAGCCGGGACAGCCGCGCGCCGCGTCCGACCGAGGGCCACAGCGGGGTTTCGTAGGTGGCCAGCGGCACCTGCTGTTCGCCGGTCACCTCGCCGGTCAGGTGCAGCGGCCCGACCCAGCGGGTCGGGATGGGGGTCACGTCAGCGGTCACCTTGGTTTCCTCTCGGACTTCGACGGAGTGGGCGCGGCGGAACGGTCGGACAGGGCCGTCACATCGATCCGGCGGACGCGGCAGTACTCGGCCGTGGCGCCGCGGACGATCAGGTCGGTGCCGGTGAGCCGCTCGGGTGAGTCGGCCCCGAGCAGTGCGAGCAGCGCGCGGGTCTGGGCGATCCAGTCGCGGATCCGGGCGGTGAGGCCCTCGGCGCCCTCGTCGAGCACGGTCTTCAGGAACGATCCCGACACCCCGACGGCCCGTGCGCCGAGGGCGAGGGCGCGGACCACGTCCAGCGGCGTCCGGACGCCTCCCGAGGCCAGCAGCGTCGGCGCGTCGGCGGGGGCGTCGAGCAGGCATTCGACCGCCGACTGGCCCCAGCCGGCGAGGTAGCCGTATTCGCCGAGCCGCCGGGCGCTCTCGACGCGGGCGAAGTCGGTGCCGCCCGATCCGGAGACGTCGGCGTACTCGACCCCGAGCTCGCCGAGCCGGGACAGGGTCCGGGCGCTGAGGCCGAAGCCGACCTCCTTGACGATCACCGGCACCTCGACGGCGCGGAGCAGCGCCTCCAGGGACGACGCCCACGACGAGAACGCCCGGGTGCCTTCCGGCATCACCGTCTCCTGGACGCTGTTCAGGTGCACCTGCAGGGCGTCCGCGCCGAGGATGTCGACGGCGCGGCGGGCGTCGTCGGGCGAGCGTTCCACGCCGAGGTTGGCCATCACGAACCCGTCGGGGTTCTCCTCGCGGATCACCCGGAACGTCGGCTCCAGCGAGGGATCGGCGAGCGCGGCGCTGACCGAGCCGGACGCGATCGGCAGCCCGGTCTCGCGGGCCGCGATGGCCAGGTCGCGGTTGATCCGTCCGGTGGCCGCGCTGCCGCCGGTCATCGCGTTGACGTAGAAGGGGACGGGCCATGCCGAGCCGCCGACCTCGACGCCGAGGCCGACCAGGTCGGCGTCGATGGCGTCGAGCGCATGGTGGACGAAGGTGACGTCGTCGAACCCGTTGCGGCGCGGGCCCTCGGCGTGCTGCTCGGCGACGAGGCGGACGTGGTCGTCCTTGCGGTTAGCCGGCATGCACGGCCCCCTCGTGGGGATGGACGTCGATGGTCAGGTGGCGGATGTCGTACGCCTCCCAGCGGCGCAGCAGGGCCGCGGTGTCGCCGCCGCGGGGTGCGAGCACGATTCCGCAGTCGCCGCCGCCGGCACCGGACGGCTTGCCGGCCGCGGCCACGGCTTCGGCGGCGTCACACAGCGCGGCCAGGCGCGGCGTCTCGATGGTTACGCCCGCCTGCTGGCCCAGGCCCTGCAGCAGCCGGCGCGCCTGCCGGATCGCGGTCAGCGCGGCGGCGTCGTCGCCGTTGGCCAGCGCCCCCCACAGCTCGGAGACGCAGGCACGCGAGTTGAGCAGGAACGCCGGAAAGTCGACGTCGCCGGCGCGGGCGTGCCGGGTGACCTCGGCGACCAGCCGCTCGGTGGAGGCGGGCGACCCGGTCCAGCCGACGAGCAGCCGGAGCCGTGCCGGCGGCGGCAGCTGGACGACCTCGAGGCCGTGCCAGGCGTCCTCGGCGCGGAGCAGTTCCGCGACACCGCCGGACGCCGACCGCGCCAGCAGCAGCTCGCGGTCGGGCGAGCGGTAACCGATCCAGCCGCCGAAGGTGCTGGCGGCCAGGTCGCCCCCGGACGCGTTCGGCGCCACCCGGATGGTCGCCAGCAGCGCGAGCTTGAATAACTCGAGCCGGCTCAGGCCGAAGCCGTAGAACTCGTCGATCGCGCGGACGGTCGCGACGGTGACCGCCGCGGAGGAGCCGAGCCCGAATTTGCGTCCGGTCACGTCGTCCAGGCCGCTGTCGATCCGCAGGTCGAAGAACCGGGGGGCGAGCCCCAGCTCGGCCCGCAGCCGTTCGGCGACCTGGATCGCCGCGAGCACGTAGTCGTAGGGGTGGTGCTCGCGGTCGATCGTCACACCGTCGGCGTCGCGCGTCCAGACCAGCGGCACCTGCCCGTACTCGGGCGAGTGGATGCTGCCCGCGCCGGTGCTCTCGGTGAGCCGGGTCGTCAGGTAGCGGTCGACGGCCACCAGCACCGACGGCTCGCCGGGGGTGACGACGGCGTACTCGCCCGCGATGAAGAGCTTCCCCGGCGCGCGGGCCGTGATGACGGCATCGCTCATCACGGTGCCGCCACCGGGTCGAGCAGGCGCAGCCCGGGGCCGGGCCGGGCGACGATCAGTTCGGCGAGCCCGGCGAGCGCCTCGCTCACGGCCGCGGCGTCCGTGGGACGGCACAGCACGACGACGTTCGGCCCGGCGTCCGCGGTGGCGTAGGCGCCGATGCCGCGGGCGCGCAGCTCCTCGACCCGGTCGAGGATGGTCAGGCTGGCCGCCGTGAGGTAGCGGATGGGCGGATCGCAGGACTGGATCAGCGCGTGCATGCGCAGCGCGTTCGTCTCGGCGATGCGGCCCAACCGGTCGACGTCGCCGTCAGCGCAGGCGGCCAGGGCTTCCCGCAGGGACGCCTCGGTGGAGGTGACCCAGGCCGGGTAGAACGGCGAGGTGAGCACCGTGCGCTGCATGGCGGCCCGGCTGGAGACCGGCTTCTCTCCGGCATCGACGGTCGCGATCACCATGGCGAGGTCGGGCGCCGGCAGCGGCTCCGCGAACGATTCGGCATCGGTGTCCCCCGCGTGCCAGACGGCGAATCCTTCGATCACCGAGCGGGACGCCGAGCCGGACCCGCGGCGGGCCAGCCGGGTCAGCGCACGCTGGTCGAGCCCCAGTCCGTAGGCCGCGGACGCCGCACCGGCGAGCGCGGCGAAGCCCGCGGCCGACGACGCCAGCCCGGCGGCGGACGGGACCGTGTTGACCGAGACCACCCGGGCCCGCGTCTCGACGCCGGCGAGATCGCGGACGACGTCGAGCAGGCCGGTCACCCGCTCGAGCGGGATGCCCGTCGCCACGGTGCCGTTGAAGGTGAACGCGTCACGTTCGAGCCGGTCGTCGAGCTCGACCGTCGTCGTGGTCGGGAAGACGTCGAGCGTCATCGACAGGCTGCCGGTCGCCGGGAGGTTCAGGCTGCTGTCGCGCTTTCCCCAGTACTTGACGAGCGCGATGTTCGGATGGGCGATGGCGGTGGCGGTGTTCACGCGGCGGGCTCCAGGTTCGTTGTCCAAGCGGCGGCCGCGCCCGAGCACAGGAGCGTCTCGGCCAGGCCGCCGGCGGCGTCGGCGTCGGCGGCCAGGGCGATGATGCAGCCGCCGCGTCCGCCACCGGTGAGTTTCGCACCCAGGGCGCCGGCGTCCCGGGCGGCGCGCACCAGCCGGTCCAGTTCGGGGCTGCTGACGGCCAGCTGGCGCAGCAGCGCATGGGCGTGCGTCATCCGGGTGCCGAGCGCCGGGCCGTCGCCGACGAGCAGGTCGCCCCGCGCCGCGGTCGCCAGTTCGCCCAGCTCGGCCACGACGCGGTCGACGCGGGGCCGGTCGGCCGCGCGCTGCGCGTGCACGCCGGCGACGGCGTCCCGGGTGCCGCTCGGGGTGCCGGTGTCGGCGACGACGAAAGCGAACGGCGCACGGACCTGCACACCCTCGAACCGGCCCTGTTGGTACCACAGCGGCGTGTCGGAGACGACCATCCGGGCATCGATGCCGCTCGGGGTCCCGTGCGCCACCCGCTCGGCCTTCTGGATCAGCTCGTGCCGCACCGCCGGGTCGTCGACGTCTTCGCCAAGCATGCGCAGCACCGCCTCGATCGTCGCGGCGGACACCGCCGCGCTCGACCCGAGCCCCCGTTCCACCGGGATGCCGGAGCGGATCCGCAACTCGATGCCGATCCGGTCGATGCCGTGCCGCTCCAGTGCCGACCGCATCGCGGTCACGGTGGGCTGCAGGCGCTCGGGCGCCGCATCCAGGTCGCCCTCGTACAGCGTGCTGTCGAGCCTACTGGCGCCGCCGGTCTCCTGCGCGACGGCCTCGACCACGAGTTGCGGGACCGGCAGGGCGATCGCCGGGGCGCCATGCACCACGGCGTGTTCGCCGAGCAGGATCACCTTGCCGTGGGCGTGCCCCGTGCCGCGGCGCCGAGCGGACGGCGTCAACGGGGCGGGGGGTGAAATGCCCTGGGCGCTCGGGTGCATATGGCTAAGGCTAGCCTTACCCCGACCGGGGAAGGAGGGGTCTCCCACCCGGCTGGTCAGAGCCTGGCCAGCACCGTTCCGTCGGCGCCGATCATGAAGCGCCGGACGCCGTCGTCGCGCTGCTGCACGACCGAGGCCGCCGCGCCGCGCCCGGGCGGCAGGATCCGGACGGTGACGCGCCCGGCGTCCGTCTCGGCGATCAGTCGGCTGATGGTGGCGACGCAGTCCGGGCCGGGCAGCACCCCGCCCTCCTGCTCGCCCAGCATCAGGACGTGGACGCCGGCCCGCCTGCGGTCGGCGATGGCCTCGGTCAGGATCGGCTGCTGCAACCCGGGAAGCCGGATCCGGTCCCGGATGGCGCCCTCGACCACCCGGAGGTCGGGCCGCAGCATCTCCAGCCGTTCGCCGTCGGCGATCCGGTGCAGCAGCGGGCCGGCCTGGCGTCCGATCTCGGCGAACTCGCGACGGTTGGCCTCGGCGGCCTCCGCGGCCACCCGGATCTGCCGGGCGGCGTGCGCCGCCTCGGTGCGGTGCAGGCGCTCACGGGCCACCACGCGACGCAGCACCACCCGCCAGATGCCGCCGACCACGATCGCGATGAACGGCACGGCCAGCAGATCGACGGTGGACGCCGGCGCCGCCCCGGCGAGGATCGCCCAGGCCAGTCCGTAGCCGAGGGTGACCGCCGCCCCGATGCCGCCGATGATCGAGTTGCCGCGGGCGATCAGCAGCGCCACCAGGTAGTAGGCCAGGCTCAGCAGCCACGAGTCCTGCACCACCGTCAACGCGCGCAGCACGAGGATGTCGGCGACCAACGCCGCCAGCACCACCCCGACCGCGCGGGGCGGGGTGAGCGGTTGGTTGCCGGGCGTGCTGAGCAGGTAGCCGCCGATCAGCAGCACCAGGTACGGCAGGACGCGGACCAGGGTCAGTTCGGTGAAGGCACCGGTGATCGCGCCCCAGGCGATGCTCAGCAGCCAGACCGCGGCCAGCGCCCACCGCGCGGTCGGGGTGCCGAGCCCGGTGGCGCCGGTTCCCGTCGCGGTCACGTCGACCATGCCAGGATCACCTCCGTCCCCGATCCGGGAGCGGTCCGGAGTTGGGCGTGGCCGCCCGGCAATGCCTCGACGCGTCCGAGCACGCTGGA
>WBZS01001942.1_pt1 | contig 14274 bp, 12 predicted proteins | sample 5204201 | NCBI WGS metagenome assembly WBZS01 (sample SAMN12344357, study PRJNA552823) | activated sludge metagenome | biome: Activated sludge suspended growth; feature: Nitrification reactor; material: Wastewater; isolation source: activated sludge from nitrification reactor of wastewater...
CCTGTCAGGCGAGTCGATTTCGTTCGCCTTCGTGTTCTACAACGGCGACGGTGTTCGCACGGTGCCCAAGGACGGCGTTCCGTCGCAGGGGTATCAGGCGCTGCAATCCGCAATTCAGCAGCAATGGCCCAAACCCAGCGGCGGTACGCCGATGGACGAGGCGTTTGAACGCGCGCTCAAAATCGTGAAATCGATTCCCCGAGGAACGGACATCACGCTAATCCACTTCACGGACGGTGAACCGAACTCTGGCTTCTTACGCCTGGATGCGTTTGCCGAGGTGAAGGCTGAGCATCAGAAGCTTCGAAAAGCCTTGGAAGCGAAGTACCAGGGATTTCCGCCGGAAATCGTGCAGGAGGCACTAAGGTCCCTCGAACAGGCTCTAGCGACGCCAGGCACCGAGGAGTTTCGCAAGGTCGTGGAGACGCAACTTCGATGCGAGATGAAGAAGGCCCTGGAATTGGCCGCAGCGTTAAAAGGCGTTCGTTTCGTTTCTGTCGACTACGGAAACGGCATCGCCAAGCTTCGCGAGATCCATGAAGCGGGCGCCGGCAAGAAGCACGATCTCGTGTTGGCGACGCCAGCGTCGTCGGCGTTGGGGAAGCTTCACGACCTCGGCCTAACCGACTTTCCGAGCGTGGTCGTGCAACCGCCTTTGGTGTTGAAGGCGGGCGGGTTCGACCGCACGTGGACGATGAAGCTAGACCAGGTGGGCGAGCGGGGCCTGATGACGCTCGTTTTCGATCCCCCAATCGCCGATTTCGACGAACAAATGACGCTTGAAGCGAAGGCGGATGGCGCCTCGTATCGTTTCAAAACCACCAACGACGATCCGCATTGTCTCCTTTCGAAAGACGGCACGGGTAGGATCGCGACGGCACACCTCGTGCTCGACAACTTTCCCAAGGACGGGAAGGTCGAATGGTCGTTTCGCTCGGTGCACCGGAGCACCGCCATTCCAACCATCACGGCGTACACGCATCAACGCATCGCGGCGAACCTGGAGCCGTACATTCGGCCAAGCCATGCTCCCGTGGAGGCACGCGGACCGTTCACCGTTTCGCCCAAACAGGAGGTCGTCTGGCAAGCGGGCTTTCGAACGGAATCGAAGCATCTTCCCGTGAAGACGTTGGACGCGGTCTTCCGCAACGTGCAAACCGGAGCCTTGCATCGCGTCGATCTGCGCGAGGATGCGAACGTTCTCCATGCGTTCGCATCCTCACCGAGCCGAACCGATCGGGGCAGGTACGACGTGACGCTGGATGCTAGTTTGGAATCGGGCGCTCGTTTCAAAATGGTGCTGCCTCGCCATGTCACGTCGCAACTCGGCGAGGAATCGATCTTGATGGATGTCGCCATCAAAACGGGCATGCAATCCGAATTCGCGAGCGAATCGCCGGGCCATTGCAACTTCGGTGAGCTTGGCGACGACGTGATGGAACGCACCGTCGCGGTCATGACCCGTTCGCAGGGCATCGATTATGAACTCCCCGTCGCGGTTCAGATCGAAGGCTTGCAGGATGCCCACGGAACCGCCACATCGAAACCCTGGATCACGCCCGACCGCAAGGAAATCACACTTCTCCCCGGGAAGGCCACGCGGGTGCTGCTGAAACTGAAAATCCCATCCGTCATTGAGGACCGCCTCACGGACGGAGCCTACTCGGCCAAGCTCCGCGTCGTTCGTAAGGACACCGACGAGATCCTTCCGATCAAGCGATTGCAAAACATCGTGGGCGTGAAGGAAGACGAGACTGTCGATCAGATCACGTTCCAACTCCGTCGACCTCATTTGGCGTTGCAAGCCCAGCGTGCATTCCGCGATCGGCTGCGAACTACGAACGCTGACGCCTCGGCACTGCGGGCCAACGTAGGCTTCGGCATGCCCTACGAACAGTCGGTGACGCTGCACGTTCGCCACGATTCGAAGTCGTCGCGGGAAGTGACCGTTCAGGCCGAGGGAACGTTCGTGGATGGGCATGGCAAACAGATTCCGTTCGTTCGCTTGGAGCGAAACGAAGGCCAAGAGCCAACCCGTGAAGTCGCGTCGGGCGCGGTCGAGACTTGGCGTTTCCGCTTGGCGGCGGACGGTGGCTTCGACGTGCCGAGAGCCATCGGAAAATTGACCGTGTCTGCGCCCGGAATGCCGACGGAGGTCGTCACCATCGAGGTTCACTTTCGCCGGCCGCTTCTGGGCGTCTGGGTCTCCGGAACGCTTTTCATCGTCGGTGGCCTCGCCGGGTTGGGGCTGGTTGTTGCATTCGTGCGTCTATGGCGCCTTCGTCATTTCCGTGAAGGACGCTCGTTCGTGGTCACCGAAAAACGCACATTGGCTGGATTTCTAAAGGTGGAAGGAGACGAACGCGGGCTTGGACGTCTGTTGGCTCTTCAGGACGTCCGGGCCGTGAACAGCGTTGGGAAGCCGAGATTCATTCACGAACTTCAACCCATCGAGTTGCCGAAGGATTTGACGCACGAGCATCCGTGGATCGTCGAGGAAGCGCACGAGACCGAAGAGCCGTTTCGGATTGCGCTCACGGAAATCTTTGAAAAACCAACCGAGGTTCATGGCGTCATCGATTCCGCGCCGAAGACGATGCGTGCCCTTGCCAAAAATCGTCGGTGGATGGTTCGGTGGACGCTGATCGCCGTCGCTTGTTTCTTGCTGGCGCATTTTTTGTACCAGCCGATGGTCCTCGAAACGTTGCAGTGGACCTGGGACCTATTCACGTTGTAACGGAGGAAAGTCATGCAGTTAAGTGTCGCTTCAAACAACGGCTCGCTGACGCCCGCGAAAAGGATTCGACGAATCGCCTCGTTGGCGGACGAGCCCACCGGTCGGAATCGGCCGAGCAAAGAGGGTTTAACGTGGGCGGAGGTTAGCGAAACGACCTACCCGCTGCAAATGCGGGCTCGGCTTTTCATGGTCGGCCTCGGTACGACCGGATCGGAAGTCGTGCAGACGGTCCGCACCACGCTTGGCGAGCATCGGCCCTGGTCGGGGTCGCTGGGGTGTTTTCAACACCTTCTGCTCGACGCGGCCACGGCCCCCATGCATTGGGATCAGGGGCACTTTCGCCTGTTGGAAGGCGAGCAAGGCACCGGCATCGACGGCGCAGGGACCGATCCGCGCGAAGGCCGAGCAAGGATGCTACGAGAACGCAACTACCGCGACCTTCGCCATGGCGTGAACGGGATGTTGCTCGAACTCGCGGCGGTGACCAGCGAATGGGCGTTGCCATCTCTGCGCGAGGCTTGTGATTTGGTCGTCGTCGCCGGATGCGGCGGCACCAGCGGCGGCGCGATCGATCCCTTCGTGACGTTGCTTCACGACGTGTGCAGAGAACGAAACCTCTCGAATGCCAGGGTCACGGTCGTACTGCTCGGTCCGGAAATTGCGATTCGCGACGCGGGCCGAAGCGTCACGGCGGAACAAGCGCGAACAATTCGCGCCACGGCTGCCGCGAATCTGGTCAAGATGCTGGCCCAGTTCTCGCACACGCAGCCAACCGAGGAAATCCGCGCGGACGGCACGTCGTTTCATGTCCCGGCCGGCGAACGGATTTGGGACATCGCCTGGTTCGATCAGTCGAACGGTTCGTTCGATTGGCCGACGACGGAGGAATTCGTCGCCCACACGGCCCACTGTTTATTCCTGCGTTTTTTCACGGCGGCTGGAATCCACGCGGCCCATCGCCGCGCCGATCTCGAACGTCTCGGCATCACCGGCCGAGCTCAACCCTAGGAGGCACCCATGAAAGCAGCGATGCGAAAAATGCACTATCCGCGCCTTCCCTTTCAAGGCAGCGCCCACGGCGTCGCCGAACTGCGGATCCCAATCGACGCATGGGTTACGCAAGAGAAGGAGAGATTCCTTGTTCATGCGATCCAACCGCTCGCCAAGGGGCTCGCGCTCGACAACATTGAGGAACACCTCGAAAGTGCGGGTCTGGTTTCGAGTGCGTTGGATCTGTCGGAATTTTTCGCGGCCGAGGCGCCCAGACGATTTTCGTTGCCGACGACGTTGGACGGTATTCGCCAACTCGCGAACTCGGCCGATGACTTGGCGCGTGACGACGGATCGTGGAAACAACGTTCCGAAGCTGGTCTCAACGCGGCGATGGAAGAGGCAGGCGCTCAGCTTCGAACGCGGTTTCACGCATTCGTGGAACGGTTGGAGACACAATTCGGCCCTCGTGCTGGGTGCCAAGGTCTTGTCCAACTGCGGAAGATTTTGGTCGAACAGCAAGAGTCGATGCGAAGCGAGGCCAAATGGCAGAAACGGCAGAGCGACGACCTGCAATCCATCGCCCAGCAACTTCGCGGCTTGGGCCGAGTCGGGCGAATGCTGCCGACGTTCCTGCATGGGTGGACCAAAAACCTTTCCACGTCGTGGCTAATGACGGAAAGCCAACGCTTGGCCCTGCAACGCAAATGGCATCCGTTGGTGCAGAAAGCCGAGGACCAACGATTCGCCGACGAAACGCGGCGGCGAAAGTTGCGCGTTTACGACTGGCTTTTGGGCCAGCCTGGAAAAGCTGGCCTGCTCGACCAGATGCATCAGCAATCCCGAGAAAAGTTCGCGTATTTTCAGTCCCTGGTCACGCCGACGAAGAATCGCACGAGAGCAAATCGGTCGGCAACGACAATCGTCTTGGCGGAAAGCATCGACACACCGTTGGAACCGGGCAAACAACGCACCGTCGCCGACTTGTTGGACGAACGCATTCGGGCCGCTGGCTGCATGCCGGAGGACTTCGCGGCGCGGATTCAGACGGACGGGCTCCTAATTCGCAATCGAAGCTACGTTCCCAGCCAATGGCCCGAGCTGGCCTTGGCGGAAGTTCGGCAAGCACTTTCGGACGCTCTTGATCGCTACCTCGGCGCGGACCGTCCGCATGTCGTGATCAATTGGAAGCACCCCTCGACGGCGTTGGAACAGATCGCAGGCCTGACGCTCGCTTGCGAAGAATTGCAGCCACTGCTCACGCGAGCCATCGGCACGTGGGCCAATCGAACCCGCCCGTTCGCGGAGGTTCACGACGTTCCGCGTTGCAGCGAGAAGCGGACCGCGTACCTCTTCTGCCATCCGTCCGTTCGTCCCGCTTTGACCGGGTTGCTCAGAAATCGTGCCGCGATCGTGGCTTGCGAACCGGAAGCGTTCGCCGTGAATCATCCGTACTCGGCCACGTTGATGCAGGCGGACTTGGCGACTCCGTTGGGTGCGCTTACTGGTTTGCCGACGTGGAGATCCGAGTTGGAGCTGGCAGAAAAACAGGGAACGGCGTTGTTCTCGCCACGAGAATTCGACGAAGTTCGCCGACTGGCGAGTCGTTCGGTGGACGATGCGGAATCGTTGTTCGACGCCGCGTGCAAGGCCGACGCGATTCGACCGATTTCGCACGGTGCGGAGCGTTTCGTGCCCACTTGTCTCGAATCCCGCTTTGAAGAGTTCTTCGCTCAATCCGAGATTCATGCCCAGTGGCTGACGCCGCGGGAGTTGGCGCGGCATCTGCGTAAGCCGGACGTGATTCGCGGCTTGGAGTTGGCATTCCCAACGATCCCTGACATCGTCGCCGTGTTGAAACAGGCATCGGCCGAGACCGACGCGAATCGTGTCGCCAAGATGTTGGTCGACCACGCTTTGTTCGAATCGGGGTTATTCGGCCAATGCCGAATTCGCGCGGCGAAGCCTACCCACCAAGAGCTGAACGTGTTTTTCAAAAGGGTGCGTGGTCCGATCGTCGGCGTCTCAGCCGAGGATTTCGTCGCGCTTCTCCGCGACAACGACGACCTCTACAACGGGATCTTTTGGACGGTCTCTGATGCCGACACCAACAACGCGATCTCTCGGAACGACATCGCTGAATCTCTGCAAGTGGCGTTTCATGCAGCCACGCACTTGGGAGGTTGATCGTGGAACCTTGCTTGGAGATCTGGACGGACGGCAATCCCTGCTCCGCTCTCGCGGGCGTGGTGTTGCTGATCGTGCTCGGTGCGAAGGTCGCCAATGAACAAGCCCGCGTGGTGGGCGGCGGCTTAGCCAGCGCGGTGGTCTTCGTGGCGTGCATCGTCCAACTCGTGAACAATCCGCCCGATTCGGCCGACGAATTCTTCGTCGTCGCCCTGCGTGCGGCATGGATCGGCGGTTTCGTGTTGGGCATGACCTGGCTCGCCTCACCTTTGCTTCAGGTCACCTTTCACGTTGGACCAGTACGCGCGTGGAACGTTTGGAACGAGTTCACGCAAGCCTGGCGCCAGCGACGTGAATCGGCACGCCGGGCGCGGGAACATGAACGGAGTCGGCAAGAACGCGCCGCCGAGGAGAAACGCTTGGAGCCAGAGCGAGAACGGCTCCGCGTGGAGCAAGAGGCCGAAGAGACCAAGGCGAAGGAGGCAAAACGTCGGCGCGAGGATGTCCGCAGTCGTCTCGAATTGTTCTTCAACATCCACCAGCCCGACCTGGCCCAGCGTTTCACACGTGAGGACCTGAAGCAATTCATGGACCGCTACCTTGGCGATGACCGCGATGCCGATTACGTCGAAACGCGCGGCGAGCAATTGTACAATGCCATCCGGCAGTTCATCGACAAGACGAATCCTCGCAAATCGCCCGCACCGCTCGATCAGACCCTCCAGGAGATGGATCGCAAACGCGAAGCCATCGCAAATCTTCAAATTCCAGACGAGATGAAAGAGATCCTTCTCGGAAAATTGGAAACGGACATGTGGAACAAACTCAACGAGTCGCTGGAGGACCTATGAACGTTCACCTTGGCCACCGCCTGAACGATGGCCAGCCGATCCGATTTGACACGCGGAATCTGGAACGGCACCTGCACCTGATCGGAGCCACTGGCTCTGGCAAAACGACGGCGTTGATCACGCTGCTAGTCAGCATGTTTTGCCAGCCAACTTCGACAAGGCCGTGCATCTTCATCATCGATCGCCTCGGTGGCTTCAGTATGGATCTGTTGCGTTGGTTCAGCTCGATCTTTTGTCCGCCGTTCGTGCGAGATCGGCTGGTCTACTTGCAACCGGCTCGCGAAGATCTCGTGGTGCCCATGAATCCGCTCCAGTTCGAAACGCTTGGGGAAGGGTACTTCCGCGTCGCCCGCACTATCGAGATGATTTTGCAGGGCTGGGCTTCGCAAGACATTTCGCAAATGCCTCGGCTCGCGCGTTGGTTGTACAACGCGTTCTGGGCGGTGGCCCAACTTGGCTTGACGATTGGCGACACCGTGCACTTGCTGTCGGCGGGGTCGGAGTTGCACAAACGCATCTTGGAAATCTTGCCGGAGTCGCTGCGATGGGAATGGCGTGGGATCTATGGCGCCCATGGCAGCCAGGCCGAAATGCAACTCGAAAGCAGCCGCAATCGGTTGCGGCCGATCTTCGAAGCACCGTTTCTGCGAGCGACGTTCTCGTCCAGTCGCAATTTCCTGGACGTGCTCAACTGGATGCGTTCCGGCAAGATCGTGCTGATCAACTTGGGCCAATTCAACACGCTGCATCACACGATGGGCGACACGATTGGCGGGCTCATCCTCAACGAGATCACCAATGTCACGCGCTCGTTGCCGCCGGGCAGGAAGCTCGAAACGCTGGTCGTGCTCGACGAATTCCAGCGGTTCGTCGGCGGTTCCGATTTGGAGTACGCCCTCGCCGAATCGAGGCAGATGAAACTGCGATTGGTCTTGAGCCACCAGTCGTTCAGCCAGCTTCGCCGCGACGATGTCGACCTGACGTCGCTGATTTTCCAAGCCCAGAATCGACTCATGCTGAAGGTCCACGGTCCCGACGCAACACTGCTCGCGGAGGAATTGGCGGCTCTGAATTTCGATCCGAAGCGAATCAAGGACGAGATCTACTCTCGCCGGCAAAAGGTCACCGGGCATCGCATCGTCGAACTTCACAACTGGAGCAAGTCGGAGCAGATGGCCAAGAATTGGCAGGAAACGCACGGCCGAGTCGAAGCCGATCACGAGAATCGAACGTGGCGCGACGGCAAGTTGCATCGCACCGTGGGCGACGGCATCTCGCGGCAACGTGGCGACGGCAAGGGTGGATCGGAAGCCAGCACGTCTTCCCACGGCGGCAGCGAGACCTTGGTGCCGATCTTGGAAGAGTACTCGGATTTGTCGAGTCGAACGTACTACACCTTCCAGGAATTGGCGCTCGAAGCGGGTCGCGAATTGAGGGAACTGTCGATTGGTCAGGGCCTACTTCAGCAGTGCAATCAGCACGGGGCCGTGCCGATTCAGATCCGCCAAACGGCTCCGGGGCATCTGGCCTGGCCTTGGGAGCGTGTCGAAAAATACTGTCCCACTGCCGTCGAGGCTTACCACCGTTTGCTCGAAAAGAACTTCGCGCAGGAGTGTTTCGTCGCTCCGGACGTGATCGAACGTGAGACGCGAGAACGGCTGCAACGCGTGCTTCAACCGCAATTGTCGCTCGGAAAATCGGACGATGAGCCGGCACGGTCGCCGTTCGAAGCCTAAACGTAGCGTCGTTTCAACTCGCCGACGGGAAGCACGCCATTCTGGTCGGCGACAACGTTAATCAGGACATCACGAAATGCCTCGTGGTGCTCAATCGAGATGCCCAACGCCTTGCGGTAGCACTTGGCGTACTCGTCGCGGACAAAATCGAGCGTGGCTTTTCGCCAGCCTTCGACCAACGATTTCTCGGCCCAGACAGAAACCTTCAACAGTTGTTTCGCTTCGAGAACGTTGCCGTATTCCTCGGCCGAGAGTGGTGATGGACGAGTTTCGATGGGAAAATTTTACCGCGCCCATTGACCGGAGCGCAAGCGAGTCTACAATGCAAACAACTCAAACCTCAGCGGTTTGGCCTCCGAGAACGGCCAACGCCGGTTCCATTGCAAAATGGCGAAGCGTGGTTGCTCGGTTGTACCAACGGGTTCATCCCGACCTTTATCATCCCGAATGTCGCCGTCTATTCGCGACCGTTCGGGATTCTTTTTTGCTGGCAGCATTCCCAATGCCAGGAGGTCACCGATGAGCCGAATGAATCTCACTCCGCGCGATATTTCCGTCTTGCAAGCCTTCGCGAATTATTACGTGATGCACCGATTGCAGGTGCAGCGTTTGTTCTTTCCATCGGACAGCGACGGCCGACTCACGCGCCGGCGGTTGAAGCTGATGCTGGACGCGGGGCTTATCACGCGGTTCAATTTACAACCGTTTCACTCAGCCCTTGGCGCGGCGATTCCGATCTACTACCTCACCAAACGCGGGTGTGAAATCCTCGCCGAAGCCACGGGCGATTTTCGCTTCTTGAACGCATGCACGCGAACGCCGAAGTCTTCGAATCTGCACCACTGGGTGGCAGTGACCGACACGCACATCGCGATCGATCTAGCGCTCGCGGGCGAGTCGGAGGCCGAATTGGAACGCTGGATCAACGAATGGGATACCGTCGATGAACATGCGGTCACGCCTGAGGAAAAGTTTTCGCTCTACACCATCTTTGAGCACGGGAGCGAATTCGGTCTGGGAAACGAGGAATCTGGTCCACGGAAGCGCCGCCTAGTGTGTGCCCCAGACAGTGCGTTTCTTTTGAACGTCGCGGGTTACAAGAAAGTTTTTTATGTCGAAGAGGACAGGAACCTTTCGGCACCCAAGCAGATCGCGTACAAGGTTCCGGGCTATGCGGCCCTCGCGGAGCGGGGTTTACACAGGCGTCATTTTCCGGAAACGAACGTTGCCGAGTTCTCCGTTCTGATGATCGTGCCGACGAAAAATCGGGTCGAAATCCTACGTCGGGCGTTGCGTTCAAGCCCGGGCGCGAACCTTTGGCGCTTTGTTGTGAAGGCGGATTTGACGCCGGAAAAGTTTCTGCACGAGCCGATCTTTCATCGGTGCGACGGCGAGCCTGTGGCGCTGTTGAAACGCAAAACCGTCGGCGATTCGACGACGATTCAAGCCGTCCCCACGAACGTGGCATCGTGAAAATTACGACTTGCGAGGTGGCAAAATGCGTCGCGCGAAGGATTATGGGATCTCGGTGTTTCTCCTGAACCGTCCTGGTCCGCCGGCCTGTACCGGCGCTCAACCGGGTGGGCCTACGCGGCCGGATGTACCGGGGTTCGCCATAAACCGTTGTCAGAAACCGCTTGCTGGGGTGCCGGGGCTGTCGTCGCGAAGCTCCTTTCAGCCCCGGCAAATTCCTTTGGGTTCGATGGTTCTGGAAAGCTCGTCTGACTCGCTTTTCCTGCAAAGGGGCGGTCGATGCCCCACTTCGTTCCAGCTCAAAGGAATTTGCCGGGGCTGGTCGCCCCGGCACCCCCGCGAACCGTTCACACTTTCGTGCGAATGGGCTGCTGTGATGGATCCAAGCGAGGATGGAATCGGTTCGCGTTCGCCTCGCACGGTGCTCGGCGAAGCAAGCGGTAACGGCGCATCCTTGGCGCTCGTGCGCAAGTTTTAACGAATTGCAAGTGACCACGCGATGCTCGCCATTTCCGATCAGGGGCGGAGTTGCGAAAGTCGTGCTGGAAGTGTTGAATGTCCCTGGCTCTATCCCTTACCCAATGTTTGCATGGCCAAAAGTTCTGCTCCCGCGACCAAGGCTGACCTGGCGGCGTTCGAAAAACGCGTCGTGGAACTTGTCACCAAGTTGCACGCCAATCTCAAGGATGAAATGGATCGTCAGTTTCAGTTCGTCGCGGAAAAACTGACCGACATCCTCGGCCAATTGGAGAATGTAGACGAGGCCGTCGAAGGAGTATCGACTCGCGTTTCGAACCTAGAACGTCGGGTTCATCGCCTCGAAGACGGCATGTTGGTGAAATGATCCGGCTTGCGTGGGCCGTTCCCCTGACGGCTCATGCGGGATCTGGACGTCTCCGTGACTGACGGTTGCGAGGCGACTCGTCGTTGTCACATGACGTACGTTTTGGATTGCAAACACGATGAACGAGGAGGTTGAGTTCGATGTAGGTGCGTTCTTTTGGCTGTTCCACCGAGCTGGCCAATCAGGGTTGGCGAGCTTCATTGATCAGTGCCCCTCGGGGCTTTTGTTTCTCTTCCCCCAAATGTATGCGCGAATGGATTGCCAAACTTTTGTTCCGATTCGGCGGAATGGTTTCGCCAGTGCCTGCCGATCCGTTGGAGAACTTGCCATGTCCGAGACGATCTCCGGTTGCGTGTGTTTCACAATCGCAAGCGGTGCGGCCATCTTGGCTGCGTCATCCAAATCTCGGTGCTCAACCGAGACGACGATTCCTGGATGGAACTCGTTTTCCTCTCCAGCGAGGACCTTCACACTGCCCTGTGGCTGTTGAATCAGGCGGCCCAGGTGATCGACAATGTTCAGACGTGCGCGCCCGAGCCTGCGCTCGTCGACGATTAGACAACGACCATGTGCACGAGAGCCGGCCGTCGCCCTGAGGACGATCGGCTCTCCTCTGTCGTGGGAGAATTGTCAGAAACGCAAGGACGCCTCCAGGATTCTGGTCGCCAAGGCGTGAGTCGCGGGTGTTGCCGTGTTCGGTAACCACCGGCCGTCCCTTGGTGTTCGCGAGGATTCGCACTTCTTTCGAAAACGCCCCATTCTCTCGGCGTTTTCAAACCCCTAGCGCGCTCAGCAAGGTTGTGCTACTTTGCCGACCTTTTATTCTCCCCCAATTGTTTCATGGCTCACGCCGAGGAATCCGACATGAACACCAACGGCAAACCCGTACACTCGATCCGCCTGCGCGGCATCTCTGCCTCAATCTTCGAAAACAAAACGAAGGTCGAAGAACGCGACGTTTCGTTCCACAAGGTTTCGATTACTCGGTCATACAAGGACGGCGACGACTGGAAATCAACGACATCCTTCGGGCGGGACGACCTTCCCGTGGTTCTTCTTGTTTTGCAACGAGCCTACGAATGGATCCTCGATACGGAAGCAAAACGGAATCGAGACTCCAGCAACTGATTGACGTACCGGTGTTGACATGCAGACACCGAACGGGCCGTTGTCCTCGATAGCGGCCCCGTTTTTGATTTTTTCGGAATGGCTATTCTTCGAAGCCGAGTCCCTTAAGCTCGGTTTCCCGCTCGGTTCCTCGACTACATCAGGCCCATAGGGCCATATGAAATTTGGCGAGCAGTCATGAGCGATAAGCAATGGATAGAGGTTTCTCGCAAGATCGCTCGGTCAATCATGACCGTCATCGCGGGAATTTTGCGCGACGACGAACGGCACGATTGTTTCTTCGAAATCGTTGATCGCATCCGCGAGGGACTGGACGAATTGCGACACTCCGACAACGAAACGGAGACCGACGAAATTCGCCCGGACAAAGTAGTTTGCATGCAGTCACTGAGCAAGCCGTCGCATCAGGGTGCGGCGGCTTCGCTCGGTGGTTTTGAGCGGCATTTGCCGCGTTATTTCCCCCCAATCGTTATGACAACGAATTCCAAGAACACGGAAGCCGCTGGCGTGGAGACGCCAGAACTTGGCGACGATGCCAAACACAGCCCGGAAAAGTCGTTCCACGTGGACGATGTTCATGCGAGCGTTTTCGCTCGGGTGAACCAGGGCAAAACGTTTCGCTCGGTGTCGTTCAGTCGCAGCTACCGCGACAAGGCGGGCAAGAAACATTTTGTCCGCTCGTTCGATCCGAAAGATCTCGACTCGCTCGTCGAAGTGATTCGCCAATCGGTGGATTACCTGAAGACGGCCCAGTCGTGATGAACCAAGCCTGGGGGTTCCCTGAAACCCCCAGCCGTGCCGAGTGGCCGATTCCGACGCGACCATGGTCGCGAAAGTCCGGTTGCTGGTGCAGTCCGCACTTCGAGTGTGAACGCTGCTCTCCGCGTTCGCACCCATCTCGTTCGTAACCGCAACTTTTGGAGAGCACCATGAACACCGATCTTTTCGTGCGCTTCGTGCAAGGCCGTTACCCGGCGGAGCGCCGAGCCTTCCGCAGCCAAAACATCCTCGTCAACATCACCGGCCTTGATGGCACGCGCTACCGGATCCGCCTCGACGACGAATCGGCACCCGACGCATGGTTGGAGTTGATCGTCGAATTGAGCACTCGGCACGAAGCCGAATTGGCGATCTGCGGAGATACGCCATGAGACACGCCATTCTTGATGCAGCCATCGAATTGTTGTCACTCGGCTACGCGCCAATCCCGATTCGGACGGGATCGAAAGCACCAGCCGTGAAATGGAAACGCTATCAACACTGCCTGCCAACGGCGTTCCAGGTCGAACGTTGGTTCGACGATCTGACGCGCAATCTCGCGATTTCGATAAGGGGCTTGGCCGTGCTGGATTGCGACGCCGCCGACCGCGCGGACTTCGTGCAAAGTCGATGCGGGCGGACACCAGTCAGGTGTCGAACGCCACGCGGCCTTCACCTGTACTATCGTAAGCCACCGGGCTCCGTCAGTGGAAATCGCGTGCGGATCCATGGCTTATCCGTCGATCTACGAACCGACGGTGGCCTCGTGCTGGTTCCGCCATCGCGAACGCCACTCGGAGAGTATCGCTGGATTGGTTTAGGTTTGTTTCCCATCGACGAGCTTCCCGAAGCGAATCTCGATTGGCTTCAACCACCGATACGAATTGGCCAACTCGCGGTGACGACAACTGACAACCAGCGAATCCGGCGCGCTCGCCGATACCTCGCATCGGTCGAAGGCGCGACTGCTGGTTATGGCGGACACAACGTGACTATGCGTGCCGCAAGCTTACTCGTGCAAAAATTCAGCCTCGATATCGACGAGGCTTTTCCGCTCTTGGCCGAGTGGAACGAAACTTGTGAACCACCCTGGAGCGAAAAGGAATTGCTCCACAAACTGCAGGACGCAAAACGTCTACGCTCAAACCAAGGAGCCTGCTGATGACCCCGATCAAACTTACCATCCACGCGACCGGCACGGGCCCCTGCGCCCTCACCGGCACCGAAACCGACGGCCTAACCGTCACCTTCGACGACAACACCGTCCGCGAACAGCACCTAAGCTGGAAAGCGTTCCGCCAACTTTTGTCGTTGAAGGCGCAAAAGCAACCGGCAAAGTCACCATTGCAAGGACTTCTCCCAGAATCGAAGTAATTGGGCCCCGCAAGCATGGACGAATCTCTTGCCCCAAGGAAGGGGCTTCCAAGATCTTTCGCGAGGATTCGCCATGACCGCCGAATCGTTTGACCTGTTGCTTGAACGGATGAAACAAATCGAGTTTGTGTTGGCCAAGCTTGTCGAGAAGCAAACGGTCAAGTGGAAACCGGCGCGCAAAATGGGCCCACATCG
>WBZS01000511.1_pt1 | contig 14269 bp, 10 predicted proteins | sample 5204201 | NCBI WGS metagenome assembly WBZS01 (sample SAMN12344357, study PRJNA552823) | activated sludge metagenome | biome: Activated sludge suspended growth; feature: Nitrification reactor; material: Wastewater; isolation source: activated sludge from nitrification reactor of wastewater...
CAGGATTACATCAATTACTTCAACTCGATTCGCCGACATTCATCAATAGATTACCTGTCACCAAACCGCTTCGAACTCATCCACAATCCTTAAGGAATCGCGCGCCCGTCAACCGTGGGCCACCTCAATCGGCAGGAAAAGCCAAAAGGAAAAGCCAAAAAACCCCCGGGAGAAACCAAAGGTGCCTGGATCCAAAAAGTCGTTTTGACGGCGATTTCCTACGTTGAATGCGACGGGGAAGACTGTTCGACGGACGTCGATCAATTAGGAAGGGTTACAAATGCTAAAATCATTACCATGCTTCGCGCGTCATTTTTTGGTACTTGGTTTTTGTAGCGGCGGCTCTGGGCGCCGCGTTCTTGCCGAGTATTGCCCATGCTCAGTTGCCCGGTGGGGGACTTGAAGGCGGCGGAGGCAGTGGGCCGTATCCGTTTCAGGAAAGACGAAAGGTGTCAATTACTGGACCTGTCCGCGTTTGTCTCCCCGTTTGTCTTACCCCCCGTTTGTCTTACCCAACACGACGGTCAAGACAACCATCGCGGCCAAAGACATACCGCCAATCAACAACCCGATTGCAAGTCCCTTTCGCGCGTTGTTGATGTCGAATCGGTCATGATTGATTCCAATCGATGGAAAACAGGGAGGTTTTACTCTGGAAAATCACACCCTCTAGACGTTGTATCCAAAAGGTCTGCGATCGTCGTCTTGCGGAACGAGTCCTCAACCAAAGCACTGGCGTTATCCAGCAGTTGGTGGAGTGGACACAGTTTTCGATGCGATGTTATCCCCAACGGACATTCTTTGATCCTCGGAATAACATCAACGGATGTAACCACATCGAGAACCGTGAGTTTGGCGATAGGTTGGTTCAACCGATAACCGCCACCCGGACCTCGTCGCGAAGCAACGATGCCTGCAGACTCCAAACCGCTCAAGACTTTCAGCAGATAGTCCACCGGCACCATCGTTGCCTCGGCTATCGCCAAGCGGCTGGTGAACTCATCTGTTTGCTTCGCCAAAAAGACGACTGCCCGCAATGCGTACTTCGCGGTCAACGAAATCATGCCAGAAATTCCCAGATGCGTGTGTCTACAATTATTATGCTTTATCTATGCTCATTGTAGACGATGCGAGAATTCTGGTTAGATGACTAGTCTTGGTTAGCGTCCTCCGCCGACTGGAGATTTGGTGCGCCGCTTTCAGACGTCGTGCTTTTGTCAGCTGATTTTGCGCTCGCCCATTGTTCCATGACTTTCTTCAATTCGGGTTCGGACATCGAAGCGGTCTTCTCGCGTTTGGCTTTTTCTTTCTCGAACCAAGTGTGTTCTGGTCGTGCCAGGATGTCTTCGATGACTTTCAAGACAGCTCCCCCCGCGGCTTCTTTGCCGTCTGCTACCGCATGCTCGGCAATTTCACGGGCTTGTGGAATCAACTCGACGTAAAAACGTTCAGCGACTTCGTACATACCGTGCCAATGGGCGTAGTCCGGCGCCATCATTGAAGCACCGTGCCTTGCGCGCCGCCCCTCATGGTGCCAAAGATAGAACCATGTCCATTCGATTTCTTCATCGAACTGCATTGTCGTCACAAGTTTTTCGTTGGCCAACGCTGCCATGATGGCTTGTCCCGGCTTGGCAAATTTTTCGTTGTAGTTCACAACGAAATCGTCGTACTGTTTGTAGAACGATTCGACGTAAGGCTGGGTGTGGCAATGAAGGCAGACTTGTTCCATGTTTTGGCGTTTCGATTGCCATGAACTGTGGATGAGCGGCTGTCGCTTTACTGGATCCTTTTCCGTAATGACCTTGCCTTCAGCATCGGTGTCCATTGCCAAGCTAACGGGTGGGCGGTTCGTCCACGAGATTCGTTCGCTCGGGTCGTGCGTGACCTTGCCGCCGTTTTTGGAGTGCCCCGACATGTGACAGGTTGCGCAGGTGGGTGCTTGAGCGTAGTCTTTGCCAAGGATCCAGGTTTCTCCATCCAAACTCATGTGATCATGCAAATCGCGAAACGCTACGCCGTGTTTCGACTCTTCGTAGATCTCCTTTTGGGGGTGGTCGGGACCAAGGTGACATTTGCCGCAGTTCTCGGGTTGACGCGCGCGACGTGGCGAAAAGTCATGTCGCGAATGGCAAGCCGAGCATGACCCGCGCGACCCATCAAGATTTAATCGCCCGATGCCCGTATTCGGCCACGAACTCGCAGCGAGTTTCGGACGACCGTTCGCGTCCCGTACGACTTTCGCGACGGCGGCCAAGTCGGTTGGGGCACCGCTGGCGTCTGGTTTCAAATCATCGACGGTAATCAAACTGCCGTCCGTTCCCTCTAGTGCAACTTTGCTGCCGTGGCATTGTCGGCAACCCACGTTGACGCTCGCCATCCCATCTACACTATCGAAGCTACGTCCGGGGGTTGGTGAATGGGGATTGAATGGCTCGCGATTGCCTTCAATGGTCTCGGCCAAATGGTTATCCAGCGACGCCAAAATATTCCCGGCCTTGGCGTGATGGCTATTTGTGAACTCATCGTATTCGACCTTGTGACAACGCGCGCAATCCATCGGCGTAACAATTGTGGCAATCGTCGTACCATAATGATTGAAGCCGTCGATATCGGCTTCGCTCGCTTGGTGACATTCGACGCAACCGATTCCCTTGACCGCGTGCGTACTAAACTCCCAGTGCTCGATAATGCCTGGCGAACTCTGCTTGTGACATTCGACGCAGGCCTTTGAACTAAACGGCACAGAGACCGAAGCCGGACGGACTCCAGGTTTTTCGTTCTCCTTGCGTTTCACTTCCATGAACTGTACCACCACCAACGAAGCGAGAAAAAGTAGTCCCAGTATTCCGATGATATATTTCTTGGCCATAAGGCTCATGCGTAAATTCCTTATAATTCTGTTGCCAGTCCCGACCTGGACAAATCGAAATTAGTGCGTCACAATTGCTTCCCAAATCGTAAAGCCGACAAGCGTTAGCGTTGCCAAAATGCCTATGTAGATACTGATGTCATCCATCCGCGTAATCCGCCGCAACAAGCCGTCAACCCACGGCCACAAAAACATCGTTGCCACAATGAAGCCACTACTCAATACAGCAAACGTTAACGAAAATAATTTCAGCCAACGAAACGAAACATAGAAAAACCATTCCGGCTTGATCACCTCGGGTGTCGTCAACGCGTCAGCTCGCGGCCCTAGCGTTGCTGGCAACACCGTCGCCAGAAAACTCAATAGGATCATCAGGGACAAACCGATCATGATCTCCGACATCACATGGTCCGGGAAAAAATCAAAGAAACGCTTGCCGTTGTGATTTTCGTTTTCGCATGGAATCTCGGTGACCCCATGCATACGGATTAGCGTGATGTGAATGCCTAACAGCAGAATGATCGTCGTCGGCAAAACGGCAGCGTGCAAGATATAAAGACGCGGCAACGTCTGCGGGTTGTACTCTTCGCCAGCCAACAGCATTTGCTTCGCCCAACTTCCGATTAGCGGGACTGCATCGGAAATATTCGATGCTACGGTCGCACCCCAATAGCTCAGTTGCTCGAACACGAGGCTGTATCCGGTAAATCCCGTGAGCAGCGTCACCATCAATATGGCCATGCCGATGACCCAGTTGATTTCGCGCGGCCGTCGGTAGGCATGTGTGAAATACACTCGCATCTGGTGCAGGATCATCGTTGCAATCATCAGCGTCGCAGCCCATTTGTGAACGCTGCGAATGTACCAGCCGAAATTGACGTCTTCGGAGATAAAGCGAACCGACTCATAGGCAGTTGAGGCCGACGCTTGATAGTAAAACGCCAAAAGTATCCCCGTCACGATCTGTACCAGAAACAAATACGCCGGCGTGCCACCAAGGCAAAACCACCAATGCTTCAAGTGGTTCGGGACCGGTTCGTTCGCCAATTCACGCAGCGTTTCCGGACTAACTGGGACGCGTTCCTGTAGCCAACTGCCAAGGCTCACGATTGGCCTCCGACTTGATCCGTCACGGAATGCAGGGGAGCCAGAACAAATAACAAATCCCCATCGAGCTTCACCTCGAATTGTTTAAGCGATTGTTTGGCGGCTGCGGGGGGACCGGCGATTGCCTTACCGGCTTGATCGAACGCACCGTTATGGCACGGACAGAAAAAACGCATGTGAGCCGACTCCCAGAACACCTGGCAACCCAAATGCGGGCAAACACTCGAAAGCGCGATGAATCCGATGGCCGAAACATCGACTGCCTGACGCGCCACCACAATCTTCGCCCCAGACGAGGCGGTAAACGGTACCGAATCGACGCCCTCTAAATCGCGAACGTCAGCCACAAACTGCCAACCCAAATTTTCGCCCTGCGAATCCGGCTGCAAATACTGAAGAGCGCAATACCCAGCCGTTCCATAGCTTGCAGCCAAACCACCCAGCATCGCGACTGTCCCAGCAGTTTCGAGAAAACTGCGTCGCCCAATTCCGCTCCTCGGACTGGTACTGGAGCAGTCACCCGACGGTGTCTCAGATTCGTGCTGGCTAGAGGACTTCTTGTGCATGTTGACCACCCTCATTTCGTAACCGCGTCAAAACGGAACAGGCTGCAATGCCTGTGTTACGACAAATAGCCTAACGTCTCAAAAGACGATGTCAAGGTCTACATTTATTCAAATGCAACACATTTCGGCACAAAAATCAAACAGGCACTTGAATCAAGCGACCCGATTGTCGCTTATTTATCATGCTGAATGGCGATCAAAAATTGACGATCCAATGGATAAAGAAAGAATCTGCATCGCCGTTGAACGGCACTCATGGAGTTGTGGCGCAGTAATCACCGGCAAAGAAATGTAAGTAAGTCCGTTACGTGGGCGCACATCGCGCCTGGCGATGGCGACGTGTACGACGATTGTGTTATCGACATTGCTGGCGCAAGTCCGATTACGAAAGCCGAAAAGCAAAAAAGTATTGACTGCATCCGCAAACTACCTCGCCATACTGGAAATCGCGTCAGAAGGAACGCACAAAATGGTGGCGATGCCACTGCATTTTCTTAGTTACTGATGCACGATAGGGAATAAGAATTGTAGATAGCGTGGTCGTCTTTTATGATTAATGGATCCGATCCATCGGAAGTACTTTGGGCAATTGCCAACCTTTTCAGTTTTGCCCGCAACTTTTTGCTAAATTCGCTAGACTAGTTTCATCGGTTCTCTGCACGCATGCCGATCGGATGAGGAATTCAATACACTTTTTTAGGCGGCTTGCCATGTTTGATTTTGCCATTTTTGATTTGATCGGGCGAACGACAATTTTGCCGATGGTTGTGACGAAGCGGAATTGTGGTTCGCTATTCTCCGTTGGTTTGTTGTTTGTTTTGTTTCAGGTCGCGGTACTGCAAACGTTTGGTCAAAGTGACACTCCAGCGGCAGGAACACAGGTAGACGGTGCCGCCAGTGAAACCAGATTGGTCACCGAGATCGCTCGACATCCAGCGACAGTGGATGAAGCTCGCGAGCGAGCGAGGATTCTTCACGAGGCGTTTCATGGAGCTTTGCAAGTCATGCATCGCGACTTTTTTCGCGAAGATGAAAAGCTGTCGCTTCCGTCCCGCTCGCTGGAAGATGTGTTTGCAACCATGGCAGAAACGCACCAAGTCGAATTGCATTGGCTGGCCGTGGACGCCAATGCAATGAGCTTGAAGCATGAACCAAAAACTGATTTCGAGCGAGCGGCTGTCGCAGCGTTGACGACAGGGAAAGACGAATTCGAACAAGCCTCTGACGACAAGTTTCAATTCGCTCGTTCGATCCGCCTTTCTGACTCCTGCCTAAAATGCCACGCCCGCAGCCGCTCAAACAACAACAACCGCAAGGCGGCACTAACGATCACGATGCCAATCAAGAACCATTAGGTGTTCGTTTGGGGAGAATCTGCAAAATGAGTCGGTTTGCTTCACGGCCAGACGCTCGACGCAATGGAATTGTAGATACCGTTGTCGCCTTTGTGATCGAATGCGATCGGTAGGGGCCAGTGACTTCAATTGGAATCCCAAAAACAGGATCGCAAGCCTTGTCCCTACAATCGAGCGAGCGGACTCTGACCGTAGGCAGGCGGCCCAACGGATCAGTGCTCGGGCCGAATTTGAATCGGGACCGCAAACGGAGCAAGCCCCCCCCTGGGATCGACCACAAAATGCCAATGATTGGGCATCAGTCTTTTTCCAAAGATGGGCAATTCAACATCTTCCAACGATTCGCCCAGGAAGCGGCGTCAATTCGGCCTGTTTTGGATTCGATGCTGAGCTTCAAGCGAAGTCGCTGACTTGTCAGGGACTGGCCATGGCCAGGGCGACGGCTAAGTTTGTGGTGTAGCCGGCGGGTTCGTTTTCATCCCTTGATTCCGCTTGTCGAAATTCCCTCGACGAATACGCGCTGGGCCACGAAGAAAATAACGACGAGGGGCAATGAAAAGAGAACGGCCGCTGCGAGCAACAAATGCGTTTGGTCGCCGTAGGAACTTACAAATCGTTCGAGCCCATATGCCAATGGAAATTTCTGTGGGTCCGACAGAAATAACAGCGGGCCGCCGAAGTTGTTCCAAGTCTCCACAAATTGAAACAATGCCACCGTCGTCAATGCGGGCTTCGAGAGTGGCAAAAGAATACGTGTAAACATCCCCCAATGCCCCAGCCCGTCCAAGCGGCCCGCATCGAACAGTTGCTCTGGAATCGAAAGATAGAACTGCCGCAATAGAAAAATAAAGAATGCATCGCCCAAAAACGACGGTAATATGATGGCCCACAACGAATCGTAAAGTCCCACGCGACTGATCAAGACAAACCGAGGAATCATCGTGATCTGCCACGGCAGCAGCATTGTCATCATGACGGTCAACATCACCCAGCGACGCCCCCACCAATCAACGCGAGTCAGCGAATAGGCAACCAGGCTGCACGAAAGGGTGGTCCCCAAAACCGTTCCCAAACACAAGATCAAACTGTTGCGCAAGTAAGTCGCGAAGGGGAGGCTGGTAAACACATCGCGGTAGTTCGTCCACTGCCAACGATCAGGAACCAATCCAATCGGGTCGCGCACGAGTTGTTCCGCTGGCTTAAGCGAGCCAAGCGTCATCAGCACAATCGGCCACGCGAAGGGCACGAGCATCAGCAGGATGAGCAGGTAGATGGCCAGCTTGCGCATTTTTATTTCCCGGCTTCGATCGATTTTCTATTCTTTGACCAACTTCGCACTTGTGTGTCGACACTTTGGAGTTCTGTCGCTACGTCTAATTCAGGGTCGGCCAACAGGCGATACGTTGTTTGATCCAACAGTCGCTTCATTTGGTCCGCCCCGCGCACAATCGGGATCGGTTGTTGTCGTGTGCTCTGCGCCAACAAAACGAATGGCTGCATCAATGGATGAGCCTGCAAATAGGCTTGGTAATTCGCATCGTCGATAACTTGTTGACTAACAGGAATCCAGCCGCCATCGGCACAGGTTTTCGCGGCCTCATCGGGCCGGTCGATTCCAATCCAAAACTTCATGAACTCCCAAGCACCTCGTTTGTTATTCGCGCCGCGTGGCACCACGAAAAAATTACCGTTTACCCAGCCAGCATCAGGCAGATTTTGCGAGTTGGGCAATGGCAAGACAGCGAACTCGATGGGCTTCGCCCCGGACCCAGCGCGTGTTTTAGCGAACGACTCTAAATCGCGAACTCGCCATTGGCCATCGACGACAAAGACATAGCGGCCGGTCGAATGCTGTTCGTCTCGCGGCAACAGCGGGAAAGCCTTGCCGGGGAGCGATTGATCGGTTTGTTGAAATGCTGTGACGTTGCCTGCACCATATCGCTTGGAAAAGGATTGCAGCCAAGTTAGCGCATCCAACATTCGCGGGTCGGTAAACCGCTTAGGATCAGCAAGATTTCCGCCGAATGCTGCGGTCCACAACCAACTATGGCGATGGTTCGGGAGGAAAGCGAAGTAATCGCGGTTGCGAAAATTGCCAAACGGCGTCAGTGCTTCGACCGCTTGTTCGAACTCGGCCATCGAACTGGGAATCGGCTGACCGGATTCCTTCAAGGCCGTAACGTTGCAATACATTGCGCGTATATCGAGGCCGTTACAAAGAGCCATCATTCGCCCGTCGACGACCGACAAACTTTTTGCTGCCGGCAACAAAACGTTCACGACTTCGGCGACTTCGCTGGGCGCTGCGACCGCGTCCAAAGGCTCGATCAAGTTCGCTGTCGACCAGTCGGCCAGAATTGGATCGTCCTGGTTCACGAGATCAGGCGGCGAGCCTCCAGCAATCGACAAGAATAGTTTGGCTTGAAAATTATTCCCAGGCATTGCAATTTCGCGAACAAGGTAGCGGTCTTGGGAGCGATTAAAGCGGGAGACGACGTCGCGTACAACGTCCAAATCCTGGCCGCCCCAAAAATGCCAAAACACCACCTCTTCGCGATGATTGAAAGTCTTCTTCGACGCTTCAACAGGTTCGTCCCATTTGCGCAGGATGGCAATCGCGAGGCACAGAACCAAGATGATTGCAATGACATTTTTCATCGGGGCCTCAATTCAAAACCCGATAGTGAACCCATTGCCGCGACGACTGGAACATCCAGTAGGTAATGCCCGCAAGCAAGACCAAGACAATCCACGCCATCGCCGACGCGTAGCCGACCTCTAAATCCGCGAACGCCGATTTGAAGAGCTGCAAGGAAGTCATCATGAGCGATCCGCCGGGCTCACCTGTCCCTTCGCTCAGAACATAAACTGAAGTGAACGTTTGCACTCCGCGAATCAGGCCGATCACCAGATGAAAGAACAAGACCGGCGACAACATGGGCAAAGTGATCGCCAAGAATCTTCGAATTGGTCCGGCACCGTCGATTTTTGCGGCTTCGTACAACGCGGCAGGCACGTCCTTGATCGCCGCCAGATAAATGACCATGTAGTTGCCCACGCCCCACAGCGTCAGCAAAATCAAAGCATCTTTCGCCCCAGCCAGTTGCCAATTCAAGAGAGGCTCGCGGGCCAGGAGAGCCAGACTTTCCACGGAAAATAGTGACCGCGACTGCGTCAACCAGTTTTGCGGCGGCAGTCCGATACCTTCGATCAACCAGTTCGCCCAGCCGCGCTGCGGGTCCATGATCCACATCCACAAAATGCTCACGGCAACGACAGGCAAAACACTCGGCAGAAACACGACCGTACGAAAAATTCCCTGGCCGGGGATCTCCTGAGACAATGTTGAAGCCAGAATCACTCCCACCGCAATCGAAAGCGGCACCGAAAACGCGACGTAATACAGCGTGTTGCTAACGGCAAGACCAAATCCCCTACCCTGCCCCACGTCTTCGGCCATTCGTCGGTAATTGCCCAGACCAACCGCCGTTGGCGGATTGACGAGATCGTAGTCGCAAAAGCTCCAATACAGCGACGCCCCAAACGGCCAGAGAAACAGAAACACGAAGCCAATCAACCACGGGGTTGCGAACCCGAGTCCAACAATCGTCGACTTCTTGTGCATGGACCACTTTTCGAGTTCAAAATGAAGGCCGTCATCGATTCGGAATTTAGCCGCAGTTTACATTATGCAGAGCCCGCGTTGTTCGAGCAATGATCCGCCGAAATTTAGCACCGCTCTTGGGCTACCTATCGGCACTCGGAAGGCACGGGGGAATACGGTACGATTAGGTTCCGTTTTATTCGCAAGTTTCTCCAGACTCCTTCGAAAATGCCCAGCGATATTTTTCACGACCTTAAATGGCGCGGCCTGATCTACCAAGTTACCGATGACGCAGGAATGGCCAAGTGGCTCAACGAGAAGTCGCGGACTTTGTATTCCGGCTTTGATCCAACTGCCGACAGCTTACACATTGGCAGCCTGTTGCCCTTGATGACATTGCGTAGATTTCAGAAAGCCGGGCACCGTCCGATCGCAGTTGTCGGTGGCGCGACGGGAATGATTGGTGACCCGAGTGGCAAGAGTGCCGAACGAAATCTTTTGTCTCCAGATACTTTGCAGAAGAACGTTTCCGGAATCGAGCGACAGATGCGGGCTTTGTTGGACTTTGAGGGCCCGTCTGGTGCGATCATCGCCAACAACGTCGAGTGGATCGGGCGCTTCAGCTACATCGATTTTCTACGAGACGTCGGCAAAAATTTCTCGGTCAATGTGATGCTCGCCAAAGACTCGGTAAAGAGTCGCCTTTCCGGCGATGAGGGTATCAGCTACACCGAGTTCAGTTACATGCTCCTGCAGGCTTATGACTTCGTTCACCTCAATCGCCAATTCCAGTGTGAGCTGCAGATCGGCGGCAGCGATCAATGGGGAAACATCACCGCAGGGATTGACCTGGCGCGGCGAATGAATGCGGCACACGTCCAAGGGATAACTTGTCCGCTGTTGACGAAATCCGACGGAACGAAAATGGGCAAGACCGAAACGGGGACGGTTTGGTTATCCGCCGAGCGAACAAGTCCCTACCAGTTCTACCAATATTGGTTCAATGTTGCCGACGCCGACGCGGGAATGTGCTTGAGATTCCTGACGGAGCTAAGCCATGTCGAAATTGAAGCTCTTGACGAGTCGCGTCAACAGGAGCCGCAGGCTCGCGCGAGTCAACGGAGTTTGGCGGAACACCTGACACTTTTGATTCACGGTGAGGCGGGGCTTGCGAAAGTTCAGCAGGCAACGCGAATCTTTTTTGGTGAAGCCATCTCAAACCTGAACGATGCCGAGCTAATGCAAATTTTCGCTGACGTTCCAAGCAGTTCTCTCGAACGGTCAACCTTTGCAACCTCGGGACTCGCGCTCCTGGAAGGTTTGGTCGTTACTGGACTGGCCAAAAGCAAAAACGAAGCCCGCCGAGCGGTCAGCGAGGGTGGCGTGTACATCAACAACAACCGTGTCGACAACGTCGATCACGTCCTGACCCAATCCGATCTCGCCAGCGAATCGGCGATTGTCTTACGCAAAGGCAAAAAGAATTACGCCGTACTGCGGATTCAATAACGAGCGTTCGCGCACTTTGGGGCGACTCACAAGTTTTGGGTCGTAGAGCCCGATGCGGAGGTCGTTGAGTTGAAGGGGTAATCGCCGCGAGCTTCATCCGATGCACTACGCCATAGCGAATAGTCGCGCATGGCAAAGGATTCGCATCGCCACGATTCAAGGGCAGCGGGTCGCTCGAACTGCGAACGCTTGAGATGCGATACTGACATCCATAGGCTAAGCGTGCGGCGGATCGAAGGGCTGCAATTGCGCGACTGAAAGACCGTTTTCGGCTAAGGATTTTTCGCCTTTTTTCTCGGTTGCGTGATTTTCTGAGCATACGCAAAGTCTGATTCTTCGGTTATATTGACGACATGATGAAGAACAGGCGTGAGAGAGCCGATCGCGAAAATGCGAGTGGCCGCCGAAGGTGCAAGTAGCCCTGAACCGCTCAGGCAAAAGAACCGCCGGTTTGACACATCATCTCTGGAGAGTGGTCGCTTGAGCGGCCCACCGAAGGGGCAAAATGCGGGAGACCCGCATTGCATCTCTCAGGTACATGGACAGAGGGGCAATCGTTGCGACCATACATCGTTGCGACCATACATCGTTGCGACCATACATCGTTGCGACCATACATCGTTGCGACCATACATCGTTGCGACGTGGCCGCATTCCCTAACGGTTAGCCTTGGAGAACTCCATGTCCCAATCCACTTCGCCTTTTGTTGCTCGTCACCTTGGCCCTCGAGAAGATGAAATTCAGCAAATGCTGAAGTTCCTTGGCTACGATTCGCTTGACGAATTGACTCGCGCCGTGGTGCCATCGCAGATCGCCGACAATTCGCCTCTCGAATTGCCCGCAGGAGTTACCGAAGAACAAGCGTTGGCGGAACTGAAACAGATTGCCTCGCAAAACAAAGTCGTGAGGACTTTTATTGGGCAAGGTTACTACGGAACCCACACGCCCAAAGTCATCCAACGAAATGTACTGGAGAATCCTGCTTGGTATACCGCTTACACGCCCTATCAGCCTGAAATTTCCCAAGGTCGACTGGAAGTCCTATTTTACTTCCAGACGATGGTTGCCGAACTAACGGGGCTGGACATCGCGAATGCCTCGTTGCTCGACGAGGCGACTGCGGCAGGCGAGGCGATGACTTTGTGCCATCGTAGTGTGAAGGGAGCTGGAAATCGCTTTCTGGTTTCCAAGCATTGTCATCCGCAAACCATCGAAATGATCAAAACCCGCGCTCATCCGCTGAGCATCGAAGTCGTCGAGTTTGAAGAAGCAAAACCTATCACGGATTGGAACGGTGTTTTCGGAGTGATTGTTCAATATCCCAGCACCGATGGAATCGTTACAAATTTCAAACAACTGATCGATGAAGCTCACACTCAACAGGCGTTGGTCATCATGGCCACTGATTTGTTGGCTCTGATGTTGCTGGAATCGCCAGGTAATTTGGGGGCGGACGTTGCCATTGGTAACTCGCAACGATTTGGAGTGCCGTTTGGGTTGGGCGGACCTCATGCGGCGTTCATGTCGACCCGCGATGCCTACAAACGAACCATGCCAGGCCGTCTCGTCGGCCAGTCGATTGATTCTCACGGCCGCCCGGCCTACCGATTGTCATTGCAAACTCGGGAGCAACATATTCGTCGCGAGAAAGCAACCTCGAACATTTGTACAGCTCAGGCTCTATTGGCGATCATGGCAACATTGTACGCGTGTTATCACGGTCCCGAGGGTTTGCGGGCCATTGCTACGCGCGTCCACGGCTTGACCACCAAACTCTTTCTTTCTTTGCAAAAAATTGGCTACAAATTCCGCGGGGAACGTTTTTTCGACACGATCGTGGTGGCGACGGGGGAAAAGACGGAACTCTTGCTAAGACAGGCTTTAGCCGCGGGCTTCAACTTGCGTCCATTTAGCCACCACGAAATTGGTATCTCCTTGGATGAAACGACAACTGAAGAAGAAGTTTTGAAGCTGGTACAAGTTTTTGGCGGACGCGAACTCGCCTCCGCTCCGAAATCCGCGCTGCCGGACGAATTGTTACGCGATGACACGGTGCTGACTCAAGGGGTCTTTCATCATTACCGCAGCGAAACGGAAATGATGCGATACCTACGTCGATTGTCGGAGATGGACATCGCCTTGGATCGAGCGATGATCCCGCTCGGCTCGTGCACGATGAAGCTTAACGCGGCCAGCGAACTGACGCCGGTGACCTGGCCGGAGTTCAATAACATCCATCCTTTTGCGCCAGCTGACCAATGGACCGGCTATTTGGAGATGATCGATCAGCTCGAGAAATTCCTATGCGTCGCCACGGGTTACGATGCAATTTCGTTGCAGCCGAACGCCGGTTCGCAAGGGGAATACGCCGGACTACTGGCCATTAAACAGTACCATGAATCCCGAGGCGATCACGAGCGAAATGTTTGCCTCATTCCCAGCAGTGCGCATGGAACGAATCCGGCCAGCGCACAGATGGCAAACATGCAAGTCGTGGTCGTTAAATGCGATGACGACGGCAACGTTGACCTGGCGGATTTGGACGCCAAGATTGCGGCAAATGCAAACAAAGTCGCGGCGATCATGATCACTTATCCTTCAACCCACGGAGTCTTCGAGGACGTTGTCACGACGGTGTGTGAAAAGGTACATGCGACTGGCGGGCAAGTTTACATCGACGGAGCAAATCTCAATGCACTCGTTGGTTTGGCAAAACCCGGGAAGTTCGGCGGCGACGTCTCCCATCTAAATTTGCATAAGACCTTCTGCATTCCGCATGGTGGCGGTGGCCCCGGTGTTGGTCCAGTTGCGGTCCGGCAGCATCTCGCCGCGTTTTTACCGAAGGACAATGTCCACCCCTCACGAAAAGGTTGGTTGGTGAGCGCTGCTCCATTTGGCAGCGCAAGCATCCTGCCGATTTCATGGATGTACATCCGCATGATGGGAGGCGCCGGATTGAGAAAGGCAACGCAAGTGGCGATCCTGAGTGCCAACTACATCGCCCACAAAGTCAAAGACAATTATCCCGTGCTATACGCAGGCAAGAACGGCTTGGTTGCCCACGAATGCATTCTTGACACTCGGCCGATGGACAAAGCTGCTCATGTAACGGTCGATGACATTGCGAAACGGTTGATCGACTTCGGGTTCCATGCTCCGACGATGTCGTTCCCTGTGGCTGGCACGTTGATGATTGAGCCGACTGAAAGCGAGTCGCTCTACGAACTTGATCGATTTTGTCGGGCGATGAATTTG
>WBZS01001943.1_pt1 | contig 14266 bp, 8 predicted proteins | sample 5204201 | NCBI WGS metagenome assembly WBZS01 (sample SAMN12344357, study PRJNA552823) | activated sludge metagenome | biome: Activated sludge suspended growth; feature: Nitrification reactor; material: Wastewater; isolation source: activated sludge from nitrification reactor of wastewater treatment...
CGGGCAGATGCTCGACCTGCGCGCCGAGTTGTTCGCAGTCAGTCTGGGGCACGAGTGCTGGCTCGACGAGCCGGTCCCGGCGCTGGCGCAGGAGGCGGAGATCCAGGCGATCGAAATTGCCATGGGGCTCTCGGCGGCGCTGGTTCTCTATGACAATTACCTGGCGTCGATCGCGCTGTATCGTTCCGACCTGCAGTTACGGCAACACCTCAACCGCGGCGATAGCGGCTTTGCGATTCGCGAGGGAGAACTCAATCGCATCGCCACCTCGTTCGGTTCGCCCGACAACCGTGCCCGGGTACGCCGCGGCCTGATCTGGTTCGAGCAGCATGGCCGACCCGATCTGGCGCAGCAGGACGAAGCCTACCGCTACCTCGTGCAACTGATCGAGCAGAGCCCGTCGCGGCAGATGGTCAGGCGCATTCACCCGGTGGTCGGCCTCACCAGCACGGTCGGCTTTCTGTCGACGTTCAGCTTCGACTCGATGCTGGGGCTCAAGGATGAAGGCCTCAACGTCACCAGCATGCTGTTCGGCAACACCGTCGGGCTGGTCGAACTGCGCCGCGGCAAGCTCCATGGCCGTGCCGAGGTGCTGTCGCGGATGTCGGAGGCCGTCCGTGCCGGCGACATACTGCTCGAGAAGACCCCGTTCCGGCTCAGCGACGCGTTCATCCCCGGACATTGGGGACATGCCGCGATCTGGGTCGGGAGCGAGACGGAACTGCGCGCGCTTGGCATCTGGGACCATCCTGCCGTGCGTGCGCACCAGGAGGCGATCCGCAATGGCCGCGGGGTGGTCGAGGCGTTGCGCTCCGGGGTCGAGATGAACACCCTGGCGCAGTTCCTCAACGTCGACGACCTGGCGCTGCTCCGGCAGGAGAATCTGTCCGACCCCGAGCGGGCGGCAGTCATACTCCAGGCGCTGCGCCAGGTCGGCAAGAGTTACGACTTTAATTTCGACGTCGAAACGACCGACCGCATCGTCTGCTCGGAGCTGGTCTATCACGCCTATGGACATCTCGAATGGCCGACCAAGCGGGTTCTCGGCCGCGTCACGATCAGCCCCGACAACATCGCGGTCCGCGCCACCGGGCGAGGGCCGCTGGCGATCGCCGCGCTCTACCACAACGGCGAGCAAGTCGCGCCGGCAACGCCGGATTCGATGGAACGGCTGGTGCAGCGAAGCGTGGTGCAGCTGGCCCAGCGCTGAATCGCCCGCGCCGGCCGCCTGCGCATCGCCCGGTGCTGGTCAGTAGTTGCGCCCGACGCGCTCGAGCGTTTCGAGTTTCTCCCGCAGGCGGCGGCGCTCGCGTTCGAGATCGCGGGTGCGCGATTCGGCATTGCGCTTGTCGTCGTCCCTGGCGTTCTTGTCGTCGCGCTGGCGCTTCTGCTCGTACAGATCGCTGTCGATTTCGCTGATCGACTTGTTCAGGCTGCGCACTTCGAGCCCAGTGCGATAGGCGCTTTCGCTGTTGGGCGGACACAGCGAAAGCTGGAATTTCTCGTCGTTGCGGCCGGCCCGGTAGGCATCGGCCGGCCGGCAATAGACATTGGTCACGCCGTCCTGGTAGGCCCGCCTGAGATCGCTGCCCGCCTTGCCGCAGCGGTCGAAGTCGAACTTCTCGGCGCGGCCGCCGACCGCGTAGGCCACTTGCGGCGTGCAGTATTCGCGCAGCCCGGCCTCGTGGCGCGCCTGCAGATCCTTGCGGGCGCCGCACAGTTGCGCGTCGAAGCCGCGGCCGGCCTTGCCTTCGGCGTAGATTTTGTCGGGTGTGCAATAGACCTGCGCCACGCCATCGCGATAGCCGCGATCGTAGGCGGCGGTGTCGAGCGTGATGTTGAAGTTGCCGCAGACCTGCTGCCAGTAGGAACGGCTGTTGCGCGCGTCGGACCCTTCGCGGTAGCCAAGGTCATACCACTTGGCGTCGGCGCATTCCTTGTCGGCGAAGACGGCACACCCGCCCAGCAGCGCCGGCAGCAACACGGCAAGGATCGATCGGGGCATGCGTCGTTCTCCGGCAGGCAATCCGCGCATTGTGCCCGGTTCGGGTGCGCAATTCCAACCGCCGGAGCGGTTAACCCGATCAACCGATCTGCCAGCAGCCGCACCCGCATTGGTTCATGGCCCGGCACCCTCCACGATCCGCATGGATAGGCGCTCTCCGGGCAGGCGGCCCGAAGCGCGCCTATCCATGCGGCCTGCAGGGCAGGGGTTCAGCGCACATCGCGCAAGCTCGGGGACGGGACAGACAAGACCTGCCCCACGATACCGCCCCCCGATACGCACTCAGCGTCGAGCGATCTCGACCGCCCCACTTCTCGCGGACGGCGCTTGCCAAGCCGCCGGATAAATCGTCTAATCCAATCCACATACGCCTGCTCGGTGCGCAGACCTTGGTGGTCAAGGCGAATCTTCACTCGCCTGGTCGAGCTGGCGGGGCGGCTAAAGCGAGCGGGACAATGAAATCAGTGCGTCCATCTTCAGGCTCTCGTAAATTCAGACAACCCGCTGATGGAATGGCGATCTCATGAGCAACGGTTATTTTATGCGGCCTTTTGTCGGAAAGTCTTCCGTCAAGTTCAGGCGCCCAACTTTACGTTGGGCGTCAAGCCCCGCCGCCCCGCAGTCCAACCATTAGCTACCAGACGGACACTGAACCAATGGTCATTCGACAATCGTCCGGACCACAACCATGGTATGCCAAGTACGAGAAGATCGTTCAGTGGGCAACCTTGGGCATTGTAGTTCTTGGCGGAATCGCTCACTACCTGCTTGTTGATCTACCTTCGGTCCGCTCAATAGAAGAGTCGCGAAGATTGACGCAACAGATGACCGAAGAAAGCAAGAAGAATCAGGTTCTCTTGGAGCAAAGACTGATCGAAGCCAAGGCTAATACAGAGGCTCTGGTCGCCAATGTTGATCAAGTAAGGAGTCAAATCGAACTTGCTCGCGCGACCATTGACCAGATTACTGATCCTATGAAAAAGGACTCAGATAGATTGACTCTCGCGAAGCAGAGAGTTGAGCAAACTCGATCCATAGACGAACTGATTGAGTCGTTGCGCCCAAACATGCAGGTCAGTATGTCTCCGAAAGTCCATTGGGCCGACTTCGTCATTATTATCCCAATCACGATAAAGAACGCCTCTTCGCGCGCGATCTTTGTGGATAAGCCAGGTATCTCGGTGACCATGAATCCGAATCCGGATCCGGTGGCTGCAGAACGATTGCCTCGCTTACCGCACGCTGACGAGATCACCACCTCCTTGTGCCAGGCCGGCCTTATCAATCCCGGCGACACGTTTCCGTGTTCGGCAACTGTGTCGTCCAGAGTCTCAACTGGAGGCGTCATGTCACTTTCTTTGTCAGTCCAATTTGCAGCGCGCACAGACATCGCCAAAGAGAGCAAGACGTGGAAGATGATTTCGGCTGAGTACCCGCATTCGTACTTTGAGCCTAAACTCAAAGCAACCCTTACATTCAATGGTACCGTCACGCACTGACTTCTTGACGCCCGACGAATAAGGCAAGGAGAAGGGGGTCAAGTCTGCAATTTTTGTCATCCGCAGCAGGAGAAGATCGGGGCGTTCATGGAGTCGGGTCTTCCCATGCCCCATTCACCACGCTTGACAGGCACTGCCGTCAGCCCGTCCTGCGACCCCCGCCGACCATCAGCAGGTAGGCCACCGGCATCAGCAGCATCGACAGCAGCGGCGCCGAGACCATGCCGCCGACCATCGGTGCGGCGATGCGCTGCATGATCTCGGAGCCGGTGCCGCTGCCGATCATGATCGGCGCGAGGCCGGCGAGGATGATGGCGACCGTCATGGTCTTGGGGCGCACGCGCTGGGTGGCGCCCTGCATGATGGCGGCGACGAGCGCCTCGCGGTCGAACGCTCTGCCTTCGGCTGCGCAGCGGGCGCGCGCTTCGCGCAGTGCGCTGTCGAGGTAGATCAGCATCACCACGCCGAATTCGGCCGCCACGCCGGCGAGCGCGATGAAGCCGACCGCCGAGGCGATCGACAGGTTGTGCCCGAGCACCCACAGCAGCCACACGCCGCCGACCAGCGCGAACGGCACCGCCGCCATCACCAGCAGCGCCTCGCCGACGTTGCGGAAGATCAGGTAGAGCAGCAGCAGGATGATCGCCAGCGTGGCCGGTACCACCAATGCCATGCGCTTCTCGGCACGCTCCAGATACTCGTACTGGCCCGACCAGGCGATCGAGTAGCCGGGCGTGAGCGGCACCTGCTCGCGCACGCGTTGGCGCGCCTCGCGCACGAAGCTGCCGATGTCGCGCCCGCGCAGGTCGACGTAGATCCAGCCGGAAGGGCGCGCGTTCTCGCTCTTGATCATCGGCGGGCCGTCGGCGACGACTACGTCGGCCACCGTGTCGAGCGTGATGGTGGCGCCGCGCGCGGTGACGATCGGCAGCGCCTTCAGCTTGGCCAGCGAATCGCGCAGCTCGCGCGGATAGCGGATATTGATCGGGAAGCGCTCCAGCCCCTCCACCGTCTCGCCGATGTTCTCGCCGCCGATGGCGAGCGAGACCACCTCCTGCAGTTCGGCCACCGAGAGGCCGTAGCGCGCCGCATCCAGCCGGCGGATGCGCACGTCGACATAGCGCCCGGCGCCCAGGCGTTCGGCGAACACCGAAGTCGCGCCCGGCACCGCCTTCACCACCTGCTCGATGTGCGCGGCGATGCGGTCGATCTCGGCCAGGTCGGCACCGGCCACCTTGATGCCGACCGGGCTCTTGATGCCGGTGGCGAGCATGTCGATGCGGTTGCGGATCGGCTGCACCCACACGTTCGACAGGCCCGGCAGTTTGGTCGCCGCATCCATCTCGGCGATCAGCTTGTCGAGCGTCATGGCGGCGCGCCATTGGCTGCGCGGCTTGAACTGGATGGTGGTTTCGATCATCTCGAGCGGCGCCGGATCGGTCGCGCTGTCGGCGCGGCCGACCTTGCCGAATACGCGCGCCACTTCGGGAAAGGTCTTGATGATGCGGTCGGTCTGCTGCAGCAGTTCGGCCGCCTTGCCGGGGCCGATGCCGGGTAATGTGGTTGGCATGTAGAGCAGATCGCCCTCGTCGAGCGGCGGCATGAATTCGCTGCCCAGTTGTCGGGCCGGGAAGATCGTGGCGGCGAGCACCAGCAAGGCAAGCGCGACCACCCGCCACGGATGCGCCAGCGCGGCGCGCAGCAGCGGCCGGTAGGCGGCGACCAGCCAGCGGTTGAGCGGGTTGTCCTGCTCGGCGCGGATGTGGCCGCGGATGAACCACACCATCAGCACCGGCACCAGCGTCACCGACAGGCCGGCGGCCGCGGCCATCGCCCAGGTCTTGGTGTAGGCCAGCGGCGCGAACAGGCGGCCCTCCTGCGCCTCCAGCGTGAACACCGGCAGGAAAGAGAGCGTGATGATCAGCAGACTGAAGAACAGCGCCGGGCCGACTTCGGCGGCAGCGTTGGCGATCAGGCGTGTGCGGGTGGCAGCATCGGGTTCGGCTGCCGGGATGGCGCCGTGGGTGAGCGACGGCTCGACCCCCTCCCCAGCCCTCCCCCTGGCAGGGGAAGGGAGCGGCTGGTCGCGGCGCCAGTGTTCGAGGTGCTTGTGGGCGTTTTCGATCATCACGATCGCCGCGTCAAGCATGGCGCCGATGGCGATCGCGATGCCGCCGAGCGACATGATGTTGGCGTTGATGCCTTGCACCCGCATCACCAGGAACGCCACCAGCACGCCCACCGGCAGCGACAGGATGGCCACCAGCGACGAGCGCAGGTGCATCAGGAACAGCGCGCAGACAACGGCGACGACGATGAATTCCTCGACCAGCTTTTCTTGCAGCGTGGCGATGGCGCGCTCGATCAGACCGGCGCGATCATAGACCGGCACGATCTCCACGCCGGCCGGCAGCGAGGGCTTGAGCGATTCCAGCCGCGCCTTGACCGCCCGGATGGTTTCGAGCGCGTTCTTGCCCGAGCGCATGACGATCACCCCGCCCACCGCCTCGCCTTCGCCATCGAGTTCGGCGATGCCGCGGCGCATCTGCGGCCCGACCTGAATGCGCGCGACATCGCCCAGCAGGACCGGCGTGGTGCCCTCGCCGCCGACCGCAATGGCGCGGAAATCGTCGGCGGTCTTCAGGTAGCCGGTGGCGCGCACCATGTACTCGGCTTCGCCCATCTCGATCGCCGAGCCGCCGGCTTCGGAATTGGATTTCTTCACCGCCTCGACCACGGCTGCCAGCGGCAGCCGGTAGCCGCGCAGCTTGTCGGGATCGACCACGATCTGCCAGGTCTTGACCATGCCGCCGACGGTGGCGACCTCGGCCACGTTGGGCACGCTGCGCAGTTCGTACTTGAGGAACCAGTCCTGCAGCGCGCGCAGTTGCGCGAGATCCATGCGGCCGCTGCGGTCGACCAGCGCGTACTGGTAGATCCAGCCGACCCCGGTGGCATCCGGCCCCAGCTCGGGCCGCACGCCGGGCGGCAGGCGGCTCTGCGCCTGGTTCAGGTATTCGAGCACGCGCGAACGTGCCCAGTACAGATCGGTGCCGTCCTCGAACAGCACGTACACGAACGAATCGCCGAAGAACGAGAAGCCGCGCACCGCCCTGGCGCCCGGCACCGACATCATGGTGGTGGTGAGCGGGTAGGTGACCTGGTCCTCGACCACGCGCGGGCTCTGTCCGCCGTAGGGGGTGCGGATGATGACCTGCACGTCGGAGAGGTCGGGAATGGCGTCCACCGGCGTGCGCAGCACGGCCACCACGCCGGCGGCGCTGACCACCAGGGTGGCGAGCAGCACCAGCACGCGATTGGCGATCGACCAGCGGATGAGGTTCGCGATCATGGCCGCGCCTCAGTGCCGGTGCGGCGCCGCCATGGCCGCCGCAGGCTTGGGCTTGAGCACGGTGACGACGAACTCGCCCTCGCGCTTCACCACATCGAACTCCACCTGTGCACCGGCCGCCAGATCATCGAGCAGCGCCGGCGGGTCGACGCGAAAGCGCATCGTCATGGCCGGCATATCCACCGACGGAATCGGACCGTGGTTCAGGGTGATGGTCGACGCGGCGCGATCGACCGACTCGACCTTGCCCTCGGCGAGCGCGGCGGCCGGTGCGGCGGCATGCGCAGGTTGCTGGCGCTCCATGCGCGCCAGCGCGCCCTTGAGGCTAGCCTCGGAATCGATCATGAACTGGCCGGAGGCGACGATCTTCTGCCCGGCAGCAAGACCCGAACGGATTTCGCTGCGCCCGTCGCGCTCGACGCCGGTGAGCACGTCGACCGCGCGAAAGCGGCTGCCCTCTTCCGCGACGATGACCACGCTGCGGCTGCCGGTCTGGATCACCGCCTCGCTCGGCACCCACAGCGCCTCGCGCGCCGGGCCGGCGGCCAGGCGCACATTGGCCAGCATGCCCGGGCGCAGGCGGCCCTGCGGGTTGGCGAGCGCGATGCGCAGCGAGGCGGTTCGCGTGCCGGCAGCAACTTCCGGATAGACGAATTCGACCTTGCCCTTGAAGGTTTCGCCCGGCAGCGCGGCGAAGCCGACCTGCGCCTCGCGCCCCACGGCAATGCCGGCAGCATCGCGCTCGGGCAACTCGGCCACCACCCAGACGGTGTCGAGCGCCGACAGCGTGAACAGCGGCGCACCTGCGGCGACGTTCATGCCCGGCCGCGCGGCGATTTCGGTGACGATGCCGGCAGCGGGCGCGACAACCGCGACGCTGCGCTGCACGCGGCCGCTCCTGACGATTTGCCCGGCCTGCGCCGCGCCCACCCCGAGCAGCGCGAGGCGGCTGGTCGCGGCATCGATCAGCGCCGCGTCATTGAGGCGCGCGGCGAGTAGCAGTTCTTCCTGCGCCTGCACCAGTTCGGGCGAGGTGATCTGCGCCAGCACCTGGCCACGCGACACCTGCTGGTTGGTGGCGCGCACCGCCTGGCGCTCGATAAAGCCGCCGACGCGCGCCTGCAGCGACTGTGTGCGCGTCTCGTCGAAGCGCACGCTGCCGACCGCCGTGATCTGCGGCGCCTCGCTCAGGCGTTGCACTTGCGCATAGCGCACGCCGATGTTCTGGGTCAGGCGCGGATCGATCGCCACCGTGCCGGCCGCCGCTTCGTCGGCGTAGACCGGCACCAGTTCCATGTCCATGAACGGCGACTTGCCCGGTTTGTCGAAGCGCTGCCCGGGCACCATCGGGTCGTGCCAGTAGAGCACCTTGCGCGCCGGTTTGGCGGCATCAACCGCTGGTGCCGGCTGCGCCGCGGGGGACGCCGGATGGCGCGCGTGGTAAAGCGCCAGCGCGGCGGCACCGAGCGCCGCCGAGCCGAGCGCGACCAGCGTCATGCGTAGCGCGGCTTTCATCGCATTTCTCCCATCGGTTGTCCGGCGACGGATTCAAAATAGGCAATTTGCATGCGCAGTTTGGCCAACTGGGTTTCGAGCTCGACCTGCAGCAGGCGCGCTTCGAGTTCGTTGCGGCGCGCCTCGATCACTGCCGCCATCTCGCCGCGACCGCTGCGATAGGCGGCCAGCGCCGCCGCGACCCGACCCTGCGAATCGGGCAGGTGCTCGCCGACCACGAGCCGCAGGCGCTCGCCGACCGATTCCCAATCGGCATAGACGGCGCCGAGTTCGGCGCGTGTGCTGCGCAGCCGGTCCTCACGCACGGCGCGAGCGCGTTCCAACTGGGCGTTGCGCGCGGCGCTGGCGCGGTCTTGCCGCTCGCGGGGCGATAGCGGGATTTCCATCGCGAACTGGATGGTGATCATGTCGTCGAACGCCCGCGCGCGTTTGCCGTAGCCGATTTCGATGCTCTTGTCGGGCCGCGTCGCCTCGCGCGCCAGCGCCAGTTCCGCTTCGGCCAGCCGCACTGCGCCGGCCGAGGCGGCATGCAGCGGATGGTCGTCGAGCCGCGAGCGCAGCGCGGCCAACGGCGGCGGGGCGGCGGATTGGACCGGCGCGGTGTCCACCGGCGCATCGTCGGCAACGGCACCGATCCAGCGCGACAGGTCGGCACGCGCGCGGCCGGCCTGGCCGGCGATCTCGGATTCGCGGTGATGCGCCATGGTGACCATCTGGCGCGCCGCGAAGTAGTCGGCCTGGCTGGTGCGCCCGGCGCGCAGGGCCGGCTGCAGCGCGGCGAGCTGGGTGGCGCTCTCGCGGCTCAGGGCGCGGGCGATGTCGAGCTGCCGCTGGGCGCCGGCGAGCGAGAGAAAGGCCAGCGCCGCATCGCGCGCCACCATGCCGCGCTGGGCGAGGAGTTCCGCCGACATCTGCGCGGCTTCGGCTTCGCCGCGGCTGCGGCGCAACTCGCGCTTGTTGCCGCCGGGGATCACTTGTTCGAGCGAGATCATCGACTGGGTCATCGGATCGCGGTTGAGCGAGAGCGATTCCACCGGCAGATTCTGCAGCGCGAGCTTGAGCCGCGGGTCGGGCATTTGGCCGTCGGCGGCGGATTGTTCGCGCGCGGCATGCACCGCGGCGGCCTGGGCGTCGAGCAGCGGTTGCTGGTGCAGGGCAAGCGCCTGCACGCGGGCCAGCGTCAGGGGTTCGCCGGCGCCGGCCGGCGCGCTGGCGAGGATGAGGACGATGGCGGCAGGGGCGAGCAGCGCAAGTGCCGCGAGGCGAAACGAAACCATGGTGTGCTCCGGTTCAGCATTGAAGGGCGATGCGGACGCGTTGCGCCGCACCGGACTCGGACTGGACCGGGGCTAACTGCGGAAGGCGTGGAACAGGATGGCGGGCGGCGGATCGGTGGCCGGCGCGATCTCGCTGGCGCCGGCGATGCCGTTGGCGGCGGACAGTTGCGCCGGCGCGAGCGGCGGCACGATCAGCACCGCAATCGCCGGCATCGGCGCAACAGCGGGTGTGGCGGCCGAAGGCGACTGCTCGTCGGCATTGCAGTGGCGCGCGCACAGCGCACCCGGATCGTCGGCCGGCGCCTCGTGGCAAGGCATGGCATCGGCGTGCGATGCCGCGACCGCGGGCCGTTCATGCGCCGCCAGCGCGCAGGCATGCGCGGCCGTCGCCAGCTGCGCGAACAGCAGCAGCCCGGCCAGGGTGCGGGCCAGCGTGCGCAGCAGGGAACGGGACAGGCCGAAGATCATGGTTGGCAAGCTAACACAGCGACCGCGCAAGCGGCAATCGACTCCATCAAGACCGCTTGCCCGGCCAGAAGGTTCGCGGCGCTGTACCGCAGACTCGCCGCAGACTCGCGGCAGACTCGCGGCAGACTCGCGCCCGCCCCGGCCGGCGGCCGGTGCTCCTGACATTCGATGTCTGAAGTCCTTTATCCATGCGGCTTCTGGCATGGCCTCCTGACAAAACAGGCGCTCAGAGTTCGAGCGGATCGACCTCGACGTGCCAGTAGAGATCGCGCGGCGCCTTGAGCGCGTAAAGCTGCGGCAGCCAGGCGGCGAGCAGCGCCTGCAGCGCGCGCCGGCTCGACGATTCGAGCAGCAACTGCGCACGTTCGAGATTGGCGCGCCGCGCCAGGCGCATCGGCACCGCGTCGTAGAACACCACGGTGTCTGGCAGGGGCTGCGCGGCGCTCGCGGCGCGACGCAGAAAATCCAGCGCTTGCGCCAGTTGCGGTGCCTCGGCGCGCAGGATGGCGTGGGCGGCAAAGGGCGGAAACCCGGCGGCGCGGCGCTCGGCCAGTTGCGCGTTGGCGAAACCGGCGTAGTCGTGCGCCTGCAGCGACTGGTAGAGCGGGTGATGCGGGTAGTCGGTCTGCACCAGCACCTCGCCCGGCAAATCCGCGCGCCCGCTGCGGCCGCCGACTTGCATCAGTTGCGCGAACAGGCGCTCGGCGGCGCGAAAATCGGCGGCGAACAGCGAGGCGTCGGCGCCGACCACGCCGACCAGCGTGAGGCGCGCGAAGTCGTGGCCCTTGGCCAGCATCTGGGTGCCGACGAGGATGTCGGCCTCGTGGTTGTGGATGCGTTCTAGCATCTGCGCCCACAGCGCCGGGGTGCGCGCGGCATCGCGGTCGACGCGCAGCACGCGCGCGGCCGGGAACAGTTCTTCGAGCCGCGCCTCGAGGCGCTGCGTGCCGCGGCCGAAGGGCTGCAGATCCTGGTTGCCGCACGTCGGACAATGCTGCGGCACCGCCGCTTCGGCGCCGCAGTGGTGGCAGCGCAGCCGCCGGTCGGCGGCGTGGTAGACGCGATTGGCGGAGCAGGCGGTGCAGGCGCTGACCCAGCCGCAGGCCACGCAGCACAGCACCGGCGCATAGCCGCGGCGATTGAGGAACACCAGGCTCTGCTCACCGCGCGCCAGCCGCGCGCCGACGCCTTCGATCAGTGCCGGCGACAGGCCGTTGTCGAGCTTGGTGCTGCGGGTGTCGACCAGCCTGACCGTGGGCATGGCCGCAGCCAGCGCGCGCTGCGGCAGGTCGATCAGCCGGTAGCGCCCGCGCTGCGCCGCCTGCCAGCTTTCCAGCGACGGGGTGGCCGAGCCCAGCACCACCGGCACACCGCGATCGTGCGCCCGCCACACCGCCAGGTCGCGCGCCGAGTAACGCACGCCGTCCTGCTGCTTGAACGAAGCGTCCTGCTCTTCGTCGACGACGATCAGGCCGAGGCGCGGCAACGGCGTGAACACCGCCAGACGCGTGCCGAGCACGATGTCGGCGGCGCCGGTGAGCGCCTGCACGAAGCCGCGCGAGCGGGCGCCATCCGACTGGCCGCTGTGCAGGCTGACCACCGGCGCGTCCGGAAAACGTTGCGCGACCCGGCCTTCTAGCTGCGGGGTGAGGCCGATCTCCGGCACCAGCAGCAGTATTTGTTCGCCGCGCGCCAGCACCTGGTCGATCAGGCGCAGATAGACCTCGGTCTTGCCGCTGCCGGTTACCCCGTGCAGCACAAAGGCGGCGAAGCTGCCGAAGGCGCCGGCGATGGCCTCGACCGCCGCGGCTTGGGCCGCGAGCAGCGGCGGCCGGTCGGGCGGCGCTGCCGGAGCCGGCGCGACCGGGCAGATGGCGCCGGCGGCGAGCAGATCGCCGATCGCGCGGCCGGCATTGGCGGATCCGGCGAACTGCTCGCGCAGGGCGGCGCGGATGCGCGGGCCGTTATCGGCAAGGCACTGCAGTATGCGGCGCGCCACGCCGGCACGGCCGGGCGCGGCAAGCGTGGCGCGGCCAGATTCGGTAAGCGCCAGCGGCCAGCCGGCGGTCGGATCGCGCAGCGGGACAAGCGCTGCGCGGCGCAGCGCCGGCGGCAGCGAAGCCGCAACAACCTCCCCCAGCGGCGCCTGATAGTAGGCACTTGCAAATCGGGCGAGCCGCAGCCAGTCGGGGGGCAGCGGGGGCAGCTCGCGCAACACCGCGCGTACCTCGCGCAATGCGCCAGGGTGGGCTTGACCGTCGTGCGGGAGTTCGACGATTACGCCGGTCTTTTCGCCGTTGCCGAACGGCACACGCACACAGCGGCCTAGATCGGCGGGCGAGGCGTCTTGCGCCAGGTAGTCAAATGCCCTCGGCAGCGGTACCGGCAATGCAACGCGGACAATCGCCATGATGGGCAACGGGAGAAATGAGAATTCTTCTATGGGTCAATCACTTGGGAGCGGCAACTGACCAGCATCGGGTTTGCTCGCGCAAGCGTTTGGTGTTGCATTAAAAATCAAGGTGTTCTGTCGGTCTGTGGATAACTTTGTGGGTAATCTATCGTGACAAATCGCTCCATGCGCTTTGCACTCGCGGCCGTTTGTGCTATGCACAAGCAGGGTTCTGAAAAACTGTCTTTGTTTCAGAGGGTTACAAACCCCCTCCTAGGGAGCGTCCGGCGGATCGGCGCCAGACATGGAGGAGCGCGATTCTGTGAATAAGTCAACGCCTTCCGGCTTTTTCGATCGGGCCAGGCAAGGCGATCTTCAGGTGAGTAGGCGCTCATTGTCAGCAATTGGCGCGCGCTGGCGGTTGGTGCGCGGTGGCCCTTGGAGAGCCGCATCAGGCGGGGTTTTGCGCGCCATGAAAAGGCCGCGAACCAGCGCGAACCGCCTCGACCAGCGCCGAGACGCTATCCGGCGGCGTGAATTGCGAGATGCCGTGGCCGAGGTTGAAGACATGCCCGCTGCCGCTGCCGAAGGATTCGAGTACCTTGCGCGCTTCGCGCGCCACGACCTCCGCGCCGGCAAACAGCACCGACGGATCGAGGTTGCCCTGCAGCGCCACGCGATCCCCGACACGGGCACGGGCCTGCCCGATATCGATGCTCCAGTCGAGGCCGACGGCGTCGCAGCCGCTCGCGGCGATGTCTTCCAGCCACAGCCCGCCGCCTTTGGTGAAGACGATGACGGGAATGCGCTCCCCATTGTGGCTGCGCGTGAGGCCGGCAACGATCTTCTGCATGTAGGGCAGCGAGAACTCGCGGTAGGCCGCGTGCGATAGCGAGCCGCCCCAGGTGTCGAATATCTGCACCGCCTGGGCGCCGGCCTCGATCTGCGCATTCAGGTAGTCGGTTACCGCCTGGGCGGTGACGCCGAGCACATGGTGCAGCAGATCCGGCCGCGTGTAGAGCATTGTCTTGATGCGCCGGAAATCGTCCGACGCGCCGCCTTCGATCATGTAGCAGGCCAGGGTGTAGGGACTGCCGGAAAAACCGATCAGCGGAACCGATCCATCGAGCGCGCGGCGGATTTCGGCGACCGCGTCGATGACGTAGCGCAGTTCGCGGGTCGGGTCCGGCGCGGCGAGGTTGCGAATCTCCCATTCATCGCGCAGCGGACGCTCGAATTTCGGCCCCTCGCCTTCGGCGAAGTACAGCCCCAGGCCCATCGCATCGGGAATGGTCAGGATATCCGAAAAGAGGATTGCCGCATCGAGATCGTAGCGTGCCAGCGGCTGCAGCGTGGCTTCGCAGGCAAGCTGGGGCGACTTGCACAGCGCCATGAAATTGCCGGCCCGCTTGCGGGTTTCGCAGTACTCGGGCAAATAGCGGCCGGCCTGGCGCATCAGCCACAGCGGCGTGTAATCGACCGGTTGGCGCAGCAACGCGCGCAGAAACCTATCGTTGCGTGGTCGAGACATGGCTGATCCTGTAATGGGGCGCGCACTGGCGCACTGGAGTGCTGCCGGGCGCCACGCGCGGAGCGGGGATTCTACGCCTTCACCCGGTGCGCAGCCATCGGCAGTCTTTTCCAAAATGGTATGAGTCTGAACGTGGGCACGTGTTTCCAAGGAGGAATGAGTCTGAATAGGGGTAACGGGATCGATCATCGGAGGCATGGTGATCGACATGAACGAAGCGAAGCTTA
>WBZS01001944.1_pt1 | contig 14263 bp, 9 predicted proteins | sample 5204201 | NCBI WGS metagenome assembly WBZS01 (sample SAMN12344357, study PRJNA552823) | activated sludge metagenome | biome: Activated sludge suspended growth; feature: Nitrification reactor; material: Wastewater; isolation source: activated sludge from nitrification reactor of wastewater treatment...
AGACGATCTCGTTGAGTCCGGGGTTGTAGTAGGCGTTGACCGTCTGCGGGCTCATGAACCACTCGCCGCGGTCGACCGGCTGCCCCAGCTTGGCCAGGTTGCGGTCGGTCTCGAACGCGTTGGCCGCGGCGACGTCGGCGAGCAAGTCGCCCGTGAGGACCAGGTCGGTGTAGTCGCGCCACGCGTCAGGGTAACCCACCTTCGGGGTGAACCGTTCGAGCTTGGCCAGCGCCTGGGCCTTGGTGTCCTCGCTCATCCACGGTCGGGTGCCGAACGACCGCCGGAACGCCTCGACGAGGTTGTCGACCAGCTCGCCCATCCGGGCCTTGGCCGACGGAGGGAAGTGCCGGGCGACATAGAGCTCGCCGAGCGCGTCGCCGAGCAGCCGGTCGACCAGCTCGACGCCACGCTTCCACCGCTCGCGCAGGGCGGGCGTGCCCGACAGGGTCCGCCCGTAGAAGTCGAAGTTCTCTTGCACGAACTCGCTCGGCAGGAACGGCGCGGCACCGTGGACGACGTGCCAGGCCAGCCATTCCTTCCACGTGTTGACCGGCTCCTCCGCCAGTGCCGCCGAGAGCGCCGTGACATAGTCCGGCTGGCGGACGACCACCTCGGTGAGCGCGGCCGCGGAACCCAGCCCCGCGGCATACCCGTCCCAATTGACGTGCGGCGCAAGGGAGGTGAGGTCCGCGGCGGTGAGCAGGTGGTAGGTCGCCACCGGGTCACGGTCGGCCACCTTGTCCAGGTGCCCCGCGGCCAGGCGGGTCTCCAGGGCCAGGACGCGCGCCGCCGCCGCCTCGGGCTCGGGGCGTCCCGCGAGCGCGAGCATGGCGGCCACATGCTTCTCGTATGCCGCCCGCGTGTCGGCGTAGCGCTCCTCGCGGTAGTAGGACTCGTCGGGCAGGCCGAGGCCACCCTGGTGCAGGTAGGTGACGTAGCGGCTGGAGTCGCGGTCGTCGGTGTTGACGAAGTGGTGGATGGCACCGCCCATCCCGATCCGCTCCAGGCGACCGGTGAGGGCGAGGAGGTCGGCGGCATCCGTGACGTCGTCCACGTCGGCGAGCAGGTCGGTGACACGGCCCAAACCTGCGGCCTGGACGGCCGCCTCGTCCATGAATGCCCCATAGAGGCGAGCGACCCGGCCTCGTGAGGTGTCGGCGGGGGCGTTGGCAGCCACCGCCTCGTCGAGGATGTCGCGCAGGTGATGCTCGGCCTGCTCGCGCAGGCGGTCGAAGGTGCCATATCGTCCCCGGTCGGCGGGGATCTCGGTCTGAGCGAGCCAGGTGCCGTTCGTGTAGCCGAACAGGTCGTCCTGAGGCCGGATCGACGGGTCGAGGTTCGCGTGGATGATGCCGGACGTCATGCCCGACATCCCATCACACCGGCCCCACACCCACCGCCGCCTTTGCCCGGTCGAGGTATTCCGCCATCACCTGGCGACGGCGGGATACCTCGACCCGACGGTGGACCGGTGAACTTCAGTGGCCCAGCAGGGTGTGGACGGCGTCGGCCAACGCCTCGGGGGTCCGGACGCAGGCAGCGGTGTGCGCGTCGGGGCGCACCAACCACAGTTCCTCGGGGACCGCCTGCAGACTGGCGGCAACGACGCCGTCGTCGCCGAGGTCGGCGAAGTGCATGACCCGCACCGGCAGCCCCTGGGGCACCACGCTGGACAGCACCCCTTCGACCTCCTGGGTGTCGAGGGCATCGCCGACGAGGACGAGCAACCCGTCGCGGGCCAGCTCACGGACCCGGGACTTGCCGTGCGTGGCCTGCTCGGTCGCCGCGTCGGGAAGGATGACGCCGGGCACCGGGGTCGGCGCCTGTCCCCGCGGAGGACGACCCGGCCAGTAGCGGCTGGGGTCGCGCGTGGTCAACGGGCTCTCGACATACCAGAACGCCTCAGCCAGGCGGCCGGAGTCGACGAGCGGGATCGCCTTCTTGTCCTTGCGGGCGCGCTTGAGGATCTCCTTGCGACGCTTGCGGGCCTTCTTGGTCTGTGGCACGAGAAAGTCCATCGTCGCCGCGGTGACCGCGAGGTTCTCGCGAGCAGCAGCCTGCCGCTCGGTCTCGTAGCTGCCAACCAACCCAGGTCCGCCCCACCCCTTCATCGCGAAGGCGATCTTCCAGGCGGCGTTCTCGACGTCCGGGACGCCGCTGTTGAGCCCTCGCGCACCGAAGGGTGCCACCAAGTGGGCCACATCGCCGGCCAGCAGGAACCGCCCGACCCGGTAGTGGTCGGCGCTGCGGGCATGGAACCGATAGACCGACACCCAGTCGATCCGGTAGTCGCGCTTCTTCCCGATCACCTTGCGGATCCGGTGGTCCAGCGAGCCGTCCGCCTGCGCGGCAGCCAGGTCGAAGTCGGTGTCGACCTGCCAGTCGATCCGGAAGGTGCTGTTCGGGCACGGGTGGATGAGGACCTGGCGGCCCGGGTTCCACTCGGGGTCGAAGTAGAACCGACGTTCGTTCTCCCACCCGGGCAACGACGTCTCGATGTCGCAGATGAGGAACGAGTCGTCGAACGTCCGCCCCGGGAACTCCACGCCGAGCAGCTCCCGCATGGGGCCGCCCTTGGAGCCGGCGCAGACGACGGCATACTCGCCGGCCACCTCGAACTCGCCAAAGGCGCTGCGACACAAAACCGTTGCGCGCTCGTCACCGTCGGCCTTCCCGCCCGCGATCCCAACGACCTCGGTCCCCCACCACACCTCGATGAGCGGTTGGGCGGCGATCGCCTCGTCGAGGATCTCCTCGGTGCGGGCCTGGGAGATGTTGACGAACGGCGGCAGCGGCGAGCGACCCGGGTCGGGGATCTCCCAGGAGAAGAGTTCCTTGTTCTTGTAGAACGTCCGAGCCGTCGACCACGTCAGCCCCTCGGTGGCCACAGCACCCGCACCGCAGGCCGCCCACAGGTCCAGCACGTCGCGCTGCTGGCACAAGGCCTTGCTCCCGATCGGATCCCGCTCTGGGCGCGAGTCCAGGACGAGGACGGGGATCCCCCACCTGGCCAGACACAGGGCCGCAGTCTGTCCGACCGGGCCGTTGCCGATCACCAGGACGCGTCCGCGCCCGTCGGTGCCGTGTTCGTTCGACATCTTCGTCCTCCCGGTGGGTGCGCGGCGGGCCGCTCAGGGGTTCAGCCTTGCAGTTGCGCCCAGATCTCCCGGTCGCGCTCTGCCGTCCAGATCGTAGGCCGCTCGACTCCCTGGAGCTCCTCCCAGGTGCGGGCGACGTCAAAGGGCAGGGTGTGCTCGAAGATCGGCCAGTGTCCGTAGGTCGGCGACAGCGCCGCGTGGCAGGCCTCGAATGCCTGCTTGAGCGTGCCGCCGGCCGCCTGGGTTGCCCGCACGTTGTCAATGATTGCCGTGAGGAAGCCACGTGACTGCTCGATCGCCGCCTCGCAGGCCGCCCTGCCGTTGGGGATCTCGCCGCGACCGCCGACGATCCGCTCGGCGCCCATCGCTTTGACCGCGTCGAGCGTCGTGGAGGACCACTCCTGGTGAAAGGCGTCGCCGGTGTAGAGGGCGGCCTTGGCTTCGACGAGGTCACCGGCATACATGATCTTGTGCTTGGGCAACCAGGCGACGATGTCGCCCTCGGTGTGGCCGCGCCCGAGGTACTTCAGGACCAGGTCGCCGCGGTCGCCACCCAGCGGGATGATCATCTCGTCGGTGAACGTCAGGGTCGGCCAGGTGAGGCCCTTGATGCCCTCTGGTTCCTTGAACAGCCTTGGCATCCGGCCGAACTCGCTCGCCCAGTCCTGCATCCCGCGCTCTTGGATCATGAACCGGGTGCGCTCGTGGGCGATGATCTCGTCGGCCTCGAACGCCTCCGCACCCAGCACCCGCACCGCGTGGTAATGCGACAGCACGAGGTAGCGGAACGGCTTGTCGGTGTGCTCGCGCAGCTTGGTGATCCAGTCGCGCGCTGCCGCGGGGGTGGCCCGCGCCTCGAAGCCGACGAGGAAGTCCTCCCCTTCGATCGCTCCGACGTTCGGGTCGCCCTCGGCGGTGAGGGCGTAGACGCCGTCGGCGAGCACCTCGAGGGTCTCGGTCTTGGCGGCCAGGTCGGTCGAGGAGGCGAACGGCTTGCTCATGGGAGGACTTCCTTCGTCGTGCCGGTGGTGCGGGTCGAACGGGTTGGACAGGTCGAACGAGTCTGGTCAGACAGTACGAGGTGATCAGGCGGGCGCCCCGCTCGGGCGCGCGCCCGGCGCGGCGAGACCGCTGGAGGAGGTCGAGGATCCGCCGAGGTATGCCGCGCGGACCCGTTCGTCGGAGGCCAGGTCCGCGGGCGTGCCTTCGGCGACGACGCGGCCGCGGTCCATGACCAGGACCCGGTCGGCGATCTTGAAGGCGGCCCGGACGTTCTGCTCGACGAGCAGCACGGCCAGACCCTTCTCGTCGCGCAGATGGGCGAGCGCAGTCATGATCTCGGAAACGACCTTGGGGGCCAGGCCCAGGCTCGGCTCGTCGAGGATGATGACCGACGGGTCGGACATCAGCGCCCGGGCCATGGCGAGCATCTGCTGCTCGCCACCGGACAGAGCACCAGCCAGCAGGTTGATCCGGTCGCGCAGTCGCGGGAACAGGTGCAGGGCTTCGTCCCGGCGCACGGTATACCGACCGTCTTTGCGGCGCACATAACCGCCGAGCACGAGGTTGTCCTCGACGGTGAGCGACGGGAAGACGAGTCGATTCTCGGGGACGTGAGCCAGACCCAGCTCGGCGATCTTCTCGGCGCTGGTCGAGGTGATGTCGGTGTCGCCGAGCTTGACGTGGCCGCGGACCGGTTTGAGCAGCCCAGACACCGAGCGCAGGACGGTCGTCTTGCCGGCGCCGTTGGAGCCGACGAGGGCGAGAAGCTCGCCGGGTGCAACGTGCAGGCTCACGTCCCAGAGGACTTGCAGCCGATCGTATGCCGCGTCGATCCCCTCGACCCGAAGGCCGATCCGCGGGACGTGGTCGGTGCTCATGCCTGCCCTCCCGCGGCTGTGCTGGTCGCCGGTTCCGCCGGACCACCGCTGTGGTCGTCTTCCTCACCCAGGTATGCCGCGATGACCTTCGGGTCGCTCGTCACCTGGGCAGGGGTGCCCAGGGAGATGAGTTTGCCGTCGTCGAGCACCGCGACCCGGTCGGCCAGGGCCATGACGGCAGCGACGTCGTGCTCGACGAGCAGGACGGTGACCCCGCTGGCCTTGACGCGACGCAGAAGCCAGCTGAGGCTGTCGCGTTCGGGGCCGGACAGCCCCGCCATCGGCTCGTCGAGCAGCAGGACCGAGGGCTCCAAAGCAAGAGCTCGGGCGACCTCGACCTGGCGCTGCTTGCCGAACGCCAGGTCGGCGATCTGTTTGTCGGCCAGGGTCGTCAAGCCCATCGCGTCGATTGCCGCCTGGGAAGCCCGGTCGATGAGCTTTTCCTCGGTGCGGTCCAGCATCAGCATGCCTCGGATCAAGCCCGCCTTGCTGCGTAGGTGGCGGGCTACCTTGACGTTGCCGATGACTGATGTGCTCTTGAAGGTCTGCAGGTTCTGGAACGTGCGCGTGGCACCGATCGCGGCAGCGATGTGCGGCCGCTTGCCGGCGACCTCGGTGCCCTCGAGGACGACCGAACCCTCGGTTGGCGGCAGGACGCCGGTGATCATGTTGAACGCCGTGGTTTTGCCGGCGCCGTTGGGGCCGATGAGCGCCATGATCTCGCCAGCCTTGACGTCCAGGTCGAGGTTGTCCAGGGCCGTGACGCCGCCGTACCGCTTGGTCAGGCCGCGGATGGCCAGGATCGTCTGGCCGGCAGGCATGTGTTCGGCGCGGGCGAGCAGTTTGAGCGACTCCTCGAGAAGCTCGCGCTGCTCCTCCTGCGTGACCTTGTGCTCGTGCTCTCCGCGGACGATGGGGTGGTTGCGCTGGCGCACCGCGCGCATGAGCTTGCTCCATAGTTGGGCGAGCCCACCGGGCATGAGGATGATGACCAGGACGAGGACAACGCCGAAGCCGATGAGCTGGATCTCGCCCTTGGCGCTGGGGATGAGCACCGGGATGATCGCGCGCAGGCCTTCATCGAGCAACTGCACGGCCACGGCGCCGACGATCGCGCCCCACACGGTGCCCAGGCCACCGAGGACGACCATGAGCAGGATCTTGACGGACAACTCGAAGTGGGCCACCGACGGGTTCACGATGGTCAGCCAGTGCGTGTAGAACACCCCGGACAGACCGGCATACGCGGCGCTGAGGACGAACACGCGAAGGCGCAGGGCGAAAGTGTCCACCCCGAGGCACTCGGCCGCGACCTCGGAGTCGTTGACCGCGCTGAGGGCGCGGCCGGTGCGACTGTGCACGAGGTTGCTGGCCAGCCACAAACCGAGCACGACGATGGGGGTGAGCAGGAGGAAGTACTCCTGGGCGGTGTCGTAGGAGCGGCCGCCGAACTCCAAGTTGGGCAGGCCGTAGATGCCTGACGTCGCCCCGGTGAAGTCCTGCTCCGTGACGAAGACGCCGACGATGATGCCGAGCCCGAGGGTGGCCAGCGCGAGGAAATGGCCGCGAAGGCGAAGCAACGGCAGGCCCACCAGCAGGGCGACGAGCATCGACGCGATGACGGCCACAGGTGCCGCCAGCAACGGATTCCACCCGGCTTTCCCGACCAGCAGAGCTTGCGTGTATGCGCCGACGGCGATGAAGGCCGCATGCCCGAGGCTGACCTGACCGGCCAAGCCCATGAGCAGGGACAGGCCGATGGCGGCGATGCCGTAAATAAGCGCCCAGATCCCCACGTCGACCATGGCATGCGGAGCGAACCCACCGAACAAGAACAGGGCGACCGCCAGCGCGACGAACGGGAGTTGGCGCTTGACCATGGGGCTCATACCCGCACCGCCGAGGTCTTGCTGGCCAGCCCATGCGGCCGGAACAACAACACGAGGACGAGAACGACAAACGCCACTGCATCTCGATAGCCCGATGAGAGATAGCCGGCTACGAGGTTCTCCAGTACGCCTAGGAGCATCCCGCCGATCATCGCCACCCGCAACGAGGTGAGCCCTCCGAGGGTCGCGGCGACGAACCCTTTGAGCCCAAGACTCAGGCCACTTGACCACGAGCTGAGGTAAATCGGACTACCCACGACACCGGCGATGGCGCCGGTGAAGCCGGCGACCGCGAAGGCGACCACCGTCGCCGTGCGCGGAGAGATCCCGACGAGGCGGGCCGCCACGGGCTGCTCAGCGCAGGCCCGCAGCGACTTGCCCCGGATGGTGTGCTCGTAGAACCAGATCACGGCATACGCCACGAGGGCGGCGATCCCAAGCACCCACAACTCCTGGCTGCGGATGCTCACCCCTGCGATGGTGACGTCGGTGCCGGGGAAGGTCGGTAAGCCCTTGGCCTCCGGTCCCCAGATGAGCAGCATGACCGCCTTCACCGCCGTGGACACGCCCAGCGTGAGGATGATCGAGGTGAGCGGAGTCATCTTCTTGATGGGCGCGATGGTCAACCGTTCCAGGAGCACGGCGACACCAATGACGAGCGGGATGACGACAAGGACAGCTACGAGCAGCGGCAACCCGGCACCGACCGCGCTGATCGCGGCCAACCCGGCCAGGGCGGCGTATTCGCCCTGGACCAGGTTGACGATCTCGCGAACCGCGAAGATGGCGACGAAGCCGAGTGCCACCAGCCCGTAGACAGATCCCTGCGCCAGCCCGGAGAAGACGAGCTGGAGAAGGTCGGTCATGAGTGCTTAGCCTGCGACCTTCCAGGCCTTGTTGTCGACCGTGACGATCATGAGCGCGTCCTTGGTCAGGCCTGAGTGGTCGGTCGGGGTCATCGTGAACACGCCGCTGATGCCCGGCCACTTGCTCGTTGCCTCGATGGCATCGCGCAGTTTGTTGGCGTCAGTGCCGGCCTTCTTGAGCGCTTCGACGGCGATCATGAAACCGTCGTAGGCGTGCCCGGCGAAGGTCGAGGGGCTGGCGTTGTACTTGGCCTTGAAGTCGGCGATGAACTTGGTAACCACGGCCTTCTGCGGGTCGTCGTCCTTGAGCTGGCTGGCCACGAGCATGCGACCCATCGGGGCGAGCAGCCCGTTTGCCGAGTCACCCGCAGTGTCCAGGAAAGCCTGATTGCCGATGCCATGCGACTGGTAGACCGGAACGTTGAGGGCGAGCTGCTTGTAGGCCTTCTGAGCCAGGCCGGCGGCCGGCGGGATGCCCCAGATCAGAACGGCCTGCGGGGCCGAGTCACGCAGTCCGAGCATCTGCGAGGTGAAGTCAGTGGCGTCCGGGGCGAACTTCTGCACCGTCGTCACGGTGATGCCAGCGGTCTTGCCGATCTCGGTGAGCATCTCGGGGATGCCCTCACCGAAGCCGGAGGCGTCACGGGCGACCGCGACCTTGGTGATGCCCTTGGCCTTCATGTCGTCGACCATCTTCTCCAGGACGACGCGGTCGTTCTGCGCGGTCTTGAAGACCCACTTGGAGCCGTCAACGATCTTGGCGTTGGCCGCAAAGGAGATCATCGGCTTCTCGGCCTTCTCGGCCAGCGGACGCATGGCCAGGCTCGGGCCGGTGCGTGAAGCGCCAAGGAGGATGTCGACCTTCTCGGTGTTGAGCAACTTGCTCGTCGCCTTGGCGGCCCCGTCCTCGGTCGACTGGTTGTCCTCGACGTAGAGCTTGAGCTTGCGGCCGTTAATGCCGCCGGCCGCGTTGACCTGCTCGGCCAACATCTCGACGGTCTGGCGCTCCGGGACACCCAGGCTGGCTCCCGCACCAGTGATGTCGAGGACCACACCGACCTTGATCTCGCCACCGGCGTCACCGCCGGTAGCCGTCCCGCTGGACTTGGACTCGGAGCAGGCGGCCATCGTCGTCGCCAAGCCGAGCGCCAGACCCATCGAGAGCAATCGCATGCTGCGCTGCATGTCGCCTCCTGAACAAGGGCGGGTCCCCCCGCCATCAGCTGTCTGATCGGAAAACTGCTGGTGTTGCTGTGTCCCGAGCTCTACCGGACCGGCGCTGGCCGTTCTATAATCGGACAGCGTTGTTCGATATGGGAATGGTCAAACTCTAGACGACCGGGGTGACGATGGCAATGGGCGTTCCGCTCACACGAACCGTGCCTCCTGTTCTCCCCTCACCGGACACTCGTCCAGCGTCCCAGACTCTTGATCGTGGTCTACGTGTCTTGGAGCACATCACCGAGTCCCCCGTGCCCCTCTCGGTGGCCGAGGTCGCACGCGACGTCGGGATGCACCGCTCGATCACGTATCGGATGCTGCGCACCCTGGAGGACCACGGTCTCATCGCTCGGGATGAACAGGGCCGATTCCAGGCCGGCGCGGGCTTGGCAGTCCTTGCGGGCCGCTTCACCCCGGCGCTGCGGGCCGTCGCCGGACGGCACCTGCTCAAGCTCGCCGTCGCCACGGACAAGACGGCCTTCCTCGTCGTCCGGCATGGCGACGAGGCAGTGACGATCGAGGTCGTCGAACCGCCCGCGGCCGCCGCGCACGTCAGCTACCGCCCGGGCCTGCGCCATCCGATCACCAAAGGAGCGCCTGGGATTGCCTTGCTGTCCGGCGAACCGCCCAGCGTCGGCGAACGCCCGGAGGTCACCGCAGCCCGCGCCCTGGGGTGGGCGACAAGCACAAGCGAGGTCATTCAGGACTTCCGCGCCGTCGCCGCTCCAGTCGTGGACACCGCAGGCGTATGCCGCGGCGCCATCGCCGTTGTCTTCGCCGGGAACACCGATCTGGCCGGCGTCGCCGAACGGGTCATGGCCCACGCCTTGGCCCTGGGCCTGGACCTCTAGGCCTCCTCGCTCAGCGACTCGGGAGAACCTCGCCGACCTTGTCCTTGGCGGAGGCCACTACGCCCTCGGTCCGCACCTTGGTCGCCGACGCCACGTGTTCGGTGCGCTCGCGAACGCGTGCCACGACTTGCTCACCGTGTGGGGTGAGTAGGTCCTTTCCCTCCCGACGGGCCGGCACAGCGACAGCAACGACGACAGCCAACCCAAGCAGGAGGCACAGGATCATGGTGATGACGAGTGCAGCCATAGGATCAAGTGTCCCAAATCGACCACAGAACACTGACACCGGCGCGCCCACGACGTGATGTGGATCACGGCATACGGGCCGGAACTGGCTCCAGCCGGTCTCACCATGCGAAACAACGCGCCATTCAGGGCGTCGAGACCGCCACGTCGCGCATCCGCTGGGACACCACGGTCGTCACCCCGTCGCCGCGCATCGTCACCCCGTAGAGTGCGTCGGCGATCTCCATCGTCTTCTTCTGGTGGGTGATGACGATGAGCTGGCTGGAGTCGCGCAGCTCCTCGAACAGGGTCAGCAGTCGGCCGAGGTTGGCGTCGTCGAGGGCCGCCTCCACCTCGTCCATGATGTAGAAGGGACTCGGCCGGGCCTTGAAGATCGCCACCAACAGGGCCACCGCCACGAGTGAGCGCTCGCCACCGGATAGCAGCGACAACCGCTTGATCTTCTTGCCCGGCGGACGGGCCTCGACCTCCAGACCGGTCGTGAGCATGTTTCCCGGGTCGGTGAGCAGCAGCCGCCCCTCGCCGCCGGGGAACAGCCGAGCGAACACGGCCTCAAACTGCGCCGCAGTGTCTTGGAAGGCCGAGGCGAACGCCTGCTCCACGCGCTCGTCGATCTCGCGGACGATGTCGAGCAGGTCGCGCTTGGAGGTCTTGAGGTCCTCGAGCTGGGTGGTGAGGAAGGCGTGCCGTTCTTCGAGGGCGGCATACTCCTCCAGCGCGAGGGGGTTGACCCGGCCGAGCGCGGCGAGCTTGCGCTCCGCAGAGCGCAGCCGCTTCTCCTGGGCCTCCCGGACGAAGGGCGCCGGCTCGGGCGTCGCGTCAGGGTCAAACGTCGGGTCGTTGGGGTCGGGGATGACCGGCACGGGCTGGTGGGGGCCGAACTCATCGACAAGGATGTCCGGGTCGACCCCGTACTCCTCCATCGCCCGGCTGGTCAGCGTCTCGATCCGCAGCCGTTGCTGGGCCCGGGCCACCTCGTCGCGGTGCACCGAGTCGGTCAGCTCGCGCAGCTCTTCCTGCAGGACGCCCATCTCCCGGCGCAGCCGCGAGCGTTCGGCGTCGTGCTCGGCGCGGGCCGCCTCCCCCGCGCGAGCCGCCTCGCCGGCCCGCTCGGCGCTCTCTCGCAACCGAACCGCTGCGTATGCCGCGCCCGCCCGGACCGCAGTGGCGACCCGGGCCTCGCGGGCTCGACGCTCGCGGCGGGCCGCTTGGCGTTCGCGGGCCGCGAGCTCGGCGACGGCGGCCGCTTCGAGGGTTTCGGCCCGTTCGAGCACCGCGCGGGCCCGCTCTTCGCGGGTGCGCAAGGTGAGTCGGGCCTCGGTCTCGTGCGTGCGGGCGGTGCCGGCCGCGGCCTCGAGCTCGTCGCGAACGCTGGAGTCGGGCTCGGCGTCGGCTGGCGCCTCCTCTGACGCGGCGGCCAGTCGCTCGGCCAGGTCATGATGAGCGGCTCGATCGGCCTCGAGAGCGGCCACCGCTGTCGCGATCGCTCGCTCGATGCGCTCGCTCTCGCCCTTGGCTCCGCGCACGATGGAGCCCAGGTGTCCCAGCTGCTCGCCCACCGCACTCATCCGGGCATCGGACTCGTGCAGCCGCTCCAGGGCGGCATCGGCACGCTCGGTCGCCGCGGCGATCTGGTCGCGGACGCCAGCCAGCCCGAACCGGGCCTGCTCGACGAGCGCCGCCGCGGCCGTGACTGCGGAGCGCGACTCGTCCAGAGCTGCTTCGAGCTCCAACAGGCTCGGCGCGCCCTGGTCGCCGCCGACGACGAACCCCGGGGCGAACACGTCACCGGTAGGCGTGACGGCGGTGATTCCGTCCGCGACAAGCGTGCCGGCTGTTCGGGCGTCGGCGACGAGGGCCACGCCATGCAGGAATTGGTGGACGGCAGGACGAAGGGACTCGGGGCAGCCGATGACCTCGATGGCCCAGCGGGCGCCAGCCGGGAGCGTCGGCTGGCCGCTGACCGGCCCGGGCCTCGCCGTGGCGCTCACGAGCATGCCCGCTCGGCCGCCCTCCCCGGCACGCAATGCTTCGACGGCGGCCACAGCAGCGTCCAATGAGTCCACGGCAACTGCGTCGGCGGCCCAACCCAAGGCTGCAGCGATCGCCGCCTCGTGCCCTGCAGACACCTCCAGCAGTGAGGACACCGAACCGAGCACCCCGTCGCGCGGTCGTCCGTCGCCGCCGCTGAGCAGGGTGGCGGCCCCATCCCGGCGGGTCAGGGATAGCTCGAGCGCCTCGGCCCGGGCCGCCGCCGACTGCCGGTCGCGCTCGGCGGTCCGCTCCTGCTCACGCAACCGCTCCTGCTCGGTCTGCAATGCGGTGAGGTGCGCGTTGGCCTGCTCGTATGCCGCGTCCAGCCCCTCCTCGCCCTCCTCGTCGACCGCGATCGAGGCCTCCAGGCGGGCGAACTCCCGCTCGGCCTCGACCGAGCGGGCCAGGATCTGAGCCACGCTGGCCTGCAGCCGCCCGACCTCGGCCTCTCCGGCCTCGACCCGGGATGCCTTAGCGGCGACCTGCCCGGCAAGCTTGGCCAACCCTTCCCGGCGGTCCGCAGCGGCGCGGACAAGAGCCGCGAGGCGGTGCTGCTCCGCGGCATACCGGGCCTCGACGTCGGTGCGGGAGGCGACGGCCTCGGCCAAGGCCGCATTGGCCGACGCGATCTCGGCGATCAGCCCCTCGTGCTCGGTCCGCAAGACGGCCGCCTGGGCCCGCAGTGCCTCGGGGTCACGCGGCATGGGCGGGCCGGCGGACGGTCCCGAGATGTCGGCCTCGTCCTCGGCAAGCAGTCGCACCCGCTCACCCGCCAGGGTGGCCGTCGACGTGAACCGCTCGACGAGCCGGGTCAAGGCAAACCAGCGCTCCTGGGCTGCGGCCAGCTGCGGGCGGGTTTCCTCGGCCTGGACCTCGAGGGCAGTCAAGCGACCGCCCAACGTGGACAGGGCGGCCTCGACCTCGCAGCGGCGCGCGATGAGCGCCGTCTCGTCGGCGACCTCCTGCTCGAGCGTGGCGGTGAGTTGGACGAGGTCGTCGGCAATGAGCCGCAGCCGAGCGTCGCGGACTTCCGCCTGGATGACCCCGGCTTTACGCGCGGTCTCGGCTTGACGGCCCAAGGGCCCGAGCTGACGACGAATCTCGGTCGTGAGGTCATGGACCCGGGTGAGGTTGGCCTCCATCGTCTCAAGCTTGCGCAGCGCGCGTTCCTTGCGCTTGCGGTGCTTGAGGACTCCGGCGGCCTCCTCGATGAAGCCGCGCCGCTCTTCGGGAGTCGCCCGCAGCACGGTGTCGAGCTGGCCCTGACCGACGATGACGTGCATCTCGCGGCCGATCCCGCTGTCCGAGAGCAGTTCTTGGATATCGAGCAGTCGGCAGGACGTGCCGTTGATCGCGTAGTCGGATCCGCCGTTGCGGAACATGGTCCGGCTGATCGTCACCTCGGTGTAGTCGATCGGCAGAGCGCCGTCGGTGTTGTCGATGGTGAGGGCCACCTCGGCACGCCCGAGCGGCGCCCGGCCAGCCGTGCCGGCAAAGATGACGTCCTCCATCTTGCCGCCGCGCAGGCTCTTGGCGCCCTGTTCCCCCATCACCCAAGCGAGGGCGTCGACAACGTTGGACTTGCCCGAGCCGTTGGGGCCGACGATGCAGGTGATGCCCGGTTCGAGGCGCAGCGTCGTCGCCGAGGCGAACGACTTGAACCCCTTGAGGGTCACGCTCTTGACGTACACGTGAAGGTGGCTTCCTGCTGCGGCGACGGCGATCGATCCTGCTCAGGCTACCGGCGCAGGGGGTCCAGAACGGACAGGCGACCGCGCCGGCCCCGGGTGGGTCGCCCCTCAGGTCGCCGACGGCGGGCGGGTGGCTTGCTCGGCGATGGTGCCGTGGTTACGGATGACCTCCGCGATGATGAAGCTGAGGACCTTCTCGGCGAACACGGGGTCCAGCCCGGCGTCCTGGGCCAATTGCCTCAACCGGGCCATCTGCTGCTCTTCCCGGGCCGGGTCCGAGGGCGGCAGTCCGACCGTCGCCTTGAGCACCCCCACCTGCTGGGTGCACCGGAACCGCTCGGCGAGCAGGTGCACCAAAGCTGCGTCGAGGTTGTCGATGCTCGCGCGCAGCCGCACCAAGTCGGCCGGCATCGGCGGCTGGGTGTCCTCTGGCGTCGTGCTCACAGAGCCGAGGGTATGCCGTGTGCCCACCTCCCCGGGATGCCGT
>WBZS01001545.1_pt2 | contig 14258 bp, 15 predicted proteins | sample 5204201 | NCBI WGS metagenome assembly WBZS01 (sample SAMN12344357, study PRJNA552823) | activated sludge metagenome | biome: Activated sludge suspended growth; feature: Nitrification reactor; material: Wastewater; isolation source: activated sludge from nitrification reactor of wastewater...
CTCGATTCCATGACCGAACTCGATTGTTCCGTGGTGATGGGGAACGCACGTGGTATCAGCATCCAAGCGTGTCCCGCGAACAACCGCGACGCCCGCCGAGCCAGTGTCGCGGGAATCGTCGTTCGCCTGAAACCTTCAAGTGAATCGGCAACGGAAGTTTAGGCGGTCGGCGGATTGAATGAATCCACAACTGGCGTGAGTGGAACTCGCTTGGTGGGTTCGCATCAAGGCTACCTGATTTGCCCATCTCGACCGTGCCGGTCATTTTCTCAGATTATTCAGAATAATCCGCACGATTTCACTCAGCCCGCATGGCCCGAATTACCGATCAATCCATAAGGTTCTCCATCACTGAGATTGCCCGCTTTTCGGAACGTCGGCAACAGGCCTTTTCGAGGATTGAGCCGTGACGATAAAAAACTTCATCCTCCTGCTGGTGGGTGGAATTGGCGTTTGCTCCGCGGGGTGTCGAGCGGCCGGAACGGATTATCGAACCGACGGGAGCGCTCAAAGGGCTTCGCTGTTTCCTTCGTTGCTCTCCAGTCGGCAAGAGGCCAGTTATTCCACGCCCGTGGTCGAGGAACCGCCTCCCACGATCCTTGCCAAGCCAACCCCAAAAGGCGAGGAAAGCAAGACGGTGCTTCCGAAAGCCGAACCAACAACGTTGCCCGTAACCCCGGTGCCCGTCACCCCGTTACCGAAGATCGCCGATCCGGAAACAGTGTTCCCGTCGCCCGCCAAAGGACTGGAGCCCGAGAAGATCTACCCAGATAAGAAGACGGTTCCATCGCCCAAGGACCAGCCGAAAAACAAGACACCGCTTCGGAAATTCCCTTCCGTGCCCGAAAATCCACCTCAGCTTCCGCCGATCTCGTTGAAGAAATCGGAGATCGTGCCGGTTCCTCTTGTGCGAGACGAAGATCCAGAAGAAACGACTCGGCGCCGTGCCGCGGCTCAAAAGCTCGAGATGGAAAAGGCACTGGCGGATTTGACGCGGCAAGTGGAAGCGTCTGGACCTAACGTTCCAGCCGCATCGCCGGCCGCCGTCACGCCCATGCCGCCCCTGGACGATCAGTCGCCGGTCAAAAAAATCTCCGCGGTGGTCCCCGCACCATCGACGAGCAGCCAATATGCGGATTTGGAAGGCAAAATCTATCTTTGGCGAAACCAATGGTATTTGCGTTTCGCGGCGCTCGGCTCCGACGATCCCTTAGGAGGTACCGTGCGACTCATGGACAATCCGTGGGCGCACCAACTTCGTGAGGGACAAACCATCCGTGTAGGAGGCCGAATCGCCACTGCCGCCTCACCGAACACGCCCGCACTCTATCAAGTGGAACGTCTGGTCGTGGTTGAATAGGCTGATAGAAAGTCCTAGATAAATTAACCTACCAAAGCCCAGGGAAAGCTTTCCCTGGGCTTTTCGCTACATGGAACGGTGGCGGCATGTTTGGGAAATAGGTTCTTCGAGACGCCTATGCCGGACCACGTTTTCACGGCTCCTGATTGGCTCCAGCGCGAAGACGAACTACTCGCGCCCTATGCGATGCACACACGCGATAGCAAAGGCCGAAAGCACCCTGAAGCCGCGCACGCCTTTCGCACCCTCTACCAACGCGATCGCGACCGAATCGTCCATTCCACGGCTTTTCGTCGCTTGATGTACAAGACCCAGGTGCTTGTCAACCAGGCGGGCGACTACCACCGCACCCGCCTGACGCACACGCTCGAAGTCGCACAGATCAGCCGAACCATCGCAAGACAACTCGGACTGAATGAAGATCTCACCGAAGCAATCGCCTTGATGCATGATCTGGGCCATCCCCCCTTCGGACACGCAGGAGAGGCGGCACTGAATGAATGCATGCGGGACCATGGTGGTTATGAACACAATTTGCATGCCCTGCGCATTGTGGAAAAATTGGAGTATCGTTACCCGAATTTTTCCGGGTTGAATCTCTCCTGGGAAGTGCTCGAAGCCCAGGCGATGCACAGCAAGAAGAAAGACGCGCCGGAAATCCAGGCATTTTTGGCGGCGGGACAACCGTTTCTCGAAGCGCAAATCGTCGATGCCGCCGACAGTTTGGCGTACGATTGCCACGACGTCGACGATGCTTTAGCGATGAACCTGATCACGATGTACGACCTAGAGCAAGTACCCTTTTGGCGCCAAGCCCGCGAACGCGTCACGAAGGCGCACCAAAATATCTTGCCCGAACAACTCCAACCCGCGGTGATTCGCTCCCTCATCGATTGGCAGGTGACCGATTTGCTCGAACAGGTTCGAAAGAACCTGACACACGCCAAGATTCATACGCTGGAAGATCTACGCAACAGCACGACCCTGCTGGCGGAGCCTGGCGAAGAGGTTCGCGGACTCAAAGCCGACCTGGAACGATTTCTTACGACCAAAGTTTATCGGCATCATCGCGTCATGCGCATGGCACACAAGGGCCAACGGATCATTCGCATGTTGTTCGACGCGTTTCGTGAAAACCCCATTCAACTCCCCGAACGGTATTACCGACTCGCGCAAACCGAGTCCCTCGAACGTACGGTCTGCGATTATTTGGCGGGCATGACGGATCGATACGCTCAGGATGAATACCTCCGCCTCTTTCAGCCTTACTTTCCCGTTTAGGCGTCCGGCAAGAAAAGATCTACCATGAGCGAGCCGCCCCTGCCAGGGAGCAGGTGGGCGTAACCAAGGTCCACCGGCGGACTTTTTCGTCGGCGATCACGAAACCCGACGCTTCACCGCGTCGGCTCGCCGGGTAGTTCAACAGTTGCCGTTCGCCTTTGCGATGAACGAATGGTGCGCCGAGACAATCGCTTGGTTGGGAACGAAGCTTTACAGATTTGTACTTCAGTTTGTCACGCCATTAGCGTTTTTCCGCTCTCCTTCCGCGGTGCTTGCGGAGAAGTCAGAAGAGCCAAAGATCAAGAAGCCAAGTTCCAAACAATTTCCAACAACCAAAAAAACAAAAAACGCGAACGATCTTCCGTTGTATTCTTTTGAATTGGATTTTGTTTGGATCTTGGTTCCTTGGAACATGGTTCTATGCGGCCATGCCGCGTTAGGTTGGTCTTGTTTGCGCTTCCAGCTGACGTAGCGCCCATCAAATCATGAAAAGATGATGAATCTCGTCGTGCCGGCTCAAAAACGTTGGCGTGTTCCAAGTTCACGCTTCGAACGCCCCCTAAACTCGCGCCAATCGGCGTCGATTCGAATCCGCCACGAGGCGCCGACCGTGCAGGCGGCGCTTCACTCTGTTCCTTGCGGAAAATCATGAGTAGAATTTCATCAAGGAATCTCTGGGACTTTGGTCGTAGGGGCTGAATCGAACCTCTCCCTATCGTGGCTGGGTTTCCGGATCCTATCCTGTGTCGGTCTTCATCGACCCGTGCTTGGCAATCACGGGACGTTTTTTTATTCCGCCCACCGCGAAAACGGGAGTCGAACTTGTTTGGCAATCTCAAGAACCTCTTCGGAGGGCCCACCGATATTTTGCTCGTCGTGGTACGAGCCTTATTTGGCGCGTTGACCATCGGCATTGGAACGGGCCTTTTGCTGCGTTACCTCCGCACGGAACAGATGCTGGAAGGAATTGGGACGTTCCTTTTGGTGTTGGCGATCGGTTTCGTCGTGGTGTTCTTTGATCTGCTCACGAAGAAAAAGGAAATCACCACGATTTCCGCCCTCTACTTCGGCCTGCTCATGGGATTTCTCCTGAGCGTGTTGTTCTCCGTGGGATTGGATCCGCTGTTGGAACAGTTTTTCCCCGCGCTCGCCGAACCGCCGGTGAAGAAGCTGGTACAAATGTTCATCACCATCATCACGTGCTATATCGTGGTTTCCACCTTGCTGCAAACGAAGGATGAATTTCGTTTCATTATTCCCTACGTGGAGTTTTCCAAACAGGTGAAAGGCCCGAAACCGTTGGTTTTGGATACCAGCGTGATTATCGACGGGCGAATTGCCGATATATGTGAAACCGGGATAATCGACACAAAATTGGTGGTCCCAAGGTTTGTTCTGCAAGAACTCCAGGGGATTGCCGATAGTTCCGACAAGATTAAGCGCAACCGAGGCCGACGTGGTTTGGACATTCTGAAACGAATGCAAACCAATACCAAAGTGGAACTGCAAATCCACGAAGCGAATTTGGTGGAATTGCGCGAAGTTCAAAAGGTCGACGAACGGTTGATGGTGTTGGCGAAGACGATCCAGGGCCGAGTCGTCACCAACGACTTCAATCTGAATAAGATCTGCCAGCTTCAGGGTGTGGAAGTCATCAACCTGAATGAGTTGGCCAACGCTCTGAAACTTGTCGCGTTACCCGGGGAAGCGATCACGATACGCATCGTGAAACAAGGCGACCAGATTGGCCAAGGTGTTGGGTATCTGGACGATGGCACCATGGTGGTGGTGGAACAGGGTCGAAGCGCCATTGGCCAAGAAGTGCTCATCACGGTCACTAGCGTGCTGCAGACGCCCGCGGGCCGTATGATTTTCGGCAAAATCGACGTGCGGGGTGGCTCGAGTGCCACCCACACGGCTCTTCCAGGTTAGCCCTCCGACGGAACGCGAACGCGAGGATGCGTTGGCGGTCGCCGCGCGGAGCGTGGCTCACCGTAGGAGGTTGGCAGTGCCCTGCCGCTGGTTGGCGTCCGTGGCGGTTTTCTTGGCGATTGCCAAGTGTTACGTCGTATGCGCGCAGACGCCTCCGGCAAATCCCGCCAGCATTTCCCAGCCAGCCGCCGCTCCGCTTCCCGTTCGCAATTCCGATCTCGACTTGGTTGAAAAACTGATCGTCGCACGCCGCGAATATCAAAAAACCCTCGAGCAATTGCGTGTGTATTATTTGACCGCGGGCGACCTCGAAAAAGCGAGGTGGGCCGAGGACGAACTTCGCCATTTCCATCGTGCGCCGCAGCAGGCGTACCGTTTGGAGCTGGATGTGCCGCCGCCGAATTTGCAGGGCACGTCGAACATTCCCGAAGCGAATAAACTTTTCACGTGGGCGCTCAGCTTCAAGGACAAGGGTTGGGCCAACAACGACTACCTCGACAACCAACGCCGAGCTGAGCTTTTACTTCAGGAATTACTTTCGAAGTATCCGAACAGCGACAAGATTTCCGATGCTGCCTACTATTTGGGCGACATCTATGAGAGCCGAGCCTATCGGCAATCTCGCCGAGCGGCCGCCTATTTCGAGCGCTGCTACCAGTGGAATCCACGGACGCAACATGACGCGCGGATTCGAGCGGCACGGATCTATGATCGTTCCCTGAATGACCGCGCGAAAGCCTTGGAACTCTACCGTGAAGTCACCACGCACGAAATCGATGCACGGCGCATTCAGGAAGCGAATAAACGGCTCCAGGAACTGAGCAGCACGCGTTAATGAAGCTTTGGGGAACGGCGAGTCGGCTTGCAAGCGGAGGTGAAGGATCGAGCGTCGAGGCAAGGCACGAAAGGCGCATAAAAAAAGCGAGGCAGTGGCTCCCAGCGCGAGACGGATACCCAACGCGAGTTCCGCCCAGCCACTACCTCGCAACGTCACGACTTGCGTCGCGACACCTCAAAGTTAGCCCCGTTTTCCTGAATCGCAAATCTTCAGCTTCTTTACTCCCGTGAAAACTCTAGAAACGCCTTCGAATTCTTCCGAATGTATCGATTTTGACGATGATACCGCCTTGGTTCGCCCTTCCGAATGCACCCGCACTGAACCGTTGCCAATCAACCAAGGCGATTTCGTGGCGGTGGACGTATGCCTGCCATCGCGTCTCCCCATATACTGACCAAAGATCCGTGCATTCTTCCAAACCACGAGTTTCCTCCTGAAGCATCACCATGGTTGAACTTTTTGATCAGATCCAGGAAGCGAAGACGTTTCTGCAATCGAAATGGAAAGCGACTCCCAAAGTCGGCATCATCCTTGGAACCGGTCTCGGCGGTTTCGCCCAAGAAATCCAGGCGGACGCCACCATTCCGTACAAGGATATTCCGCACTTTCCCGTGTCCACCGTGGAATCGCACAAGGGCCAACTCGTGTGCGGCAAACTCGCCGGCAAACACGTGATGGCCATGGAAGGCCGATTCCATTTTTACGAAGGCTACACCCTCAAGCAGATCACCTTCCCCGTACGCGTGATGAAAGCGATGGGATGTGACGTTCTCATCGTGAGCAATGCGTGTGGCGGAATGAATCCGCAGTGGTCCAAAGGCGACATCATGGTCATCGACGACCATATCAACCTTTTGGCGGACAACCCTCTCATTGGGAAAAACGACGATCGGCTCGGCCTACGTTTTCCCGATATGTCTCAACCTTACGATAAGAAACTGATCGACCTTGCTTTACGAATTGCTTTGGAAGAAAAAATCGTCGCGCATCGCGGGGTGTTCGTCGCCGTTTCGGGTCCCAATCTCGAAACGCGGGCGGAGTACCGTTTTCTTCGCGCGATCGGCGCCGACGTGGTCGGAATGTCGACCGTTCCCGAGACGCTGGTTGGGGTGCACAGCAACATGCGGGTATTGGGACTCTCGGTAATCACGGACCAGTGCTTGCCGGACCACCTGGAACCCGTGAGTTTGGCGGAGGTCATCGCCGTGGCGACCACGGCCGAGCCAAAACTTCGCGCCATCGTCCGCCGCGTGGTGGCGGAAGTGTAGTTCGCCCGCGTTAAACATGGATTCGAAACGCCCAGACTTCTCGTCCTTAAATCTCGCCCTGAACCGTCACCTTCGAGATTCCTGAGGTTCCGCTCGATGCCCGTGATGACTGCCAATCCCTTGATCGAAAAGCTACTGAAAATCGTCGGACCCACGAATCTGCTTTCTTCGGCGAGCGACCTTCTCGTCTACGAATGTGACGGCTTCACCATCGAAAAGAACAAGCCGGACGTCGTCGTATTCCCGACCAGCACCGAGCAAATCGTCGCGATCGTGAAAGTGTGCAACGAACTGAATGTCCCGTTCGTTCCACGCGGAGCCGGCACGAGTTTGGCAGGTGGTTGCCTGCCCGTCGGCGGAGGCGTCATGATTGCGTTGACACGCATGAAACGCATCCTCGAGGTGAACACACGCGACCGTTATGCGGTCGTCGAACCCGGCGTGGTCAATCTTTGGCTGACGAATCACCTTAAACCAAAGGGCTGGCATTTCGCACCGGATCCGTCGAGCCAAGGTGCGTGCACCATCGGGGGCAACGTGGCGACGAATTCTGGCGGGCCCCACACGCTAAAATATGGCGTCACCGTCAACCACGTGATCGGCGTCGAGATGGTCATGCCCGATGGCCGTGTCGTCCGAACGGGCGGACCGCTCGAAGATTCCCCAGGTTATGACTTGACCGGGGTGATCGTCGGTTCGGAAGGCACGTTCGGTATCGCGTCGCGAAGTTGGGTCCGTATCACGCGAAATCCGGAAGCGTATCGAACCCTGTTGGGTGTTTTCGAGACGGTGGAAGACGCCACCAACACGATCAGCGACATCATCGGCGCGGGGATTATTCCTGGTGCGTTAGAATTGCTCGATCAATTGATTCTGAAAGCGGTCGAGGAAGCGTTTCATTTCGGTTTTCCGCTCGACGCGGGTGCGGTTCTCATCATGGAAGTGGACGGCCTGGAAGCCGGCCTCGACCAAGACGCCGAACGAATCGCGGAAATCGCAAGGAGAAACAAGGCCCGAGCCGTGCAACGGGCGAATACGGAAGCAGAACGACTTCTGCTCTGGAAAAGTCGCAAGCAGGCATTCGGCGCGGTGGGCCGATTGGCGCCGAGCTATTGCACGCAAGACGGCGTGGTACCTCGCACGAAACTACCGCATATCTTGAAATTCATTCAGGGGGTGAGTCAGAAATACAACATTCGCATCGCGAATGTTTTTCACGCCGGAGATGGAAACATTCACCCGATCCTCTTGTTCGATGAACGAGATCCGGACCAGGTGAAACGGGTTTTGGATGCGAGCCAAGAAATCCTCGAAGAATGCATCCATTGTGGGGGTAGCGTGACGGGCGAACATGGCATCGGCGTGGAGAAGATCAATCTGATGCCGAAGCTGTTTTCACCGGAAGACCTGGCGATGATGGTTCGCCTGCGAACCGCGTTCAACCCAGAAAACCGCTGCAGCCCGCACAAGATGTTGCCCACGGCCGGCGCGTGCATCGAGCAAAGCCACGCGGGCCGTAGGGCAGCGATGTGAACCCTGGTTCCTTTCATCTGGAATGAAGGGCGTGTAGATCGCGGTACCTCGGGCCGTGTGCATCCAAGGAATCTTGGAACTCCAGAGGGAATATCTTTTGCCCAGCTTATTCCCAACAACCGTAGCGTAACCCGCGTCGCCTATTGGCGACGGGCATTGGTTCGATGGAAATTGGCATGTCTGACGCATCGTGTATTTTGGATGGTTTTGGACCGCTACCGACGGTTCGACCGGGCACGGTGACGGCGCTTGGCGAGGTTATTCGCCAAGCCCATCACGAAGGCCAGGCGCTTTACCCTATAGGGGGTCAAACCCATCAAGGGCTCGGTGTTCCGCCTCGAAAGATGGGTCGCGCGGTCGATCTTACCGGGCTCGACCAGATCCTGGACTTCCCGGCACGGGATATGACCGTCACGGTTCAGGCGGGCATTCGCCTGGGAACCCTACGTTCGACGCTCGCTACGGAAAAACTGCGCCTACCAATCGACGTGCCCCTCGCTGATCGAGCGACGCTCGGTGGCGCCATCGCCGTCAACGCCAGTGGATCAAGGCGGTTCGGATTCGGTACGCTTCGGGACTATGTCATCGGCATCTCCGCGCTCAATGATCAGGGCGAGGAATTCAAGGCCGGCGGGCGGGTGGTAAAAAACGTCGCAGGTTACGATATCTGCAAATTACTCGTCGGTTCGCTCGGCACGCTCGGCATCATCTCCCAAGTGACGTTGAAGCTTCGCCCCTTGGCCGAGGAACATGCCTTGGTCAGCCTTGCTTGTTCTCACGAAGCTCTTGAATCGCTGCTGACGCTGTTGCATGGCTCGCGTACCCGACCTGTCGCGATCGAACTCCTCAACGCCGCCACCGCGCAGGTAGTCTTCCAGCACGCGAACCTTGCCGCGCCGGCCAGCCCGTGGGTGATTCTGGTTGGTTTCGAAGGAAATGGCGATGCCGTGCAATGGCAGGTGCAACAACTGATTCAAGAAGTCGGCACGCAATGCACCCTGGAAGCTCGGCTCGGATTTACCGCCGAGGGACTTTGGAAAGGCCTTGTGGAAAAAATCGCTTGCCCTCAGGCTACCACCACGTTCAAAGCCAGCGTGCTTCCGAGCAATGTGGCTAGTTTTTGCCAATCTGTGGAGCGACAAACCTCGCCCGTGATGCTTCAGGTCCATGCTGGAAACGGAATCGTGTGGGGCCAATTCGGAGGCGACGCATCGCTCGAACGGATTGGTTCCTCGCTAAAGACCTGGCGAGACCTCGCAGGCGTCTCGGGCGGGCATGTCATCGTGCAACGTTGCCCAAGCGAATGGAAAGGAACCCTGTCCGTTTGGGGACCTTCCCCCAGTGATGCCTGGTTGATGCGGGCGGTGAAAGAGAAATTTGACCCGCAACGCCTGTTTAACCCCGGCCGATTCGTGGACGGGATTTAATTCCACGCGGACGCCGCACGGAACGAACACCGCGAAAATCTCGGTTCTTAAATGGTCCTGACAAAACTCGGAACCCATGCCTCATGAACGCTTTGCCCGAATCTCCTCGAACCTCCCTGCCAACGGTCGCCACGCCAAAAAAACATGACGCTGGCATCGATTACGAACTTTTTCTTGATTGCGTTCATTGTGGCCTGTGCACGTCGGCGTGCCCGACCTACGTGGAACAAGGCGACGAGAATGACAGCCCAAGGGGGCGAATCTATTTGATGCGAGCCGTCACCGACGGGCGGATCGATCTGGACGACAAAGTGCAGGGACACCTCGATTTATGCCTGGACTGCCGCGCCTGTGAATCGGCGTGCCCTTCTGGCGTGCAATATGCCAAGCTGATCGAACCGTTCCGGTTTCATATGCAGAAGTCGGGCATCAAGAAAGAGAACCTGACGTTTTTGCAGCGATTTCTGCTTTATCATTTCACGCCCTACGCCAATCGAATGCGGTTGGCACTCGCACCCGCGAAGCTCCTTCAGTGGACGGGAATCGATTACCTAATGAAAAAGAGCGGGCTGCTCAACCTGTTGCCACGTTCGCTGCGACAGTTTCATGACATGCTTCCGCCCATGAAGCGGCATTACGGCTCGCTGCCGGAAGTGCTGCCCGCCGAAGGCACCAAGCGAGCCCGCGTGGCCATGTTTATTGGCTGTGCCAGCGATGCGTTCTTTCCTGAAACCACGATCAACACCATTCGCGTGCTGCGGAAGAACGGTTGCGAAGTTTGGATTCCCCCCATGCAGGGTTGCTGCGGCGCGCTCCACTATCACGCGGCCCAGGAAGATCCCGCTAAAATTTTCGCCCGCAAAAATCTGGAAGCTTTTTTCAAAGCCGGCCAAGATTTCGACGCGATCATCGTCAATGCTGCTGGTTGCGGTGCGATGCTCAAAGACTACGGCCACGTCTTTCATGACGCGCCCGAGCAAGAGTTGGCGAAGCAGTTCGCAAAAAAAACTCGCGACATCAGTGAATTCTTGATGGAACTTGGCCCCATCAAGCCTACGCATCCTTTGAAAATTAAGGCCACGTACCACGACGCATGCCATTTGTGTCATGGCCAGCAAATCCGTAAGCAGCCCCGCCAGATCCTGGACCTCATTCCGGAATTGCAGGTCGTGCCCTTGGCCGAAAGTGAAATCTGCTGCGGGGCGGCTGGCAGCTACAACCTCACCCAGCCCGACATGGCGGACCGCCTCGGACGGCGTAAAGCGCAAAACCTTCTCGAAACAGGCGCGGACGCGATTTTTTCCGCCAACGTCGGCTGTTTGATTCAGATCGGCCGATACCTCCGTGAGCAAAAACCGAACGTCTGGATCGCGCATCCGGTCGACGCGTTGTGGGCGAGCTATTCTGGCGAAAAACCTTGATCCCCTCACGGTTTTCTGATTCCTCTCCAACCTCGGCCTTTCATACCGCCACGTGGCGGGCTAAAATGCCATCATGAAAGGTCCACATAATCGCCGAAAATTCGTGATCCTTCGCCACTGGCAATGCCCGCTTTGCCAGCGGTCCGCCACATCTCCGGGCCAAGTGGTGGTGAAACCCTGCAAGGGGGAACATCCACCTGGTTCTCCCGACCCCGTTTGGATGCGTCTTGTGGAATACCCAAATCCTTATCGACGTAAACCTCCCGAAACGTCGACATGAGACGTTCCGATCGACTTTTACCGGAGTTTCCTTTTCCGGCCTACACCTACGTACCCGGAAAACAGCCTCATCCGTTTTCGGATCCGCGAGGTCATCGTTTCGGGCACGACCTCCCACCGGAAACGACCAACGCTGCTTCGTTCGCGAGTTCGATCCGTTTTCGGCTCGGGATCGATCTTTTCAATCACGGATACTACTGGGAAGCTCATGAAATTTGGGAAACATGTTGGCGGGAAGTTGGTCCCCCGACAGCAACCGGCAGGTTCCTCAAGGCACTCATTCAATGGGCGGTGGTCGGCGTGAAGGCGTTGCAAGGTCAGCCTGAAAACATGGCAAAGCATGCCCACCGTGCCGTCGAATTGCTCGAAAACCTCGTGGACCAAGAATCCCTTGCGGGATTTTCGATCGCCCGCCTTCTCGCAACTAGTCGCCAATGGTGGACGACGATCTTGGTAGAAAACGCGCTACCGGAGCGGTTTTCCCTGTTTCGCGACGAATCAATCGAAGGATGAGTCTATGCTCTCGCATGCATTTAAAGAATGGGCGGTCGTCTGCGAGGCGCTGGCGCGAGGCGAACAGTCCATGATCTTGCGCAAAGGCGGAATCGATGAACGGTTCGCGCTGGAGCAAACTCGATTTTGGTTTTATCCGACGTTCACGCATCAACAAGAAGGCGGTGTCAAAGAATCGGCTCGCCCCTTGTTGAATGACGCGCAAGCAAATCGACCGCTTCCGGGATTGGTACGTTTAACGCATTGGGCGGAAGTGACGGGCGTGTATCGCTTGCATGATTTGCCGTTGGCGCTGTTGCTCGACCATCTGCATATCTGGTCGGATGCCACGGTGGAACAGCGGTTTCGTTATCGCACGCCTGGATTGAATGTCTTCGCCGTTCGCGTCTACCGATGCCCGAAACCACATGACGTCGCGGAATCTGCGAGTTATGCTGGATGCAAAAGCTGGGTCGAGCTCGAACATCCTCTCGAGATCGCGGAGTCTTCACCCGTGCTGGGCGACGGTGCCTTCCGTAGATTCGAAGAAAGCCTGCACATGCTCTTGCAGCCAACCGGCCTGGCGTAACCTTCGGTTTCGAATCAACATTCGATCATGGGCTTAACGCCGGCATTTTCGGATTGCGTTGGTCGCGAAGGCCTTCAAGATACGCTACAAGCTGGTGGACCACGGCGTGGTGATCACGTTGCATCTTGGTCATCTTGTTATGGAGTTCTTCAATTTCCGACCGTAGGCGAGTCAGTTCGCTGCGGGCTTTCAGCGTGTCCGTTTGGGTCTTGTCAACTTCGAATTTCGCCGTTTGCAGCACGGCATCTTCGGACTTCAATTTCGATTCAAGAAAAGACAAGCGAACATTCATCGCTTGCATTTGTTCTTCTGATTTGACCGCCCGGTTCTGCAGAAGACTTACGACCTCGTAAGGAGAAACTCCTGAAGGCACCATGGTGCCTGGGGGCATGGTCATTGGCACGGCGCCTGGCTGCACGGTCCCCGGCTGGACGGACGTCGACGAGCGGATAGCGTCGGCCAAATTTTGTGGCGGCATGCCGTTTGACACCGGCATCATCGCTGGATGGTTCGCGTTCTGAACCAACATGGGCGGCGGTGCGGAAGACGTCGTCACCCCACCTCGGCCCCACAATCCCGGCGCTACGTAAAAGGCGCATCCCGGTGCGACCAATAAACTGAGTGCCGTCAGCATGCCGGCACCCCACCGGCCTGGACGCACAATCACCATGGCATCCCCCGTTCTCGCGCGCCCCCGCGACGCGATGAAATCCACTTCCGAAATTCGGAGACGGGGAATACCGTGAAACCTTAGAAACCGCAATACGAGTTTTTGTTTTCCAAGAAAGAAAAGATCAACGTGAATCAAGCTGCTTCCGTGCGAGGCATCGCAAGTGCTGGTGCCGATACCCGATTCGGACGCGAGCGGACCATCAACCAGACGGCCGGCCCGATGATCAACGGAGTGCCAAGCAGCTTCATCCGCCAATCCGCGGGCGGGCTATTGAGAACGGTGCATTCAAGAAAGAGCACCATGACGAGTTGGGACAAACTCACGACCGACAATTTCGTAGGATCACCCACGGTGAAGGCTTTGGTGAGGAAGAGTTGCCCGAAGGTCGCGGTGACTCCGACACCCACGAGCATGATGCCGTGATACCACGTGAATTCGACACGCGTTTCCGGAGCCGGAATGATCACGAACGCAAGTGCGGAAAACAGCAGGGAAACCATCGAGAAGTGAACCACGATGGCCCGGGTATCCATTTTTTTCAGCTTGTTAAGTCCCATCATCGCCAACGCCGTGAACACGGAAACCGCGAGAACCACGTAGGTGGCGACGTTTTCCTCGTCGATGTGTTGGCTACCAATGAACACCACACCCACCATGCTGCTAAACAGTGCGATCCAGACCGACCAATGCGGCAACGACCCTAGCATGGGCCATGCCAAGATCGCGACCCAAACGGGAAAAAGCTGACAAAGGGTGAGAACATCCGAAGGCGGCAGGCGTGTGAGCGAGTAGAACGTTCCCACCAAGCTACAGCTTCCCGCGATGCTTCTTAGCCAAAGGATGGGCGTTCCCACCACGACGAGGCGCACACGGTCTCGGTAGGCCCAAAGCGCCATCAGGACGAGCGGAATGAAGGAGCGTGCAAGCGCGATTTGTTGCCAGGTACAGCCGTCAGCCGCCAACTTCGTGAAGACGGTCATCCAACTGAAAACGAAGCTGCTGAAAAGGACCCACGCGTACGGGTTTGAAGAGGATTTCACCGGAATCTGCCTGGTAGGTAGTCGACTGTTCCATCCGTGGAAAAAAGACACCTGCGGGAGGTTTCAGGTTCATACAGAGATTTAATCGAATCCACCAGCAGAATCTTTGGGGAATCCCCCGTATT
>WBZS01001945.1_pt1 | contig 14255 bp, 11 predicted proteins | sample 5204201 | NCBI WGS metagenome assembly WBZS01 (sample SAMN12344357, study PRJNA552823) | activated sludge metagenome | biome: Activated sludge suspended growth; feature: Nitrification reactor; material: Wastewater; isolation source: activated sludge from nitrification reactor of wastewater...
GGTCAAGGCCGAACAGCTGGCCAAGGCGCGCACCTACGTGATCTTCGGCACCTTCGTCTTCGGGGCGGCGGCGACGCCGTCCACCGATCCGTTCTCGATGCTGGCGCTGGCCATTCCGATGTCGCTGCTGTTCGTCGCCGCCGAGGTGATCTGCCGCTTCAACGACAAGCGGAAGGCCCGCCGGGCGGCGGCCGCGGAACTCGCGGCCTCGTGAGCACCGGCGCCCGGCGCGTCGACCTGGTGGTCAACCCGACGGCCGGACGCGGACGCGCCCGCCGCGTCCTGCCGACGGTCGCGGACGCGCTGAGGGCGTCGCTGCCCGCCAGTGCACTGCGAATCGTGGAGGCACTGGACGCCGAACATGCCGAGGCGTCCTGTCGTGAGGCGGTCGCGGAGGCCGACGCCCTCCTGGTGATGGGCGGGGACGGCATGGCGCACCTGGGCCTCAACGCCTGCGCCGAGACCACGGTGCCGCTCGGCGTCCTGCCGGCCGGCACCGGCAACGACCTGTGCCGGGGCCTGGGCCTGCCGCTGCGGATCAGGGACGCCGTCGCGGCGCTCGCCCGCGGCACCACCCGGTCGGTGGACCTGGCCCGGGTCACCAGGCCGGACGGCACCCGGCGCTGGGTGGGCTGCGTGGTGTCCACCGGCTTCGACTCCCGGGTGGCGCTGCGGACCGCCCGGATGCGGATCAGCCTGGGGCCGATCGCGTACGCGGTGTCGGCCCTGGCCGAACTGCGCACGTTCAGCCCGCTGCGGTACCGGCTCACCGTCGACGGCGTCCACCGGGAGCTGGACTCGATGGCGATCTTCGTGGCGAACGCCGAGTTCTTCGGCGGCGGGATGCGGGCCGCGCCCGGCGCCGACGTCGGCGACGGCCTGCTCGACGTCACCGTGATCCACCCCGTGCCCCAGACGACGCTGCTGAGGCTGCTGCCCAGCCTGTACACCGGGGGTTTCGTCACCCACCCGGCGATCGAGCGGTTCCGGGCGTCCGAGGTGGTGGTGGACGGCGACGGGCTGATCGGCAGCGGCGACGGCGAGGCGCTCGGCGACGTCCCGCTGACGGTGACGTCGGTCGCGAAGGCTCTGCGCGTCCTCGCCTGATCGGGGACGGTTCCTTTCGTTCGAACTTCGCACGTTCGGGGACGGTTCCTTCTCGTTCGAATTTCGCACGCCGAAGAACCGTCCCCGACGATGGGGGAGGTGCGCGGTAGGTTGGCGGCGATGAACACCGAGCCCGGCACGCTGCTGGCGGCATTCGCCGCCGGCTACGCCTTTCCCCTGGACGCCTACCAGCGTCAGGCCTGCGGTCACGTCGAGGCGGGCTCCGGCGTGCTGGTCGCCGCGCCGACCGGGGCGGGCAAGACGGTGGTGGGGGAGTTCGCGGTCTTCCTCGCGCTGCAGCGCGAGGTGAAGTGCTTCTACACCACCCCGATCAAGGCGCTGAGCAACCAGAAGTACCACGACCTGGTCGAGCGGCACGGGCCCGAGAACGTCGGGCTGCTGACCGGCGACGTCACGGTCAACGGCGAGGCGCCCGTGGTGGTGATGACCACCGAGGTGCTGCGCAACATGATCTACGCCAACTCGCCCACCCTGCGCTCGCTGGGTTTCGTGGTGATGGACGAGGTGCACTACCTGGCCGACCGGTTCCGCGGCGCGGTCTGGGAAGAGGTGATCATCGGCCTGGCCGAGACCGTCCAGGTCGTCTCACTGAGCGCCACCGTCAGCAACGCCGAGGAGTTCGGCGCCTGGCTCGACGAGGTGCGCGGCGACGTGAAGATCGTGGTCTCCGAGCGGCGTCCGGTGCCGCTGTTCCAGCACGTGATGGCCGGACGCCGCCTCTACGATCTGTTCGCCGACGAAGCCCCCACCGCGACCCAGCTGCCGGCCGGACAGGCCGACGTCAACCCCGAACTGCTGCGGCTGGCCAGGGAGGAGTCCCGCACCGTCCGCGACGACTCCCGGAAGATGCGCAGCCGGCGGGTCCGCGGCGCCATCGAGAAGAGGCAGCCGCGATCGTCGCTGGTGCCGCGCCGGGACGCCACCGTCGAACGACTGGACGCCGAGGGCCTGCTGCCGGCGATCTTCTTCATCTTCAGCCGGGCCGGTTGCGACGCCGCCGTCGGCCAGCTGATGCATTCCGGGCTGCGGCTCACCAATGCCGCCGAGCGCCGCGAACTGGAGGCGATCGCGGCCACGCACATCGAGGGGCTGGCGCCGTCCGACCTGGACGCCCTCGACTACGGCAGCTTCCTGGCCGCCTTCCGCAACGGCATCGCCGCCCACCACGCCGGCCTGCTGCCGGCCTTCAAGGAATGCGTCGAGGAGGCCTTCGTCCGCGGCCTGGTCAAGGTGGTGTTCGCCACCGAGACGCTGGCGCTCGGCATCAACATGCCGGCCCGCAGCGTCGTGCTGGAACGGCTGGTCAAGTACAACGGCGAGAGCCACGCCCCGATCACGCCGGGCGAGTACACCCAGCTGACCGGACGCGCCGGACGCCGCGGCATCGACGTCGAGGGCCACGCCGTGGTGCTGTGGCAAGCGGGAATGGACCCCCGCGCGGTCGCGGGGCTGGCGTCCCGGCGCACCTACCCGCTGCGATCGTCCTTCGCGCCCACCTACAACATGGCCGTCAACCTGGTCGGCTCGGTGGGCCGCGAGCGGGCCCGGGTGCTGCTCGAGCAGTCGTTCGCGCAGTACCAGTCGGACCGCGGCGTGGTCGGGCTGGCCCGCGCGATCGCCCGCAACAACGAGCAGGTCGCCGACTATCTGGCGCAGGCGGCCTGCGACCGCGGCGACTTCGCCGACTACGCCCGGCTGCGCGCCGAGATCTCGGCGCTGGAGGCCGAAGCGGCCCGCAGCCGCAAGGCCGATCGGCGCGCCGAGTCGCTCGGCGTGCTGCTCGAGCTGAAGCCCGGCGACATCCTCCGGGTGCCGTCCGGACGCCACACCGGCTGGGCGGTGGTGGTCGACCCGGGCCTGGCCAAGGGCGACCCGAGCCCGATGGTGATGACCGAGCAGCGGCAGCTGAAGCGCCTGTCGCTGGTCGACTTCCCGACCCCGCCGGTGGTGGCCGGCCGGATGCGGGTGCCGAAGCATTTCGATCCGCGCCAGCCGGCGTCCCGGCGCAACCTGTCGGCGGCGTTCCGGTCGAAGCTGGCCGAGATCGACCTGTCCCAACCGCGCTATTCCCCGGCCGCCATGGACGCCGAGGCCGCCGAGCGGATCGCCGAGCTGCGCCGGCAGGTGAAGGCGCACCCCTGCCACGGCTGCCCCGACCGGGAGAACCATGCCCGGTGGGCCGAGCAGGCGCTGCGCCTGGAGCGGGAGAACGCCGGACTGCAGCGCCAGGCCGACAAGCGCACCAACACCATCGCGGTGCGGTTCGACCGGATCTGCTCGGTGCTCGAGTCGCTCGGCTACCTGTTCGAGGGCGGCACCGCGGTGACGGACGCCGGACGCATGCTGGCCCGCATCTACTCCGAGCTCGACCTGGTCAGCGCCGAGTGCGTCCGGGCCGGGGTGTTCGACGGGCTGTCGGCGCCGCAGTTGGCCGCGGTGTTGTCGTCCCTGGTCTTCGAGGCGCGCGGCGGGGACCGGCGCCGGCCGCCGCGGATGCCCGACCGGGCGTCCGAATCGGCCCAACAGGAGCTGCGCCGGGTCTGGCGCGACGTCGGCCTGACCGAGCGCGACCACCGGCTGGAACGCGGCCCCGAGCCCGACATCGGCTTCGCCGAACCGATCCACGCCTGGGCGTCCGGACGGCCGCTGGGCGACGTCCTGGACGAGTCCGGGCTGACCGCCGGCGACTTCGTCCGCTGGGCGCGCCAGGTGGTGGATTTCGCCGGGCAGGTGGCGCAGGCCGCGGGGCCCGGCCCGCTCCGGACGACCTGTCGCGAGGTGGTCGACCGGGTGCGACGCGGCGTGGTGGACGCCGCCCCGCTGGAGGACTGAACCGACGGGCGGCGAGCCACGGCAGGACCCCCACCGGGTTAGGGTGGTCCGATCCCAGACCCCCGAGGAGTCCGATGCGCCGCACCGTCATGATCGTGCTCGCCATGCTCAGCTGCGTCGGTTGCACGCTGCCCGGCGGTGCCAGACCAACGCGCCGTCCGTGCCGGGCGAGTCGGGGACGGCACAACCCACCGCGGGCACGGCGCAGCCCACAGCGGCACCCACGGCGGACGCGGTGTTGGCCTCGCGCGCGACCAGCTATGACGGCAAGAAGGCGAAGGTCGACCTCAACCAGGTGGTGGTGACCGGCGACGTCACCACCGTCAGCTGGACCCTCAGCAACCCGTCGGCGAAGGATTCGATCCTGGTGGTGGGCGGCCTGTACAAGGACACCAACATCTTCAGCGACGGACTCAAGGCCACCGTGCCGGGCTCCGACGCCGAGGTGGAGGGGGACCTCAGGGCGGCGGACGGGGTGTACCTGGTCGACACAGTGAACAAGCGGCGCTACCTGGCTGCCCGCGACTCGGCCGGCGTCTGCCTGTGCTCGTCCACGCCGCGCTGGGAGTCGCTGCAGCCGGGGGCGTCCATGCCGTTCTCGGCCACCTACCGCGCGATCCCCGTGGGGGTCGACACGGTGAACGTGTCGATTCCCGGCCTCGGCACGTTCGTCACGGTGCCGGTGCAGCGATGAGGCGGTGCGCGCTGTCGGTGACGGCGCTGGGCGTCCTGCTGGTCGGCGCGGCCGGGACGGCGCAGGCCGAGACCACGACGCCGTCGCCGTCTCCCTCCGCGTCCGGGGCCGCCACCCCCGCCGCCGAGCCGTTCGTCCGCGACTTCGACGGCGAGGCGCGGGAGATCACGTTCCCCGAGGCCGACCTGGATGGGTCGGCGACCGAGATCGGCTCGCAGATCATGCTCAGGGCGGACGTGTTCTTCGCCTATCGCAAGGCGAACCTCAACGCCAAGGCGGCGACGACGCTCGACCGGGCGGCGCAGCGGCTCAGGGATCTCGGGGCCACCAAGGTGCGGGTCGCCGGCTACACCGACAGCAAGGGGTCCGCGGCCTACAACAAGGGCCTCTCGCGGCGCCGGGCGGAGGCCGTCCGGGCGGCCCTCGCGGCCCGCCTGCCCGGGCTGAAGTATTCGGTGCAGGGCTATGGCGAAGGCCGCCCCGTGGCCACCAACGAGACCGGCCACGGACGGGCACTGAACCGCCGGGTCACCATCACGGTCACCGGCTGACCGGCCGGCGATCGCCGCTACCCTGAGCCGCATGAGCGTGGCGATCCGAGTCATCCCCTGCCTGGACGTCCATGACGGCCGGGTGGTCAAGGGCGTCAACTTCCTCAACCTGCGGGACGCCGGCGACCCGGTCGAACTGGCCGCCGCCTACGGCGAACAGGGTGCCGACGAGCTGACCTTCCTGGACATCTCGGCGTCGTCCCAGGGCCGGGAGACCACCCACGACATGGTGCGCCGGACCGCCGAGACGGTGTTCATCCCGCTGTGCGTCGGCGGGGGAGTGCGCGGCGTCGACGACGTCGACGTCCTGCTGCGCACCGGCGCCGACAAGGTCGGCATCAACACCGGTGCGATCAACCGCCCGCAGGCGATCGACGAGATCACCCAGCGGTTCGGCAACCAGGTGCTGGTGCTGTCGCTGGACGCCCGCCGCGAGGCCGGGCAGCCGTCCGGGTTCGGCGTCACCACCCACGGCGGCCGGAAAGCCGCCGGGCTGGACGCCATCGAGTGGGTGCGCGAGGCGGTCGACCGGGGCGCGGGCGAGATCCTGCTCAACTCGATGGACGCCGACGGCACCACCGCCGGGTTCGACCTGGAGATGATCGAGGCCGTCCGGCGCGTCGTCGACGTCCCGGTGATCGCCTCGGGCGGCGCCGGCACCGTCGCGCACTTCGTGGACGCCGCCCGCGCCGGAGCCGACGCCGTGCTGGCGGCGTCCGTCTTCCACTACGGCACGCTGAGCATCGCCGAGGTGAAGCGGGCACTCGCGGACGCCGGTTTCCCCGTCCGCCAGGTGTGACCCCGCCGGCCGAGCCCTGACGTCCCCACGCAGACCCCACCCGGTCGGGGCCTCGACCCCCGCTGGTCGAGCGTGTCGAGACCCCGGCCAGGTTTCGACAAGCTCAACCAGCGGCGCTCCTCGTCGGTCGAGCTTGTCGAGACCCCGGGCCAGGTTTCGACAAGCTCAACCAGCGGCAAGAACCACTAGATTCCCTCCCATGGCCTGCCTGTTCTGCTCCCTCGTCGCCGGCGACATCCCCTCGCGGCAGGTGTACGCCGACGAGCACGCGATCGCCTTCCTCGACATCGGCCCGTGGAAGCGGGGCCACACGCTGGTGATCCCGCGCCGCCACGTGGACGACGTCCTCGACCCGGACGAGGCGCTGTCCGAGATCGCCCCGGCGATCAGCGCCACCGCGCGGCTGCTGACCGAGAAGCTCGGCGCGGACGGCCTGAACCTGCTGTCCAGCGCGGGCGTCGCCGCCGGCCAGGAGGTGTTCCACCTGCACGTCCACCTGGTGCCCCGCTACGCCGACGACCCCGGCCTGCGCGGCCTTTTCGACCGCGACCCGTCCATCGACCTCGACGAGGTCTACGCGGCGATCACCGGCTCCTGACCGACCCTCCGCCACGACCGCATCAGCCACTAGGCCCTCCCTAACTACCTGGGCCCTCCCACATGAGGGAGGGCCCAGGTAGTTAGGGAGGGCCCAGTGGCGCCGGTCAGGGGGTGGCCGCCGTGGTCGACTGCCGCACCACCAGGTGGGTGCCGAGCAGGACGCTGGCCGGCGCCTGGGGGTCGTCCGTGGCCGGAGCCAGGACGCCGTGCAGCAACTCGGCGGCGAGTCGTCCGGCCTCGACCCTGGGTAGATCCACCGTGGTCAGTGACGGAGTCACCATGGCCGCGACCGGGATGTTGTCGAACGACACCACCGACAGCCGCTCGGGCAGCGACACCCCGTAGCTGAGCAGCCGGTGCAATAGCCCGATCGCCATCATGTCGTTGTAGACCACCAAGGCGGTGATCTCCGAGGTCAGCGCCCGATCGGCCGCCGCCCCACCGCCGTCGAAGGTCGGGGGGAAGTCGCCGAGCACGCGGGTTTGGAAGTTGGCGCCGGACTCGGCCGCGACCTCCTCGAAGGCGGCCAGCCGCAGCCGGGCCGAGCGGCTGAGCAGGTTCCCTCCGGCGTAGCCGATCCTGCGGTGGCCGAGTGCCGCCAGGTGCCGAACGGCCTCGCGCATGCCCGCCCGGCCGTCGAAGCTGACATAGGACAGCGCGCCGACGGTGCGGTTGACCAGCACCACCGGGCACTGCTGGTTGATCCGCTCCAGTTCGTCGTCCTCGAGTCGCGGCGAGCAGAGCAGCAGGCCGTCCACCTGCGGGGCCAGGATGGCGGCCGCGCGCCGCTCGACGTCCGGCTTCTCGCCGCTGTCGGCGACCAGGGTCTGGTAGCCCAGCGCGTCGCCGGCGGCCTCGATCCCCTTCAGCACGCCAGCGAAGAACGGGTTCTCCAGGTCGGGCAGGATCACCCCGAGGCACTGGGTGCGCCCGGTGTTGAGCGCCCGTGCGGCCAGGTTGGGCCGGTAGCCGAGTTCGTCGGCCGCCGCCATGATCCGTCGCCGGGTCTGCTCGTCCACCTTCTCCGGACGACCGAAGGCCCGGGAGACCGTTGACGGCGACAACCCGACCACCGCTGCGACGTCCTTGATCGTGACCGACATGAATCCTCCCGGGGCGAGTTGTGTGAGCAAACGGTAGCAAAGCCGCCCCACCGCGATGCATGCGTGTGCATCGAGTGCGTCACCATCGGCGCTTCGCTGAGCGACGGGGTCGGTCAGATATCCCTGGTGAATAGGTCTTGCAACGTGATGCATGAAAATGCTACCGTTTGCATCAGCAAGTCCCGCATAGGGACGAGCCCAGGGGAAACGGCCACTGTCGGGAGCCTGGGAGCCCGTCAAGGAAGAGGGATTCAGATGTCCATCACGTCACTACAGCGCACCGCTCGGACGAGTGGCCCGACCCGGCCGCTGGTGCTGCACCCGGATCGCACCTTCCCGGTCGATCCCGGCCAGCGCGCCATCGCCCGCTCGATCTACGAGCAGGTCCGGAACCTGCCGATCATCTCCATGCACGGTCACGTCGACGCTCAGGTCTTCGCCGACAACCCTCCGTTCGCCGATCCGGCGCAGTTGCTGATCGTGCCGGACCACTACGTCTGCCGGATGCTCTACTCCCAGGGCGTGCTCCCCGAGGGGATGGGCATCCCCCGGGTCGACGGCGGTCCCACCGAGGCCGACTCGCGCACCATCTGGCGTCGGTTCTGCGCCGCCTGGCCGTTGTTCCGCGGCACCCCGTCGCGGTACTGGCTGGAAGAGGAGTTCAGCACCGTCTTCGGTGTCACCGAGCAGCCCAGCGCCGACAACGCCGACGCCCTCTACGACCAGATCGGCGCTGTGCTGGCAGACTCGTCCTTCCGGCCGCAGCAATTGCTGGACCGGTTCAACATCGAGTTGATCTCCACCACCGACGCGGCGGGCTCCGATCTGTCCTCGCATGCGGCCCTGAACGCGCAGGGCCTGGGTGGCCGGGTGCTGCCGACCTTCCGTCCCGACGCGGTCGTCTACCTCGACCGGGCCGACTGGCGGGACGGCATCGATGCGCTCGGTCAGGCGTCCGGAATCGACGTGTCGGGCTACCACGGCTACCTGGACGCGTTGCGTGAGCGTCGGCAGGCGTTCGTCCGGATGGGTGCGTTGGCCACCGACCACGGCCACTACTACGCCGACACCGCGCCGCTGCCCGAGACCGCCGCCGCCGAGCTCTACCAGCGGCGGATCGCCGGCGGCACCGTCACCGAGGCCGAGGTGCACGCCTTCGCCGCCCACATGCTGTTCCAGATGGCCCAGATGTCGGTCGAGGACGGCCTGGTGATGCAGATCCATCCCGGCGTCTACCGCGACCACCACAGTGGGGTTTTCGGTGCGCACGGCCAGGACAAGGGCTTCGATATTCCGTTCGGGGTGGAATTCACCCGAGCGCTGCAGCCCATGCTTGATGCTTTCGGCGCCGATCCACGGTTCCGCTGCGTCCTGTTCACGATCGACGAGACGGTGTACAGCCGCGAACTGGCCCCGCTGGCCGGCGCCTATTCGTCGGTCCGGATCGGCGCCCCCTGGTGGTTCATCGACTCCCCGGAGGGGATGCGGCGATTCTTCGAGACGGCCACCGAGACCGCCGGCTTCGCCAACATGTCCGGCTTCGTTGACGACACCCGCGCTTACTGCTCGATCCCGGCACGGCACGACCTGTACCGCCGGATCAGCTCCGGCTACCTCTCCCGGCTGGTCGCCGAACACCGGCTGGCCGAGGACGAGGCGATCGAGACCGCCATCGATCTGGCCTACCGCCTGCCCAAGCTCTCCTACCAACGCACGGCCGGCTGACTGCCCGCCGGACGCCACGCCCCTGACACTCGACGACGAGGAAACCATCATGTCTACCCACATACTGGCCGACGACCTGGCCAAGGCAGGTCTGCGCAAACTGTCGGTGAAGGAGAAGCTGGCCTACGGGCTGGGCGACTTCGGCAACGGCTTCATGTTCGATCTCGGGCAGGCCTACCTGCTCTTCTTCTACACCCAGGTGGCCGGCATCACCCCGCTGGCGGCAGCCGGCGTCTTCGCCTTCACCAAGATCTTCGACGCCTTCATGGACCCCGTCGCCGGCACCTTCGTCGACGGCCGGAAACGGATCGGCAAGGCGGGTCGGTTCAAGCCGGTGATGATGTACTCATCGATCGCGCTGGCGGTGCTGACCATCGTCACCTTCCTCACCCCGCACGCCGGCCACGACGTCAATCTGATCTACGCCTACGCGTCCTATGCGGCCTGGGGCGTGCTGTACAGCTTCACCAACGTGCCCTACGGGTCGTTGGCCTCGGTGATGACCCAGGACTCCGAGCAGCGGGCACAGCTGGCGGTCTACCGTCAGGCCGGCTCGGTCACCGCCCTGCTGGTCACCGGCGTCGCGTTCATGCCGATCGTCGTCGCGGTCAGCGGCGGCGCGGGTCAACTCAACATGTGGGGCTACGCGGCGGCCGCCGCAGCCATGTCGGTGGTCGGCGTGCTCGGCTTCTTCGCCTGCTACCGCGGTACCAACGAAACCGTGCCGGTGATCCGCCGGCCGCAGGAGAAGATCACCCCGGCGACCTTCGCCAGGACGGTGTTCACCAACAAGGCGCTGCTCACGCTGGTCCTGATGACCATCTTCTCGATCTCGGCCTACAACATCATGCCGACGATGATGGCCTACTTCGCCCAATACAACCTGGCCAACGTCGAACTGCTGTCGGTGATCAACTTCTTCAGCATCGGCGCGTCGATCGTCGCGATCCTGTGCATCCCCTGGCTGGTCAAGCGGCTCGGCAAGCGCAACACAGCCCTGCTCGGTTTCGTCATCGCGGCCGCCTCGGCCGGCGTCAACTTCCTGGTGCCCACCAACATCTACGTCTTCACCGCGCTCTACGCACTGACCTTCATCGGGGTGGCCCTGCCCAACGGGGTCACCTGGGCGATGGTCTCGGACACCATCGACTACGGCGACTGGCGCACCGGGGTGCGCCGCGAAGGCATCACCTACTCGATGTTCAACTTCTCCCGCAAGCTCGCCCAGGCCCTGGCCGCGGGCATGGCCGGGGTCGGCCTGGGCTGGATCGGCTACGTCAAGGACTTCGATAGCGCGCTCGGCGTGGCTGAGGCTGACTCGGTCAGGGCGGGCATCAAGGGCCTGCTCACGCTCTACCCATGCATCACCCTGACGCTGGCCGCGGCCACCCTGCTGGTGCTCTACCCGCTGACGGAGTCGAAGCTCACCACGATGCTCAACGAGATGTACGAGCGGGACGCCATACAGATCGAGACCGGTGACGAGGCCGAGACCGAACTCGACGGGCTCGCCGACGCCGAGGCGTCCGGCAGCGACGGCACGGACGACCCGGCCGGCGCGGCGACTTCCTGACTGCAGACAACGAGATCGAGGAGCCCACAATGACCAACGCAGTCCCCGAAGCATCCACTCTGCTGGTGCTCGACCCCAGCGACAACGTCGGCGTCGCCATGGGCGCGCTGTCCGCCGGGCGGGTGCTGGCCACCGCACCCGGCCGTCTCATCCTGCGCGACGACGTCCCGCAGGGACACAAGGTGGCGCTGCGGGATCTCCACACCGGTGACCACGTGTACAAGTACGGCCAGTCGATCGGAGTGGCCACCGTCCCGATCGTGGCTGGTGCGCATGTGCACAGCCACAACCTGGGCTACGTGGACGAGGGTCAGGACTACGCCATCGCCACCGACCACGCCGTCCTGGCCGCCACCGAGACGGGTCGCACCTTCGACGGGTACCGCCGCGTCAACGGAGCCGTCGGTACCCGCAACTACATCGGCATCTTGGCTTCGGTGAACTGCTCGGCGTCCACCGCGAAGATGATCGCCGCCCAGGTCACTCCCTACCTGGCCGAGTTCCCCAACGTGGACGGCGTCGTTGCGCTGACCCACACCAGCGGCTGTGGCATGATCCCCACCTCGGTTGGCGGCTCGACGCTGCAACGCACGTTGCACGGGTACGCGGCTCACCCCAACTTCTCCGGCCTGCTGATGCTCGGCCTCGGCTGCGAGATGGTCCAGGTGAGGAGCATCCTCGATTCGGCACCGATCCCGTCCGACACCCTGGTCGACACCCTCACCATTCAGGAGACCGGGGGCATCCGGGCCACCGTCGCCGCGGGCGTCGCGGCGATCCGGGCGATGCTTCCCGAACTGAACCAGCGCGTCCGCACGCCGGCCCCGATCTCGGAGCTGGTGCTGGGTCTCAACTGCGGCGGCTCCGACGGCTACTCGGGCATCACCGCCAACCCGGCACTCGGCTACGCCTCCGACCTGCTGGTCGGTGCCGGTGGGACGTCGGTGCTGGCCGAGGTGCCCGAGGTGATGGGCGCCGAGTCGTTGCTGCTGCGTCGGGCTGTCAACCCCCGGATCGCCCAGAAGCTGCTTGACCGGCTCGACTGGTGGCGGGCCTACGCCGAGGCCGGCGGCGGCAGCCTGGACAACAACCCCTCGCCGGGCAATAAGGCCGGCGGACTCACCACCATCCTGGAGAAGTCACTCGGCGCCGTGGCCAAGGCCGGAAGGGCCGACCTGACCGACGTGATCGCGTACGCCGAACCGATCCCGCACAGCGGCCTGGTGCTGATGGACACTCCGGGCTACGACCCCGTGTCGGTCACCGGACTGATCGGCGGCGGTGCCACGGTGGTGGTGTTCACCACCGGTCGCGGTTCCGTGATCGGCTCGCGGCCCAGCCCGATCATCAAGGTGGCCACCAACACCGAGATGTACCACCGGATGGCCGAGGACATGGACATCAACGCCGGCCGGATCGCCGACGGCACCGCGTCCCTGGAACAGGTCGGCCGCGAGATCTTCGACGAGATCATCGCGGTCGCCTCCGGACGGCGCAGCGTCAGCGAGGACCTCGGCCTGGGCCAGGAGGAGTTCGTCCCCTGGCAGCTCGGCGCCGTCACCTGATCGACCCCACCACACAGCGCGAGGAGCCAACCATGAAGCCGTTGAACAACACCACCCTCAACCGCACCCCCCGTCCGATCACCGTGCTGCAGTTCGGCTCCGGCAACTTCCTGCGCGGTTTCGCCGATTGGATGATCCAGCAGTCGAACGACGCGGGGCTGACCGATCACGGCGTTGCCATCGCCTATGCCACCAATCGGCCGCGCCGGCGTGACCCGCTGGCCGAGCAGGACGGGTTGTACCACGTCTGCCTGGAAGGCGTCCGGAACGGCCGGGCGGTCCGTCGCCTGGATCTGGTGGACGCGGTGCAAGCAGTCGTGGACCCGTGGGTCGACTACCAGGCGTACCGGCGCATCGCGCTCAGCGCGGACCTCCAGCTGGTGATCTCGAACACCACCGAGGCGGGCATCGCGTGGGTCGAGGACGATCTCGAGCAGCGACCGGCGGCGTCCTTCCCCGGCCAGATCGCGCAACTGCTGCACGATCGCTACCTGACCTTCTCGGGCGCCGATTCGGGTGGGCTGTCCATCCTGTGCTGTGAGCTGATCGAGGCCAACGGCAGCACCTTGCGCGAATTCGTGGTGCGGCATGCCGCCCGGGCCGGGTGGGGAGCGGACTTCCTGGCCTGGCTGGACCGCGCGAACCGGTTCTACGACACTCTCGTGGACCGGATCGTGTCCGGCTTCCCGGCCGCCGAGGCGTCCGCGCTGCAGGCCGAGACCGGGTTCGCCGACGCCGCACTGGTCAAGGGTGAACTGTTCTCACTGTGGGTGCTGGGGGGCGACCCGCGGATCCGCGACCTGCTTCCGCTGGAGGACCTGGATCTGGGTGTCACCGTGGTCCCCGCCGACCAGGTGGCCGCCTTCCGGGACAAGAAGGTACGTATCCTGAACGGTTGCCACACAGCGCTGGCCATGGCAGGCCTCCAACTGGACTTTGCGACGGTGGATCGGGCGTTCGACGATCCCGATCTGAAGAGCTATCTCCACAGTCTGCTCGAGTCCGAGGTGCTGCCCACCGTCGCCGGTGACGCCGGCGATCTGCGTGCGTTCGCCACGGCCATCCTGGAGCGCTTCGCCAATCCCGCACTGCGACACCGCCTGGCCGACATCAGCCTCAACTCGGTGGCCAAGTGGCAGGCCCGCAACCTGCCGGTAGTTCTTGAGCGGTGGCAGCAGGGCGCCGAAGCGCCGCTCTCGATGTTCGCGCTGGCCTTGCTGTTGGTGCTGTATTCGGGGCACGTCGACGGCTTCGAACCGCGTGACGAGCCCGCGGTGCTGGCCCGCCTGGCGACCCCGATCGGGCCGATGCTGCACGACGACGTGGCGGCCCGACTGGCCGTTCTCGACGTCGACGCCGCGACCCGCGGGCGGCTCACCGCCGGGGTCGCCCCGCTCGTGGGTTCGTTGCTGACGGTGGGGCCGCGCGAGGCGCTCCGGTCGCTCGGACGGTCCGCGTCACCGGTGTCGGGCTAGCGGTTGCCGGGCGACCGTCGCCAACGGCGAGACGCTTCCGGCGCCGTCAGGGAGTGTCTGGTGGCGCCGGTCAGCGGTAGGACACCGTGCAGTTGCCGCTGCCGGGGCAGTTGATCGTGCCCTTCTGGAACTTCCCGGTGGCCGAGGTGGCGTCCGCGGTCGGGAAGCCCAGCTTCCCGGACGGCCCGCCCGCCTTGCGGTAGGCGTCCG
>WBZS01001946.1_pt1 | contig 14246 bp, 12 predicted proteins | sample 5204201 | NCBI WGS metagenome assembly WBZS01 (sample SAMN12344357, study PRJNA552823) | activated sludge metagenome | biome: Activated sludge suspended growth; feature: Nitrification reactor; material: Wastewater; isolation source: activated sludge from nitrification reactor of wastewater...
CGCGACCAACTCGACGTCGTCTACGGCGTCCGCAGTGACCGCAGCACCGATTCGGCCTTCAAGCGGTGGACGGCGCACTGTTTCTACGTCGGCCAGCGAACCCTCTCGGGGATCGATGCCCCGGTCGATGCCGGGGACTTCCGTCTCATGTCACGGGCGACGGTCGATGCGATCAACGCCCTGCCGGAGCACCATCGGGTGCTTCGCTTCGTCGTCCCGGCCCTCGGCTTCCCGTCAGGCACCGTGGGCTACCGGCGGGAGCAACGAGCGGCCGGCGAGAGCAAGTACCCCTTGGGCGCGATGATCCGGCTGTCGGTCGACTCGGTCACCAGCTTTTCGCTGGCCCCGCTGCGGTTCGCGACCTGGCTGGGCCTGCTCGGTGGCCTCGGCGCGCTCGGCATCCTGGGGTATGCCGTGATCGCCCGGCTGGCCGGAATGACCCTTCCGGGGTGGACGTCGACGGTCGTCGTCGTGGCGGGCATGGGCGCGGTCCAACTCTTGGCCCTCGGGCTCCTCGGGGAGTACGTCGGCCGGATGTACTCCGCCCTACAGGGTCGACCGACCTTCTACGTGGCCCACGATTCCGCCGACACGCCGAGCGAACGCGACCTGCCGTCCGAGGCTCAGACGCGAATCTGACCGTCGCCCTCGACGATCCACTTGGTCGTCGTGAGTTCGGGCAGGGCCATCGGTCCGCGGGCATGGAGTTTCTGGGTGGAGATGCCGATCTCGGCGCCGAAGCCGAACTCTCCACCGTCGGTGAAACGGGTGCTGGCGTTGACCATGACGGCCGCCGCGTCGACCTCCGCGACGAAGCGTCGGGCGGCGGAGCGGTCCTCGGTGACGATGGACTCGGTGTGCCCCGAGCCGTGTGACCTGATGTGGGTCAGCGCGCCGGCCAGGTCGTCGACGACCCGCACGTTCATCTCCAGCGAGTGCCATTCGGTCGAGAAGTCCTCGGTGGTGGCCTGCAGGTAGGGCACATCGATCGATCGGGCGACGACCTCGCTGCGATCACCCAGGTGCAGCCGGACCCCGGCGTCGTGCAGGGCGGCCAGGGCCCTGGGCAGGAACGAGCCCGCCACGTCCTCGTGGACCAGCAGGGTCTCGGCCGCGTTGCAGACGCTGGGCCGGTGGGTCTTGGAATTGAGGGTGATTGCCAGCGCCTTGTCGAGGTCGGCCGCCGCGTCGACGTAGACGTGGCAGATGCCGATCCCGGTCTCGATGACCGGCACGGTCGACTGGGTGACGACGGTCTGGATCAGACTCGCCCCGCCGCGCGGGATGAGCAGGTCCACCTGCCCCCGGGCGGTCATCAACGCCCGGACGGCGCCGTGACCGCCCTCGAGCAGCGCGACGGAGTCCTCGGGGAGCTTGAGCGCGACCAGTCCCGCTCGCAGCACGGCGACCAGCGCGGCGTTGGTGCTCGCCGCGGCCGACCCACCGCGCAGGATGACCGCGTTGCCCGACTTCAGGCCCAGGGCTGCAGCATCGACCGTGACGTTGGGGCGGGCCTCGTAGATCATCCCGACGACCCCCATCGGCACCCGGACCTGTCGGATCTGCAGGCCGTTGGCCAGGGTCGAACCGCGCACAACCTCGCCGACCGGGTCGGGCAGCCCGGCGACGTCTCGCATGGCCTGCGCCACCGCAGCGACCCTGGGGGCATCGAGGCGAAGCCGATCGAGCAGGCCGTCAGCCATGCCGCCGTCGCGACCGCGCGCGAGATCGGCGGCGTTCGCGGCGACGATCTGGTCGGTGTGGGCCTCGAGCCGGTCGGCCAGCGCGCGGAGGGCGTGGTCCTTCTCGGCCCGGCTGAGCTGGGCCAGGACGAGCGAGGCCTGGCGCGCCGCCGCGGCCAACTCCGAGACGTGCTCGCGATCCTCGGGGGCGACGCCGGCCGTCCGGTCGATGGGTGCCTCAGACATGCCGCCCAGCGTATGCCGTGACCTGCAGGTGCCGCTGTCACCGGTCGCCCGGGCTCCGCATCCTTCCTGGGACCCCAGGACACGCCCTCGTCCCGCCTCTGCACTTGCCTGCCACACACAGGCATGGCGGATGGTTGCCCACCGCGGGCATGGCGGATGCCTGTCTACGCCAGGCATGGCGGATGGTTGCCCACCGCGGGCATGGCGGATGCCTGTCTACGCCAGGCATGGCGGATGGTTGCCCACCGCGGGCATGGCGGATGCCTGCGTGGGGCAGGCAACTGCAGAGCGCGTCAATCAGTGGGCGGCGCCCGCCCGCAGACCGGTCGGCGTCAGGGCGCCCAGAGCGGCCTCGTCGCCTGACCGGCACCCCACGCGCGGACGCGACCCGACGGCATACTTGGCTGGTGACCACGATCCTGTCGATCCAGTCCTCCGTCGCCTACGGCCACGTCGGCAACTCCGCCGCCGTCTTCCCCATGCAGCGGCTCGGGGTGGAGGTGTGGCCGGTCCACACCGTGCACTTCTCCAACCACACCGGGTATGGCGCGTGGCGTGGTCCGCTGCTGCCGGCCGACGACGTGCGCGAGGTCATCACGGGCATCGAAGAGCGCGGCGCCCTCCCCGAGATCGACGCCGTGCTCTCCGGCTACCAGGGCGGCACCCAGATCGGCGACGTCATCCTCGACGCCGTCGCCCGGGTCAAGGCGGCGAACCCCGAGGCGATCTACGCCTGCGACCCGGTCATGGGCAATGCGAGGTCGGGCTGCTTCGTCCACCCCGACATCCCGGTCCTGCTCCGCGAGCGGGTCGTGCCCAAGGCGGACCTGATCACCCCCAACCAGTTCGAACTCGGCTTCCTCACCCACACCGAGCCCGGCGACCTCGAGTCGACTCTGGCCTCCGTGGACGCAGCCCGGGCGATTGGTCCCTCGACCGTGCTGGTCACCTCGGTCCTGCAACCGGATCGCCCCACCGACACGATCGAGATGCTCGCAGTCCACGGTGACGGGGCGTGGATCGTCCGCACCGAGCACCTGCCGATCAAGGTCAACGGCTCCGGGGATGTGACGGCCGCCCTCTTCAGCACGCATCTGCTCCAGACCGGTGAGCCAGCCCTGGCTCTGGGCCGGACGGCCTCGTCCGTCTGGGACCTCGTCAAGGCGACCCTGGACTCCGGGCGCCGCGAACTCCAGCTCGTGCAGTCTCAGGAGCAGATCGCCCAACCCCGCCTACAGTTCGAGGTCACCCAGATCCGCTGAGCCCCGCTCGCAGATCCGCCGAGAGCCGCTCGCAGAACCGCCGAGCGCCGCTCGGCGTACCACCCGCCGGGTCAGGGCCGCGGCACGGGGTTCTCGTCGACCCGGGTCCCCGAGATCCAGTCGTAGATCGTGCGGCCACTGCCGACGAACAGTCCCGCAGCCCAGAGAACGCCGACGGCCAGGCCCAGGAGGTAGAACGAGGGCGCCCAGGACGGTGGGTTCGGGGCGTCCTTGAGGGCCGCTGTCACCCCCACGTGCGACAAGACCCACGGCAGGCCGAGCTTGAGCAGGTTGCGCAACCAGGCCCGTCCGAAACCCAGGGGCGCGCCGTCGCCGGCCGCTCCCACGACCAGGTGGGTCACCCACTTACCCCAGGTCGCCCGGTGATCCGAGGACTCCCACCAGGGAACCACACCGTCATCGGCAGCACGCCCGCGAGGCCACCGAGGAGCAGCGACGTGGCCGTCGACACCTCACGGTCGAGCAGGCCGAGCAGCCGCGCCGCAAGCAACAGGATCAGCACCCACCCGATGATGCTCACCCAGTCGACGGTGTAGGCCAGCAGTCGCCGCCATGGATGGCGGGTCGGGGGTGGTGCGTCCATACCCCCATGGTGGCGCAGCCGCGCCGACGACGCCATGCGCGCAGGACGTCGCACCCGTCAGAGCACGGCCAGGTCGTCGCGGTGGATGACCTCACGCTCGTAGTGCGAGCCCAGTTCGCGGGCGAGGTCCTTGGTCGAGCGCCCGAGCAGGTGCGGCAGCTCGGACGAGGAGTAGTTGACGAGCCCACGCGCGACGACCCGCCCGTCCGGTGCACACACGTCCACGGGGTCACGTTCGGTGAACCGCCCATGGACCGCCGTGATCCCCGCCGGCAGCAGCGACTTGCGCCGCGTCGTGACCGCGGCGACCGCGCCCTCGTCGAGCACGAGCCGGCCGCGCGGTGACGTGGCATAGGCGATCCACCGCTTGCGCGAGGCGCGCGTGTCGTCGAGGGGCGCGAACAGCGTCCCGATCTCCTCGCCGACCAACGCGGCGCGGGCATCGGCCACGCGGGTGAGGACCGTCGGTATGCCGGCCGCACCGGCGATGCCGGCGGCCTCCACCTTCGTGGCCATCCCCCCGGACCCCACCGATGACCCGATCCCCCCGATCCGAACGCCGACCAACTCCTCGGGCGCGCCGACGAAGGGGACCAGGCGGGCTCCCGGTTGTGAGGGCGGGCCGTCATACAGTCCTTCGACGTCGGTGAGCAGGAGCAGCCCGTCGGCGCCGACGATGTCGGCGACCAACGCGGCCAACCGGTCGTTGTCCCCGAAGCGGATCTCGTGGGTGGCCACAGTGTCGTTCTCGTTGACGATCGGGACGATGCCGAGTTCGAGCAACTTCTCGAGGGTGCGCTGGGCGTTGGTGTAGTGCGCCCGGCGGGTCACATCGTCGGCGGTGAGCAGCACCTGCCCGACAGTCAGCCCGTAGATCCCGAAGAGGTGCTGGTAGGCCGCGACCAGGGCGCCCTGGCCCACGGAGGCGGCCGCCTGCTGGGTGGCCAGGTCACGCGGCCGCTTCTTCAGCCCGAGCGGACCCAGCCCGGCGGCGATGGCGCCCGAGGAGACGAGCACGATCGCGTGTCCGTCGAGACGTCGGCGGGCAAGCACGTCGACCAGCCGGCTGATCGCGAGCATGTCGAGGGCGCCGCCGTCGGGGCTGGTTAGTGAGGATGAGCCGACCTTGACGACGACGCGGCGGGCGTCGGCGAAGGCGCCCCGCAGGCGGGCAGCCTTGGACTGCGGCGACGGCATCGGTCGGTCCTCCTCAGTCCTCGTCCGGGCGCGCCCAGTGCCCGGCCCGTCGTTCGGCCAGGAGCTCCTCGCGGGCCGCCGTCTGGGCGTCCTTGCGCGCGTGGAACTCCTCACGCTTCTCACCGCGGCTCTTGCGGCCGCGGTCCTCGAGTCGGACGTCGGTGCCCCGGGGTCCGGAGAGCAACTCGGCACCGGCCGCCATGGTGGGCTCCCAGTCGAAGACGACGGCGTTGTCGATCGGGCCGATGAGCACCGTCGACCCGGGCACCGCCCCGGCCTTGAACAGCTCGTCCTCGACACCCAGTCGGTTGAGCCGATCGGCGAGGTAGCCGACGGCCTCGTCGTTGGAGAAGTCGGTCTGGCGCACCCACCGCGTCGGGCGGTCCCCGACGATCCGGAAGACCTCGCCCTCGGGCCGGTCCTCTCGGACGACGGAGAAGCCCTGGTCGTCGACCGCTTTGGGCCGGATGACGACTCGAGGACGCTCGAGGATGTCACGTTCGAGTTCGGCGCGGGCGGCGGTGACGTGCCGGGCGAGGGCGAAGCTCAATTCACGGAGGCCGGTGTGGGCGACGGCGGAGACGATGTGGACCTCCAGGCCCTTCGCCTCGAGCATCGGCTTGACCAGCTCGGCCAGCTCACGGGCCTCGGGGACGTCGGCCTTGTTGAGCACGACGATCCGGGTGCGCTGCGCCAGCGGTCGGCCCCCGAGCGTCGCGTCGGGGACGTAGGCGGCAAGTTCGGCCTCGATGACGTCGAGGTCGGTCATCGGGTCACGCCCGGGCTCGAGGGTGGCGCAGTCGATGACGTGGACGAGCACCGAGCAGCGCTCGACGTGGCGGAGGAACTCCAGGCCCAGCCCGCGTCCCTCACTGGCCCCGGGGATCAACCCGGGGACGTCGGCGATCGTGAAGCGCTCGGATCCCGCCGTGACGACGCCGAGGTTGGGGACGAGGGTCGTGAACGGATAGTCGGCGATCTTCGGCTTGGCGGCGGAGACGACCGAGACCAGCGAGGACTTGCCCGCGCTCGGAAAGCCGATCAGGGCCACATCCGCGAGGGACTTCAGCTCCAGGACGATCTCGATGCTCTCGCCCGGCTCGCCGAGCAGCGCGAACCCGGGGGCCTTGCGGCGCTTGGAGGCGAGGGCCTTGTTGCCCAGACCGCCGCGCCCACCCTCGGCGACCGTGAGCGTGACGCCCTCACCGACCAGGTCGGCCAGGATCTCGCCGTCGCGGGTCTTGGCGACCGTCCCCTCGGGCACCGGCAGCACGAGGTCGGCGCCGTCGCCGCCGTTGCGTTCGTCACCCGCGCCGGGACGACCGTTCTCGGCCTTGCGGTGCGGGGTGTGGTGGTAGTCGATGAGGGTGGTCATCTGCGGATCGACCGCCAGGATCACCGAGCCACCGCGCCCTCCGTTGCCGCCGTCCGGCCCGCCCAGCGGCTTGAACTTCTCGCGTTTGACCGAGGCCACCCCGTGGCCGCCGTTGCCGGCCGTCACCTGGAGGACGACGCGGTCGACGAAGCTCGCCATGGTCAGATTCTCCTCGTCAGAGCTTTGGGACGGAACGTGCTGGCGCGGGCCCCGAACTCGCGCACCAAACCAGGGGTTTGCGGCATTGGGCGGGAAAGCCCGGGGTATGACGTGAGGGGCGGGCCGTTCGTGGCCCGCCCCTCATCCGCGGAGCTGAGCCCCACGGCATACGTCACGCGATCGTCACTCGGCGACGGCGGTCTCGATGACGTTGACGACCCGGCGGCCGCGCTTGGTGCCGAACTCGACGTTGCCGGCCACGAGCGCGAAGAGCGTGTCGTCGCCGCCACGGCCGACGCCGTCACCGGGGTGGAAGTGCGTGCCGCGCTGGCGGACGAGGATCTCGCCCGCGTTGACGAGCTGGCCGCCGTAGCGCTTGACGCCGAGCCGCTGTGCGTTGCTGTCCCGACCGTTGCGGGTCGAGGACGCACCCTTCTTGTGTGCCATGTCTGTCTACCTCGTGAGTCTCGTGATGTCCGGGGGGTCGCGCGCTCAGGCGTCGATCGCGGTGATCTTGACCTGCGTGAGCGGCTGGCGGTGGCCCTGGCGCTTCTTGTAGCCGGTCTTGTTCTTGTACTTCATGATGACGATCTTGGGGCCCTTGGCGGGCTTGACCACCTCGGCCTTGACGCTCGCTGTCGCGAGCTTCGCGGCGTCGGAGGTGACGGTGGCGCCGTCGACGAGGAGCAGGGGCGTCAGGTCGATGCTGTCGCCGACCGAGCCGACCTTGTCGATGAGGAGGACATCGCCGACGGAGACCTTCTCCTGGCGACCGCCTGCGCGAACAATCGCGTACACGGGGGACTCACTTTCATTTCGTGGGAGCGCGCTCTAGGGGGGACCGGCAGACAGCGACCCTGCGAACAGGACGTCTGACGGTGGGCGCACCGACTGTCCAGATTACTCGCCCGAGCGGGTGGGCTCCAAATCACCGGCAGCTCCGTCGGTGGAGCCACTACGGGGCGGACCGGCCGGGGCGACGACCCGACCCCGACGACGGCGTCCACGGGCCGGGGTCTGGGCGGGGGTCTCGGCCGGGGTCTCGGCCAGGGTCCCAGCGGGGATCTCGTCAGGGGTCTCGGCCGAGGTGACGGGCTCCTCGAGCTCGTCCGCCGGCACGGGCACCGGATCGGGCGCCGGGGCCGCGGTGATGGCCTCGAGGTCCTGGTCGGCGATCTCGCGGACCACGTCAACGGGGGCATCCTGGCTCCCGCCGTCGTCGACCACCGGTTCGGTGGACTCGGGCGCCACCTCGGAGGACTCCCCCGCCCGCTTGACGGCCGCTGCGTGTGCGGCAGCCGCGATCTGGGCCGCGGTCGGACCGGTGGGCCTGCGCTCGACCTCGGTCGGGGCCTCGGTGGGAGCGCGCCGACCCCGGGATCGGCTCGCGGTGGCCCCGGAGCCGTTGGACGACCCACCGGTGGACCCTGACGTGCCCGGGGACCCGTTCGAGGACTTCTCGACCGGCTCGCTGTGGACGATGATCCCGCGGCCGTTGCAGTGCTCACAGCTCTCCGAGAACACCTCGATCAGGCCCGAACCGACCCGCTTGCGGGTCATCTGGACCAGGCCGAGGGAGGTCACCTCGGCCACCTGGTGTTTGGTCCGGTCCCGACCCAGGCACTCCAGGAGTCGCCGGACGACGAGGTCGCGGTTGGACTCCAGCACCATGTCGATGAAGTCGATGACGATGATGCCCCCGATGTCGCGCAGCCGGAGCTGGCGCACGATCTCCTCGGCCGCCTCGATGTTGTTCTTGGTGACCGTCTCCTCGAGGTTTCCCCCGGACCCGATGAACTTGCCCGTGTTGACGTCGACGACCGTCATCGCCTCGGTCCGGTCGATGACCAGGGAGCCGCCCGAGGGCAGCCAGACCTTGCGGTCCATCGCCTTGGCCAACTGCTCCTGGACCCGGTGGTGCGTGAAGACATCGGTCTCGCTCGTCCACCGGCTCAGGCGCGGAGCCAGGTCCCGCGCCACGCCCTCGACGTAGTCGCTCACGTCCTCCCAGGCCCGCTCGCCCGAGACCACGAGCTGGGCGAAGTCCTCGGTGAAGATGTCGCGGATGACCCGCACCGTCAGGTCTGGCTCACCGTGGACGAGCGCCGGAGCGCCACCACTACCGGCCTTCTTCGCGGACACGGATTCGGCCTTCTGCGAGATCTTGTCCCAGGCCTTGGTCAGCCGCTCGACGTCGGCTCGCAACTCCTCCTCGCTCGCTCCTTCCGCGGCGGTGCGGACGATGACACCGGCCGAGTCCGGGACGATCTCCTTGAGGATTCCCTTGAGGCGGGCCCGCTCGGTGTCGGGCAACTTGCGTGAGATGCCGGTCATCGAGCCCTCGGGCACATAGACGAGGAACCGGCCCGGCAGCGAGATCTGCGAGGTCAGGCGCGCGCCCTTGTGGCCGATCGGGTCCTTGGTCACCTGGACCAGGACGGTGTCGCCCGACGTCAGGGCGTTCTCGATCCTCTTCGCCTGGTTGACCTCCAGGCCGGCCGCATCCCAGTTGACCTCACCGGCATACAGGACCGCGTTGCGACCCTTGCCGATGTCGACGAAGGCCGCCTCCATCGAGGGCAGGACGTTCTGGACCCGACCGAGGTAGACGTTGCCGACCATCGTCGTCGCCTGCTCACGCGAGACGTAGTGCTCGACGAGCACTCCGTCCTCGAGGACGGCGATCTGGGTGCGGTCCGCCGAGCCACGCACGACCATGACCCGCTCGACCGACTCGCGCCGGGCGAGGAACTCCGCCTCGGTGATGATGGTGCGGCGGCGTCCGGCCTCCCGGCCCTCGCGACGGCGCTGCTTCTTGGCTTCGAGCCGTGTCGACCCCCGCACGGCGGTGGGTTCGTCGCGCGTCGATCGCGGTTCGCGCACCCGGGTCACGGTGCCGGGCGGATCATCGCCCTCGCCGGTCCCCGCACCGCCACGACGGCGACGTCGCCGACGCCGTGACGTCGCGCCCTCGTCCGCCGACTCGCCGGCGCCCTCGTCGTCGACGGTCGCCTCGGCGCCCTCGTCGTCGCTCGCCTGCGACTCGGGGGCGTCGCTGTCGGCCTCCGACACCGACCGTGCCCGTCGGCCCCGCCCACCTCGACGGCGACGGCGACCGGCCGCGGTGCCCTCACCCGCGTCGGCTCCGGTCTCGCTGGCCTCGGCTGTCGCGTTGTCCTGGTCGTCCTCGATCGCCTCGACGGGCTCGTCGACCTCCTCCGCGTCCTCCGGTGCCACTGAGCTGGTCACCTCGATGACCGGGGCCGGGGCGGACACGGGCGCGGTGGCCCGGCGGGAGCGGCGCACCGTGGTGTCCGGGGCCTGGAAGATCAGGCCGAAGCCCAGCGGCGGCACCAGGGTGTCCGACGACGATGCCTCGAGGTCGGCGTCGATCCCCGCGTCCTGATCGGCCTCGGTCGCCTCGGTGGGCTCAGTGGCCTCGTCCGGTGCGGCAGCGTCGACCACGAGTGCCGAGTCGGCGACGTCGTCGGAGGGGTCGAGCACAGCATCCGGGGAGTCCGCGACCGCGACGTGCCTAGCGGCCGCCTTCTTCGTCCCCCTCGTCGTCGCCTTCTTGGCCGCCTTCTTCGCGGTCGTCTGGGCCCCGGCAGCGGAGTTCGCGGCCCGCTTGCGCGTGCGGGCGGGGGCCGGCGCCTCAGCCGCCTCGGCGACCTGGACAGCGCCACGGGGCTCCGTGGCGTCGATGGCCTCCGCGGTCTCGGCGGTCCCGATCGTCTCGACGACCTCAGCGGCGGGGGCGCTCGCCGTGCGCCGGCTTCGAGGCGCCGCGGCCTTCGCGGCCCGCCGACGGCGAGGAGCCGTCCCGTCGGCAGCGGTGTCGGGTCGCGTCGCGTCGGCAACTGCCCCCGTCGAGGCGTCGTCGGTGGTGGGTGCGGTGGTCTCGTCCGAAGCCATCGAGGCTCCCTTCGTCACCCGCGCGAACGGCCGCCACACCGTTTCGACCCACGGGCCGGAACCGACTGCTCACACGGTGAGCGATTCGATCGGGCGATCCCACGGACCGCCCGGAAGTCTTTCGTTGCCCCGTCACGGTTCGCGCGGGCGGCGCGGCACCGGTCAGGAGCCGACGACGTCCCGATCGGCGGCCAGAGGATCGGCCACCGCCTCCCCTGCGGCCAGCAGCGGGCCCTGGGCCAGCCGGGTCACCAGGGGTGGGACCGGCGGTGCGAAGGCGCTCACTGCATGCAGGGCGGTCAGGATGTCGTCGGGGCGTACGGACGGTGTGGTGTGCCGCACGACCATCCGCAGTATCGCACACCCGGCGTCGTCGGACCCCACCTCCATCGAGGCGACCGCCGCTCGCGTGTCGAAGGTCTTCGGGCCGGTCTTGAAGACCCGAGTCACCTCCGCACGGTCACGGGCCAGGTATGCCGTCACGGCGCTCTCGAGGTCGGCGGCCGGGGTGCCCCGAAAGGCGAGGGCCCAATCGCTCGCCTCGAGCCGGTCCGCCAACGCCCCCGGTCCCGCGGTGACGACCTCGAGCACGTCGAGGCCGGTCGGCAGGGCCGCGTCGAGCGCGGCCCGCACCTGGTCGGGGTCCACGACCTTCGTCACGGAGATCTCGAAGAACTCGGCCTCGCTCGCCGTCCCGGTCGGCGCTCCGTTGGCGTAGGAGATCTTCGGGTGCGGGTGGAAGCCGGCCGAGAACGCCATCGGGATCTCCGCTCGCCGCAGCGCCCGCTCCAGGGCCCGGGCGAAGTCGCGCGTGCTCGAGAAGCGCATCCGGCCCCGGCGGGCATACCGGATGCGCAGCTTCTGCACGGCCGGCGCGGGCGGCGGGCCTTCGGGCTGACGTTGGCGGGGCGGCATACCGCAAGGGTATGAGGGCCCTCCCTTGAGTGCGTGACGGAGGGTCGTCATCGCGACACTGCTTCACGCACTCAAGGGTCAGTTGTCCGCGCGGATCGCCACCAGGTCCAGGGCGTGGGCGTTGAGGGCCCGGTCCTCCTCGGAGATCGGCACCCAGGCCGGGCACGGGACCGCCCGCCGCTGGGCGTCAATGCCGACGAAGATGGTGCGGCAGTAGGTCGTGAGGTCCAGCTCACCGGTCGCCGGGTCCCCGGAGCGCACATGGACCCCGAAGTGCATCGACGTGCGACCGGTGTGCAGCAGCCGGGCCTCGACCTCGACGAGATGACCGATCCGGAGCGGGCGGTAGAAGCGCACCCCGCCGGTGAAGATGGCGACGTTCGCCGGGTTCCCGGTCCACGACGTGGCCAGGACGTGGGCGGCCTCGTCGATCCACCGCATGACGATGCCCCCATGCACCTTCCCGCCCCAGTTGACGTCGGTCGGGGCGGCGAGGAAGCGCATCGTGATCCGCGGGGCGGTGCCGGCCGGCGAGTAGGTCTGGGCCTTCATCGCCTCCTCGATCCGGGCCCTGACCTCGGCACGTTGCACCGCCCAGGCCTGGAGTTGACGCTCGGCTTCGCCGCTGGGCTGCCACGGCGGCACCGGGCGGGGTCGGCCGTCGTCATCGACCGAGACGAAGACCATGAGGCAGTGGGTCGACTCCGCGAGTTCACCGGTGCTCGGTGGTCCGCTGAAGGTCTCGACCATGACGTCCATCGACGTGCGCCCGGTGCGCACGACCCGGGCCGTCACCTCGACCAGGTGCCCGACCTCGACCGGGCGGGTGAAGCGCACGTTCCCCACGTAGGCGGTCACGGCATACGTCCCGCTCCAGCGAGCCACCGCGGCATACCCGGCCTTGTCGATCCATTCGAGGATGCGACCGGCCGACACCGACCCCGACTGCCCGGCGTCGGTGGGCGCCGCGAGGAACCTCAGCGTGATCTCACCGGATCGGTGTGACTCGTGCACCCTGGCTCCTTCGTCGAGACGCGCGCGACCTTCGGGGCCACTCTTCCACCGCGGTTTGAGGTCCACCACCAGGCCAGGGCGAGGTTGGGCACCCAGCAGACCCAGGCGATCGCGCCATACGCCACGGTGACCGTGTCGGTCCACTGACCTCCCGTCGTGGCCAGCACGGCTCCCAGGTAGAGGCGCAGGGTCACCGCGGCGAAGGTCAGGGCCGCGCTGCGGGCCATCCAGCGGCGATGGCCGGAGCGGTGACCGCCCCGGATCGCGGCCAGGCCCAGCGCCGTGGTCGAAAGCCACGCCACGGCCAGCGCGGCGAACCCCACCTGCGCGACCGCCCCGCCATGGGCGACCGGGGCGAGGGCCAGGCCGCCCACTCCCCCGACCGCCACCCCCACGACATAGAGCCGGCCGATGATCCGGTGCAGGGCCGGGTGGCGGGTGCGCAGCCGGCGCGAGAGTTGCAGCGGCATCGTGATCAGGGCGAGGACGGCGCCGGTGATGTGGGCGTAGAGCGCGCCCCGGTGGGAGAGGTAGACGAGGCGCTGGGGCTCGAAGTAGGCGCTCGGTTGGAAGCGGAAGTAGGGCAGGGCGGTCGCCGCGATGGCCAGGCTGAGCAGCGCGACGAGCAGGAGGGCCCAGCGGCGGAGGATGCGGGAGGCCGGCATGGCACCCACGCTCGTCGCCGTGACGACGGCCCGCCATGAGGGAGGACCCCGGCCGACACCGGGGCGCACCCTGAACGCGACGGTGTGGGACTACGGGGTGACGGCCGCGGCCAGTCGCCGAACCTGGTCGGGATTGCCGAAGAGGATCAGGGTGCACCCGGCGTCGAGGCGGAGGTCGCTCGGGGGCGTCGGGATGAACTCACCACGGCGGGGGCGCCGGACGGCGAGCAGTTGGGCGCCGGAGACCGCGACGACGTCGATCTCCCCGACCGTGCGACCGACGTACGGCGAGCGGTCGGGGATCCGAAGCCCCTCGATCGTGTGCTCCAGTTCGTCGTCGTGCATGACCTCGTCGAGGAATTCGGCGACGTCGGCGTGCAGGGCGAACGAGGCCATCCGTCGGCCGCCGATCCGTTGCGGGTTGACCGCTCGAGTGGCTCCGGCCAGGACGAGTTTCTCCTTCGACTCCCCCGTGCGAGCCCGGGAGATGATGACCAGGTCGGGGCGCAGGGCGCGCGCGGAGAGGGTGGCGTATGTCGTGTCCGCGTCGGTGTCGAGGGCGCAGATGAGGGCGCGCGCGTGCTCGATGCCGGCGGTCCGCAGGATCTCGTCGCGGGAGGCGTCCCCGACGACGTGCAGGAGCTCGGGTTCGGTCAGCCGGTCGACGTCCTTGTCGACGACGACGACCGACTGCTCGACGTCGAGCAGTCGCTGAGTGGCGGCCCGTCCGACCCGGCCGTAGCCGCAGACGATGACGTGGCCCCGCAACTTCGTGATGTCCCGCTCCATCCGACGCCTTCCCAGATATTCGCGCAGCCGCCCCTCGGTGACCGCCTCGAGGATGACCCCGAGGTTGTAGAGCACCACTCCACAGCCGAGCACGATGAGGCTCGTCGTGAAGAGCATCGAGGGATTGGTGAGCTTGTAGGTCTCGCCGAAACCGACCGTCGCCACGGTGAACACGGTCGTGTAGAGCGAGGTGACGAAGTCCAATCCGAGCAGCATGTAACCGCCGGTCCCGTAGGCGGTCACGACGAGCAGCGCCACGAAGGCCCAGATGATCCGGGTGATCGACTGCGCCGGGCGACTGCCGAAGAGGAGCGAGCGCGCCCAGAAGCTGGGCGTCGGTCGGCTCATGGCGCCATCTTGGCACCGACCCTCGGTCGACGGAACCTGCCGGCCCCGTGTCCCCCAGCGCGGCCACCTGCCGCG
>WBZS01001947.1_pt1 | contig 14246 bp, 13 predicted proteins | sample 5204201 | NCBI WGS metagenome assembly WBZS01 (sample SAMN12344357, study PRJNA552823) | activated sludge metagenome | biome: Activated sludge suspended growth; feature: Nitrification reactor; material: Wastewater; isolation source: activated sludge from nitrification reactor of wastewater...
CGTTGTTGGGGATCTTCTCGCTGTAGTTGATGTTGCTCACGCTCATCTCCGGTTGATTCAGACCTCTGTCAGACCCTGTTCCAGTCGAACACGGCCTTGTCGCCCTTGCCGTAGACCTTCAGGGCGCCCTTGTCGCCGACCGCGTTGGGGCGCTGGAAGATCCAGTTCTGCCACGCGGTCAGGCGGCCGAAAACGCGGGTGGCCATGTTTTCCGGGCCGTTGAAGCGCAGGTTGGCTTCCATGCCGGTCAGCGCGTCGGGGCTCATCGCGGCGCGTTCTTCGATCGCGATGCGGGTCTCGTCGGCCCAGTCGATGTCGTCCGGGTTGGCGGTCACCAGGCCGAGTGCGAAGGCCTGGTCGGCGTCCAGCGTGCGGCCGATCGTGGCGCGCACCGCGGCCAGCGGCGCGGCCTCTTCGTAGAAGCGGCGCTGCAGGCGCGACTGGCCGGTGGCCATCGGGAAGCTGCCGAAATTGAGTTCGTCGACCGCGATGCGCGGCGAGGCCTGTGCGTCGTCGGGCAGCATCAGCATGTAGCTGCGGTCGCAGGCCAGCGCCAGTTCGAGCAGGCTGCCGACAAAGCACGAGCCCGGCTCGATCAATGCAAACAGGCTGCGCGCCGACAAGTCCAGCCGGCTGAAGGTGCGCCGCATGTAGCCGATGGTCTCGCGCACCAGCCAGTGGCCTTGCTGCGCCTGCAGCGTGGCGTCGAGCGCCAGCACCGCGTCGGCGTCGCCCTGGGTCTTGACCAGCCAGGTGCCGATGTCCAGCTCGTTGGTGCGCATCTGCAGGATCGCGTCTTCCAGCTCGCGGCACAGCGCCAGCGGATACCAGGCGGCGCCGGCGGCCTCGATCGCCGCCATGTCTGCCGGCTGTGGCCCCTGCGGCGCGCGCACGGTGAACGTGGCGTGGCGCCGTGCGCGGTCAATCTCGACGCTGACGTGGCTGTAGCGCAAGGCGTTGTCTTCGGTGACGCGCTGCAGCGGCGTCAGCGCCACGCCGCGGGCGCCGGCCGGGCGGTCGCTTTGCTCGGCCAGTTGCAGCGCGCGCTCCTGCACCTTGGCGGCGAACTGCGCCGGCTTGGCGATGTCGTCGACCAGCCGCCAGTCCTTGGCCTTCTGGCCGCGCACGCCCTCGTGGGTGGTGCAAAAAATGTCGGCCAGGTCGTGCCGGACGCGGCGCTTGTCGGTCACCCGGGTCAGCCCGCCGGTGCCGGGCAGGACGCCCAGCAGCGGCACTTCGGGCAGGCTGACCGAGCTGCTGCGGTCGTCGACCAGGATGATTTCGTCGCAGGCCAGCGCCAGCTCGTAGCCGCCGCCGGCACAGGCGCCGTTGACCGCGGCCAGAAACTTCAGCCCGCTGTGCTGCGACGAGTCTTCCAGCCCGTTGCGGGTTTCATTGGTGAACTTGCAGAAGTTGACCTTCCACGCGTGGCTCGACACGCCGAGCATGAAGATGTTGGCGCCCGAGCAAAACACCTTGTCCTTGGCGCTGGAAACCACCACCGTGCGCACCTCGGGGTGCTCGAAGCGGATGCGGTTGATGGCGTCGTTCAACTCGATGTCCACGCCCAGGTCGTAGCTGTTGAGCTTGAGCTTGTAGCCCGGGCGCAGGCCGGCGTCTTCGTCAAAGTCGGCCAGCAGCGTGGCCACCGGGCCTTCAAACTTCAGCCGCCAGTGGCGGTAGTTCGACGGCTGGGTCTGGTATTCAACACGGGGTGGTGGGCTCACGGGCGTCTCCGGTTTATGCATTTAAGTGCATGCGATGAAGTGAATCATAGTGCGAATCACGATCACGTCAATCAAAACATGCACTTTTTTGCCTAGGGTTTATACCGGCAACTGCAACGCACTGCGCACCACACCGCGCAGCTCCTGAAACGCGTCGGCCAGCGGACGGGCGCTGGTGTCGACCTGGAATTCGGCCTTCGAATAAAACGCCGCGCGGCCGTTGAGGATGGTGCGCAAGTCGTCCATTGCCTCGCGGCTGGCCGCCATTGGCCGCGTGTCGCCCTGGGCAACGACGCGCAGCATGTGGTCTTCCGGCGCCGCGCGCAGCCACACCGTGGTGCAGTGCGCCAGCAGCAGGTTGAAGGTCGCCGGGTCGGAGACGATGCCGCCGGGCGTGGCAATCACCACCTCGGGGTAGATCTGGATCGCCTCTTCCAGCGCGCGGCGCTCGTAGCGGCGGTAGGCGTTCTGACCGTACAGGTTCTGGATCTCGCCGACGCTGCAGCCGGCGAACTTTTCGATCTCGCGGCTCAACTCGATGAACGGGTAGCCCAGGTCTTCCGCCAGCATCGCGCCAAGGGTGGATTTGCCGGCGCCGCGCAGTCCCACCAGCGCGATGCAGGCGCTGCGCACCTGGGCGCCCTTGCCGTGGTCGCCGCCGGTGCCCAGCAGCTCGCCGACCGCCGCGCGCACCCGGCGCAGCGTGGCGTCGTCGCGCTGCTCGAGCAGCTCGCGGATCATCAACCACTCGGGCGAGCTGGTGGTCACGTCGCCGAGCAGTTCGGCCAGCGGGCATTGCAGCGCCTGGGCGATCTGCAACAGGATCAGGATCGAGGCGTTGCCGACGCCGTACTCCAGATTCGCCAGGTGGCGTTCCGAGACCTCGGTGGCCAGCGACAAGGCCTTGCGCGTCATGCCGCGGCGCGCGCGCAGCGAGCGCAGCCGCTCGCCCAGCGCGACCAGGAATGGGTGCTTGGCCGGCGACCCGGCCGCGCCGGGGTCGGCGCTGGCGTCGTCCGGGGCTGAGTCGGTGGCGGTTGCCGGCATCGGGGCTAACCCGGGTTGCTGCAATATAGTGCTTGACATCGCGAAAACATGGTTCTAGAGTGCCTGCACGCACAATACTGCATATGTCGATCGACCGCAATCCTGCGCCATCCATCCTGAACCCGAACCGCGCCCCAAGATGAGCACCACCACCCCGGACGGCTTTCGCGCCCAGATCGCGGCACTGACCGAGCGCCTGGCCGGCCGGCCGCTCGACGCCGCGCTTGACGCCTGGCTGAATGCCGAGGTCGGCCCAGCCAGCGCCACCTACCGTGACCTGCGGTCGGCCTGCCAGGACGGCGTGGCCGCCGGCTGGCTGTGCAACCGCGAGGCCGGCGGCATACGCTACGGCCGCATCTTCAAGCCGGCCGACGACTTGCACGGCTTTTCGGTCGACGTGGTCGACATGGCCGACCTGGCCGGCCCGCACCATGTGCACCCGCACGGCGAAATCGACCTGATCATGCCGCTGCAAGGCGACGCCCTCTTTGACGGCCGCCCGGCCGGCTGGGCGGTGATGCCGGCTGGCAGCGCGCACCGTCCCACGGTGAGCAATGGCCGCGCGTTGATCCTTTACCTGCTGCCGCAAGGCGCGATCGAATTCACCGCCGCGGCACGGTAGCCCAGGCCGCCGCGCCGCCAGGCCGGCCCCGTTTTGACGCGCCTGCGCCGCCAGGCCAACCCGACCCCCGCACCAGGAGACAGACGATGACCGGCCTGCCCGATGTATTGCCCGAAGGCATCACGCCTCCGCCGCCGGTGTTCAATTTCGCGCAGCACCTGCTGCACGCCAACGCCGAGCGTGCCGACAAGCTGGCCTTCGTCGACGACGCCGGCCCCCTGAGCTACGGCGCGCTGGCCGATCGCGTACGCCGCGTCGCCGCCGGCTTGCGCGCGCTGGGCATCAAGCGCGAGGAACGCGTGCTGCTGCTGATGCAAGACAGCAACGACTGGCCGGTGTCGTTTCTCGGCGCGGTGTATGCCGGCATCGTGCCGGTGGCGGTGAACACGCTGCTGACCGCCGACGACTACGCCTACATGCTCGAACACTCGCGCGCCCAGGCGGTGCTGGCCTCGGGCGCGCTGATGCCGGTGCTCAAGGGCGCGCTGGTCAAGAGCGACCACGAGGTGCACAAGGTGATCGTGTCGCGGCCGGTGGCGCCGGTTGATTTCGGCGAAATCGCCTTCGAGGCCTTTCTTGAGCAGCACGCTCCGCTGCCCAAGCCGGCCGCCACCGGCGCCGACGACCCGTGCTTCTGGTTGTATTCGTCGGGCTCGACCGGCCGGCCCAAGGGCACGGTGCATTCGCACGCCAACCCGTACTGGACCTGCGAGCTGTACGGCAAGCAAATCCTGCAACTGCGCGCCTCGGACATCTGCTTTTCGGCCGCCAAGCTGTTTTTCGCCTACGGCCTGGGCAATGCGCTGACGTTTCCGATGAGCGTCGGCGCCACCGTGCTGCTGATGGCCGAGCGGCCGACCCCTGAGGCCACCTTCCTGCGCTGGACCGGCGGCATCGCCGGGCTCAAGCCGACGGTGTTCTTCGGCGCGCCGACCGGCTTTGCCGGCATGCTGGCCGCGCCGACGCTGCCGGCGCGCGCTCAGGTGGCGTTGCGCCTGGTGTCGTCGGCCGGCGAGGCCTTGCCAGCCGAACTGGGCGAGAAGTTCCGCGCCCACTTCGGCGTCGACATCGTCGACGGCATAGGCTCGACCGAGATGCTGCACATCTTCATCTCCAACACCCCCGAGCGCGTGCGCTACGGCACCACCGGCTGGGCGGTGCCCGGCTACACCATTGCCTTGCGCGGCGACGACGGCGGCCCGGTGCCCGACGGCGAGCCGGGCGACCTGTACATCCACGGCCCGTCGTCGGCGATGATGTATTGGGGCAACCGCGAGAAGACGCGTGACACCTTCCAGGGCGGCTGGACCAAGAGCGGCGACAAATACATCCGCAACGCCGACGGCAGCTACACCTACGGCGGCCGCACCGACGACATGCTCAAGGTCAGCGGCGTCTATGTCTCGCCGTTCGAGGTCGAGGCCACGCTGGTGCAGCACCCGGCGGTGCTGGAAGCCGCGGTGATCGGCGTGCCCGACGCCGAGGGGCTGACCAAGACCAAGGCCTTCGTGGTGCTGAAGTCGGGCGCGCAGGCCAGCGAGGCCGAGCTCAAGGCCTTTGTCAAAGACCACCTGGCGCCGTACAAATACCCGCGCCAGATCGAATTCGTCGGCGAGTTGCCCAAGACCGCCACCGGCAAGATCCAGCGCTACAAGCTGCGCGAGCTTGAGAAGTCGCGCGGTTGAGAGTCTGAGACCGCACCGGCAATGACCTCCTTCGTCGAGATCGACTGGCGCGGCCGGCGCGTGCGCATCGAGCACCAGTGGCTGGCGCCCGAACGCCCGCAGGCGCCGCTGCTGGTCTTTCTGCACGAGGGGCTGGGCTCGCTGGCGATGTGGCGCGACTTTCCGGCCCAGCTCTGCGCGGCGGTGGGCGCGCGCGGGCTGGTCTGGTCGCGGCCGGGTTATGGCAAGTCGACGCCGCGCGACGCCGAAGAGTGCTGGGACATCGACTTCATGCACCGCCAGGCGCACGAGGTGATGCCGGCGCTGTTTGCCGCGCTCGGCCTGGACAGCGCCGGCGACCGGCCCTGGCTGTTCGGCCACAGCGACGGCGGCTCGATCGCGCTGCTGCACGCGGCCAAGTTTGTCGACCGCGTGGCCGGCGCCATCGTGCTGGCGCCGCACATCGTGGTCGAGGACTTGTCGCTGGCCAGCATAGAAAAAACGCGCCAGGCCTACCAGTCGACCGATTTGAAGCAGCGCCTGGCCAAGTACCACGACGACCCCGACTCGGCCTTCTGGGGCTGGAACCGCATCTGGCTGCACCCGCCGTTCAGGCACTGGAGCATCGAGGACGAGATCGCCACCATCGCCTGCCCGCTGCTGGCGGTGCAAGGCGTCGACGACGAATACGGCACGCTGGCGCAAATCCGCGGCATTGCGCGCCGCGTCGGGCAGACTGAGTTGCTCGAACTGAGCGATTGCGGCCACGCGCCGCACACCGACCAGCCGGCCGCACTGACCGCGGCGGTCACCGCCTTCATTCACCGACACCACCCCCCCGGAGACACCCTATGAACCTGCACCGCCGCCTGCTGGCCAGCGCCGCCCTGATGGCCGCCGCACTTCCCTTCGCCGCCCAGGCGCAACCCAGTGGCAAGCTCAAGGTCGGGCTGATGCTGCCGGCCACCGGCACCTACGCCGCGCTGGGCACGGCGATCGAAAACGGCTTTCGCCTCTACGTCCAGGAGCAGGGCGGCAAGCTCGGCGGGCGCGAGGTCGAGTACGTCAAGGTCGACGACGAGAGCGACCCGTCCAAGGCCACCGACAACGTCAACAAACTGATCAAGCGCGACAACGTCGAGGTGCTGGTCGGCTCGGTGCATTCCGGCGTGGCGATGGCGATGGCCAAGGTCGCCAAGGACACCGGCACGCTGCTGTTCGTGCCCAACGCCGGCGCCGATGCGGTGACCGGCGCGATGTGCGCGCCGCACATCTTCCGCAGCTCGTTCTCGAACTGGCAGCCGGGCTATGCCATGGGCGAGGTGGTGGCCAAGAAGGGCCACAAGAAGGTGGTCACCATCACCTGGAAATACGCGGCCGGCGACGAGTCGGTCAAGGGCTTCAAGGAGGCCTTTGAAAAGGCCGGCGGCCAGGTCGTCAAGGAGTTGAACCTGCCGTTTCCCAACGTCGAGTTTCAGGCCCTGCTGACCGACATCGCGGCCACCAAGCCCGACGCGGTGTACACCTTTTTTGCCGGCGGCGGCGCGGTCAAGTTCGTCAAGGACTACGCCGCGGCCGGGCTGAAGAAAAGCATTCCGCTGTACGGCGCCGGCTTTCTGACCGACGGCACGCTGGAAGCCCAGGGCGCCGACGCCGAGGGGCTGCTGACCACGCTGCACTACGCCGACAACCTGAGCGCCGCGCGCGACGCCAGCTTCCGCCTGGCCTATGCCAAGGCCTACAAGCTGCAGCCCGACGTGTATGCGGTGCAGGGCTTCGACGCCGCGCAAATGCTGGGCATCGGGCTGGCCGCGGTCAAGGGCGACAGCAGCAAGAAGGCCGAGATCGCCGCGGCGATCGAGAAAGCGCGCATCGACAGCCCGCGCGGCGCGTTCTCGGTCGGCAAGAGCCACAACCCGGTGCAGGACATCTACCTGCGCCAGGTCAAGGGCAAGGAGAACCAGTTGGTCGGCGTGGCCAGCAAGGCCTTGGCCGACCCCGGCCGCGGCTGCCGTATGTAAACGCTGCCTGTAAACGCTGCCTGTAAGCGCTGCCTGTAAACGCTGCCAACAAGCGCTGCCACCCATGGACCTGGCCACCTTCTTGATCCAGTGCCTGAACAGCCTGCAGTACGGGCTGCTGCTGTTCCTGGTCGCCTCGGGGCTGACGCTGATCTTCGGCATCATGGGCGTCATCAACCTGGCCCACGGCAGCTTCTACATGATCGGCGCGTACATGGCCTTCGCGCTGGCGCCCATCGTCGCGGCCACCTTTGGCGGCGGCTTTTTCTCGACGCTGCTGGCCGGCACCGTGCTGGCGGTGCTGCTGGGCTACCTGCTCGAATGGCTGTTCTTCAGCTACCTGTACGAGCGCGAGCACCTGCAGCAGGTGCTGATGACCTACGGCCTGATCCTGGTGTTTGAAGAGCTGCGCAGCATGCTGGTCGGCGACGACGTGCACGGCGTGCAGCCGCCGGCCGTGCTGGCCGGCACGCTGCCGCTGGGCGAGCTGATGACCTACCCGGTCTACCGCCTGTTCGTCAGCGGCGTGTGCCTGGCGCTGGCGCTGGGCATGTGGTTTGTCTTCACGCGCACGCGGCTGGGCATGATGATCCGCGCCGGCAGCGCCAACCGCGAGATGGTGCAGTCGCTGGGCATAGACATCAAGTTCCTCTACCGCGTGGTGTTTGCCGCCGGCGTGGCGCTGGCGGTGCTGGCCGGCATGGTGGCGGCGCCGGTGTCGTCGGTCTACCCGGGCATGGGCAACGGCGTGCTGATCCTGTGCTTTGTGGTGGTGGTGATCGGCGGCATCGGCTCGATCCGCGGCGCGCTGCTGGCCGCACTGCTGATCGGCGCGGTCGACACCTTTGGCAAGGTGTTGTTGCCCAGCGCCTCGGGGGTGCTGGTGTATGTGCTGATGGCGCTGATCCTGCTGTGGAAGCCCGACGGGCTGTTCAAGGTCGCCTGATGGACAACGATTCGGGCACCAACGGCAAGCGCTTGTTTGTCGTCGCGGCGTTCGGCGCACTGGCCATCTGGCCGCTGCTGGCCGGCTCGTACGGCGTCGACCTGGTCACCAAGATCATGGTCTACGCGGTGTTTGCGCTGAGCCTGGAGCTGCTGGTGGGCAGCACCGGCTTGGTCTGCTTCGGCCAATCGGCGTTCTTTGGCATTGGCGCCTACGCCACCGTGCTGTTGACGCGCGATGGCGACCCCGCCTCAGTGCTGTGGCTGATGCCGGCCTGCATTGCCGCGGCGGCGCTGTATGCGCTGGCGGTCGGCGCTTTAAGCCTGCGCACGCGGGGCGTGTACTTCATCATGGTGACGCTGGCCTTCGCGCAAATGGCCTACTTCGTGGTCCACGACACCGCGCTGGGCGGCGGCAGCGACGGCATTTACCTCAGCGCCAAGCCGGTGCTGGGCCGCCTGCTGGACCTCGACAAGCCGCTGCCGCTGTACTTCTTCACCCTGGCCTGCCTGGCCGCGACCTTTGCCTTCCTGACGCTGCTGCTGCGCTCGGCATTCGGCCGCGCGCTGGCCGGCATACGCGTCAACGAGCAGCGCATGCGCGCCACCGGCTTTTCGACCTACCCGTACAAGCTGGCGGCGTTCACCATTTCGGGCGCGCTGGCCGGGCTGGCCGGGTTTTTGTTCGCGGTCAAGGACGGCGCGGTCAACCCCGAGCTGCTGAGCTGGCATTTGTCGGGCGCGGTGCTGATCATGATCATCCTCGGCGGGCTGGGCCACCTGCGCGGGGCGCTGATCGGCGCCTTTGCGTTCGCGCTGCTGCAGGAATTTTTCAAGAGCGAAGCCGTCTTCGGCGCCTTTGCCAAGCACTGGAACCTGGGCCTGGGGTTGACCATCATCGCCAGCGTCGCGCTGCTGCCCAAGGGCCTGGTCGACCTGCCCGGCCAGTGGCGCGCGCGGCTGGTCGGCCGCCGAGGGGGGCCGCAGTGACCGCTGACGCATCTGCGCTGCTGCTGCGCTGCAGTGGGTTGACGCGCCGCTGGGGCGGCCTGGTGGCGGTCGACCGCGTCGGCCTCGACGTCGAGCGCGGCACGGTACACGCGGTGATCGGCACCAACGGCGCCGGCAAGTCGACGCTGATCAACCTGCTGTCGGGCGAGATTGCGCCGTCGGCCGGCTCAGTCGAGCTGCTGGGCCAGGACGTCACCGCCTGGTCGCAGCCGCGGCGCGCGCGCGCCGGCCTGGGCCGCAGCTACCAGCGCAACACCATCTACCCGAGCTTCAGCGTGCAGGAAAACTGCCGCCTGGCGGCGCAGGCCGCGCGCCAGCAGCCGTGGGCGGTGTGGCGCGCGGCGACCGCCGACGCCACCACCGTGGGCCGCGCCCGCGCCGCCGCCGACCAGGCCGGCCTGGGCGCGCTGCTCGAACGCCAGGCCGGCCTGCTCAGCCACGGCCAGAAGCGCCAGTTGGAGATCGCGATGTGCCTGGCCACCGGCCCCCAGGTGCTGCTGCTCGACGAGCCGCTGGCCGGCATGGGCGCCGAGGAAACCGAGCGCATGCTCACGCTGCTGGCCGAGCTGAAGGCGCGCCACGCGGTGCTGCTGGTCGAGCACGACATGGCGGCGGTGTTTCGTATCGCCGAGCGCATCACGGTGATGGTCAACGGTGCGGTCATCGCCAGCGGCACGCCGGCCGAGGTGCGCGCCAACCGCGACGTGCAGGTCGCCTACCTGGGCCATGAGGCGTTCTGAGATGAGCCAGCCGACCACGCCGCCGACCGCGCTGGCCACGCCCGCGCGCAGCGCCGAGACCATCCTGGAGGCCAGCGGCATCAATGCCTGGTACGGCAGCAGCCATGTGCTGCACGGCGTCGACCTGACCATACGCCGCGGCGAAACCATCGGCCTGCTCGGCCGCAACGGCATGGGCAAGAGCACGCTGATCCGCACCCTGCTGGGTCATGTGGCGCAGCGCGACGGCCGCATCGCCTTCTTCGGCCAGGACTGCTCACGCGCCCGGCCGCACGAGGTGGCGCGGCTGGGCGTGGCCTATGTGCCCGAAGGCCGCGGCGTGTTCCCCAACCTGACGGTGCGCGAGAACCTGGTGATGGCCGCCCGCCGCGGCCGCGACGGCCGCGCCGACTGGGGCTTTGAGCGTGTCATGCAGACCTTTCCGCGGCTGGCCGAGCGCCTGACCAACCTGGGCCAGCAGTTGTCCGGCGGCGAACAGCAAATGCTGTCGATAGGCCGCGCGCTGATGACCCACCCCGAACTGATCATCCTGGACGAAGCCACCGAAGGCCTGGCGCCGCTGATCGTGGCCGAGATCTGGCGCGTCATCGGCGCCATCGGCGCCAGCGGCATCACCACGCTGATCGTCGACCGCGACTACCGCAAAGTCCTCGACCGCAGCCACCGCGCGCTGGTGCTGCAAAAAGGCCAGGTGGTGCTGGAAGGCGACAGCGACCAGGTCGCCGACAACCCCGCGCTGGCGGGGTTTCTTGGTGTTTGAGGTGGCAGCGGGCGCAAAAAAGTATGCCGAAATGCGCTGAGCGGCGTGCTCACGCGTCTCCCGGCGAATCGACCGCCACCACCGAATCCACGGGTTAGCACCGTCGCCCGGCGCGCGGAGGGCGGCGGGATGCAGTCGACCGCCTGGCGGCCGGAAGGCACACACGCCTGCCGGCCGGGATAGAGGTGCGCGCTACAAGCGGCAAAAACAGCCCATGCAGGGCAACCAGCAGCACCCGTGACGCCTGGGGCTGGCCGTTGGCAGCGAATACGCGCTGTCTGCGCATGCCCGGGACCGCAAGTGAGGCCCGAGTGCAGATTCCGGCTCTCTGGAGATGACTTACTGCACGATCTTCTTTGGGTATCGGTCCAAGGGAAACACTCCGTTGTCCGCGAGCTTAGCGATTACTGTAGTTGCGGCAGTTGATGTTGTCTCTGACCAATTCTGCCAACCGCATATGAAGCTATTGCCTGGCGCAGCACCCCCCCCTTTCGTGATGTGAATGTGCCCTACAACGCATACCCAATACCCGCCAGCCGCTACCCAAACGTATGCCTGCCGAGTCTTGCGCTGCATAGCGGAGGTATTCACATAGACGGCCTTGCTAAAGTCTGCGGCTGCAAGGGCGGCGGATGCATCGAATGGATCAGGCCCGCCCGCTTTGCACTTCGTCAAGTCCCAAGGCATTTCGGTCTCCCAGTTGGTTGCCGTACAGCGTAAATGTACAGGGGCATTGATCGCCTGCATTCAGGTGACACAGGTGACAGAGTCGTACCGCCCACGAACGTGAGGCCTACATGTCGCTCAACCGGAGCGCCAACGGCAGACCACCAAGCCCGGGCTGGCGGTACGCGGTGCATCCGCGCCTTCACGCTGGTGTTGCACATCTGGACGCAGGACTTGCGCCAGCCGTCACTTGCATGTTCACGCACTGATGGCCTGCGGCGCGCTGGCCCGCGACGCCGCCGGCCAGCCGCATTGGCAAGCGCCGCGTGGTTTGCATCGAACGTGGTGTCGCGGCTGAGCATGGCCCAGACGATGCGCGCGTTCTTGTTGGCCAGCGCGACAACCTTCTTCTGCCAGCCCAGGCGTTCCTTCAAGGCCGGCCAGCGCCGGCCTGCGCCACGTCGAGCGCGTCAATCAGCAAGGTTGCCTGCTGCCAGCCGTCGTCGGGTGCATTGATGAAGTCACGGGCACGAACAAAGACGCCCCGCCCGGCGTCCTGTTCGGCCACCAACGCCGTGGTCTTGCCGCCGCCGGGTTCGCCCAGCAAGACGTACGCATCCAGCGCATCCCAGTCGGCCAGCGGCTGGCCTTCGTGACGACCGTCAGCGCCGCGCCAGGTGGCGCTGCGCCGCAGGCAAGGTGCAGGCATCCGTCGGCTATCTCGCGCTGCGCCCCAGATAGCGCCGGCGCCAGAAAAAGCTGCCCAGGCCACCGGCGATGGCGACCATCATGCCGAGCGCGATCCACACGCCGGTGGCGCTGTGGATTAGCGGCAGGCTTTCGAAATTCATGCCGAAAAAGCCGGTGATCAGGTTCAGCGGCAGGAACACCGCGGTCAACACGGTCAGCGTCAGGATGATGTCGCTGGTGCGCTGGCCTTGGGCCGCGTAATGCATTTGCACCGCGGCGTCGGCCGACTGTTCCAGCCGGTGGATGTGGCTGACCACGCGCTCGATGTGCTCCAGCACGTCGCGCGCGCGCACCCGCAGCAGCTCGTGTTCGCGCTCGGCGGCAGCGTCTTCGGCCGGTGGCCGGTCGTCGAGTTCGTCCAGCCACTCCTGCACCGCAGCGCGCTGGTCCTCGCAGGTGTCGTCCAGCGCATGCAGCGCGTTGCGCGATTCGAGCATTGCGTGCCAGTCGGCAAAGCGGCCCTTCGGGTTCAGCAAGTGCTGCTGCAGGTGGTCGAGCCGGCGGCTCAGGCTGCGGCGCAGGTCGAGGTAGCTGTCGACCATGTGGTTGACCATGCGCAGCATCAGGTCCGACGGGCTGGGCGGCAGCCGCATGCCGCGGATGTCGTGGCGCCGGTCGCCGGTGCTGCGGCCGCCGGCCATGTCCGTGAGGCGTTGGGCGAAGCGCTCGCGCACCGAGCAGTCCAGCGGATGGACGGTGACCAGCACGCGGTCGAACACCGCAAAGCCAACCGGGCTGGTGTCGACCGTCAGCGCCACGTCGTCGCCGCCCGGTGCCTTTGCCAGCCGGCGAAAGACCATCAAGTCGTACCACGAGGTGCTGTCGTACTGGCTGGGCAACTGGTCATTCAGCAGGTCGGACAGGTGCAGGTCGACGAGTTGGCCGCAGCCCCAGCGTTGCAGCAGACTCTGCAACTCGTCCATGCCGTGTTCAAACGCGTGGCGGCCGCAGCCCAGCCACAGAAAGCCATCGGCCGGCAGTTGCTCGGGCAGTTCGGGCAGTTCGGTGAACTGATCGGCCTGCACGTGGAAGGCGCGCACCAACGCGTTGTTGGTGGCATACGGCGGCGCCGCGTCGTCGAGCTCGAAACGGCGCATGCGGGGTCAGCCCTGGCGCAGCCGCCTGGCCGCGTCGAGTGCGAAGTAGCTCAACACGCCGTCGGCACCGGCGCGCTTGAAGGCCAGCAGCGACTCCATCATCACCGCCTGCCCATCAAGCCAGCCGTTGGCCGCGGCGGCCTTGAGCATGGCGTACTCGCCCGAGACCTGGTAGACGAAGGTCGGCATGCGAAAGCTATCTTTGACCCGCCGCACGATGTCCAGGTAGGGCATGCCGGGCTTGACCATCACCATGTCGGCGCCTTCGGCGATGTCGAGCTGCACCTCGCGCAGTGCTTCGTCGCTGTTGCCGGGGTCCATCTGGTAGACCTTTTTGTCGGCCTTGCCAAGGTTGGCGGCCGAGCCGACCGCATCGCGAAACGGGCCATAAAACGCGCTCGCGTACTTGGCGCTGTAGGCCATGATGCGGGTGTGTATCGCGCCGCGCGCCTCCAGCGCCGCGCGTATGGCGCCGATGCGGCCGTCCATCATGTCGCTGGGCGCGACGATGTCCACGCCGGCCTCGGCCTGCACCAGCGCCTGCCTGACCAGCATCGCCACGGTGCTGTCGTTGACGATGTAGCCGCTGTCGTCAAGCAGCCCGTCCTGGCCGTGGCTGGTGTAGGGGTCGAGCGCGACATCGGTCAACACGCCGAGTTGCGGAAAGCGCGCCTTGAGCGACCGCACCGCGCGCGGCACCAGGCCGTCGGGGTCGGTGGCCTGAATGCCGTCGGCGGTTTTCAGTGCCGGGTCGATGGCCGGAAACAGCGCGATCACCGGCACGCCCAGCGTCTGGCACTGCTCGGCAACGGCCAGCAGCCGGTCGATCGACAGCCGCTGCACGCCGGGCATGCTGGCGATGTCGTGGACGCGGTTGTCGCCGTCGTGGATGAACACCGGCAGGATCAGGTCGCTGGCGTGCAGCCGGTGCTCGCGCACCAGTTCGCGGCTGAAGGCGTCGCGGCGCAGGCGGCGTGGGCGGCTGGCCGGATAGGCCGGAAGTGGAGGCAAGGTCATGGTGCGTGCGGCGGTGAAAAGGATGTCGCAATGTTTCGTCAACCCCTAAAGACTGCAAGGGGGTAGAAATACATCACGTCGCTATGCTAAATTGGGCGCGGGTGCACATCGAAAGGTGTGTGCCCCCTGCTTTTCCTCCCTGAGCAGGTGCCTTAGCGTGATGACAGCGATAAGGCTTG
>WBZS01000387.1_pt2 | contig 14236 bp, 12 predicted proteins | sample 5204201 | NCBI WGS metagenome assembly WBZS01 (sample SAMN12344357, study PRJNA552823) | activated sludge metagenome | biome: Activated sludge suspended growth; feature: Nitrification reactor; material: Wastewater; isolation source: activated sludge from nitrification reactor of wastewater...
CTTGACAGGCTCACAGGCGCTGACTATCATGAAGAAGTCCGGTTTTGTGATCAAAAACCAATAAGGCCAAGCCACACGCCAAGGCTATGCCGGCTCCCGGTTGCCTGACCGTCCGTCTTCTGTTGATTCGGGCGAGTCGATCCAGGGCTCCGGGCTTAAGTGAGAGTGCCACTGGCGTACACCCTGTGTCGACAACCACGCATCCGCTCACGTCTTCGATCAAACGACGCGGCGCGCGACGATCAGCGCGCCTCAGCCCGTGGATTGTATTGGGTGGCGGTGCAGCGATGCTTGCGCCACTGTGTGCGTTGCTGTTGATCGGTGTGTCGTTGCTCAAGAAGGATTGGGGATCGTTGATCGCCGGGCCTGCTGTGGTGTTGGCAACCAGCACGGTCGTCAGTCCGGGCTCCGCAGCGCCACAGGCACCGACGGCCAGCCCGTCTGCTCTGGTCAGTGACGTCGTCTCTGAAGTCGCAACTGTGACCCCTCAGCCGGTTGTTCCCACCACCGCGCCCGTTCAGGCGCCCACCGAGACGGCTCTGGTCGTGGCGCCCACGGCGGGTGAGGCAGAGGCCACCGTGATTGTGGCCGCGACGTCACCGGCTCAGCCGACGGCAGCGGCGCCCTCGAACGCCACCGCCGTGCCCGCCACACCGACTCCTGTCGGCGCAGCAACGACCACGGCCCCGGCGCCGACGGCAACGACGTCCGCCGGTGTGTCGCCAACTGCGACGGCCGGGCCGCCGGGCTGGCTCTTCCGCGGCCTGAACATCGTTCCGACCCTGGTGGGCGATGAGACCCAATTGAGCCTGATGGTCGAACTGGTCAACACCAGCGATCAGAATCAGGCGATCACATCGATCGAGGCAAACGTCACGTTTTCTGATAGCTCCACCCGGATCTTTGGCGGGCAAGACGTGTACTGGCCGACGCAGGACGTCGATTTCGCCTCAGGTCTCGCCCCGCAAGGCATCCTGCCGGTCGAAATCATGATGGATGGCATCGCCAACGGGGTGAGCGTGAAATCGATCGATTGGCGCGTTCAGGCGACGCCAGCCGGCGACATCGGGCGCACGGACCTCAAGGCCGAGCTCCTGACCAACAGTGAGAAGCAGGGTGAGCTGTGTGCTTACTACCAGGTCACCATCCCGACACCGGCCATCGATTTCGGGTACGTCGTCGGCTTTTGGGTCATGAACGACAAAGGCGCCGTGATCGGGATCAACTACAGGTATGAAAACGCGCAGAACGGTCTGGGCGGCATCTTGCGGCCCAAACCGTTGTGCGCGCCCTTGCTCAGCGGCGACGAAATCGGCACGCTTTCCCTCGCTGTTTGGGGACAGTAAATCGCACGCACGGAAGCATGGAAAGGAGAGAGCAGCCACGACCGAACACCCTACCCGACCCATGTTCGACCGTACGTGATCACGAAATCGCAGGAAGAAAAGTCATGAAAAAAACTCGCTTGATAGTGACAGCTTCGCTGGTGTCGAGCCTCGCGCTCAGCATCAGCCCTGCCTTCGCACAGGGACGAGGGCCGCTGCGCCCCGCCCCGGATTCGGTCAGCGCATTGCGCGTCGCCGATTCGACTTCCCTCGAGAGCAACCAACGCCTGAGCCCCGAGTTGGTCGGCGCCACCGGCCAGGTCAACGTGGTCGTGCGCCTCATCGGGCAGCCGGTCGCGTACACGTATGCTGCCGGCGCCGACGCCGCCGAGCAGGTCGCGGCGGGTCAGAGTATCGCGGCCGCCCAGGCCAACGTCATCGCCGCCGCCCAGTCGCTGGACTCCAGCGCCGTGGTGCTCGGCCAGACGCACGTGGCGCTCAACGCCGTCATCCTGCGCATGAACGCCAGCCAGGTCGCAGCCCTCGCCCAGAACCCGGGCGTGCTCTCGATCCGACCGGTGCGCAATTACTCGATGGATCTGAGCGAAACCGTGCCATACATCGGCGTGACGCAGGCCCTGCGCGCTGACGGTGTTGACGGCAGTGGTGTGACGGTGGCCGTCATCGACTCCGGCGTGGACTACACGCACATCAAGCTCGGCGGCGACGGCCTGCTGACCACGTACGCCAAGGCGTACTGCGGCAGCCCGACTGCGGTCCCTGATCCTACCGACCCAACCTGCACGGCCGCGGCGCAGCCAGCCGATCCGGCCCTGTACCCCAACAGCAAGGTCGTCGGCGGCTACGACTTCGTCGGCGAGACCTGGCCTCTCACGGATGAGGTGCCGGACACGAACCCGATCGACTTCGAAGGCCATGGCACGCACGTGGCGGACATCATCGCCGGACTGCCCGGCGGCGGCGTCGGCAGTGGTGTGGCCCCCGGCGCCCAGATCCTGGCAATCCGCGCCTGCTCGGCCGTAGCAACGAGCTGCAGCGGTTTGGCTCTGCTCCAGGCCATTGACTTTGCCATGGATCCGAACGGCAACGGTGACCTTGATGATCGTGCCAAGATCATTAACATGTCACTGGGTTCGGATTATGGCGTGGCCTATCACGACGATCTTTCATACGCCGTAGATGGGGCGACCGTGGCGAACACGCTCGTGGTGGCCTCGGCCGGCAACGGCGGCAACCGCCCGTACATCGCCGGCACGCCTGCCAATGCCTGGACGGCCCTCTCGGTCGCCCAGACCCAGGTTCCGAGCGCCACGCAGTATGCATTGCGCATCACGGCCCCGGCCAGCATCGCCGGCCTGTACACTGCCACGGCGACTGTGGATTGGGCGCCGATCACCACCGGCTTTGCCGGCGACGTGGTTTACGTCGGCGACGCCTGCACGACCCTCGCGGCCAACCCGACCGGCAAGGTGGCGCTGATCGATCGCGGCACCTGCAACATCAGTGCGAAGGTCGACCTGGCCGCCAAGGGCGGCGCGAAGGCCGTCATCATGGCCGACAACCGGCCGGCGGCTGAAGCCCCGTCGTTCTCGTTCGGCGGCGGCGACACGTTCGTCCAGACGATCGTGGTCACGCAGGCGATCGGCAACCGCATCAAGGCCGGCCTCGCGGCCGGCGTCGTCAGCGTCTCGGTCAACCCGGCGGATGCGACAGCGTTGGTCGGCTCGATGGCCGGCACATCGTCGCGTGGTCCGAGCGGTGGCCAGATGTTCTACGGCAATAGCATCATGTACGGCCAGCTCATCAAGCCGGAAGTCGGCGCGCCCGGCGCGTCGGTGTCGGCTGTGGCTGGCGGTGGCACGGAAACTCAGGGGTTCGGCGGCACGTCCGGCGCGGCCCCGATGGTCTCCGGCGCTGCGGCGCTCCTGCTCGACTCGCGCGGCGGCATCATGTCGCCGTGGGAGATGAAGACCCGTCTGATGAACACCGGCGAGACCAACATCTACACGGTCCCGGCCGGGCTCGGCGGCACACTGGCCCCGATCACGCGCATCGGCGGCGGTGAAGTGCGGGTCGACCGCGCTGTAGCCGCGCAGGTGTCGGCGTGGGAGTTCAGCAACCGCACCGGCTCCCTGTCCTTCGGCTTCGTCGATGTCAACCGACCGGTCGTCACCCTGCGCCGCACGGTGGTGGTCAAGAACTACGGTAGCCAGACCGTGAAGTTGAACATCGCTTCGACGTTCCGGTATGCGGATGACCAGGCCAGCGGCGTCGTGCGCGTCGAGGCCCCGGCCTCGGTGACGGTCGGTGCCGGTCGCGAGCGCACCTTCCGCGTTCAGATCACGATCGACGCCAGCAAGCTGCAGCTCTGGCAGCTCAACTCGGGTGGAAACGGCGCCAACGGCGCGCTGCTCAACGGCCCCGAAGTCGACGGCTATCTGAACCTGGTCGATGCCTCCGGCAACGCGGCCAACAGCATCCACCTGCCCTGGCACGTGCTGCCGCGACTGGCCGACAACGTCAGCTCGAACCGCACGTCCGTCAACTTCAACACGTCGGTGGAGGGTCTGCCGGCCGGCACGCTCCAGCTCCGCAACCGCGGCGCGGGCCCGGCCTTCGTCGACTGGTACGAACTGGTCGGTACGAACGAGAACCTGTCGCAAAGCTTCAAGGGACAGCCGCCGGTGATCGACCTCAAAGCGGTGGGGGTGGCGACGTTCGACTACGCCGATCCGGATTGCGGTCCGTATGTGATGCAATTCGCGATCTCGACCTTCTATCGCCAGAGTCACGCAGATGCCCAGGCGACCTTCTATGTCGATCTTGACGTCAACCGCGACGGCAAGTACGACTTCGAGATCTACAACTTCGACGCCACCAATTCGTTCTCGGGCGCGCGCGACGGCCGCAACGTGGTCTTCGTCGCCAACCTGCGCACGGGTCTGTTGACCGGCGCCGACTTCTTCGTGGATCACGCCCTCGAGGCTTCCAACTACGTGTTCACGGTCTGCGCGAGCGCGCTAGTCGATGCAACGGCCTCGGGTGGGCCGATCGCCGCGACAGCCGGTTCGCCCATGGACATGCAGGTCTCCGCCCAGGAGATCCAGTCGGTTGGGAACATCACGGACGTCATGAGCGACATGGTGGTCGCCCCCTTCGGCGAGCGCTATTTTGCCATGGTGAACGATATCGCTCCCAGCGCGACGGAGACCCTGACTGTGGTTGACCTTGGCGCGACGTCGAATACGAGCAAGGGTGTCCTGCTCTTCCTCGACGGCCAACGCACGGCCGGCCGCAGCGGCGCGACGGATGGCAATGAGGCCCTCGTCATCACGGCGCGTCCGTAACGCACGGTTCTGTAGGTAAAACGAGGCGGACCCGGTCTCGGCCGGGTCCGCTTCGTCGTTTATGGAAGTCGGCGCGCGCGCTCAGCGCGCGCACAAAATCGGCAGGCCGGTGACGGGCACACGATAGTCGAGCACAACCCCTCCGGCCTCGACGACGATCCAGTATCCCTGGACCTCGGCCTGGGTGTAGACGCCACCCGGACCGGAGCAACCCAGCGACCCGTCGGACCAGGTCACGGTCTCGGCCCGCACGATGGTGACCGGCGCGTCGGCCGATAGCCCAAGGTGGACGCGGGCGAGGTCAACGGCGCGCGCCACGGCCTCCGCGGGAGCCTCGCCCGTCTCGGGCACAGGCGTGTCGGGCACGCGCTCGGGCAGCGGCCGAGCGGCCGTGGGCAGCGCGGGCGCCGTGGACGTCGCAGTCGGATCGGCCGGTGTGGACGTCGACACCGCCGTCGCGCGATCAATGGGCGTCGTCGGGACGGGCGCCGTCATCGTCACCGTTGCAGCCGTGATGGCCGGCAGCGTCGCCTGGGACGCCGTTGCTTCTTCGGCGGAAGGTGCGGTAACCGGTTGGCAAGCGGTCAACCCGGCCCAGACGACAAGTGGGAGAACAAGCCTTATGAATTGGCGCATAGCAGAAGGACGCACTTCCAGCAGCACCGGTTCCCCCAAGGGCAAACCGCGTTGGCTGCGGGCGGCCGGCCTGAGCCTGGCCACGCTGGCGCTGACTGCCGGCGGTGTCGCTTTCGGCCAGCTCGATGGGCCGCAGGACGCGCTCTCCGCGGCCGGCGTCACCTGGAATTTCGGAAACACCAACGGCGTGCGCCGGCCGCCCCTTTCGGTCGTGCCGGAGGGTGAAGCCGACCGAAGCGTGCCCGGGTTCGGACTGGACGATGCGTCGCTCAATGCACTGGGTCCGGCCGTCGACACAAGCGCCACCCTGTGGATCAACGGATTCCAGTTCGCCACAGACACCTTCTCGACCGTCAACGGCGTGCTCACTGCCGGCCCCGCGGTCACGCAAGGTGTGTCCGTGACGATCACCCACGGCGCCGTCATCAACGCGCCGATGCTGCGCTCGCTCATCTCGTTGACGAACAATTCCGGCTCGACCGTGACCCTCAACCAGATTGAGTGGATTTTCAGCGAAGTCGGCGGGGACGGAAACGCCACGCAGGCGACCAGCAGCGGCGACACGATCTTCACCGTGGCCGACCGCTGGACCGTCTCCAGCGATACGGACGGCACGACGTCGCCCAGCGTGCCGGCCGTGCTGTACGCGCTCTACGGTCCGGGGAGCCCGGCGCTGACCACGGCGACGGTGGCCAACCGGGTCTATCAGGTCGGCGCCCCGTCGAACAACCAGGCCGGCATGAAGGCCGTCTTCGGGCCGCTGAGCATCCCGGCCGGCACGACGAAGCGCCTGCTGTTCTTCACGGGGCTGTATCCCAGCAACGGCAACGCGGTCGGCGCGGCTGCGGCGTTCGGTCAGCCGACCAGTTGCGTGTTCTACGGCATCCCAGCCAATCAGCTGGCCGAGATCGTGAACTGGTCGCTCTCGCCGGGTTCGCAGGCGACGCAGTGCCTGCTGATCAAGTTGCCCCTCATCCAGCGCCCGTAGCGCCGGGCCAACCCGGGGCGTGGCGGGGATACGAACCCAGCACGCGCAGCATCGCCGCGTACTCCGCGAGGTGGTCGAGCGCGCGACGAACGACGTCGCTGGCCTGTGAGCCGACGATGTCGACGTAGAAGAGGTATTCGAACGCGCGCCCGGCCAAGGGCCGGGACTCGATCTTCGTCAGGTCGATGTCGCGCAACGCGAACACGCTCAGCGCTTTGAACAACGAGCCCGGCTGGTGCCGCACCGTGAAAACCAGGGAGGTCTTGGCGTCGCCCTCGGGTAGGATCGGTTCGCGCCGGATCGCCAGGAAGCGCGTATAGTTCGCGGCGTCGTCCTCGATCCCTTCAGCCAGTACCTGCATGCCATACACGTCCGCGGCCCGCCGCGAAGCCACCGCGGCCACGGTCGGATCGCCGCCGTCGCGCACCAGGCGCACGCTGCCGGCCGTGTCGTGCACGGGCTCGCTGTGGACACCGTGCAGATGCGCCCGCACCCAGTGCTCGGTCTGCGCCAGGCCCTGCGGGTGACTGATGACCCGTTTCACATCTCCGAGGGTCGCGCCCGGAAGGCCGATCAGACAGTGGCGCACCCGCAAGTAGTGCTCGGCCGTGATCGACAGGTTATGGCGCATCAGCAGGTCGTAGTTGCGATGGATGCTGCCGCCGAGCGAGTTCTCGATCGGCACCAGACCCACAGCGACGCTCCCGGCCTCGACGCCGGCGAACACGTCGTCGAACGTCTCACAAGGCACGGTCTCGATCTCGCCTGAGAAATGCTCGAGCGCCGCGGCTTCCGAAAAAGCGCCGGGCTCGCCCTGGAACGCAACTCTGAGCATGGCCATGTGGTCTCCCCCTATGCCGCGGCCGAAGCAGGCTGACGAAGCGCCCACTCGACGGCGGCGACGGCGTGCAAACGCGTCGTGTCGAACACCGGCACGTTGACCTGATCGGCCGAGAGCAGGAGCCCGATCTCGGTACAGCCGAAGATCACGCCCTGTGCGCCGCGCGCGGCAAGCCGCTCGATCACGTCGAGATAAGCGCGCCGCGATTCTTCCCAGATCTCGCCGAGCACCAGTTCATCGAAGATGATCGCATGCACCCGATCCCGATCGGCCGCCTCGGGCAACAAGACCTCGAGGCCGTGCTCGGTCTCGAGCCGGCGCCGATAGAAATCCATCTCCATCGTGTAGCGGGTCCCCAACAGGCCGACGCGGGTGACGCCGGCCCGCTTGAGGGCGGCGGCGGTCGGGTCGACGATGTGCAGAAAGGGAACGTTCACCGCCGCCTGGATCTGATCGGCCACCACGTGCATGGTGTTGGTGCACAACACGATCAGGCCGGCCCCCGCCCGCTCAAGCCGACGGGCGGCGTCCGCCAGGATCTCGCCTGACGCGACCCAATCACCGCTGGCCTGCAGCGCCTCGATCTCGGCGAAGTCGACGGTGACCATGACGCTGCGGGCGTTGTGGTAGCTTCGCAGCCGCTCCTTCGTCGTCGTGTTGATGATGCGGTAATACGTCGCCGACGACTCCCAGCTCATGCCGCCGATCAGGCCGATCACGCCACTCATGCCGCGGTCTCCCCAGGCAGGCAGGCGAGGATGCGCTCGGTCATCTCGGTCGTGGTCAACGAACCGCCCAGGTCCCTGGTGCGCGCTCCGGCCGTGATGGCGGCATCCACGGCGGCTTCGATGGCCGCGGCTTCGGCCTCGAGGCCGAGCGAGTAGCGCAGCATCAGTGCCGCCGACAGGATCGTGCCGACCGGGTTGGCGATGCCCTTGCCGGCGATATCGGGCGCCGAGCCGTGGATCGGCTCGTACAGACCCGGGCCGCCGTCGCCGAGCGAGGCCGAGGGCAGCATGCCCATCGAGCCCGCCAGCACCGAGGCCTCGTCCGTGAGGATGTCGCCGAACATGTTCTCGGTGACAAGCACGTCGAAGTGCGCGGGGCTGGTCACCAGCCGCATCGCGGCAGTGTCGACCAGCATGTGCTCGAGCGCGATATCGGGCTGCGCCTGGCCGATCTCGGTCGCGATCTGGCGCCACATCCGCGAGCTGTCGAGGATATTGGCCTTGTCGACCGACGTGACCTTCATGCGCCGACCGCGGGCGAGCTTGAACGCCAGTTCGAGGATGCGCTTGATCTCGTCGTCCCAGTACTCGAGCGCGTCGACGACCTTGGTGCGGCCGTCGACCACTTCGCGGCCCTTGTAGCCGAAATACAGGCCGCCGGTCAGCTCGCGCAGCACGAGCACGTCGACGCCGACGAGACGGTCGGGTTTGATCGGCGAGGCGTCGATCAACGCGGGGTGCACCTTCGCCGGGCGCAGGTTGGCGAACACGCCCAGACCTTTGCGCAGCGCCAGGATGCCTTGCTCGGGTCGCACTTTGGATTTCGGGTCATCCCACTTCGGGCCACCGACGGCACCCAGCAAGACGGCGTCCGACGCACGCGCCGTGGCCAACGCCTCGGCGGTCAACGCCGTGCCGTGGGCGTCGATCGAGCAGCCGCCCATCAAGATGGTCTCATAGGTGAAGGTGTGGCCCCCGCGCGCAGCGATGACGTCGAGCACGCGCACGCCTTCTTTGACGACCTCGGGGCCGATCCCATCGCCCGGGATCAAGACGATTTTGGCATTCACAGGCAATCTCTCCAGGGCCAGAGGCCCAACGCTGACCTACGCTCGCCATTCGCGAGCGCGGCAGCCGGCTCAATAACAGGCGGCGTGCGTCTTCGCACCGCCGAATGGTCGTTCAATCGCTCACCCAAAACCTGAAACGCGCGGCAATCGCGCAGCACGGTTCCTTCGCGCTCCACGACGTGCTGCGCGTCCGCAGATGTGAGGAAATCGAAATCGGGCTGGCGGACGCCCGTTTCAGCCCCTTTGATCGCCGGCCATACGACGTTGACCGCGTGACACATGCCAAAGTCGTCGGAAGAGACGCTCAGAAAACGCGCGTCGCCCGGATACCCAGCGGGCGGTTGATCTGACCCTTCGCAAGGACATGCCCTGTGCGAGCCGATCAATCCATCCGGGGCGCGCTCACACCGCGCCGCCGATCAGATGGTAGACCTCGCGGAGCGACTCGATGTGGTGCAGCTCGTGGCCGGCGGCCAGATAGGCCAGCGCCCGGACCGTCGTTCGACTGCCGCTGGCGATCCCATCGCGGCCCCAATCAGCCGGGCTCAATCCGTCGAAGAGCATGATGGTCGCCGCGCGGACCGCGGCATACTCCGCCAGCAACGACGCCCAGGTGCGCTGGTCGAAGCCGGCGGCCGCCACGAGATCCTCCTGATTGAAGCCCGGCAGCTCGCCCGGCAGCCCGCGGGCGATGCACAGCGCGCGGTAGCCGAAGATGCGCTCCCACTCGGTGACGTGACCCAGCACCTGCTTGCCCGACCACTCCTGCGGGCCGGGTCGGGCCGAGGCCTGTTCGTCCGTCACAGCCGCCAGCGCCACACGCACGCCATCCGCCTGGCGGATGAGCGTCTCGACCACGTCGCCATCGGGGACGCGTTCGACGTAGCGCAGGTAGTAGGTCCCGAACTCGTCAGCGGCCGGTCGGCGGGCGGCGTGGGCACGCATGGTCGGATCCGACGCCTCAGGCCATGACCAGGCCGTATTCCACGGCGTCCGCCAACGCCCGCCAGGAGGCCTCGATGATGTTGGCGCTGGCGCCCACCGTGGTCCAGCGTTTGCGTTTGCTTTGGGTGTCGATCAAGACCCGCGTCACGGCCCCGGTGGCGTTGTTATCGAGGATGCGCACCTTGAAGTCCGCCAGTTGCATGTCCTTCAGCGCCGGGTACACCGACTCCAGGCCCTTGCGCAGGGCCTTGTCGAGGGCGTTGACCGGACCGTTGCCCTCGGCCACCGTGTGGAGGACCTCGCCGGACGGCAGCCGCAGCTTGACCGTCGCCTCGGCGAAGATACCGCGCCCACGGCGGTGCTCGACGTTGCAGGTGAAGTCGACCATCTCGAACGGCGCGGTGTACGCGGCCTCCTGGCGCTTCATCATGAGCGCCACCGACGCCTCGGCGGCCTCAAACGCGAAGCCCTGGGCCTCGAGCGCTTTGATCTCGTTGAGCACGCCGGCGACTTCGTCGCCCTGCTCGAACTCGAGCCCGTACTCCTCGGCCTTGCTGAGGAGATTGCCGCGGCCCGAGAGTTCGCTGACGACGACGCGCATCTGATTGCCGACGAGCTCGGGCATCACGTGCTGATACGACAGCACCGAGCGGCGCATCGCGGCGACGTGGATGCCGCCCTTGTGCGCGAACGCGCTCTTGCCGACATAGGCCATATGCTCGTCGGGCGCCAGGTTGGCGACCTCGGCTACGAAGTGCGAGACCTCGTACAGCTTCTGCAGGCTGCCTTCGGGCAGACAACTGACGCCAAGCTTGAGCTCGAGATCGGCCACGATCGGGATCAGGTTGGCGTTGCCGCAGCGTTCGCCATAGCCGTTGATCGTGCCCTGGATCTGGATTGCGCCCTGGCGGACCGCGGCCAGCGAGTTCGCCACGGCGCACTCGCTGTCGTTGTGCGTGTGGATGCCGAAAGGCGCGGCCACCTGCTCACGCACGACCTTGCAGACCTCCTCGAGGTCCCAGGGCATCGTGCCGCCGTTGGTGTCGCACAGCACGACGGTCTCGGCCCCGCCGCGCACCGCGGCCTTGAGCGTCTCGAGTGCGTAGGCGGGATCGGCCTTGTAGCCGTCGAAAAAGTGCTCGGCGTCATAGATCACACGCCGGCCCTGGGCGCGCAGGTAGGCGAGGCTGACCTCGATGATGCGCAGGTTATCCTCGAGCGTGGTGCGCAGCACTTCCGTGACGTGCAAGGTCCAGGTCTTGCCGACCACGGTGCACACCGGTGTGTGCGCGTCGATCAGGGCCTTGATATTGGCATCATCTTCGGGCCCGCCGCGGACGCGGCAGGTGCTGCCGAAAGCCGCGATCAGCGTGGTCTGCCACGCCTCGTCGCGCGCCCGTTCGAAGAACTCGGCGTCCTTCGGGTTCGAGCCCGGCCAGCCGCCCTCGATAAAGGCCACCCCGAGCTCGTCGAGCTTGCGCGCGATGCGCAGCTTGTCCATCCCGGAGAGCGAGATCCCTTCTCGTTGCGTGCCGTCGCGAAGCGTGGTGTCGTAGACCTGAAGCGTTGTCATTGCTGATTGTCGATCTCTGACTGCTGATTGGTGAGAGCTGATAACCGATCGCGCCCGCGCAACCAGCAATCAGCAATCATCAATCAGAAATTCTTCGCCTCGAATGCCTTGATCTGAGGCTCAAACCCCATCACATACCCGATCTCGTCGGTGCCGTTGAGCAGGCAGGCCTTGTTGAACCCGTCGATCGGGAACGACACGGTCTGGCCGCCGGGCAGAGTCAGGGTCTGGCTGGGCAGATCGATGTTGAGCGTGGCCTGGGGCGCCTCCTCGGCCAGATCAAAGAGCATCTGGTGGGTGGGCGCGTCGACGACCACGGGCAACAGGCCGTTCTTGAGCGCGTTGTTGCGGAAGATGTCGGCGAACGACGTGCTGATCACGGCCCGGAAGCCGAACCCGGTCAGCGCCCAGGGCGCGTGCTCGCGCGACGATCCGCAGCCGAAGTTGTCGCCGGCCAATAGGATCTGGGCGCCCTGCGCCACGGGCTGATTGAGCACGAAGTCGGGGTTCGGCGACCCGTCCTCGAGAAAGCGCCAGCTATGAAAGACGACCTGGCCCAACCCGTTCTTGTCGGTGACCTTCAAGAATTGGGCCGGGATGATCTGATCGGTGTCGATGTCGTTGATCGGCAACGCGACCTGTCGGGCGGAGAGTGTGGTGAATTGAGCCATATGTCCTAGATCAGTGTCCGAACATCGGTGATGGCGCCCGTGATGGCGGTGGCGGCGGCGGTGAGCGGCGAGGCCAGGAAGGTGCGCCCGCCCTTGCCCTGGCGGCCCTCGAAGTTGCGGTTGCTGGTGCTGACCGCGTACTGGCCGGGCTGGAGCTGGTCGCCGTTCATGGCGATGCACATCGAGCAGCCGGCTTCACGCCACTCGGCCCCGGCCTCCTTGAAGACCTGGTCGAGGCCCTCCTGCTCGGCCTGTTTCTTCACGTCCTGCGAGCCCGGCACGACCATCACGCGCAGGCCGTCGGCGACCTTCCGGCCCTTGAGCAGGCCGGCAGCCAGACGCAGATCCGAGATGCGCGAGTTCGTGCACGAGCCGATGAAGACCACGTCGACCTTCTTGCCGAGCAGCGACTGCCCGGGACGCAGGTCCATGTAATTCAGGGCCTTCTCGAGCGCCAGCTTCTGGTTGGCGTCGCCCAGGTTGGCCGGGTCCGGGACGCGCTCGGTGATGCGCATGCCCATACCCGGGTTGGTGCCGTAGGTGATCATGGGCTCGAGCGCGGCGGCGTCGAGCACGATCGCGGTGTCGTAGGTCGCGCCCTCGTCGGAGGGCAAACTGCGCCAGCGCGCGATCGCCGCGTCCCAGGCCGCGCCCTTCGGCGCGAACTCGCGCCCGGCCACGTACTCGATCGTGGCGTCGTCGGGCGCGATCATACCGGCCCGCGCCCCACCCTCGATCGACATGTTGCAGATCGTCATCCGCTGTTCCATCGTCAGGCCGCGGATGGCGCTGCCCGTGTACTCGAAGACGTAGCCGGTGCCGCCGCCGACGCCGATCTTGGCGATCAGGGCCAGGATGATGTCCTTCGACGACACCCCGGCCGCCAGCTGGCCGTCGACCCGAACTTCGCAGGTCTTGGGCTTGCGTTGCAGCAGGCATTGCGTCGCCAGCACCATCTCGACCTCGCTGGTGCCGATGCCGAACGCCAGGGCGCCGAACGCGCCGTGGGTGCTGGTGTGGCTGTCGCCGCACACGATCGTCATGCCGGGTTGGGTGAAGCCGAGCTCGGGCCCGATGACGTGCACGATCCCGCGATGCTCGGAGTGCATGCCGTACAGGCGCACGCCGAACTCGGTGGTGTTGGTCTCGAGCGTCTTGATCTGGTGCGCGGCCAGCTGGTCGGCGATCGGCACGTCCAGCGGCGTGGTCGGGATGCCGTGGTCCATGGTCGCCACGGTCCGATCGGGCCGGCGCACCTTGAGGCCGCGGTTGCGCAGCCCGGTGAAGGCCTGCGGCGACGTCACCTCGTGCACCAGATGCAAGTCGATGTACAGCACCGCCGGCGAATCCGGCTCCTGGGTGACGACGTGCGCGTCCCAGATCTTCTCGAATAGGGTCTTAGGCATCTACACCTCTGTCAATTGTTGATCGCTGATTGTTGATTGCTGATTGAAGGTCAATCAGCAATCAACAATCAGCAATCAACACTTCTTAGTCTCCCCCGCGCGAGGTGACGAGCACCTTGTTGAGCGCGGAGAGGTAGGCTTTGGCGCTGGCGACGATGATGTCGGTGTCGGCGCCGTATCCGCCGTACGAGCGCGTGCGCTCGGTCTCGGCGTAGGTCATGGTCTTGCCGGGCAGCTCGTTGGCCGAAACGCGCACGCTCACCTCGCCGACGGCGTCGATGCCCTCGGTGACGGCATGAACCGAGAACTCGAGCAGGGTCGCGGGCACCTGCACGATCTGGTCGATGGCTTTGTAGACCGCGTCGATCGGGCCGGTGCCGATCGCGGCAACGGCCCGCTTCTGGCCGTCGGGGCCGATGAGGCGCACGGTGGCGGTGGGCATGCCGATCGTGCCCGATGCGACCTGCATGTCGTCGAGCTTGTAGAACTCATGCGACTGGAGCAACTCGTCGGAGACCAGGGCCTCGAGGTCCGCGTCGGCGATGAGCTTCTTCTTGTCGGCCATGGTCTTGAAGCGCTCGAAGGCCTTCTCCAGGTCGGCCTCGGACAGCTCGTAGCCGAGCTCGAGCAGGCGCGCCTTGAGCGCGTGCCGGCCGGAGTGTTTGCCGAGCACCAGACGCGTGTT
>WBZS01001949.1_pt1 | contig 14212 bp, 20 predicted proteins | sample 5204201 | NCBI WGS metagenome assembly WBZS01 (sample SAMN12344357, study PRJNA552823) | activated sludge metagenome | biome: Activated sludge suspended growth; feature: Nitrification reactor; material: Wastewater; isolation source: activated sludge from nitrification reactor of wastewater...
AGTGATGGCACGAGGAACACGAATCATGGAATCGATCGGCGAGATCGTAGAAACCCGCTTCCAGTCGGTCGCAGTAAGGCTCAGCGAGCCATTTTTGACCGAACGGAAATTGGACAACCACAGCGTGTGGACGAACGCCAAGAACTGGCATCTGGGCTTTTATTTCGGCAAAGAGGACACCCGGCTCTGGGTGCCTAAGATGCGCCGACAAGGCAAAGAAGACCCGAACCAACGGGTAATCAACTTCGCTCACCCGTTGGGACGCAAGGCGTTTAAGATTTTGATGCTCGGCTACACGGTGGCAGCGCTTGGGGCGGCGACCCTTTTGGCGTACGCATTCGGCATTCGCTGGTAAGTTTTATTATGGGATAGGGGTGTGCCACGGGTCAGCGAGGATGATTGTGCCTCGATGCCCCGTGCGCTTGTAATTCAGCCACACAAGTTTGAATCGCGACCTTTCAGGCCGCTTGTCTAGGACTCCCCAGACCCAGGGCTCGTCGCCCTGGGCTATCTGTCCTCGGCCCTTCAGGCCTACTGTTTCATGCTGGTATAGGGCGGGATGCCGTCGTACACGCCCATTTCGGTATATTGGCGGGGATGGCATTACTCGCCGAGACGCTTATTCGCGACGTTCCTGATTTTCCGAAGCCGGGGATTATGTTCAAGGACATCGCCCCGATCCTTTCCCACCCGGCAGCGATGGCCGAAGTCGTTGAGAAGCTAGTTGAGTCTGCCCAGAAGCAATCGGCTGAAGTAATCGTGGGGATTGAGAGCCGCGGCTTTATCTTTGGCGTCCCCGTCGCGATGGCCCTCGGGCTGCCTTTCGCCATGACCCGCAAGCTCGGCAAACTCCCCTACGACCGGATTAGCGAGGAGTACGCGCTCGAGTACGGCACGAACACCGTCGAGATGCACGTGGACGCCGTGAGCCCTGGGCAACGCGCCTACATCATCGACGACCTCCTGGCAACCGGAGGAACTGCCGCCGCCGCGGCGAGGCTCATTGAACGCCTGAACGGCACAGTTTGCGGCATGGGGTTTGTCATCGAGCTCGGCTTTCTTGGCGGGCGAAAGAACGTGCTCGGATACAAGATCGATACCTTAATCGAATTCTGATAATAACGGAAGGTATAACCGGAGCACCATGCGAAAGAGACTGCTTCTTCCCCTTTTGATGCTGGCGGCATTTGCCTTTGCCGGCACGCCGATCACCGTCGATGCCTTGATCAAGGACGCCGCTAAGCACAACAACAAGCCGGTGGTGGTAACCGGTCAGATCGAGACCTTTAAACAGCGCAAGTCCAAAGCCGGGAACGACTATGTGACTCTGACTTTGAAAGGCGAGAATGAATCCGTGAACGTGTATTTGCGCGGCAAGTTCACGCCCGTACCAAAGAAGGGCGCCCACGCCGAGGTGACTGGGGTGTATCACAAGGAAAAGAAGATCAAAGACTTCGTGATCAAGAACGAGATCGATGCGAGCGTCGACCCGAAAGATGACTACACCAAAGATTACGGCATGAAGATTTTGAAGGACGAGTAAGCGGTACGCTCCAAGTTTAGTGAGCGCCTACCTTGTCCTGAGTGACGGTCAGATTTTTGAGGGTCAACCCTTGGGTGCCGCGGGCGTTACGTGTGGTGAGGTTGTCTTCAACACCGGCATGACCGGGTACCAGGAGATCCTCACCGACCCAAGCTACGCTGGGCAAATCGTCCTCTTCACCTATCCCATGATTGGGAACTACGGGATTAATGAGGACGATTTTGAGTCTGATCGCGTCCAGCCGAGCGGCATCATTGTTCGCGAGGCGTGCAACTCGCCAAGTAACTGGCGCTCGACCAAGACCTTACATTCGTTTTTGGTTGAGCGCGGGGTGACCTCGATCCAGGGGCTGGATACTCGGGCGATTGCTAAGCGAATCCGCGAGGCGGGCGTGACGATGGGGTGCATTACTCATGGCGATGTTGCTTCTGCGCAAGAGGCATTGGCGAGTGCAGTGGCTTATGACGATACGGATTTTGTTGCTTCCGTCACCACCAAGGCACCTTATGCTTGGGGATACGCGGGGCGGGAGCCGATTGAATCGGATGCTTCTGGCTATCGCGCGCGAATCGTAGCTGTGGATTTTGGTTTGAAGCACAACATTCTTCGGCGGTTCGCCGCGCTTGGAGTTCGCACTGTTGTGTTGCCTGCTACGTCGACGGCAAGCGAAATCCTTGCGTGGAATCCCGATGGGATTTTGTTAAGTCCTGGCCCTGGAGATCCGGCGCGACTGGGTTTTGCGGTGCAAACCGTGCGCGAGTTGCTAGGCAAAAAGCCATTGTTTGGTATTTGTTTAGGCAATCAGCTTTTATGCCATGCGTTGGGTGGCACTACTTACAAGCTGCGCTTCGGACATCGTGGCTCGAATCATCCGGTCAAAGACTTATTGGATAACACAGTTACAATCACGAGTCAGAACCACGGCTACGCCGTGGATGCAGAATCGTTAACGGGTAAGGATGTTGAGATCACTCAGCTGAACCTAAACGATAACACCGTTGAAGGAATTCGATCTGTGGAACTCCAGGCAACCAGCATCCAGTACCACCCAGAAGCCGCTCCAGGTCCATGGGACTCTCGCAAATACTTCAATCAATTCTTAGATCAGGTGGAGAAGCGTTGAGCATCATTGCACATCTGCCATCGGATCCAGAGTTACTTGAGCTGCTGGAAAAACATCCGGAAATTCAGGTTGAATATTCGCACTTGTCCCAAGAAGTATTACGGTTTAATCAGGGCGACTGGGTGCGCGAAGTACGAGTCGCTGATGCAAACACAGAATTCCACGGCTTAACCGAGCTAATGGATAACAATCCGATGGTATGTGCGGATATTGTCTCGGTCCCAAGTCCTGCGTCCACACTCGCACTTGTCGGACTTGGTCCGGTGATCAAAGCAGGCATGGTTCTCGAACCTCCTGCAATAATCTTGAGCTTTGAAGCCGACGAAGATGACATCGGAACTTTCCTGAAAACAGAAGGATGGCACGACGGCGTTACCGTCGCCTATGATCCTCAAGATTTGGGAAATGTTCTGGCCGCTACCTGCATGGCAAAAGTCTCAAACCCTGACAATTTCAGCGACATTGATGCGCTTTACGAGGAGTGTTTTGGGCGGTCGTTTTATGTGCGACGAATTGAGGAAGGCGACTGGGACATTCGCCTTGTCGCCGGGAAACCTTGGGCTGCGTATCGCCTTCGGCTGAGCGAAGGCGTGGAGTTTAGCCTCCTTACCATCCAGGTCATGGCTGACAAAAATGGCAAGGCCGGGGCGGCCCAGATGGTCCATGCCATGAATGTCATGGCGGGGTTCGAAGAGAGCCTGGGCATTTAGGCCAGCACTAGAATCTTGTGCGAGATTTCGTCTCGCACTTTGATCGCGACAACTTTGAACACCGTATAGTCTCGCCCGTCCAATGTAATAGTTACTCCCGCAGACAAACCGTTGTCGTAAGCGACATACCCAAACAAAATCGGGCGGACCGCGGCGTTTACCTCAGCGGTATCCAAGTAAGTAAATACTTGATTGCCAAACGGCGGACGAAAGACCGCCCAGTAGGTGGTCATGCTAATCGTAAAGCTCTCGCCGACGCGAAGAATCGCACCTTTGATCCGTTCGCCGAGGAGGCTCATTCTTCAACCCCATCTTTGCCGGTCGCCGTGAGAACCGTTGACATCAAAGCACTAACCGCTTCGGGTTTCAGGAACGGGCGCAGTCGCCGCCGACCTTGGTCTTTGAGTCCGCTCGGATCAGAGGCCAGCGGGCGGAAGAACGGGCGAATCTCAAGATCGCCGATCTTGATCGAATCATATGCCCCCGGCGACCGGGCGAGCTGAGCTATGAACTCGCCCGCAATCACCTCGACTGCGCCAAGATCAAGCGTGCTCACCAATCCCGCCGTCGCATCCGACAGCTCCGCCGGGATAATCGCGAATTCCAGCACCGGCACCCATTCATCAATGAGGTCGTCGATTGCCGAATCATACGTCGAGCCATCGATTGCGGCTTTTGCTTTCACCGCATCTCGCGTAACGGTGAGGCTCATGCCGCGCCTCGCTTCTCAGCAAGTGCGCGAAGCATAATCGTATGTTCGCGTACATTGTCGGCAAGATGATCGACTGCTTCGGCAAATCTTTGCGACTGGTTTTCTTGTCGCTGGACAGCTGCCTCTAAGAACGTCATGAATCGATCAAGTGTTGATCGTTGCTGAGCCATGCTCATCTTGGTAACGGCAAAAGCCGAAGCCATTGCGCCTCCCAAGATGCTGATGATGGCCTGCCAACCTTCCATTATTTTCTCCTTCGCAACGCGCGCCCTAATCCATCAATCGCCTTGAACATGCCCTCTGTCAAAGTTAGACATTCATCGAATTGCTTCTTCAGTTCGACCGTGAACAAATTGTTGTTTTGTACAACATATTCGGTAAACGAGACGCGAAAAGTTTCAATTGATGCACGCCAGCGAGCTTGCACCGACCACAAAGTGATGGCGGCCCCAATGAGGCCGCCGAATCCGAGTTGTGCCAATAGCTCCATCAAGCGACAATCGCCCCATAGGCTGCCTGCCACAATCCGTAACCCACGTTGTAGCGAGCGCGCACGCCATAGAAATATCGGTCGCGCATCCAGGCCGCTTCCGATCCGCTGTTGCCTTCGAGCGCGGTGAACTCCACCGGCACATCGCTTCGCTGTTGCAAAATCAAACCGCGAATCGGGCGGCTGGTATCGAGCAGATACCAGTTGTCATCGCTCGCGCCGCTGATGAACGGCGACACGACCAGCTTCAACCGACCCTGGAATACGTTGATAAACGGAGTCGGCGTTGAGTTGCCCGAGCCGTTGTCGCGATAAACCACGACCGGACTTTCGACCAGTTCCATCGCCGCCCACTGTAACTTTGGTCCGACTACAAGAGTGTCAGGGATGATTCCGAGCGGCAGTCCTTGGTCGTCCGGGGTCAGCATCATCTGGCTAATCGCCGTCCCAAGATTCGTATCGGTCAATGCATCAGTCGTGCGATTTCCGTACGTCACTCCTCCAGGAATCGGGTGCGCAGTGTTGAAGAACGAAACGCCATCATAACTGGTTGACGTAAATCCATCAATCAGCGCTTGCACCAACATTTGGTGGCGATGTGCTTCGACCCGCGATGCCATTTCTCTGACTCGTAACCGGATAAGATCTAGCTGGTCGTCTTCGACTGCACGTCGCTCAACAGCAATGCTCGATTCAAAGACCTTATCTTCTAAGGTCATCGTATTTGCATTAAGTCCTCCAGGCCTGCGCTCGTCAACAAACTCTCGCAGTGGCGGAGTCGCGCCTAGCCAACCATATTTCTGGATGGGCAGAGTCGTATTGACGATCGTTGCTAGCTTGGAAACTAAGCTGTTGTCGCTATAGCTCCGATAAGCTTGGTCAAACTCAGCCTTGAGGCCGGGTAGCAAAAGATCAGGGATGTCGCTCTTGGTTAGAGCCATAAATTTGTGTTCCTCCTGTGGAGTCGTTCAGTCTGATTAGACTGAATAGTTGTCAATTCGCACGCGGACTCCGCTCTGTCCAGCCGAGGTGTTTTCCAGCGCGACAATCGTACCAATCTTGTATTGATTAGTTAGTCCGGTTGTAACAACCTGGATTTCGTTATCGGTGTTTGCGTAAACCTCTTGTCCAAGGTTCGCAACCGTCATCGCCGCCAAAGGCTTGTACACAAACGATCCGGTTTTGGTAACGGTTAACGACCGCGCTCCCGCGGCACCGGCGGAGTTATCGACAGTTTCATTGGCAACGCCAACAAACTTCAAGTTTGCCGTGCCATGCGCCATCGAAACCAGATAACCGCTGGCGTTAAGTCCAACCAATGCTCCTTTATAGAGTTTGACATTGGACATTTTGTAAGAGACGACCAAACCGGGTCGTTCAAAAGTTTCATAAGCTTGACTAAGTGCTGCCAAGAGATTCCTCCTAAATAGCGCGTAAGGTGCGCTTTGCCGCAATCGCGTGCAGGTCAACGCCGGGGAAGTGCCGCCGATAAAACTCGGCTTCCTCGGGCAAGAGCAAGGCGTCCTCCGCATCGGCATGAGCCACCGGAGCCTGCTGTTGGAACAGCGTATTGGGCTTGCCGCTCTGCAACAATTGCTCCACCAAGCGACCAACCGGCGCCGAAGCCCCATTGAAAGTCAGTGGCCCAGAAAAACCCAATAGCACTTCTGCCACCGCGCGCTGGGCGGGAATGAGCTTGCCCTCGGCAATCAACTGATCCACCCGCGCCTTCACCTGGTTCGCTTCGATGAAGCCGGAGCGCCGAAAGATTTGCGCATCAGGAACTCGCGGATCGCTTACAAGCGAGACCTCTTTGATCCCGCTCAAATCGGCAAGCAATCCAAGCGAGAGCGACTTCGCCCCCGATTGTTCAATAAGCGCGTTGGCTTCTTGGGTCAGCGCGACGGTGCCGAGAAGCTCATCGCCTTCGGCTCGGATGTCGGTGAGATATCCAATCTCCAAAGGCGACTCAGCATGCTCGATCAAGATCGGCACCGGCGCCTCCATCGATTCCGCCAACTTCACCAAGTCGGCGGGGCTGACGGTCAAGCCTTTGTCGGGGTAATCGCCAGCCTCGAAAAGCTTGGCAGGGCGGTCCACCCATTCGGTCGGCGATTCCAAGTAAGGAGGCACAGGCAACTCCGCCGCCTCAAAATTCTCAATCAACGCAGCGCGGGCACCAGAGTCCAAAGGCTCCCGAGCCCCACGCCACCCAGGCCCAGCAAGCCAAGCCTGCATCACAAGTTCGTTTGCATTTTCTGTTAACATGCATCCTAGATGGAGACGCACGTCTACATTGTCAACCTAGGATAAGGCCCCTTCTCCTTGCAGGATGTCCGTTCCTGGAGGGAGCAAGGGGTTGGGGATGAGGGTAATTTCCGGAACCTCCAACCGCCTAGCGCCACACGGCCTTTCGTGTGGAGCGCTTTTAGTTTCATCTCAAAATTTGAAACCAAAATGTCCCGACCCCGCGAGGGATCACAGACGTTAGCCGCGGGTCGAAGACCCGGGGATTGCAGTCACTACAAGACCGCACCCCGGCAGGGGTGCCAGAACTTCCGCGACCCCTACCAGGGTCGAAACTTTGGCGGTCACAACCCGGGTCTGCTGACCCCGGGCTAATTTCTGCAATCCCATTCGGGATTGGGGATGGAGTTCGCATGATGTGGAAACGGAGATACGGGACTCCACACGAAAGGAGTGTGCTCTCGATATGGGGTGTGATCGACAGGCTATTTCAGATAATGTCTTGCGGACGGTTACGAGATCCAAAAGGAAATAGCCTCATGCCAAAGGGCATAAGGCTATCGAACTTGGAAAATTCTGGTTAAGCTTTTGCTGCAGGGGCAGGAGCTTTGGCGGCGGCGTTCGCAAGCTTGGCGATTCGAGATTTCCGACGTGCTGCTTGATTCTTGTGGATGATTCCGCGTTGGACGGCTTTATCAAGGTGCTTCGCGGCGATGCTGAGAGCGGCGCCTGCTTCTTCTGGCGTGCCCTTTTTAGTGGCTACGCGCGTCTTTTTGATAAACGTCTTGAGCGCGCTCTTGGTAGCTAGGTTGGCTGCACGGCGCTTTGCGTTGCGCCGCAGGTCCTTCTTCATCGACTTGATATTCGCCATAAATCTCCTACGATTATAACTCCTCAGCCGCCCTCGGCGCAACCCGCTCGACTCGATCCAAGGATGCTAGGACAATTGCGCTCAGGATCACCAGGGTCCCGATGGCAAGCTGAACCTCGATTTTCTCGTTGTTGAACGCCACCCCGAGGCAAGCCGACAGCGGGACCTGCAGCCCAACCGTGATCACAAGCCAACTCACAGGGACCTTCTCGGCGACCATGTACCAAACCGAAAAGCAAATCAGACTCGCGATCAGCATCAAATAGCCCACCGCGATCAGCGTCGAAGCCGAGAATCCGCCAAACACAATCGCCCCAGCATAACCAAAGAACGGCATCGTCAGGAATGCGACTCCCATTCCGGCGGCCTGCCAAGCCAAGGTGCCAATGCCCGAGGTTCGCAAGACAATCCGCATCGCCGCAACCATCCCCATGGATTCGAGTAAGACCCCAAGCAGGTAGATCAGATTGCCAGTCGTGTGGTGTGCATCAAAATGAGGCAACCTGAACCCCATGATGACGATGTACGCACCGATGAAACCAGCGACAATCGCCAGCCACCGCTTCGACGTAACCTCCTCACGAAGCAAGAAAAACGCAAGCATAGCAACCCAAATCGGTCCGCTCATGCCGAGGACGGTTGCCTCAAAAGTACTCGTGTATTTCTGCGCAAGGATGTAGCAAAGATGACCGGGAGCAAACAAGAACGCCCCAATCGCAAGGGCTTGGACAGCATCCTTGCCGCGCGGAATCTGGGCATTAACCTTTGCGCGAAACCACTTTTGGCTGAGCAAGCACCAGATGATAACGGCGAATCCGCCCCATCGAACAAGGCCGATTGCCGATGCGCTCCACTCATGAAGGGCGACGCTAAACGCGAGGTTAACCGGCGACCAAAGGACGTTGAGCAGGACCATCGTCCAGATCAACGACGAGACGCGCGGGGTCAATTGAATCGGAGCAGGGGCATCTGGGCAACCTCGGCGCGGATGGTGCGACCGTCGACGACCGCCTCAACTTCCTCGCCCTCAGCTGCAAATTCATTGCGCAAAATCGCCGCCCCGATCCACCCAAATTCTGGGGAGAACGCGCTGCGCGTGACCGTCCCAATCTGGTCGCGTTGGCCTTTGCTCAGGGTCGTCCCTGGTGGGATGGGTCCGTCCAAAATCAACGCACACCAGGTCCTATTGGTATGGCCGCGGCTGTGGATTCGCTGCAGAACTTCCTGCCCGGTGTAGCAACCCTTGTGGTAGTTCACATTCTGGGATTCGAAGTTTTGACCTAGCTCTGGTGGGAGGGTCTTGGCATCGGTGTCTACTCCAAATTCAGGAATCCCGTACTCCAACGCAGCGACCGAGAACGTTTCGCGCCCGATCGCGGGGAAGCTTTTCTTGAGCGCGTTCGGCCCTACCTTACTTGGGCCGGGGAAGAAGACATCCCAGCCGCCAAAGCCGGTTCGGTTTGAACGCAACACGATTGCCTCAGTCTTTTTGAATTCAACAAATCCTGAATCCAGGTTCGGAAGTTGCACGAGTTCGCCCAGAGTCTGAGTCGCCGTTGGACCTTGCACGCTTAGGAGCGTTCCTTCCAGAACCTTTGCTTCAACGTTCTCCAGGATCACCATCGTCTCGACTCGCTTCATGAAAGCGGGAACTGCGTCGCGGTGGGTGACGATCAGGAATCGATCGCTCAGCGCCCAAAGTCCGCAGATTGCCTCAAGCTGTCCGGTGGGCGAGCACATGCAAAACGAGATCGATGTGCCGGGGACCATGCTGCGGAGTTCGTTGGTCGACTGGCCCTGCAGCCAGCCCTTGCGATCATCGCCGGTGAGTTCGATAACCCGGAAATGATCAAGCGTCACCAACCCGCTCGCCTCACGCAGGGCGAGGTACTCACGGTCGGTATCGTCAGAAAGCTGGGGGATCATCGTCTCGCTCATCGTATGCACAATTCCTAGAAGGTGAACCCGGGAGGGAGACACCGAAAAACAACCGCCAATTTCGGCTGTTTCAGGATTCTACGATTCTGACTCATTTAGCGTGGCATCGCAGGTCTAAGGGCATTTATGGGGTGCCATGCTCAGGCGACTCCGCTCGTTTGAGCATGTTTCCACATCATGGGCAAACGAGGCACAATCATCCTCGCCTGCCCGTGGCACACGTCACTCGATGTAGGATTCTTGCAGGTAAACTCAATTCCTCAATCATCAAATGACAACGACAAAGTTAGCCCAGAAACTTGTAAGTTACAACATCCTCAGCTTTCCCGTACACGAACTGGATATGAAGCGAGCCGTACAGGTTTGCGACGAATTGCTGTCTCTTGATGAATCCTCAATGGTGGTTACCGCCGACGCGAGTGCGCTCGTAATTGCCCAACATGATGAAGAATTTGCTCAAATCTTGCGCGATGCAGACCTTGTAACTCCTGATTCAGAAGGCGTCGTGTGGGCTCTGCGCCGAGCAGGTTGCCCCAATCCCGTGCGAGTCACCGGATGCGACCTCATGGGCGAGCTTTGCGCCTTGAGCGCGGACAAAGGTTATCGAGTCTTCCTGCTCGGAGCCGAGCCGGGAACCGCCGACCTTGCTGCCGATATGTTGAGGCTCAGGTACCCAGGGGTAAACATTGTCGGGACTCGCCACGGCTACTTTCCAGCCAGCGACGACGCGCTCATTGCCCAAGAAATAGCCGAATCCAAACCCGATATCCTCTTCGTCGCGATGGGGATTCCTCGGCAAGAAAAGTTCATATTCGAGACACGAGACATTATCAAAGCAAGACTCTCGATGGGCGTCGGTGGGTCTTTTGATGTTTATAGCGGACGCGTAAAACGTGCCCCAAAACTTATCCGAGCGATCAAGATGGAATGGCTCTGGAGAACGCTCAGCAACCCCAAGAAAATGCACAAAGCAAAGACCCTGCCAGTATTCGCAGCAAGAGTCTTGAGGTCGAAGAAGTGAAGATTTACACCAAGACCGGGGATCGGGGGGAGACTGGTCTTGTCGGCGGAGGACGAGTATCAAAGAACGATCCGCGCATCGAGTCGCTCGGCGCGATTGACGAAGTCAATGCCTCGCTTGGCTTGTGCCTAATCCACGCTCAAGGCACTGAACTCCACAACCCAATTTTCAAAATTCAAAACTGGCTTTTCGATGTCGGTGCAGAAATCGCCACGCCCTCGGACTCGAAGTATTATCAAACCAGCGTCCACGCCGACCATATGACGTACCTTGAGCAATCGATTGACGCAATGCAGGCCAGCCTCGAACCCCTACAAAACTTCATCTTGCCCGGAGGCTCGCCGCTTAGCGCGAATCTTCACCTTGCCCGCACGATCTGCCGCCGAGCGGAGCGGGTTTTGAGCGACTTTCACAAGGAAATCGGCATTCGCGATGAATTAAGAATGTTTGTCAATCGTCTATCCGATTGGCTGTTCGTCGCTGCGCGCGAGGCCAACAGGATTTCTGGCGTCGAAGATATCAAATGGACCCGTTCGGAAGGAACCTAATCCCATGCTGACTACCCTAATCTGCACCCTCATCCTCGCTCAAAATCAAACCGAGCCACCCAAGCCTCCGACCGAAAAGCCGGCCGAGCTTGTGACCAAGATGCTCGCCCATTACGCAGGGGCAAAGTCTATGCAGGGCACCATCACGTTGACGCAAACTTATTCGGGCAAAACGGCGACGATTGATACTCAGCTAGCATACGAAAAGCCTGGGCTACTGTACATTCGCCAGGATGCGCGAATGTCCAATGGCCTAACCGCGCTCGTCGTCAGCAACGGCAACTTTTTCAAATACACAATTCCGGTAGAAACCGGGGGCAAGCCTGGGCAGATGCTGTTCGAATCGCTCCGCGATGGCAACAAGATCATGGATTACACCGGGGTCTACACGGCTGGAAGTAAGAGCTTGATTGACCGGTCGCAGCCGCTCGATATCGTTATTGCCAAGCGCGAAGATTTAGTCCTCGTCAATCAAACCTGGGCCACCCTAGAGTGGGGCGAGCCAACAAAGTTTGGCGAGCAAGTTGCATGGCTGGTCACCGGTGACTGGCGCGAAGAAGAGCGAGCCAGACCTGTTGGCAAGTTCGGAATGTGGATCACCGAAGCAGGCGACCTCCTAAGGTACGAAATCAAAGAGGTCCTAAAGCTAGATGCGAAGAGTCCGGCGATGACCATGACCAGTACTTGGGCAGTGCAGATGCAAGTTGACGCAAAGCCGAACCCCGAGCTTTTCCGGCTCCCGAACTAAGGCAATCCCGCAACCGACGGTGCATTCCGCTCGCCGAGTTCTTCGAGTTCGAAGAACTCGGCTGGTTTGAACCCCAGAGGCGTAGCTAGCAGACTATTGGGGAAAGACTCACGCTTGATGTTGTAGTCGCGAACGCAGGCATTGTAATACTGCCTCGCATTGGCGATCAGCTTTTCTGTCGAACTCAGCTCGGCTTGCAAATTCAGGAACGACTGTCCAGCCTTCAGGTCGGGATAAGCCTCAGCGAGCGCCAGAATCTGGTGTACTCCCGCCCCAACGGTCCTTTCTGCATCCGAGCGAGCAGTGATTGAAGAAGCACCCGATGCCGCATTCCGAGCCTGGATCACTCTGTCCAGAGTGTTCTGCTCGTATTCGGCGTAACCCTTTACGGTCTCCACCAAATTCGGAATCAATTCAGCTCTTCGCTTGAGATAGGTATCCACATCGGCCCAAGCGTTGCGGGTCATCAAACGCAACTGCACGAGTCCGTTGAATACCCAGATCAAAAAGACGAGCACGACCGCCGCGATCACAGCTAGAGCCACAAGCATGTTTGGATCGTAGCATGTTCGGGTACAAAAGACGTATGGCACTCACTCGCGAGCAACTCGCCCAGCGCGCCGCTCAAGAACTCCACGATGGCGACTACGTCAACCTCGGTATAGGCATCCCGACCCTGGTGGCGAACTACATTCCGCCGGGAGTCGATGTTGTTTTGCAAAGCGAAAACGGCATGCTCGGCATGGGGCCATTTCCCTATGAGGGCGAAGCTGATCCAGACCTCATCAACGCCGGAAAGCAGACCATCACCGACATCCCTGGCACGTCCTATTTTTCCAGCGCCGACAGTTTTGCCATGATCCGAGGCGGGCACATTGACCTGACCATTCTGGGAGCGATGGAAGTCAGCGAATCCGGCGACCTCGCGAACTGGATGATCCCTGGGAAAATGGTCAAGGGCATGGGCGGCGCAATGGACTTGGTCGCGGGTGTTAAGCGAGTCGTCGTGGTGATGGAGCACACCAATAAGGCGGGCGAATCGAAAGTGCTTAAGGAATGCCGATTGCCGCTGACCGGTAAGGGCTGCGTCAACCTAGTCATCACCGATCTATGTGTTTTTTCTGTAGACGATGGCCAAATGCAGTTGCTCGAACTTGCGCCGGATGTGACGCTTGAAGAAGTCCAAGCCAAGACCGAGGCGAAGTTTAGCGTAAGCCCGAATCTGAAGACGGTCCAGTTCGCCTCGTGAATTTTGAACCCGAAGAACAGGACCGCCCGAAAGAAGAGTGCGGCGTCATCGGCCTCTACACCCCTGGCGGCGAAGCCGCACGTTTAACGTTCTTCGGGCTCTTCGCCCTTCAACACAGGGGGCAAGAGTCAGCTGGCATCGCGGTTAGCGATGGCGCGAGTGTGCGGATGCACAAAGAGATGGGGCTTGTCAGCCAGGCCTTTAACGAGCAAAAACTCCGCGAGTTACCTGGCCATTTCTCGGTCGGTCACGTGCGCTACAGCACAACCGGCGCGAGCGAGATTGATAACGCCCAACCGATGATTGCGTGTACGAGTGAGGTTGGCGACATTGCAATTTCGCATAACGGCAACCTTATCAACGCCCGCGAGATTCGGGCGGAGCTGGAGGCCGAAGGCGAAGTCTTTGAATCCACCAATGACTCGGAGGTAATCGCCCGCCTCCTCGTCAAATACATGGACACCGGTCCAGAGAACGCCGTCGCCAACACCATGCGCCGGATCAAGGGCGCCTATTCAGTCGCCGTTCTCACCCCAGAAATGGTCATCGGCTTCCGCGATCCCAATGGCGTGCGACCCCTCGTCGCTGGCACGGTTGCCGATGGTTGGATGCTCGCGAGCGAGTCGTGCGCATTTGGCCCGGTAGATGGACACGTGATTCGTGAACTTGAGCCAGGCGAAATGGCAATCATCGACCGGCGCGGCATGCGCTTTGCCCAAGGCGCCCCGCCTGGTCGGACTGCGATGTGCCTTTTTGAGTACATCTATTTCGCCCGCCCGGACAGCGTCATGCAGGGCACTAGCTTGTACGCGGCAAGAGAAAGAATGGGCGCGAGCCTGTGGGATGAGCATCCGGTTGATGCGGACATCGTCGTCCCCGTGCCGGACTCCGGTGTGCCTGCCGCCCACGGGCTGTCGGATGCGTCCGGCATCAGGTTCCAGGAGGCGATGGTTAAGAGCAGGTATATCCACCGCACCTTTATCGTCCCCGACCAGCGCCTGCGCGAGCTCGG
>WBZS01001489.1_pt1 | contig 14202 bp, 12 predicted proteins | sample 5204201 | NCBI WGS metagenome assembly WBZS01 (sample SAMN12344357, study PRJNA552823) | activated sludge metagenome | biome: Activated sludge suspended growth; feature: Nitrification reactor; material: Wastewater; isolation source: activated sludge from nitrification reactor of wastewater...
CGACCCAAAGATCCCCTACGTCATTCGTGCCGCTCGCAACTGTTAGATCGAATCGAAATGTGATCGGGTCGGCCTGGGCGCTTGGGCGGTACACCACGAGAATCGACGTGTCGTTCGATGTTGCGGCAATGCTGAAGGAGCCGTCGCTGAGATCGGTTAGCGTTGTCTTGTCCCCGATCTGGACTGTTGCCGCCGGAACTGGAGACGATCCGGTGTCTACAAGAATGACGCGACCAACAACCGTCCCGGCTGTGCCGCCGTTCGTCGTTCCGCCACCACCGCCGCCGCCGCAGCCCACGATCAGGGCCGCGAGAATGAAGAGCCAGAGAAACTTCACGAGTTGCCTCCTGCCGTGATTTGGAACTGATAAGTGGTTTTCCCAGGTGTGAACTGGAGCGACTGCCCAGCCGTTACAAACTTGACCGCCCCGGTTTGTAGGTCCTTTACCGTCAACCTCGGCGGTATCCCATCACCTCTTGAAAAAGTGATGCTTGATGCCAGTCCTGGTTTAAGGCCGCTGATCCGTAACTCATATTGAGCTTGACCGGGTGCTCGTGTGTCTCTCACCAGGGCCATGTCGGTTACGACTTGCAGACCGCCAAAAGTCGGAGGCAACGGGCTATCGAACTTGCGATCAAAGGATCGTGTTGCTCCAGGTGCCTGGCCAATCCAGGCTCCCGCCTCGGTCCCGTTTTGTAGGACTTGAGATCGCAAGCTCCACCCTTGTACGGGCTGGTTGCCTGCAGAACGGCTTGCGGTTCCGGAGGGAAACACTAAAACTGCGCCTTCGGGAGCGAAGACTCTGATGTAATAGGCTTTGCCTGGGGCTAAGGTCGTTGCGGCTACAAATGAGCCTGTCTCTGGCACGCCCGAGATCGAGTCGTTGGCCCCTGGTGTGAAGCCAAAAACATCTCGACCAACGGAGGTACCAACTGCCTCGGTCCAAGAGGTTGGAAAGTCTGTGGTAACGATGACCTGCAAGTTCGTCAATGCGACAGCCGTGCGAAGCGGGTTGGCAATCAAGTTCCAACCCGGTCTAAGGGCAATCGTCGCAGGGGCATTGACTGTGGTTCGTCCTTCGACTGAAGCCGTTCGATTTTGGTCGCTGCGAACGAAGAACCCTGCGCCTTGACGCGGTCCTCCACCGGCTGGGAAGTAGTCATATCGGTTTAGAACTGGGTTCCATCGTGCATGGAGATAAGTGCCGGCGGGAAGCCCAAGTACATCGTTTGGAGTCGAGGCGAATGGGTCGACACTAAAGCCGATTGCAGAGATCCCTTTAGGGATCGCGATGACTTGAGGGCCAGCTTCTTCACCGGGTCTCAGATCGAGGGCAATTGCGCCTGGTCCCTTGTTGACCTGTCGCCGCATGACAATCGTTTCGATGTTGTTCTTCGTCCGGATCACTTCTAACGAAAGGCGCTGCGACTGGAGGAAGCTTGGCGTGATGATTTTCTTACCGAACGCCCCGTTGACAACGGGAACTTGGTCGTTACCGCCCGTCCAAGAAACTCGCACTCGGTCTGTAGCGAGGGCATCGGTCGCGAGTCCGGTGACCGTTCCGTAGACATTACTAATTTCGCTGCCCGGACGTGCGATTGCGCCCGCCGGGAGGATGCATCGAGCTACTCGATCAGCCACGGGAATGTCCACGATCACTCGGTAGTTCTGGTTATTGAATGCATCAGCGCCAAAATTCGGCGCGATGGACCCGTAGGCGGCGAAGATGTCCATCTTGTCCTCTTGCGCGCTAGTGAAGAATCGACCGCCATCGGGGCCCAAGAAGATGGGCCACGAGGTTCCGGAGAGCAGGGCTTCATCGCCGTTGGTCTTGGTTTCGAAGTAGTGGGCCTGCACACCGAAGACTCCGAAGTCATTTCCGCCGAGGCCGTCCACGATTGCAAACGGCTGGACCATGAGCTTAAGGCCGGGGTTCAGGCGGGTGTCAAGAAGGTATTGGCGCTTGGACCATTGCGTAAAGGTCTGCCCCTCGACGTTCGGGCTTCCGCCTGCGTCCCGCAGCGCGCTCTCTGCCAAAGTCGCTAGTTCGGGCGGTGTCGTTCCGCCGGTGAATGTTGCCCACCTTGTTCTGAGGGCGGATATAAAACCGGGTTGCTCGACGAGGACTTTCTGGAACGTAGACCCAGCCATCTGGTAGCGCAAAAGGTAGAGTCCTCCCACACTCCCGCCATCCGGCAGATTGGTATTCACCAAGTTCGGAGCGATAAACCGCGGTCCGCCAAGCGCTCGTTGGTTGCACCAATCGTAGGCGTCGCCTACATCGTAGGTGCTCTCAAGGACGCCTTCCACCAAGTTACTATCGAGCGTCGCTGGGAGTGCTCCGGGAGTTCGTACGACACGCATAACAGCGGCTCGAACCAGCCCTTCGTTCCAGGCATCGTTAGGAAACGGTGCTCGACCTAGGTAGGCAAGTAGCAATGTGTGAACGAAATTCACTGCCGCGACCTCTGCCTTGAATCCTGATTGATCCGAGTAGATCGGGAAGCGGATTTCTTGTTGAGAGGATCCGTTATTTGGGACAAATATCCCTCCCGCTACCGCATCTCGTGCGCCGATTTCCGCATCGTAGTTGATGACTTTGACAATTCCGCCAGGTTCGGGCGAGCCGAAGACCGCATCCATCACCGGCTTCGCAGACTGGTACACATCCTGGAGCAGTTGTCGGTAAGCAGAGGGGAATGTAGCGTCAAACTGCAACACAATCGCATCGCCTCGGCCCCTTAACTTAGGGGGTAACAGCAACGCTCCGCCCTTGCGAAGGGTCACCGTGACGGGAAGCATGACAGGCAACGTCTGGTGTCGCTCTGCCCGGGCACGCCGAGTTAAGATCGCGACATTGCGTCCAAGCCGGGCTGCCAAATCCTCTACGTCCGAGCTAATCTCGCTTGGTCCGCGTCCTGGCTTTATGTCAAGGATGAGCCCGCTTTGGGCCAGCGTTGTGCCTGCAAGCAACCCTGTGATTGCCAGCGAAAAAGTTAGTTTTAAGTTCATGAATTAAGCTTAGGGTCCGGTTGCGACGAAGGTCTGAACGCCGGTCAGTGTTCGGCTCGTTCGGTCATTGGCAAGGCCAAGGATCACGTAGTAGTAAGTTCGCCCCGGCACAAGCGCTGGTCCTGAATACGTCCACGAACTGCCGGTTGATGCGTTCGATTCATTGGTGGCGATCGACGAAACGCCAGTTCCGGGGAGGCGGTCGTAGACATACACCACGAACTCCGCTGCCCCACTGCCCGGGTTCCAGTTGAACCGGAGGGGGTTGGAACTGACGCCCGCGGGGATGAGCTCATTTAGCGTTCTGGCGGTTGCGCGGTTGCTTGGGTTGCTGATCGAATCAGGGCGATCGTCGGGATATTGCGCGCTCAGAGATCGGACTTCGTAGAAGTACGTTGAGTTTTCAAGGAGTCGAGGCTCAATGTCAACATAGTATCCAGTAAGGGGTTCACGCCAGAAATCGATTGACTCTAATGACCCTGATGTCTGCCCGCGGTAAATGCCGTAGCCGAGCAACTCGTTGGTTGTTACCGGGTCCCAAGATAGGTTGACTTCGACTAGCGTTCCGGTTGCAATGCTTCTGGTGGTTTTTCGCTGGGCGTACTGCGGATCCCAGCGAAGTTTGATTGCCTTGATTGCCTCTGCGTCGTGATTGTTGGACCTTGTGGGACGGGGGGAAACCCATGTCGTAGCACCCAAATTGGTCGGTGCGGGCATGTCGACAAAGCCAGCGTCGCTAAGCTGAAAGTCGAGGACTCGTACATCGCCGTCTTCAAAGAAAACTGTGTCTCGATCTGCTCGGAATCCTTGTCCGTTCGCGAGGATTTCGTAGTCCACCCCGCTGATTAGATCGTTGATCTGATAGTCGCCTTGCGAGTTCGTAAGAGCCCTAGCGCTTGAGAGCGCGTTGCCATAGGCAAACACCGTGATTCCAGACAGAGGTCGACCTTGGCGGTCTCGAACCTTACCGCGGAGCTTTGCTAGATTTCGGGTTGGCGCAATGGCGATATTCACGCTTGAGGCAACTTCGCCTTGAAAAGTTCGAGCAAGGTTCTGGCCCTTATAGGTAATGCCTTCTTGTGTTAGCTGAGCAAAGACGACTTGGTCGTCCTCGCGAATGTTCTCCAAGAAGTAGCTGCCCGTCGGCCCAGTGATGGTCTGTGACCCGCCAACCGAAACGCGCGCGCCGATCACGGGATTGCCGTCAACTCCGGTCACAGTTCCGGAGATTGCTGCTGACCTCGTTGCTGCGGTATCGCCGCCGCAACCGGAGACAATAGCCAAACTGGCGATGGCAAGAATTGTAAAGAGATTCGATGTTCGCATAGCCAATATTCTCAACGGACCTTACCCCGACCGATTTGGTGCGAGGTTACGTCGAACGGGACGGCTGGCCGGGGTGGAAGTTTCGGCTGGTCCTATTGCCCGGAAGAAATTAGCGACGGAATTAGGTTCATTACCGTAGGAAGCAGTTGACCCCATGAACCATAATACAAAGGAACATTCGTGGCAAAGCTAGCCTCCGGGCCTACCAACTATCTTGTACTCGGTGTAGATCCGAAGGCAAAGCCCTCCGACCTTCGGAGTGCCTATAGGAAGCTTGCGCGTAAATTCCACCCCGACGTCAACGCCGATCCGAAGGCCCATGAGCACATGGCCCGGATTAACGCTGCGTTTGAAACCCTCATTGACCCCGTTCGGCGTATGGAATACGACGCCTCCCTTGATGGCGGTGTGGTCGCCGATCCGAATGGCGAGTCCCAGCGCGCTCCGGATGCCGTTCGCGTGACCATTCGCCACAGAATTGTCGAGCACCGGACTCCGATATACGCTTTGACTTTTCGCCGGGACACCGGCGAATTGATTTCCAGTTCCTTTGACAACGAGATTTATTGGTGGAACCCGGTTACGGCTAAGGCCAACCGAAAGCTGAAGCTGGAAGGTGGTGCCGTCACCGCTATGCAAAGCGTCCCTGGCGATAAGCTTGTTGCAAGCGGATGCACAGAAACCGCGGTTGCAGTTTGGCGAACGCAAGGCGACCAGGTCGTGGGTTCGCGGCACTTCGGAATGGAGTGGGCCTGTTGCGCGCGGGTCTCACCAGATGGTGAAAAGATTGCCGCTGGTTCTGTTAACAACGACGTGCAAGTCATGCGCTCGGACAACGCGGAGAAGGTCTTTGCAGGTTCAACTCACAAGGAGTCTGTGACAGCACTCGCTTGGTCACCAGATGGAAAGTTGCTTGCGACTGGTTCTGCGGATGCGACTGTAAAGCTATGGGATTCACTGACGGGCAAGGAAGTCGCAACGCTGGTCTTTATCCGTTCAACGGTCACCGCGCTCGCATTTAGCCCTGATGGCTCCCAACTCGCGGTTGCGGCAGTTGACCTTTCGATTCGAGTCTTTGATGTCGCCAAGCGCAAGTTGAACAAGACATTCTTTGGTCACGAGCGACCGATTGAGTCGCTGGCATTCCATCCATGTGGATGGCTGCTTGGGAGCGCAGGTCGAGATGGTTTTGTGGGTCTCTTCGATACCAATCGAGGAATCGGGCACGGAAAGATTGAGGCTTCCCACCTACCGCTTTCGAGTATCTCGTTCTCCCCGGATGGGCAACGAATGGCGGCAGGCGGATTGGACAAGGTCCTGCGAATCTGGGATCTTAAGTTAAGCGACTCGACGGCGGCCTAAAAAGCCATCCCTTCGTAATCGCGGAACAATCCGATGATGCGCCCGACAATGCGGGCGTCCTCGCGATCCACAACGATGGGATCGTAAGCCGGATTGCTCGGAAGAAGTCGGACTTGAGTCTCTCCGAAGTGAATCCTCTTCACGGTCGCTTCTTCTCCAAGCAAAACCGCCACGATATCGCCGTGATTGGCAGTTTGTTGTGGTTTGACCACGACGAGATCGCGGGGCATGATGCCTTCGCCACTCATGGAGTCGCCTCGAACGCGCAACAGGAATGCTCCTTCGATATTTCGAACCATTTCGGAGGGCACAGGGATCATGTCTTCGACATGCTCCTGGGCCAAGATGGGAACACCTGCGGCGATTGAGCCGATGAGCGGAAGCATTGTGACGTTGCTTCCCGTCTGGTAGGCGGGGTGGGTGATTTTGATTGAGCGGGGTGTATTGGCGCGTTCGATATAGCCTTTGCGAGACAGGGCGTCGAGGTGGACAGTCACGCCGCGAAGCGAGCCGATTTCAAAGTGCTTTCCGATTTCTCGGATTGAAGGCGGATATCCCTCGCGCCCGGTGTAGTCCATAACAAACTGTAGGATCATCTCTTGTCGCTTCGTCAGTCCTTTGGCCATGGTTGTCTCCTTAAAGCCCCCCCCTGCTTAGTATACGCAGTGGCACTAGTATACACATAGAGTCTACGTAATGGAACCGTTTTCGCATGAAATTCCGTTGGGTGTGACATAATTTCAAAATTCTCCAGGTTTGTAGAGGTGTATTTCTGTGTCCGTTGATCGAACTCGTCAGTTAATGGAAAAGCGTGGTTGCATCACGTTCGTGCTTATTGGAATTGCTGTGCTCATGGGCCTCAGCATGATGTCCGGTCAATGTTCTCGGGCAAATAATAGCCGAGCTGCAAATGGGCAGAGTACGGACGCTGCTCCAGAAAATGTGGTCGCCAAGGTGGGCGACAGCGCGGTGACGCTACAAATGATCAACGATGGCCTTGCCGCCAAAATGCGAAACATGGGGGCTCAAGCTGCCGGCATGACACCTGCCGGCGAGTTCATTTCGATTGCTCAAGAAGTGAAACTTGCTACAGATAGTGCAATAAGTGCAGAGTTTGGCAAGTCCCAAGGAGTCGAGCTTGACGACGAAAAGATCCTAGACTGGGTAGGAAAAAGCTACGACAGATTGATGGCTCAGGCCCGGATACAGGCGGAGATAGACGGCAAGCTAAAGAAGAATTCAACCGAAGCAGAATGGGCCGCCTACGTTAAGACGTTCACAAAGAAGGACCTCAAGGAATCGCGGGAGGCTTATCTTGAGCAAGCCAAACGGTTCATGCAAGATCCTACTCAGCGTCTTAGCCAGTACGGATTTGTGGCCAAGGAGCTGATTAAGGATCGAATTGAAAAGGATTACGACGTCAGCGAAGAAGCTGCAAAGAAAGCATACGACGATTTAGTTTTCCAGCGGATCTACTTTGGTTCAGTTGAGCGACAAAAGATGCTCGCCAAAGCCGCAGATACTCTTGCCAAGATCAGGGCCGGCGGAAACTTTGAGGCTCTGATTGACGAATTGTCTCAAGATTCGCCCGACCAAGGCAAGAAGAAGAGTCAGTCCTTCACCCGATTGACTCAAGCGGCGATCAACTCTGAGCCCGGATATGCGCCGTTAAAGACCTTGAAGCCGGGCGAAATTAGCGATGTTGTCGATACGCCAGCGGGTCCAGCGATTTATAAGCTGGTTAGAAAGGAGTCGAAAGTCCCTGCCGACTGGGAGAAAAACAAGCTCGCGAACATTAGGAGCTTCCGTGAAGAGACCTTGGGCAAGGCTGTGAACGATCTTGAAGAAAAGTTTAAGTCGACCACCAAGATTGAATGGAAGAGCCCAGCGCTGGAATTTGCATACCACTACCTTGAGTTTATGGCCAACCCCGCGATCGCTCGCTTGCCAGAAGCCGACCAGAAAAAAGCCTTCGAAGAACAATTGGCTAAGGCGAGTGCGCTCAAGGACAAAGAGCTTCTCATGCCAAAGGCAGCAGTTTATGCCAAGTATGCAATCTTTGATACGATCTATCAGCGCGCCAAGCCAGAGGAGAAGAAGGCACTTGCTGACGAGCGAATCAAGCTCATTCAGGAAGCTCTGCAGTTTACGGAGCAACCAGCGTTGAGAATTGAGCTTGTGGAGTTGCTCGCCGCTAAGAAAGATCCGAGCGCGGCTGTTGAGCTTGTCACGGTATCACAAACCAATAACGCATTCAATCCACTCGGTGACTTTGTGAACGGGAAAGTTTCTGTCGCATTGAAGAATCTGATCGTCGCAAAAATGATCACACCGGAACAAGAGGCCTCGATCCGAGAGAATCAGAGGCGCCTGGAATCGGAAAAGGCTGAACTAGCCAAGCAGCAGGCTGCTGCAAATGCTCCTCCCGGCGTTAAGGTTGAGCAACCAGATCCAAATGATCCTGCTTTTCAGAAGGCAAAGGCCGAATACGAAAGGCAAACCAAAGCAAAGCGGGATGCGGAAGCCAAAGCGAAAGCAAACCCACTAACGGCCCCCAGAGAGCGGAGTGGTGGACGCTAACTCGAACCAACATGCCCGGTCGGATTGTCGTCGTCGCCACTCCGATCGGGAACCTAGGCGATCTTTCGCCTCGGGCTTCCATTGCGCTCAAGGAAGCGGATTTCTGGCTTGTTGAGGACACGCGGGTCAGCTCCAAATTGCAATCGGTCCTTGAGATCAAAAAGCGCATGCGGGTCCTAAACGAGCATTCCCGCCCCGACCAGATCAACGACTTCCTGAACCAGATTGAGGTGGGCGAATCTGCTGCTTTGCTCACCGATGCCGGGACTCCGGCAATCAGCGACCCGGGCGCGCAACTGGTTGATGGTGCCTATGCTCGAGGGATCGAAGTTGACAGCATCCCTGGACCTAGTGCTGTGACGGATGCGCTGGCGCTCTCTGGCTTCTTTGCCCAGCGGTTTGCGTTCTTAGGTTTTTTGGGGCGGAAGCCAGGGGACATCCGTGAGGTCGTCAGTCCCTTCATAGACTCGACCTTCACCTTGGTGCTCTTCGAGTCGCCACATCGATTCTTAAAGACTCTTGAGGTAATTTCGAACTTGATGGGTGAAAGACGCTACGCAATCTGCCGAGAATTGACGAAGAGCCACCAGCAGGTTTACCGAGGGACCTTCCCGCACCTGCCTGCGTCAACCGAAGTTCTTGCCAAAGGCGAATTCACATTGGTCATTGAAGGAAAGCGAAGGAAAACAACATCCAATGATGCAGGTTGAAACGTCGTGGTATAGTACGGTTCAGGTGAGTCCACCGAAGCGCATGGAGGCGAGTAAGGCGAGATGATCAGGACATGGATCGGATTTTGGGTGTTGTTAGTGGCAGCATTGTCAGTTGGTGCCCGAGCCCAAGACACCGCAACCGGAACTTACCGGCTCCAAGTTGAAGACGTTATTCGGATCCAGGTTTGGAACGAGCAACAGATCAACGCTGTCGTCATTGTCGGCAAAGATGGCAACATCAGCGCCCCATTCGTTGGCATCATCCGCGCGGCGGGCAAGACCACCACCGAACTTGAGAACGATCTTGCGATCGAATACCAGAAGATTCTCAAGCTTCGGAATCCCAGAGTTTCAGTTACCATCGAACGCTTTAGGGCTATTCGCGCCTCTGTGGGTGGCTATGTGAACCGGCCTGGATTCTATGAGATGCGCCAAGGCGACCGCCTTTTGGATCTGCTGAACAACGGTGGCGGCTTCGTCGCCGACCGAGCGGACTTGCGCCGTGCGACGTTGCTCAGAGCTCGAACCCGTGAGTTGATACCAGTCGATCTCTACGCGATGTTAGTTCGAGGTGATACTTCGCAGAATTATGTCGTCGAAGACGGCGATATTCTGAACATCCCCGAGGAAACCAAGAACCGAATCCTGGTCTTAGGTGCTGTTCAGAACCCAGGGACGTACCCCTACAAAGAGCCAATGACGGCGATTGACGCTTACTCTTTGGCCCGCGGCGAGATTCGCTACAAGACTTGGCTCTCAAAGACGGTCGTCATCCGCGAGCGAGCAGGAATTCCTGGGCAATACATCCGAATCCCGATTGACTTGGTTAAGTTTTTCAACGGTAAGGACCCATCCCAGAACATCGAGCTCATGCCGGGCGATGCGATCTACTTCCCTGAGACCAAGACTCCGGACATCGAGCGAATTGCAAGCGTGGTCAACTCACTCTTCTTCCTCGACCGGTTCTTCAAAGACAACCTAGGCCTCAAGATCCTCGGTCGATAACGTTCTCGAAGTAAGCACCTAGGGCCACCTGGCTCTAGGTGCTTTTCAATGCCTGCAGCACTAACAGCCCTGCGCCAAAAGCTCCAAACAAAACCGAGGCCCAGACAGGCGCCCCAAATCGCGAGGACTCGAACGCTCCGACCACGCACAACACCCCGCAGGCAAGCACCCCTGCTCGCCAGAATCGGTCGGACAGTCTCCTCCATTTCTCAAATCTCTTCTCCACCTGCCGAAGCATACAAGGTCGGGGGCGCGAAGGTATAATCGACCTTGAACGTGCCTGGGGCAATTGGCCTTGGCGCGATTTTCTGGAGGATCAGGACAAAGTATGCCAACCACGGGCACGGTTATTCAGGTGTTGGGTCCCATCGTGGACTGTCGCTTCTCAACAGAGCAGCTTCCCTCAATTTACAACGCAATCGAGATTCGGGATGACGCCCGCGGAATCCTTGTTACTTGCGAAGTCGCACAGCACCTTGGTGACGACATCGTCCGAACCATCGCTTTGGCGTCCACCGACGGACTCAAGCGAGGCATGCCTGCCGCTGACACCGGGAACCCGATCATGGTTCCGGTTGGTGATGCGACGCTGGGACGAGTCTTCAACCTTCTGGGTCAACCGATTGACGTCCTTGAAGAAGGCGAGCACGCCGACGCTCCTGAGCTCCGCGCAAGCAAGGCCAAGGCTCTCGCCGACTCCAAGCGCAACCCGATTCACCGCACGCCTCCTGCTTTTAACGAGCAGAGCGTTAAGGTCGAAATCCTCCAAACCGGTCTGAAGGTCGTTGACCTTTTGGTTCCCTTTAACAAGGGTGGAAAGATCGGACTCTTCGGCGGTGCTGGTCTGGGAAAGACAGTTTTGATTCAAGAGCTCATCCGTAACATCGCGGTTGAAGCGTCAGGCGTTTCGGTTTTTGCTGGCGTTGGCGAGCGAACCCGCGAAGGTAACGACCTCTGGCTCGAAATGAAGGAAGCCAAGTTCAAGGACAAGGACGGTACCGAGAAGTCGGTTCTTGAAAAGACGGCGATGATCTTCGGCCAGATGAACGAGCCGCCAGGAGCCCGTCTTCGAGTCGCTCTGACTGCGCTCACGATGGCTGAGTACTTCCGCGACGAAGTCGGAACCGACGTTCTTGTCTTTGTCGACAACATCTTCCGCTTCGTTCAAGCAGGTTCCGAGGTCTCTGCGCTTCTGGGACGTATGCCCAGCGCCGTTGGCTACCAGCCTACTCTGGCTACAGAAATGGGCTTCCTCCAAGAGCGAATTACTTCGACCAACAAGGGTTCGGTTACCTCGGTTCAAGCGGTCTACGTTCCTGCGGACGACCCATCCGACCCAGCTCCGGCCACCACCTTTGCTCACCTTGACGCATACGTCTATCTCGACCGTGCGATTGCCGCGCAAGGCTTGTTCCCTGCGGTTGACGCGCTTGCTTCGACCTCAAAGAACCTCGCACCCGAGATCGTGGGTCAAGAGCACTATGATGTTGCGAGTAAGGTCCAACGAATTCTGCAGCGATACAAAGAGCTTCAGGACATCATCGCGATTCTTGGTATCGACGAGCTTTCGGACGACGACAAGCAACTCGTTAGCCGGGCGCGAAAGATCGAGCGCTTCATGTCGCAGCCGTTCTTTGTCGCCGAGCAGTTCACGGGTAACGTCGGTCGATTCGTTTCGATCGAAGACACCGTATCTAGCTTCAAAGAAATCGTCGATGGCAACCTCGACCAGATTCCGGAGCAAGCATTCCTGTACTGCGGTGGCCTCGAAGACGTGTACGAAAAAGCGAAGAAACTCCAAGCTGTCTAAAAATCATATTGAGCGGCCCAATATGGGCCGCTCATACAAACCTTTATGGCAAGTCTATTTAAGCTAAGCGTAGTGGCTCCCGACCGAACCGTGGTCGAAGAGCAGGTTCAGTCCTTGAACGCGCCCGCGTTTGGTGGCTATGTCGGAGTCATGGCAAACCACGCCCCGATCATTGTTGCGCTTAAGACAGGCCTGATCGAGTATCGAGACTCGAACAACCAGACGCACTACATCTCGATTGGCGGCGGCTTCCTTGAGGTATCAAACAACTCCGCGATTGTGCTTGCCGATGATGCCCAGCGGTCGCAGGAGATCGACTTGAAAGAGTGGGAGACTAGGCTTGAGACGGCTCGCAAAGCTTTACGAGGCGAGAGCACGACGATGACGAGCGAAGAGGCAACTCACGAAATTGAGCTTGCGATGAACCGGATCAAAACCGCTCGCCTCCGCTAGAGAGTATTCTGCACAGCATTATGCTTGTGCCTATGGTTTTAGCGGCCCTATTGGGCCAAACTCCGTCCAAGCCCCTTGACTTCACAAAGATCTTGGGCAAGACCCGTACTGAAGTCGAAGCCGTTCTGGGGGTACCCGATAAGTCCGGTGCGTCAGAAGATGGGGGCTACGACTGGGCTCATTACAAACTTGCCAATACCCGCGGCATCCGAGCTATTTATTATGCTACCGGTGGCGGATTACCCAAGACCCAGTCCGGCAATTTTGACGTAAGCTTTGAGAAAGGTACGTCGTGGAAAAAGGCGGCTGAAATCCTTGGAATGAAAACCGACAAGCTGAAAGCCGTGCCGCTTTCAAATATCCCATCGATGGCGCAATTGGTTTTGGATCCATACAAGAACTGGAATGTCTATTACGCTGGAAATGGAGCTCGCTATCCAGGGGAGAATGGCCCAGGCGAACTGATAAACGAGGACCAGGGTCTTCCCCTGATCCAATTTGAAGCACGGTCGATTAACGACGATTCTCCTGACTAGACCTTATGAATAGATTTGCTCTAGCAATAGGCGTCCTATGCGTCGTATGGACTAGCGCCCGAGACACTCGCTCTCTAGACAACGGGATTAAGGCTGAGCTGGAGAAGCAAGGCGTTCCAGGCCTTAGCTTGGCGGTTGTCAAAGACGGCAAGGTTATCTATTCGCAAGGTTACGGATTTGCCAACGTCGAGAACCAGGCGAAGATGCGCGCAAACTCCGTGCATGAACTTGCGTCGGTGAGCAAGCAATTTACGGCGGCATGCATCGTTTTGTTGGCACGAGATGGCAAGCTCAAATTATCCGACAGGTTAGATAAGTTCTTCCCAGATTGCCCTGATTCATGGAAGAAAATTACTGTTCTGAATTTGCTGCATCACACAAGTGGGCTACCGGACTATCTCGATGTACTTGGTGAAATTCGTCTCGAAGCCGATCAGAAGAAGATAGTTGAAAGCATCCAGAAGAACCCTGTTCTATTTGATGCAGGAACAAAGTTCGAGTACAGCAACTCAGGATATTCTATGCTCGGCTTTATCGTTGCGAACGTCAGCGGCAAACCTTTAGGTGACTTCCTTAAAGAGCGAATCTGGATGCCGCTCGGAATGAAGCAAACATACTATAACTCAACGCAGGAAGTTATCCCGTTAAGAGCAGATGGATATTCCCGAATTGGAAGCAGACTGATCCGCGAGGAGTTTACGAGTGAATCGTTATCTGGAACAGGCGATGGCGAGGTCATGAGTACCGCGCTTGATCTTGCAAAGTGGGACGCGGCTCTATGGAAGGATGAGTTCTTTTCAAAGGCTGAGAAGGACCTGATCTTCACGCCAGACCCCGCTCATATCACGAAGCGCAAGGACGAGGATGTTGGCTACGGATTCGGCTGGATGATTGCAATTGCAGGAAAAGCAAAAGTCTTCTTTCATGCCGGAGGCTGGGCTGGAACGTCTACTTACATTGAGCGTCACGAAGAAGGAAGAATGACTTTCATTATTCTGACAAACGCCGATTTCACGAACCTAGGCGCGTTTATCAAACTTGTTCAAAACGAGTACTTACCAAAGGCAAAATCAAATAATAATGATTAAATCATCAAACTGGATATTTGGAGCAGGAATTCTTACTGCCCTATTAGGCGCCGGAGTTATTATCTCAGGCGGTTGCGGCGGAGCGGGAGGACTGATTACGACCGGGACAACCGCAACTGACGGCGGAACACGGGGCTGCACCGCGCAAGATTATTCGCCCAATTATGTTGGTGAACTACGCAGCCCAGCCTCGACAAAACTGCGCTATTGGGACGGATTCCCATTGCGAATCTTTGTGCGGCAAACACAAGAATGGAATACACAGCGAGAGAATGCCGCCTTTCGGGGGTTTGATACTTGGTCCATTGCCCTTCAGG
>WBZS01001950.1_pt1 | contig 14200 bp, 11 predicted proteins | sample 5204201 | NCBI WGS metagenome assembly WBZS01 (sample SAMN12344357, study PRJNA552823) | activated sludge metagenome | biome: Activated sludge suspended growth; feature: Nitrification reactor; material: Wastewater; isolation source: activated sludge from nitrification reactor of wastewater...
TCAAGTTTTTTTCTCGGGTGGATCTCTTGGCGTTTCTTATCCGTTCCAGCATGATCCGTTCCAGCATGGAAAGGCGGACTGCCGTTTGACGGGAGGAGCCGGGGGGGATGGCCGGGGTCCTTATGTTGGTTGCCGTTTTGTTAAAGGCCATTCTATGAGTGTAAATCTGTTCCGTGAAAGAGTCGCCCTTGCTGAAACCTCGAAAAACGACAAATCATGGTTTCCCAAGTGGATCCAGCGATACAGCAGCTTCTTGAATGCCGACCACAATAGCCCTTTGCCTTTGGATTCAGAAACGGCGATTGCGTTTTCTCGTTTCTTGTTAAAGTCCAATGTCCCGGCTTGGCAGCGGTTGCAAGCCGTGCGGGCTTTGGAGTGTTACCGCGATCTGGTATGTCGAACGACCGAGCCGCGACTGAATGAGATGAAGCTTCGCCTGCACGATCTCATTGCCAGAGAAAAGTCGGGGGACTTGATAGAATCGGCCGCCGCCCCGCCCTTGCGAGATGAGTCGGGGCCGATTGATCCCAACGAGCCTGTTGAAATTCAGGAGACCCGGCGAAAGTTGCGCGTCCAACGTTACGCTTTCGACACCGAAAAGGCCTACGTGCAATGGCTGGAACGGTTTCGCGACACTTGTCCACAGGGAGACTTGTCGAGTGCCGGTGAACCGGAGATTCGGATCTTCTTGACCAATTTGGCCGTGGAAGGGAATGTGGCTCCCAGCACTCAGCGGCAAGCGATGTCGGCGATTTTATATTATTATCAAAAGGTGCTCGGACGGGAATTAGAATTCTTGGATGTGAAAGGAGCCGACAAATCACCTCGATTGCCGGTGGTCTTGAGCCGGGATGAAATTGCGGCGTTGGTTCCTTGTTTCGGCCGCCGCGACAGCCTGTTGTTTGGTTTAATGTACGGGGCAGGCTTGCGGCACAAAGAGGCTCGGCGATTGCGAATCAAGGACCTTTGTTTTGACCAGTCGCAAATCTTGATTCGAAATGGGAAGGGAGACAAGGATCGGGTGACGATGTTGCCAAAGGCCATCGAGGACGGCCTGCGCAAACAAATGGAACTCGTTCGCGAGTTGCACCGCCGCGACTTGGATGAGGGGTTCGGCGACGTCCATTTGCCATTTGCCTTGGCGAAGAAGTACCCGAATGCGGGCCGACAAATGGCTTGGCAGTATTTATTCCCATCGCGGCAACGATCTCAGGACCCGCGTTCGGGGGTGTTTCGGCGGCATTACCTGGGCGACAGTGTGTTTTGCGATGCATTCAAGATCGCCCTGAAATCTTGTGGGATCGAAAAAGCGGCAACGCCCCATTCGCTGCGACATAGCTTTGCAACCCACATGCTGGAATCGGGTGCCGATATCCGAACGGTTCAAGAACTATTGGGGCACAAGGATGTGGCGACAACGATGATCTACACCCACGTCATGAACCGGCCCGGACTGGGCGTGAGAAGCCCGGTCGATACCATTGGCACACTCAACGGTTCCGCACGTTCACCGTTTTTCAACGGATAGTGGAGCCGACAATATTCCCGGTGGACTGAACTCGTTTGTTGGTTGTGAAGGTCCCTCTCGACTCAAAATCGTCGATACTCCAGCGCCGTGAGCAGGCCGAAAATTACATCGCCGCACCATAGGATCGATTCGACCGCGAATTAGGTCAAATCATGCGCAAGCGAAAGCGAGTGCATTTGACCCGAAGTCCGCGATCCACCAGTCACGGATACAGGCCAGCATGGGCCTTGGCGTCGCGAATTTTATTGATCTGGATGATAAAGTTCTCGCATACGCATCGTCCGATTTGGCTCTGCACCTCGTCACAAACGTCGCAGTGAATTGTCGTTCGACCGTGCGATCAATTAAGATGGTTCCGTAGACTACAAACTTATTTCCGAAAGCAACCAACGTGGACGAACCGCGATTCATCTTTGTCTGCTGTCAACGCGGTGCTGAAAAGGCGTGCAAGTCGGAGCTTGAGCTCGCGCACCCTGAGTTGCGTCTGGCGTTTTCCCGGCCGGGTTTCTTGACCTTCAAACTGACTGCGAAGTGGCCTAAGAACTTCGTGCTCCGCTCAACGTTTGCCCGCGCCAGTGGTTGGTCGATCGGTCGCGTGACCAGCAGCGAGAGTGCAACGCTCGTCGAAGAAGCACTGCAATTGATTGAGCCGATTGATTTTGATCAGATGCATGTATGGCAACGTGACGCGGCGATTCCTGGTTCTGGTGGCTTTGAGCCTTTCGGTACCGAATTAGCCACTACGGCTGCTCAGTTATTGTCGCAAGCATTGAAACAAAAACGCGGTCGATCGTTGCGGCCTAATCGCACGGCCAAGGCCGACCAAACGGTCCTCGACGTCGTTTTGGTTGAGCCCGACCAGTGGTGGATTGGCTGGCACATTGCCTCGTCGATTCCTGCGCGGTGGATCGGTGGAGTTCCGCCTCTGGAACGCGATGACGACTTGATTAGTCGGGCCTATTACAAGCTGGCGGAAGCGGTCGCGTGGAGCCAATTTCCGTTTCGCCGCGGCGACCTAGTCATCGAGTTGGGGAGTGCTCCGGGGGGAGCTACTGAATTTTTGCTTGAACAGGATACGGAGGTGGTCGCCGTTGACCCTGCCGACCTTGATCCGGAAATTGCCAAGCATCCCAAGGTATTGCATCTAAAAATGCGGAGCAAAGATGTCTCGAAGAAAGAACTTTCGGTGGCTCGGTGGCTCGTTGCCGATCTTAATGTTGCACCGAACTACACGTTGGACACCGTCAACGATTTTGTAAACAACCAGCATTTGCATCTTCGTGGACTTATCTTGACGCTCAAGTTGACGAAATGGGAGTTGGCGGATGAGCTTGAGGGCTGTCGAAAACGGGTGAAGGATTGGGGCTTCGACCTGGTAAAAACCCGCCAGTTGGCCTTTAACCGCCAAGAAATTTGTTTGATTGCATTGCGAGATCGAATGGACCTGCGTGGCAACAAAAAGCGGCCTCCCAAGCGAGCCAAGAAAAACGCAAAGTCTTCCACGAAAAAGGAAATGTGACCGTAATTGGGCGAAACAGCGGGTGCTGCTTCGCGCCCTTGTGGTTATTCGGTTCGGCATCGGGAATAATGCAGACGGACAAAATGAAACTCGAAGGCCCTGAGATCCTACCGTGAAGACGACAATGACTAATGCGAGCCGCCGGCTGCTGACTTTGCTCGGCATGATTTTGCTGGCGACCAATTTGGCAACGGGCGATGGCATTCCAGTTAAAGTCGAATTGATCGATGGCAGTTCCATTGAGGTGCAGATAACGGGGATCGATTCCAATGGAGATTTGTTGACGCAAAATACCGCTCGCAGATTATCGCTCGCAGACTTGGTTTCCATCGAAACTGCGACGGCTGAAGCGGTGTTGGATAAAAGTCAATCGCGATTGATCTTCGTGGATGGCGGCGAGACCCTGGCAAATAACTTCGTCTTGGATGGCGATGCGGTCGCTTTCGCTAATTCGATCGTCCAGTCGCCAGTTTCGATGGAACTGGTCCGGGCGATCATTTGGAAAAACGATAACGCGGTTGACCAAGCAATGGTGAAGGACCTTTCGGACAAGGACCAAGTCGTGGTCGTGAATGAAGGTCAAACGTCAACGCTAGAAGGTGTGCTCGAAGGAATTTCTGCCGAAAAAATCCAGCTCAATTTCGAGGGCAAGTCCCGGTCGATCAATCGGGACAAGGTTTTGGCGGTTGTCTTCGCGAACTTGGCGGGAGTCCCATCGACCGAAACGGGACTGACGGCCGTCTTTGCCAACGGTTCGCGACTCAACGGCAGCCTTCAGGAATGGCAAAATGGAAATCTGACTTTCAAGCTGCGGCAGAAGACCGTCAGTGTTCCGGCTCAAAACCTGGCCCGACTGGAAATACGATCGGACCGATTGCGATTCGTTTCGGACATTGAAAGTCTGGTTTCCGAATCCAAACCGATTTTTGCTCCTGCCCGATCTTGGCAAAGGAATTTGAGTGTCGAAGGAAATCCGCTGACATTGCAAATGGAAGGTGGCAAACGGCAGACCTTCCGCCGCGGGATTGGTGTTTCCGCGTACAACAAACTGACGGTTTCGAACACGGGCAAGTTCGAAAAATTGCTTGGATGGGTCGGGGTTGACGCGGAGACGGAAGGGCGAGGAAATTGCCGTGTGCTCGTGCGTGGCGACGGGATCACTCTGTTTGATCGCCAAATTCTGGGCAACGCTGCGGCCATTGGGCTCGATCTGGATATTGGGGGAGTCGAGCAAATTGAGCTAATTGTCGAGCCGGGAGAGCAGTTTGATTTGTCGGATCACTTGGATTGGGCCAATTTACGGATGACGAAGCGCGATTGAGCTTTTCGCGTTCTCGGCTTTCATGCTAATCTTTCCGCCAAATTCGTGCTTCGCGTTTGCCGCCAACAATTGATTGAGGATCTTTCAGTGACCCCCAATAATTCTCTCAGTCGTCAGTCATCGCAGTCCGTGGAGTTGACCGTTTTGATGCCCTGCCTGAACGAGGCGGAAACACTTGAGACTTGCATTCAGAAAGCCCGCAGGTGTCTGGATGACATGGGTGTGCAAGGAGAAGTGCTGATTGCAGACAATGGCAGTACAGATGGTTCACGCGAAATTGCCCTTCGTTGTGGCGCGCGGGTTGCGCCGATTCCGGTGCGCGGCTATGGCGCGGCACTCCAAGGCGGCATCCATGCGGCGCGCGGCAAGTACATCATCATGGGCGATGCGGACGACAGTTATGACTTCACGGCACTGCGTCCGTTTTTGGAAAAATTGCGTGAGGGATACGAACTTGTGATGGGCAATCGTTTTCGTGGCGGAATTGCTCCGGGGGCCATGCCTCCCTTGCACAAGTATCTGGGGAATCCAGTTCTCAGCGCAATCGGACGTTTATTTTTCACCAACAAGATCAAGGACTTCCATTGTGGCCTGCGGGGATTTTCGAAACAGGCAGCGGAACGAATGCAATTGCAAACGACGGGCATGGAGTTCGCCAGCGAAATGGTAGTGAAGGCGACGCTGATGGGTTTAAAGATCACGGAGGTGCCGACGACACTTTCTCCCGATGGTCGCAGCCGTCCGCCTCATCTCCGCAGTTGGCGCGATGGTTGGCGTCATTTGCGATTCCTGTTGATGTATAGCCCGCGTTGGCTATTCTTGATTCCCGGAATTCTGATGATGGTTTTAGGAGCCCTGTTGGTCACGCGGCTCTATTTTGGACCGTTGCAAATCGGCTCCGTCGTGTTTGATATTCATACGATGCTCTACGCGTCGGCTTTGATCATCCTCGGTTTCCAAGCGGTGATGTTTGCCGTTCACGCCAAGATTTTCGCGATCAACGAAGGGCTTTTTCCTCCGGACCCAAAAATGGCCAAGGTCAATCGCTGGTTCAATCTGGAGTCGGGTCTAATCGCTGGCGGAATGATGTTCGTTGCTGGCCTGATCGGCACGATTTCGGCAACCTCAGGATGGGGATCGACGGGGTTTGGCAAGCTTGATCCGCAAAAGGTAATGCGTGTGGCGATTCCCTCGGTGACATTGATAACGCTGGGCGTGCAAATGGGATTGTCCAGTTTTTTCCTGAGCATCCTCTGGCTTAAGCGTTCGAAGAATCAACTCGAATTGCCGTCACGTTCCAGCGACGACGATCAATCAAAAAGTAGCGCAGCACAGCACCCAGCCAAAACGCGAAGAGCAAGTACGTGAAAAGCAGAGTCAGTTGATTCGGCTCGACATAGCGATTGAGTCCCCACCGTAACCAAACCTCGACCAGTGTGTAATAGGCGCATCTGGCTGAAATAAAGGTTGCGAAAAAGATCAACAGCCAGGTCAACCGAGTGAGGACCTTCAGGGGCGGACGCCGCCAGACTCCGGTCACGAAGCAGAGCAGTGCCAACACGTTGACGATTTGACTGAAGTTTTTTCCGATGCGGATTTTCAAACGATCCCGCCATTGTGGGCGAGGTTTTTTCAAAAAAATTTCGACTCCCCAAGCTTCCTTGATATCCTTGGCAGCGTTCAGCGGAAACCCGTGACTTTGTCCGCTTTTGAAGTCCACGATCATTTGTGCGTTGTGGCCGTCCTGTTGGAGAAATTCCAGAACTACGCGCGAAAGAGCTGCCAAAGTCGCTGATTTGAAGTCCAAATTGAAATGAGGCGAGCCGCTTGAATCGTCGATCGTGCTAGACGCAAGCTCTAAACCGCGATCATCTAGAACTCGGATTCCTGTAAATTGAGATTTTGGTACATCCGAAGTCTGGCAATACATCTGGCATCGAATGATTTCGTTACAAGTAGGTCGCAGCAGCAAGCTATGTTGAAAGTTTTGATAGCTTTCCGGTCCAATTTCACCTCTTGTCCTCACCAAATATTCCCGAGAGGGGCTGAGGTTTCGACACCAATACGAGCCGTAAAGAGCATTGCCAAACTGTTGTGGAAATTCCGGTAGCCATTCTTTCCAGAGAGGGTCGACGGGATACATCGCAACGCGTTTGCCAATCCGTTTCTCAGCTTGAGCCTGGCGGATTTCCGCAGCAACCGACTTCATTGCAACTTTTGATTCGTAAAAAGCCGAAATCAGATGCCAATTCAACATGGGTCCGACTTCGCCGGAGACGCCGGTCAAACTGTGCGTAATTTCAATGTTGCTGGAATTTGGTTGCAGTACTTTATCTCGCAGTGCGTTCATGCTTGGGCTGAAATCACAAGCTGCCGCAAGAGTTTTCATGGTCACCGGTGCAAAGCGGATTTCTTCTTCCGGAGCGATCGAATAAAGGACGTTCATCAAGTCGACGAAGTCAGGAGCTTCGGTAATGCACAGCGCCGCCATTCCATACCGTTTTTGATTCACCTGTTTCAAAATGGCAACTAGTCCATAAGTAACCAGCACCGGAATGAGTAACCACGCGAGACGAAATCGTATTCCAGGAGCGGTACGCATTCTGCGGTTTGCGATCCACAAAATCACGATCGCCGAAAAGCAAAAGAACACAACCACCAAAGCTTCGGGGCGAGTAATCACGAGAAAGGCGCTAGGTATTGTCGCGACCGAAACCCAGCTCAATCGCCAACGCCGGAAAGTAGTCATAAAGAATGGAAACGCCGATACGCACATCGTCAAAAGCAGTACAGCAGTGAGCGGTTCTGTCATAAATGTCCGGCTGGAATTCCAAAGCCAAGGGCAATAGGCAAGGCCGGCGAAGACCGCGACAGGAAGAAAAATCGTGCGTGAAATTCGTCCCGCAGCAAACGCAGCCGCTCCCGCAGCAGCCAAATAAAGGAACTCAAGCCCTAACGCGTAAGGAATGCCGAGCGAGGCGAAGGCGCGTGCGAGTAACGGCATTCCAGGCCGTTGCGTGGGCATCCCATCTTGCTCGGTCCCCAAAAGATAATGCCAGGCAGATCGAGCATAGTTTTCCGAATCCATGGAAACCGGAATGATCTCCTCGCCGCCCGTCAGATACATGCGGAAGACTGCAAGGATGATGATTGCAAAAATCACAAAGTGATTTTTCGGAGGGACTGAAAACGCTGGCACGATCGTCCGCCACTTGGGTTGAGTATTGGCTTCAGCCACGAACTGTCCTCTAGATATTGGCAAGTCAATGAACATGGCCAAACTGTCAGGCCCGGGCGAATGAATTGATGTTGAGTATAGTTTTTTGCCAGGTAAACGAGTAGCTCGATCCGACGAGTGTTTGAAAGCAGTTGACCAACGCTGCAATGCTGGAATATGATGACGCGATCGATTTTTTCGCCAGCGGACTCCGATGAATTGCCTTGCGCACGCCTTTCGATTTCTGGACGACCCACATTTTGCAGCCGGGACCTGTGTGCCCGATTGGTTGAGTATGGTTGACCGCCAAGCTCGAATCAAAAGAAAAAATGTCGAAATCTTTTTGCGGTGTCCGGGTACACAACCCCAAGTAACGGAAATTGCCGCAGGGATCGTACAGCATTTTGACGACGATGATCGTTTCCATAGTCAAACAGCTTTTGCCGAAACCTGTTCCGAATTGAGTCAACAGTTGGCGCAACATCTCGTTGGAGATCTGGGTATGCGGCCGCGATTTACGGCGCATGTCATGGTTGAAATGCTTCTGGACAGTGAAATCGAAAGCCATCTGCCGGGGACACTCGATCGTTATTATGCAGCAATCTCCCAAGTCGATTCGGGTTGCTTGCTCGACACGATCAACCAGCTGGCGTTGCGCCCCTCCACACGGTTCCAGGAATTTCTACCGCGTTACATGAATGAGAAGTTCATGTTTGATTATTTGGAAGATCGCGGCCTGTTGAATCGCCTCAATGGAGTTTTGCGACGATTAAAACTGGCAGAGTTGCCTCGGTCGATTACGGACGTCATTGGTTTGGCGCGAATCAATGTTCACAATCGCTTCAACGAATTGTTGCCCGGTTAATTCGTGGCCAGGCCGGGAATTCGCGGTGGTTCCTCGCGTCAACGTTGTCCGTATCATTTTAGAAATCAATGCTTCTAACAAAGATTTTGAATTGTAATTGCCGATTCGGTGGCATAGGATTGCGACTAATAGGGGCAGTCGATTTAGAAAATTGGAGCACTCGATGAAACGCAATTTAGTTATTCTCAGTCTAGTTTTCAGCGTGTTTGCCATGGTTGCCATGGCCCAGGATGGCAAAGGACCAGGTAAGCAGAAGAACAAACGAGGTAATCAAGGAAATGGTCCGCAAGGCGGACAAATACAACAGGGCGGGACAAATGCATTTGATTCAAATGCGTTTGCCGACCAGATGCTTCAGCGATTTGATCAAGACCAAGACGGCAAACTAGATAGGACGGAATTGAGCAGTTGCCTGAATGCCCTAGCCCAAGAAGTCAGACACCAGCAAATGGCGCAAGGCGGTCAACCAGGTCAGCCAGGAGGTGCAGGCTTTGGCGGTGCAGGTGGCCAAGGTGGCGGGGCAGGAGGGGCCGGCGGTCAAGGCGGCGCTCCTGGTGGTTCACGCAGTGGACCTAGCGCTGGAGGACGCGGAGGAGCAGGAGGCGGCGGTGTTGGTGGCGCTGGTGGTGGTGGCGCTGGTGGCAGTCCTGGTGGAGGCGGTGGCGGAGGGAACGGCGGCCGCGGTGGCGGTGGTCGGTAATCACGACTCTGTGTGGGAATTCAAAAAAGCTAAGGGGCAGACGGTCGGCCCCTTTTTTCGTTTCCTCAACTGGCCTCGTCTGGATCAACTCGGCGCCACGAGTGATCGAATTTGATCAAACCGCTAATGCCATTTCCGTTTACGTCAATTGCGGGGCCAACAATGCGAAAGCCGCCGATTCCCGAGCGGCGGTGGCAAAAATCAGTTAATTGACGCCCGTAAAGCGAAACGTCGAAGTAATAAGCACCCAACAACAAAGGAACTCTTTCCAGTTTCAATTCCACAGTCGATCTTCCGCTGCATAAGTCAAACTGGAAGTTCTGATAGGGGGTCGACATTGAGGCGATGGTCTCCGCGCCAGGCGAACCCACTGCGGCAATTACTCGGGCATCTGGGATCGTTTGTTCGCACTCCAATTCGAGTCGCAAGACAATCGTTTCGCCTGTTTGAAATTCGTTGCGAACACGGCCCGAGTCGTCGAGTACGGACGCATTGGCAATTCTGGCATTCGTCCAGTGTTGATCGGCTCGGTTTCCAATTTGACTCGCCTGTTCGACTAAACCTTGTTCGTAAATGGTCAGGCCTTTTTGGACTTCGCCATCGTACGCGATTCGTCCCGATTCGCAGACGATCACACGAGTTGCAACCCGCGGCAACATTGAAACGGCATGTGTCACCAGCACGATCGATGTGCCTTGCTGTACCAGATCGTTAAAGTGCTGAAAACACTTCATGCGAAAGCGGACGTCACCAACCGCCAAGACTTCATCCAAGATCAGCAATTGCGGTCGCAAATGAGCTGCCACAGAAAAGCCCAAACGCATCCGCATCCCCGAACTGTAGGTTTTGATCGGATCGTCGATCACGGATCCCAGCTCAGCAAACTCGATGATTCCCTCGAGTGCGCGATCGATTTCACGTTTGGACAAACCCAAGACGGTGCCGTTAATAAGGATATTTTCGCGACCGGAGAGTTGCAGGTTGAATCCGGTTCCCAGTTCGATCAAGGCGCCGACTCGCCCGCGAATGCGAATTTGTCCCGAATCAGGGCGAATTAACCCAGTAATCATCTTCAGCAACGTACTTTTGCCAGCACCATTGGGTCCGATCAAGCCGATGCACTCACCCGGTTGCATCGAGAAGGTGGCGTCCTTCACCGCGAAGAACTCACCAGCGCGCAGCAAATCCCGAGGTTGGAGACTGGGGCGGGAAAACTTCAGTTGATTTCCCACATCGAGCAAACCGTACCACATCGCGCGGCGAAGATTGCGGCAGAATTTCTTCCAAACCCGGTCGACTTCCAAAATGTTTTGTTTCGATTGCATTTAGTGTTGGCTTTCACGGAGCAAATTTCAGGTAACGACCATGCGCTCGACAATCGCAGGAATTGCGACGCGAAAAACCACTAACCCCAGGAAAAACGTTGGTATCGCAAGGAAACTGAAAAACAACGTGGCCATCACATGCTCTGTTCCACCGAAGAGCAGGCAGTCCCGGCTGGCGACCAACAGCGGACTTGCGGGGTTGAGCCAATTGAGCAGCGATGCCGGAGATTGATTGGGCAAATAATAGATAACGGGAGTGATGATCATCCAAAACGGCAAGGCGATCGAAATAAAACGAGGGACGTCGTGATACAACGTTCCGAACGGGACCAGAATCAGCCCTAATCCAACCGCGAAGATCACCATCAAAAAAATCAGCGGCACCGACAACAACAATCCGCCATGTAGGGTTCCACCGAGAAACGCAAATGCCGGCACCAGTAACAAGAGACGGATAAGCAGATTGAAAAACAAATCGTAGAGGCCTTCCAGAATCAATGCCTCTCGGGGGAAATTCAATCGGCCAATCATCCCCCGGTTTGAACTCACCGCGTTCAACGGCATTTGCAAGCCGTCGACAAAACTCTGCCACAAGATCATCCCGGAGAGAATGTACAACGTTGTGTCCACACGCAGTGCTTCGGCCGAATCACCCAACGAAAAATCAAAGACGTTGCGACTGCGAAGGAAAACCCAAATTGCGGTGTTGGCAATTGGCGGCAGGAAAATCCAGAACATTCCCAATAAAGTTTGCCGATACATGCCGCGCAAATTTCGTACGAATAGTCGCCAGGCCAATTCGCGGCCTGAAAAAAACAAATCGTGCCAGATGCCTTGCAACAGCTTGCGTGGTGTTGCCAAATCAGGCTTTGGATCGTAGATGATTTCGGTTTCAGGTCCGTTCATTTGCTTGGCCTTGAGGTAGAGAAAACCAGAGGGATCTGGCTGACTACCCCAACTTTAAACGATCAAGGCAACTTAGGCCAACCCGATTTGAACCAGCGAATGCAGATGCAGGACGCCAACCAGTTGCTGGTTCGCGTCAATGACTGGCAAAACCGTGATCGAATGCCGCTCCATGACCTGCAACGCTTCGGCAGCCAACAAATTGGTCGCGACGGTCTTTGGTCGATGCACCAAATGCTGCTGTAGACTTTCGGAGAGTGGGTTGTGGTTGGCGGCCAATAGCCGCCGCAAATCGCCGTCGGTCAAGATCCCGACGATATGTCTGTTTTCATCGACCGCAATGACGCAACCAAGTCCTTTCTTGCTCATTTCCACGATTGCCTCGCGCATCGAGATTGTCGGACTAGCGACCGGCATTCGTTCGCCGGAGTGCATGACGTCCTGGACGATGGTTAGCATCTTTTTACCCAAGTGACCACTCGGATGAAAAATGGCAAACTGATCACGGGTGAAACCCCGGACTCGCATCAAGGCGACAGCCAGGGCATCGCACATGGCCATCGTCACTGCGGTGCTGGCGGTGGGAGCCGACGAAATCTCGTCTGCCTCGCGAGCGACGGAAACGTCAAGTGTGACTTGGCTGCGTCTGGCAAGTGTACTTTCGCGCCGCCCGGTCATGCCGATCAAGGGAATCCCTTGCCGCACCAAATGCGGTACCAGATCCAACAACTCCGCCGTTTCACCGCTGTTAGACAGCGCGATCACGACGTCGGCTTTGGCAACCATTCCCAAGTCACCGTGCAGGGCCTCGCTGGGATGCAAAAAGAACGCCGGGGCTCCCGTGCTGGAAAATGTCGCCGCTGCTTTCCTCGCGACGTGCCCCATTTTTCCCATTCCCGTCACGACGATTCGCCCGTTGCAGCCTTTCAGAATTTCCAAAGCGGCAACTGTTGAAGAATCGATTCGGTCGGCCGCCGCCTGTAAACATTGGCTTTCCCATCGCAGGACTTCACGGACAATTTCAGCGATTTCAGAGGAGTCCATTTTGTTGACTTGCAGCTCGCGACGCGAAGGAGTTTTAGTTGGTGCCTCATTATAACCAAGACTTTTGCGATGCGTGCAAACTTGGCACTTAGATGAAACCATTTTGTTGCCAACAACAAAAAAACACGGTCGACTTGTTTAGGGTCGACCGTGTTTGTGGTGCAGTTCCCCGCCAAAGCGAGCATGCACGAAACTATTTTGTTCGCTATCGGCTGGGGGGCCTAAGCGGTTTTCATTAGGTTCCCAAAGGTGGATCGTGGTTCTTGTTGCGCGAGGAATTTCTCAATGTTTCAATTTCCTTTTTGAGCCGATCAATCGTTCCCTGTTGTTCCCGAATGATTTTCTCCAAATCTTGCTTCTCTGACTTGGAGATCGACGCAATTGGCTGTGAGCTTAACTGTTTTTGGTTGTCGAGGACTGAATGCAACTGGCCGTCTTGGGTTTGCGGTTTGGAGAAAATTGGTGGGGCGAAGTCAGAAAACTCACCAGGCTGGGTGTTTGTCGGGTTGACCGTGTCTTTGGTTTCGTCGACTGCGGCAGCTTCGGCCGGATCAAGTTGCCCAAACGTCACCGGGAAGTCGTCCGTTTTACCTTTGCGGGCGACAGAAAATTCAATTTGGTCGCCGTTCTTCATCACCCCGGCGACTTCGTCAAACTCGGCAACGGTAGTTATCGTCACGCCCCCCAACTTCTTGATCACATCGCCTCGACGAATGCCAGCTGCAAAGGCGTTGCCAGTCGGTTCGACTTCAACCGCAACCAATTCATTTTTCTTTTCATCGAGCAGCAAGCCGAAGCCAACCGGTTTGTTGGGGTCCGAGTCAACTGCGGCCTGTCGTCTGTTGAAAGGCCGCCCACGCGGATCGACAAAATCTGGCGCTTTGGGCTGCTGAGTGGAAGGTGTCTTATTTCGCGGCGATAATGACATTTGCGGCTGTGGCTCACGAAATGCGGAGTGCGCTGGCTCCTCTTGTTCGTGTTGGGACCGGTTGAGATTGGCGGCGCGTTGATCGGAATTTGCCAAGGTCGGTCGCCTTTGACCGGCGGACTCTCGCTCTTGTTCAGCGGCTTTTTTCGCCGCTTCTTTTTTCTGGTCGTCCTCGTTCCTCGAACCGCGCAGCTCGTCACGCCATTTTTTGATCAAACGACCTTTTGGTAGTGCGTCGTCAACTTTCTTCTGAAAGTCTTGCAGCGAATTTTGAGCTTGCGCGGAAGGAGAGGCAAACAGCAAAGCCGCCATGGCGAAAAGTGGAATGCAGCGAATCATCATCAACCCTTCATTCATCCTTGAATTGTGGGAAGCAGGCGGACGGTTGACTGACATTCAAAGACGTCACAGCCGTCGCGCTATTCGGGGGAACAACGCTCTTTTAGTTTCGACCGGACGAAGCCGTGTACGTGAAAGAATCGATTTTTGTTGTTGGCGTTGGCATTTGCGAAAAACTTTCGCGGGCCATCACAATCGTTAAACCTTAACAACCACAGTCATTTACGTTCGTTTTCCAATTTTGTCAGTTGTGCATTTGGCGTCGCTAAATCTTCGACATCTTGGTGACACCCTGGTTGAGCTTTTGAACGGGATAAACGACGACGGAAGATTGAACAAGGAAAAAAATCTTTGGTTTCTGTCGGTAGGCGCAAAAACAGGGCAAAAACAAAAATTTCCTAAAAGCAGGGCAACTTTTAGAATTCAAAACCGTTGGGGAGCAATTCGCCGCTTGTCCATTCACGGCATGATTCAGAATTTCGGATATCGAATGCGCGAACGACAATAT
>WBZS01001951.1_pt1 | contig 14196 bp, 13 predicted proteins | sample 5204201 | NCBI WGS metagenome assembly WBZS01 (sample SAMN12344357, study PRJNA552823) | activated sludge metagenome | biome: Activated sludge suspended growth; feature: Nitrification reactor; material: Wastewater; isolation source: activated sludge from nitrification reactor of wastewater...
ACGTAGCTGAACAGCGACCCCGTCACCGCATCCGATCCGCGCATCCCCGCCTCCCTGTCCCACCGCAACGGAAAGGGAATCTTATTCGTGCGGGGCTGTCACCGGGGCCTTTTTCAACGACCTGCTAGGTTAAGGTTGCTCCGTGATTCGCACAGTTATTCTTGCCTAGCCGAACTTCTTCCTAGGTCAGACGATGTCGGATGCCGATGGCGATACCGAGATGCTCGACCGCCTCGCATCCAATGCAGGCGGCGTCGCCGCACGCCAAGGCTTCAAGTATCAAGATCACGTCGCCGCGCAGTTCGTGCTCAAGATGATTGCCGACGAGCGCCTGAAGCAGGTGGAATGCGAGACGGCGGACGACATCAAGCTCATCTGGCGAGAGCACGGGCCTTCCTATCCTGAGTACGTTCAAGTCAAGACGACGGACGACGACTCGAAGTGGTCTCAGGGCGAGATCACCAAGCGCGCACCCAAATCCAAAGCGCCTACGTCACTTATTGAGAAGTCCCTTCTCTGCGATGCGGGCGCTCCCAACCCGCTCTTTAGGATGGTCTCGCGTCGCGCAGTCAACCGGACGCTGACGTGCCTCACGCTTGAGCTTGACAATCGGCAGCGCACGGAACCAGTCGCCGTTTTGGCCAAGAAGCTTGCAAAGCGATACGCGACCATATCTGCGAACGGGAATGGACTGGCATATTGGACCACACGGACCGTGTGGCAGGTCGCGGGTGAAGTCGAGCATTTGACGGCTGTCAATCAACAGCTGTTGGCCAATCTTGCCGATGAACATGGAGCAAATCCGACCTCTGCCCATGCGAAGGCGATTTATATCGATCTACTGCAGAAGGTCAGCGACGCCGCAGAGGCCTCGAAGATTACGCATTCAACCGACAAGGTCATCACGCGCGAAAACGCGCTTGCGTGGTGGAACAAGCATCTCCACGAAACGGAGGCCGCTCGTCAGCGGACGGCCAAGCCTTACCTTGCGAAAGGCGATGCGTTCTTCGCCGACCTGCACAAGTTTACCGAGGACGATATCCGCCGCGCGCTGTCCAGTTACGACGCACGCTATGAGAGGGAGAAGTGGCGGTCACTTGCGTTGGCCGACCATCTGGTTGATTGGCTTCCAGAGATTGCGCTGAGGCCTAACGATCTTGTGTCGCTCAACCATTTGCATATGCGCCAGAAAACGCGCGCCGCCGTGCGCGCGATCAAGCAGACCTCTGCGGTCACGATCGAACAGATCCTGGCTGAGACGCTTCTGCACGCCGTCGTGCGGCAAAGCTTGGGAAGCGAACCGATCGCCTGCAAGATCTTCTACCGATCTTCAACGGGCTTAAGCAGCTTCGGAAACGCGCATATCGTGCACGGCAAAGACAAAGATGAGCTGTGGCTTGGCCGCGCCCGTGTCGCGACCGCGGACTCTCTGGAGGCGGTCATTGCGGCGGTGCTTGATGAGCTTCTGCACACGCTCGACGTGGATTTTCTGAAGGAAGAGCGGGAGACGATACTGACGCTTCGCCAGCCTCAACATTTGCTGCCGACGAAGCTCGAGAACGCATTGGCGCGCAACACGCCGATCGACGATTTTATCGATGCTATCTGTGTCCCTGTGATGCTGGCCTATGACAGTCCGGTGTTGAGGGGGGGGTACGACGCCGACTACAAGCCGAAGCTCATTCAAGAAGTGATCCGTACCTATGAAGAGCTGAAGCCACGGCTGCCGGCCGCGCTGCGGCCCGTAAAGGTCCACATTTTCCTGATCCCGATCGAGTGTGTGAAAACACTGACAGACCAGTTCGAGCAGATGTTGCAGGCGAATGCACATGGATTACCAAGAACTTAAAGCGGCGTTGGCGACTGGCAATCAGGTTCCGGGCGAGAGCTTCGACTTGCTTCGCGATATCACGCGCCACGTGAACAATGCCTCTACGACACACGAAGGGCGCGATCTCGTCATTCGCGCCTTGGCCGTGGGCAGCGGATTCAGCCAGTCTGAAATGAGCCTGCTCATGGCTCTCGTGCGAAACGTCGGGCTCTACCCCTATCTGTCTGACTCAGTTTCTCGGGCGGATTTCGCTGATCAGCTTGCCTTCGAGCTGCATCGTCCCGACAGCGACGACACCAACATCGTTTTTCATTCGCTGCAGGCGCGGACCTACCGACAGTTGATGCTTGGATCCAACGTGGTCCTCAGTGCAACAACGAGCTCTGGTAAGAGCCTCGTCATCGACGAGATGATAGCGTCAGGGAAATTCAGCAAAGTCGTCATCGTCGTTCCAACGCTCGCGTTGATCGACGAAATACGACGCCGGCTGCTGCAGCGTTTCGGTGAACGTTGCGCGGTCATCACGCATCCCAGCCAGCTGGCAAAGCCCGAGCGGATCAATGTGTACGTGCTCACGCAGGAGCGGGTGCTGAATCGGGAAGATCTCGCCGATGTCGAATTCTTTGTCGTCGACGAATTCTACAAGATGAACCTTGCGACCGAGAAGGACTCGGAGCGCGCGATCGACCTCAATCTCGCCTTCCACAAGTTGGCGAAGACTGGCGCCCAATTCTACCTGCTCGGGCCCAACATACATGCGATCAATGGCCTCGACGCGTACGACCACCACTTCATCCCGTCAAAGTTCTCGACGGTCGCGGTTGATGTGGTCAATTTTGATCTCCCCGGTCGCGGACCAGAACGAGATGATGGTCTCATCAGCTTGTGCCGGACAATTGACGGACCAACGATCATCTATTGTCAGTCGCCGTCTCGTGCGACGCACGTCGCCAAGTTGCTTATCGAGCGAGGAGACCTGAAACCGATTGGCGAAGTCGATCACGCCATCGAGTGGATCGCCAAGAACTACGATCCCGACTGGATCGTGTGCGACGCCTTACGCCACGGCATTGGCATTCATCACGGCGGTGTACCACGCGCGCTGCAGCAATATTTCATCCGGCTTTTCAACGCTCGAAAGGTGCCGTTCCTTGTGTGCACCTCACAATCATCGAGGGTGTCAATACGGCTGCGAAGAATGTCATCGTCTACGATCGTCGCAAGAGCAGGGACGTTCTGGAGCACTTCACTTATAAGAATATTGAAGGTCGCGCTGGTCGGATGAAGCAATATTTTGTCGGTAAGGTCTACGTCCTGGAAGCACCGCCACAGGATCAAACCTTCACTGTCGAGTTTCCTCTGGGAACACAGGGCGCCGATACGCCGATGAGCTTGCTCCTCGATCTGTCCGACGAGGACCTAGAGCCAATTTCGAAGAGCCGCATTGACAGCATGTTCAAGCGAAGTTCGCTCTCGCCCGAGACCCTGCGGGCGAACCGCCACGTTTCATGGGACGTCCAAGAGCAGATCGCGAGGGAGATCCGGCAGGACATCGACAAATTCGCTCCTCTGTTAGGCTGGACCGGGGTGCCGAACAGCCACCAGCTTGGCACGGTCTGTGATCTCATTTTTCGGCACCTCATTTCTGACGGACTTCGAGATTATAAGATCAGATCAGGCGACGAGCTCGCGTGGCACCTGAACGCAATCCGCATCGGTAAGGATCTAACGCGCTATATCCGGGAATGCGTTGAAGGGCGCCAGGCGCCGGAAACCGCTAGCGAAGCAGTTGAGAGAGCTTTGCGTATCGTGCGGAACGTTGTCTGCCAGCGTTTTCCGCGCGCGCTCATGGTTATTCATGCGATCCAGCATGACATCCTGATGCGGCAAAGGCTCCTCTCGGGAGATTACACACTCTTCGCGGAGCAAGCCGAAAATCTCTTTATGCCGTCTGTGCTGTTTGCGCTCGACGAATATGGGATACCTATCCAGACGGCGAAGACCTTGGAGTCCTGGCTTTTGCCCGCGGCGACGCTTGACGACGTGCTTGAACGCTTTCGCAGTCTTCCTGTCGCCCATTTTCAGCTTTCGGAGTTCGAGCGCGACATCATTGCGGACGTTCGCCAGGTCCTGTTTCCATCGGCTCGCGTTCGCAGAGTCTAATGATAATGAAGGTCGCAGCCAGCATTCTCAATGCGACCTCAGTAAATGACTAAGATCTGATCCGTTGACGCGGCGCCTCCGAATTCGGCCGTTATCGGCGGCGCTCACTGCGTCGCCTAATGCAGCACCCCCAATGTCAGCTATTGGGATAGTGCAGCTGGGATGTCGTCCTGTGAACATCACCTCAGCACACCACGCGCAAAGCCAGAGGCAAGTTGAGGTTCGGTCTTCCCTCGCAGCATTTTGTTGGGAAGGGGTAAAGACGTCACTCTGCAAACAATATAGAAGTGTCACCGGTTGGGCAATGCGCGGTCTTCAGGAGTGGGCGCCGGGCCGAGCGGGCCGGAGCCCCACATAGCTCAAAGGCCCGTCTCGGCCCTTGTTCTGCCAGCCGCATTTGTGCGGTCAATGCAGGCCCTTGTAAGCGGCTGCCAATTGGACCCCTGCGCCAACCCTGTCTGTATGCAGGGGGGCACCTTCCTCCAAGTTCGGAACGATCATGCGGGGTCTGCCAGGTTTTCTGCCTCGAGTCTTGGCTATGCGCTGGACCAAATACCGGTTGCCGAGCCTGAAATACTTCAGCACCAGCGGCACATCGGGATCATCGAGCAGTGCTGGCCTTGGCTTCTGGGCTTCAGCCTTTGCAAGCTTTTTGGCGGCCTGCATTGCAGCCTCCCGCTCAGCGCAAACCCGACGACCAATCTCCAGGCACAACAGGTCATCGTAGGTTAGCTTGGGCTCATCGTAGGCCGTCTGTAACACGGCAGGAGCGGCACGATCCGACAGGGATGGCGGTAAGGCTGTGGGATGTACTGCACGCCGGGTCGGCCCTCCGGTACGTCGACGCTTTTTTGCCGAGATCGAGCCGCCTGCATTGAAGATCGAATTTGCCTGACCAGAGCGGCGAGGGGCGGCTTCACTCCGGCATGCCGGGCTCACCTGCTGGTTATTGCGGATGAGCATGAGAGCGTGGCTCAGTTGCTTGTTGCCGACAATTGCGCCCTGGTCAACCTGCCTAACCTTATCGAAGGTACGAAAGGGCAGTGAGTGCCCTTCAAAGCGTATCACAAGTCGGCCATCCGGGTAATCGTGCAGCATAACCTTCTTGCGCGCAAGGCTCCGAGTGATGTCGTTGGGCTCCAGGATGAAAACGGTCTTGTCGTATTGCAGAGTTAGGCTGGCTGACACCACACGCTCGACACGCCATGCAAACGCCTCCCCAAGATCATCGGCGGGAGCAAGCGGTCGATGGAGATCTTTGTCATTGGCGGGCGGCTTGGCAAACCTCGCGTTGTAGTCCTCTATGAAGCCCGGCAGCATCGTATTGGCTTCCGCGATCGTGGAAATGCCTGCAAGACGCAGCTCCTTCACGAGACGATCCTGCAGCGTGCGATTGGCTCTCTCGACGCGCCCTTTTGCCTGAGGCGTGTTCGCGCAAATGATATCGATGTTAAGTTCATGCAGAACGCGCCCGAACTGCGTCATGCCAGTGCCCCCAACCGCGTTCGGATCGTTGACGCGGAAGATGCTGTGTTTGTCACTGTAGAACGCAATAGGCTTGCCGTACCGTTGCAAATACGCCTTGGTCGCCTCAAAGTAGGAAAAAGCAGATTCTGATTGGACGAACCTCAGCTCGAGCAACTTGCTGGTTGCATCATCGATATACACCAGCAGCGTGCAGCGGGGTCCACGCTCTTCAAACCACCAATGCATCGAACCGTCGATCTGAACGAGTTCGCCGAAACAGTCGCGGCGATAGCGGGGTTGGTACACTGGCTTCTGGCGGGCCTTGCGATCGGCCCACAGGCCCTCTGCAATCATCCAGCTTCTGACCGTCTCGGAGGAAACCGACAGACCGTGCAAAGCGCTGAGCTTCTCTGAAGCCAGCGTGGGGCCGAAGTCGGAATAACGCTCCTTGATGAGTGCAATGACTTGAGCGCGAAGTGCGTCGGGCAAACGGCGATTGCTCGGTCGCCCTCGACGGGGTGACGCAAAGGCTGAAGGTCCTCGACGTTGAAACGATCGCTGCAGGCGAAAGACGTGGCGGCGGGACAGGGAAAGCATGCCGGCAACGGAATCGACATTGATGCGGCCGGCAACTAGATCTTGAAAAATCCGTAGTCGAAAAAGTTCTTTTTGTGTCATTGTCACTAATCTCATGCATCACTCCGTAAGGTCCTTGGAATGACATGTGTAACTGGGGAACCGGTGACATTACTATCTTGTTTCTACACATTTTAGTCGTATAATCTATCTTAGGTTAAATTGTCGCGCTATTTCAATGACATAGCGGGCACTTTGTCGGGGCGTTATGTTAAATCTGCTTTTGCTTCGTTATGACGACTGGACAAGGAGCATCAGCAACGGCGGGGCTCCAGACGTGCTTGCATTGTCCCCTATATGCATCAGCGCCGAATGGCATTGGCGTGCCGGCCAATATCCGTATTCGGTTCTGATAATAACATTTTGACAATTATCGGCTGATTGCATAAAACCAGCGCTCAAATTCTTCACGCTCATTTCTATTGTCATGTTCTTCATGCCGTTTCGTGCGTTCCTGCCGCGTCCCACTGATACACTCGAAGACGGCCAAGGCCCGGCGGCGGCGCTCTGCGCCCTTCTGTTGGGGCTGTTCGTGCTGGCCTGTGGCGCGGCGGCCGTGTGCGCGGTGCGGGTAATGCCGTTTACCGATGGCTGGTACGAAACGCTGGTTTTTCTAGAGAACCACGGGCGCAAGGTCTACGCCGATCTCGATTTCCCGCTGCCGCCGATGACGCTGGTGTTCTATCGCCTGCTCGAGGCGTTGACGGACGGGGTGCTGGCGGCCAACAAGCTGATCGGCGTCGGGTTGTCGGCCGCCGTCGCCATCTTCACCGGACTGTGGCTGCGCCGGCATGTCGGCACGGTGGCGGCGATCGCCGCGGCAACCGGCACGCTACTGATCGAAACGACGTTCCCGGTCTACATCGCGCGGGACTACCACACGCTGGTGGCGCTGTTTACGCTCGCCTCGATCGCCGCCATGACGGCGACCGAGACCTCGGCCGGCACGCGGATGCGCCTGCTGTCGGCGGCCTTCGCCGGGGCGCTGTGCTGGCTCCTGTTCATGACCAAGCAGAACGTCGGGCTGGTCGTCGGCGCGGCGTTCGTGGCTGCGCACGTCCTGCTGCTGGGCCAGGGACTGCTGCCGGGGCCGCAGAGCCGAGGCGGGCGCACCGCGCGCATCCTGATGCTTCCTCTCTTTCTGGCCGGCATTCTGATCGGCGTTGGCCTGTTCGGCTTCGTGTTCCAGCCTCCTAGCGGATTGATGGATCTGGTGACGAGCCTCGTCTCGACGCAGTCGAAGGGCAGCCCGATCTACGTCGCAACGCGGATCGTGCACGATCCCGGCAACGTGGCGACCATCGTGCGCGCCGTGTTGATGGCGACAGCGGCGCATGTCGGCCTCGCGATCGTGCGTCATTGGCGGGCCGAAGTCGGGTCCCAGCTGACGAGCCTGCCGCCGCTCGTCACGGCGATCGGGCGGGGGCTCGTGTTCCTCGCAGCAGGCGTGGTGTTTCTGCTGCTGGTGGTCGTGCGCCGTGACCTATGGACCAGCTTCGATTTTATCGCGATTGTTGCTCTGGCCGGCTTTCTCTACGACGCCATCGACTGGCTGAAGAGCCCTGGGCTGTGGAGCCCAGCCTCGCCCGAAAGGCCGCGCAGGCTCGATACCCGCTTCCTGCGCCTGGCGCTGTTTGCCGGCCTGATCTTCGCCAACACCCTGACGGCCTCGATCAACACGGTCGGCATCGGACTGGTGGTGGCGTGGTACGGGGCCGCCGGCATCGACGGCGCGTTGCGATGGGCACGGCAGCGCTCGGAGGTCTGGAACGGCGCCGTGGTCGGCGCCATCGGCCTCGCGTCGGTTCTATTGTTCGTGCGACTGGAAGCCGGGAAGCTGCTCGGCCCCTATGGCTGGTGGGGTGTCGCCGAGCCGCCGGTGATCGCGTCTAGTGTGCGGCCCCGGACGAGCGACAATGCAAGCGGCCTGCTCGATGGCCTGCGGCTCAACGCCTGGCGGGTGCGCGAGATCGAGCGCGTGGTTGCCGACATCGTCGCCCATACCCGCGCCGACGAGCCGATCTTCACGTTCCCGAGCATCCCGCTGTTCTATCGCCTCGCCGACCGGTTGCCGGCGACCCGGACTTACATCCAGTGGTTCGATTTCGCGCGCGAGGAAAGTCTCAGAGCCGACTTCGCAACCCTCAGCGCGGCGCCGCCGCGCATCATCGTCGAGATGACGGTTGCCGACGTCGCCTACGAGGGGCATGCGGTGCTGCTCGGGCGGCCGCCGATCCAGCGGTACTTTGCTGACTATCTGCAGTGCCTCGTCGACAGCAAGGCGGCCAGCGTGCTGTCGCAGGGGCTCTACTCGCTGCCGGGGATCACCGAGGGTCAATACGCCGCGCGCGCCGAGCCGCGCCTGACGCCGAATGCGGCGCGACGACTAATCGGGTCGCCGCTGTTGCGGGCCGAGGGCGTGCGCATCGCCGGGGTGCGCGTCGATCCGGCGGGGCCGGTGCTCGGCCTGTCCGAGTTCCTGGAGATCGAGCCGGATGTCGAGGCCTTTTCCGATCTCGTGCTCACCGGTCCACCCGACGCAGTGACACGGATCGTCGCGCGGCTGTCGGAGGCCGGCCCGTCCCGGCTGTCGCTGCTGCCGGAAAACGCGGTTTTGCGTGTCTTGCGGGTCGACGACAAGGCCCGTTCACATCAGGAGCCGTGCCGCTCCCAACTCGAGGAGCGTCTCCATGAAACCGGACCTGCCCAGAAAATCCCTGCTCGATAACGACCTGCTTCGGCGCAAGATCGCCGACCTGCTGGCCAAGCGTTCGTTCGGACGCTTCCTGCTGGTCGGCATCGCCAATACGATCTTCGGCTTCAGCTTCTTTCCGATCCTGCACCTCGCAACGCAAGACTCGCTGTCGTTCGATGCGGCTCTGGTGATTTCGTATGTGGTGTGCAGCACCGTCTCGTTCTTGACGCACCGGCTCATCACCTTCCAGTCGCAAGGCGTGCTCGGTAGCGAGTTGGCGCGCTACGGCGTGCTGGCCGTGGTCACCTATGGCCTCAACCGCCTGCTACTGTGGCTGCTAGCGGACATGCTGCCGATCCCGCTGCTGGCCACGCAGATGCTGATCGCCGCCGGGCTGCTCGTGCTGACCTATCTGGGACTCGGGCGGATGGTGTTCGCGCTCACCGGGGTTGCTGCGCCGCCAGCCGCTGAAGTGCCTCCGAGCGCGGCGAAAGCAGCGAGATTGGACACTGCTGCATCGAAAGCCCCGCTTCCCGACATCGATCGCCGCTACTGATCGGCGCGGACGAGCCCGTAAGTCGGCGTTGGATTCGCTCCCACTGACGCGGCATCTCCACTGATCACGCAGAGAGTTGCGAGCCATGTCGAGCAGTGGAACTGGACGGCGGTCGTTGGCGACGATTCAGCGAGGTCAATTTGTCCGTCGTCGCGAAGGGGAAGCTTACGCCGTTGCGGAGGTATTTCTTCGCTGATCAGGGCTCGTCATTTCCGATCCGCCGTTATCCAAGATCGTACTACACTCAAAATCATCGTGGCTTCGAATCGTCAGCCGACAACCGGCTTGCGTTTTGTGTGCAGCACTGCTTCACTTTAACCTGATTGCTGCCAAATGCCCTGCACCGCATAGCTTCATGGATATCGAGCAATTTATTGTTGAATCAAACAGAGCCGGAACCGGCGACGAGGTGTTCGAGCTTTTCCAGAAGGCGCTGCTGGGACACGGCTTCGATCGCGTGATCTACAGTCTCATCACCGAGCACCCATCGATCGACCAACCGGCTGGCCACGGCGTGCAGAAGAACTACCCCGCCGACTGGATGCACCACTACATGCAGAATGGCTACGAGAAGCTCGATCCGGTTCCGCGCTTCGCGTTCACCTCGGCACGGCCCTTCACATGGAGCTGGCTCAAGGCGGAGACGCCGCTCGATTACGCGGCTGCCCGGGTGATGAGCGAGGCCGAGGAAGCAGGCCTCCACGATGGTGTCGGCATCCCGATCCACGGGCCGAATGGAGAGATTGCCGGCGTCGGCCTGGCCAGCAGCTGCAAGGGCGTGTGGCCAGGGAAAGACAGCTTGTGCGTGTTGCGGACCCTGGCGCTGCAGTTTCATCTCGCCTACGCCGAGCACCAGCGCGGCAGCGATCCCCACCACGCTGTGCGCTTGACCGCGCGCGAGAAGGAAATTCTGCTGTGGGCAGCGGAAGGCAAGAGCGACCAGGTGATCGCCGACATCCTCGGCGTCGCCTACCCCACGATCCGCTACCATCTGCAGAACATCTTCCGCAAGCTGGGGGCGAACGAGCGCACCTTCGCCGTGGTCAAGGCGCTGCGCATCGGGCTGATCACGCCCAGCATCGTGCTGCCCCGATAGCTCCGCGACGTGGACCGCGATGCGGGCGTTGGCCCCGTCGGACGATGGCGCCTATCGAGGTTGCTAGGTTCGCAGCATGCCGAAACCTGCTGATCTCTCCCGGTAACCGCGCGGGAGGGGCCATGATCGAATGCGTGACACTCGAAACCAACCATCACTTCTCGGGTAATCCGCTGGCCGAGCAGCACAAGCTTCGGTTCAGGAGCATCATCGAGCGGCAGGCCTGGAACGTGCCGGCGATCCGCGATCTGGAGTACGACAACTACGATAATCCAGCCGCCACGTATCTAATCTATCGAACCGAGGACGGAGGATGCGGCGGGGTCTCGCGCCTCTACCCGACCGACCGCCCGTACATGCTGCAGCAGGTGTTCTCTCACCTCGCCAGCGGCGATAGCCTGCCGAGCAGTCCGGCCATCCTCGAAGGCAGCCGCTTTTGTGTCGACTCCAATCTGCCTGCCGCCCTGCGCCGCCGCATCGTGCAGGAGCTCGTCATCGGCTATCTCGAGTATGGGCAGGTGTTCGGCATCGAGCATATCGTCGGGGTCATGTACCCGCTCTACTGGCGCACCATCTTCGGCCGCTGCGGATGGGACATCTCTTGGCTCGGCCCCGAGGCCCGCCTCGCCGATGGTCACGCGGTCCGGGCTGGATCGGTCGCCGTCACGCCGGAGATGATGGCCAAGGTCCGCCGGGTCACCGGCATCGGCGAGGCGCTCCTGTCGTTCGGAGATGCTCAGCCTCTCCGCATTGCTGCGTGAGGCGCCGATGTCGACGCCCGTCACTCTAACTGGCGACCGAAACGACCTCGACAGCATTCTGGTTTGCCTGGGCTACCTGTCCGAGGAGGCCGATCGGCACGGTCTCGTGACTGCCGCGCGTACGATCCGATGGGCGTTCGACGCCATCGCGGCCGAGAACGAGCCAACGGAAGCCACGCCTTGCCAGGACGTGTTCTGCTCTGAGGTGGAGTTCTTGGTGCTATTCAATTCGGCCCCAGCGGCGATCCGCCAGCGCTTCTTGCGCCTCGTACATCAGATGGAGGATGGTGCGAAGTCCAAATAGGTACCCACACGCGTGATTGAAACGGCTCGGTCACCGCAAGCTGATCGCGCCGACCAGCACACCGAGGAAATCGCGCCGCGGATCGGTCGTGACGGTCGACTTCAGCGGCATGGCGAGCACCGGGCAGCCCTGCCGGACGACGGGCTCGCCTTCGAGGTCGCGGTTGAGGAACAGGTGGCAGACGTTCGGCTCGGCGGGCGGGAAGCACACGTACCAGACCGAGATGTTGAAGAAGGTCTCGAAGTTGCGGAAGGTGCGGTGCTCATAGGCATCGATCAGAATGTGATCGTCATAGATCGACTTCGCCTTCACGTCGAAGGCGAGCGTGCCGATGGTCGGCAGCCCCACCAGGAAATCCGGGCGTTTGATCTCGCCCCTCAACCCCTTCGGCACGGTGAGCGGCGACTGCTCGACATACATGTGCGGCAGCACGCAGCGGTCGAGCCACGCCCGAAAGCGCGCCTCGGCGGCATCCCCCTGCTCCTTGCGTGCCTGCCGGGACAGCTTAGGCATGAGGCTAACCGTTGTCGGGCGAGCTCGTGCGCTGCCGCTTGCGGGCCGCCGTCGGCGCCTTTGGTTTCGCGGCCTTCTTCCGCTTGCCGACCTCCCCTTGCGCATCGGCCCAGGAGAACAGATCGCCCTGCTGCTTCGCGGTTGCCGCCTTGGTCCAGGCCTTGCCCTTGGCCTCCTGCTCGATCCAGGTGGTGACGAACGTGACCGGGCCGCCGGCATTGATGAGGTCGAGCGGCGCGATGAAATGCGACCGATACCCGGTCTCGGTGATCGGCAGCGGCGCTTTCTTCGGCTTGATGCTTTCGACCTCGATGTGATCGGTGCCTTGGGCGAGATAGTCACGCGAATGGGTGATGCGGATGGTGATGCGCGCCTTGTCGACAGGGTTCAGCCATTCGATCTCGTAATGGGTCTTGCGCGGGGCATTTCCGCCGATCGGCACGCGCTCGCCCGCAGCTGGCTGCCCCGGCTTTCTGGCCAGCTCGGCCGCGATCTTGGCACGCGCCTCGGTCACGTTGCGGGCGCGCACGGTGATCTCGTCGCTGCCATCCTTTGACGTGGCAATGAACACGTCGGGACCGGCACCCCAGTAGGCGCCGCTGGCGTCGTAGCCTTGCGCGTTGATGCGAATGTGCTGGTAGTCGTGGGTGGCCTTGCTCATGAGGCTTCGCCCGGCTCGGGAGCTGCGCTTGACGGCGTGCCGGCGAGGCGGCGCTCCGTTTCGGCAGTGCGGTGCGGCTCGCTCGGATCGACCGACACCGGTTTCGAGTTGGCGGCGGCGAAGGCGGCGACCCGCTCGGCCACGGTCGATGCGGGCAAGCGGATATCGTCGGCGAGCTTGAAGTACCGGTTCCCCAGGCGGGCATAGATGTCGGTGATGTTGCCCCAGATGCGCTCGGAGATGCGGAAGCTCTCGACGCCGGCCTTGGTGGTCCAGCCGACCGGCGGCAGCACGTTGAGCGCCTCCATGAAGCGCGCCTCGTCGACTTCGACGATGCCGGTCTGGTACTTGGCGAGCGCCGTGGCATCGATCGCCGTCCACGCCTCGTTGCAGGTCATGCGCCGGGCGTCGGCGTAGCGCGCGCGGATCGCGGCCGCGTCCTCGCTGAAATGCAGCGTCAGCCCGTCATCGGGATGGATCAAATCGACGATGTGGGTTTCGCCGGGGACGTACCAGCATTCGGTGTAGGCCTCGTAGGACAGCCGGCGACGTGCGGGCTTCTCGTTGATCGGCTCATCGGTCATGGCGCTGCCCTCCCCGCTTGACGGATCGCGCTCGTTGGGGTGGCGCCGTAGGGCTAGCCAGTGTGCCGATGTCGGCGGCGGCATTGTCGGTAACCGGAGCGGCGGCATCGTCGCCGGGGCCGGCACCGGGCTGCTGCTCGCAGAGGAATTCGACGGCGCGGGTGGCGAGCGAGGCGGCGGTGAAGATCGCCTTGGTGTCGCCCTTCAACACGGCGAGCCACGAAGCGCAATATTGCGCGTGATCGATGCGCGGCGTGTTGGTGACCTCGAGGTGGGCGCAGAGGAAAGCCGCGCCCAATTCGGCGACCAGCTCCTCGAAGGCGTAGGCATGGTCCCCGAACCGGTCGCCGAATTTGCGGTTCAATCTGTGCTCGGCGCCGCTGCCGTGAATTTCCTCGTGCAGCAAGGTCGAGTAATAGCTTTCCGTCGCTGTCGACGTGGCGGTGCCGGTGAACAGCTCGCGCGGCGGCATCTGGATGAAATCCCCCTCACCCCGGGAATCCTTGTGCCGGTAGAAGGCGCGCTGGCCACCTTCGCGGATCTCGACGCCGATGGCGGCGACGAAGGCATCGACGCGATCGAGGCGCTCGGTCAGATCCTTGCGTTCGGGTGCTGGCGGCAGAAGCGTCGCGCGCAGCTCGACGGGGACGTCGACCTGATCGATGTTGAAAACGAAGGCGGGCTTGGCGTAGAGGCGTTTGCAGCTATCCTCGTCTTGATCGGTGCCATTATCCGGCTTGGCCTCGTCGCCGTTGTTCTTCGGCACCCACTCGCCGTATTTGACGATCAGCGAGCCCTTTTCGCGCCTCCTCGTCGTTTTGAGTGGGTGGGAGGGCGGTCGGAAGGCGGCTTGATCCTGTTGGCGGAGCGAGTCGCCGGCGGGGCGGACGGCGGTCAGGGCCCGCGCACTTCAGCGCGCCCGCCAGGGC
>WBZS01001952.1_pt1 | contig 14193 bp, 14 predicted proteins | sample 5204201 | NCBI WGS metagenome assembly WBZS01 (sample SAMN12344357, study PRJNA552823) | activated sludge metagenome | biome: Activated sludge suspended growth; feature: Nitrification reactor; material: Wastewater; isolation source: activated sludge from nitrification reactor of wastewater...
GGCGACACGAAAAAGACATCATGTCTTCCCTTCGCGTTCTCCGGCAAGAAGAACCACCACCGCTAGCATTGGTGGCAGCGTTGGAAACTCTTATACTATGGGCAGGATACAGCAGCATGAGGCGAGTGTGTTGGAACGATTGAGACGACTGTGGGGCGGCGCACCCCCTGCGGAGCCGACCCCGCCCTGGATGAGCCAACCGGTTAGCCGCGTCCCGCAGCCGGAGATCGCCTACGCCATCCGCTGGCTGGAGGAGATTCGCGACTGGCCGCCCGACGCGCGACGCGACATCGCCACCGCCGTCCAGGCCATCGTGACCGCGCCCGATTTCGCGCCGACCTCGACGCGGCGCTACGCCGTCGATGGGCTTGAGGGGGCGCACAGCGGCGCGAGCCTGGTCGCCCTGGCGCAGACCCTGGCCGAGTGGGACGAGGGGGGAGCGTGACGCAAACACGCGCCGCAGGGGGCATAGGGTGCGGCCCACGCGCGGCGCTCGAAGCCGGGGCACTGGCGACTAGACCTTAGGGCCAACCAGCTTGACCTGATAGCCCGCCTGGGTGAGAATGTCGGCTAGCTCATCCAACTCACCAACGGCCTTCCAGCGATTGGTGCGGCGGTCCCAGCTGACCCGGCCGCTGGCGACGGTGCGAATCTTCTCCACCTCGGTAGGCGCAAAGACCATGGTGCGGTCCTTACGCTTGATGGTCACATGGGGTACTTCGGCCGTATTCTCCATAAGCACGCCTCTCGTCGTAGTCTGTCAGGATTCTAGACGCGACCCTCCCCTATGTCAAAACGAGCGAGTGTTTGATGCGCCCCGTGTGGCCCCAGGACCTGCTACGCTGGATATCCGACCCGCGCGCCACGCATCGCGTCTTCGATGTCGTCGCGCAGGGCTACGATCTCATCACCACACAGGACATGTGGCAGGCCAGCGCGGCCAGCTTCACCCGTGGGCTGGATGACGTGACGGCCCCGCGCATCCTCGACCTCGGCGCGGGGCCGGGCAACTCGGCCACCGCCATGCGCCGCGCCCGCCCCGACGCCCGCGTCGTGATGCTCGACCGCGCGCCCGCAATGGTGCAGCGCGCCGCGCGGGTCGCGGCCAGGGAACGGGGGCTGACAGCGCTGTTGGCCGACGCCGCTCGCCTGCCCTTCCCCAACACGACCTTCGACCTGGTGACGGGGCATAGCTTCCTGTACCTCGTGCCGGAGCGCGCCGCCGTGCTGGCCGAGGCGCGACGCACCCTGAAACGAGGCGGCTACGTCGCCTTTCTCGAACCGGCCGCCGGCCGACTATCGCCCGGCCAGTGGGCGCAGCTCACACGCGGCGGTCTGCGCTTCTTCGTCTCGATGGTCGGCTGGCGCGCCATGAGCGGCCTCCACGTCCGCTTCAGCCCGGCCACCCTGACCGCCACCCTCGCCGCCGCGGGCTTCACCGACCCCACAGCTACCCTGACGATGGCGGGGGCGGGGGTGGTGGGACGCGCAAGGCGAGAGTAGAGATTGGGGATTGGGGATGCCACCTTCCCGGCGACTCTACTCTTCACCTGCAACTTTCAACCTTCAACCCAACCGAGATACCCATGCCCACCACGTTCGAGGTTTCCCATACCGGCCTGCACGCCGTCGATGTCCCAGGCGCGACTCTCGACGACGTATCGCGCGCCTTGCCCCCGGGCGTGTACACCACCCTGCGCACCTACGGCGGCAACCGCTTCCTCGACCTGCCGCACCACCTCCAGCGGCTGGCCGAGTCACTGCGCCTGCTGAACGGCGGGGCAGCCGTCGATGAGGCCACGCTGCGCCACGCGCTGGCTGATGCCCTGGCCGCGACACATTACCCCGAGGCGCGGCTGCGCGTCACCGTGCCCGTGGCAGGCGCGCCTATCTACGTCACTATCGAACCCTTCGCCCCCTATCCACCCCAGCTGTACCGCGATGGTGTGGCGACGGTCACGATGCTCATGGCGCGGCAGAACCCGCGCGCCAAGTCCACGGCCTTCATCGCGCCCTCGCGCGAACTGAAGGGCCAGATTCCGCCAGGCATCCACGAGGTGCTGATGGTCGACGGCAGCGGAGCCATCCTGGAAGGATTTAGCAGCAACTTCTTCGGCATCCTGGAGGGCGAGTTGCGCACCGCCGAGGAAGGCGTCCTGGCGGGTGTCACGCGCGGCCTTGTCCTGCGCGCCGCCGAGGGCGTGCTGCCCATCCGCCGCGCGCCGGTCATGCAGACCGACATCCCGCGCCTGCAAGAGGCGTTCATCACCAGCGCGTCGCGGGAAGTGATGCCCGTCGTGCGCATCAACGACGATACGGTGAGCGACGGCCGCCCCGGCCCCCTCACGCGGACGATTGCCGAACGGTTCGCGGCCGTGGTGACGGTGGAAAGCGAGCGGCCCGTGGAGTGACCACGGACGACCGGCCACCGACCACGAGTTGGACTGGTGATCGGTGGTCGGTCGTCCGTGGTCGCCCCCCACTTGCACATTTGAGCTAACCGGACTACACTCACCTGGCCCCTAACCCCGACTCCCCGAGGACGCCGATTGTGTCCCTGGCTGACGCGCTGGCTGAGATGGAAGCCCACCATAGCGCCCAGATCACCGCCTGGCGGGTTGTGCCCGCGCGCGCGGCAGCCCTCGCCCCCGCACCCGAGCGCCTCGCCCCGCCCCTGGTGGACGGCCTGCACCGCCGTAGCATCCAGGGCCTCTACCAGCACCAGGCCGAGGCCGTCGAGGCCGCCCTGGCGGGCGAGAACGTCTGCGTCGTCACGCCCACGGCGTCGGGCAAGACCCTGTGCTACGTCCTGCCCACCCTCCAGGCGCTGCTGGCCGACCCCAGCGCCCGCGCCCTGTACCTCTTCCCCACCAAGGCCCTGGCCCAGGACCAGGTAGTCGAGCTGGGCCGCTGGCAGGACACCCTCGGCGCCCCCATCGGCGCGGCCACCTACGACGGCGACACGCCGCCCTCGGCCCGCAGCCGTACCCGCAAGACCGCTCGCGTCATCGTTTCCAATCCGGACATGCTCCATACCGGCATCCTGCCCCATCACACCAACTGGGCCGCTTTCTTCGAGGGCCTGCGCCTCGTGGTGCTCGACGAGATGCACACCTATCGCGGTGTCTTCGGCAGCCACGTCGCCAACGTCTTGCGCCGCCTGCGCCGCGTCGCCGCCTTCTATGGCGCGTCGCCCCAGTTCATCCTGTCCTCGGCGACCATCGCCAACCCCGGCGAGTTGGCCGAGCGTCTGGTCGAAGCGCCAGTGACCGTCGTCGACAACGATGGCGCGCCGCGCGGCGAGCGTCACCTCATCACCGTCAACCCGCCCGTTGTCGACCGTCACCTGGGGATACGGCGCGGCGCGAGCGCGGAGGCCACACTACTGGCGCGCGGCCTGTTGGCCCATGACGTGCAGACGGCCGTCTTCGCCCCGACGCGCCTGGCAACCGAGGTCATCCTCCACAACCTGCGCCGCTCGGTGGACCGGCCAGTGGCGGGCTATCGCGGCGGCTACCTGCCCCACGAGCGCCGCGCCACCGAGGCGGGCCTGCGCGAGGGCGCGCTACGCGGCGTCGTGACGACCAACGCCCTGGAACTGGGCGTGGACATCGGCGGGCTGGACGCCGTCATCCTGGCGGGCTACCCGGGTACCATTGCCAGCGCCTGGCAGCAGGCGGGCCGCGCCGGGCGACGGCTGGCCCCGTCGGCGGCCATCCTGGTGGCGAGCGGCGGACCACTGGACCAGTACATCGCCGCCCACCCCGACTACCTGTGGGGGAGCGCGGAGCGGGCGGGGGCCTCGCCGGAGCGCGCCCTTATCAATGCGGACAATGCCCTCATCCTGACCGACCACCTGCGCTGTGCCGCCTTCGAGCTGCCCTTCAGGACGGACGAGGGCTTTGGCGGTTGGGTTCATGTCGCGGCCCGCGACAGCGACACCGACCGCGTAGCCCTGACCCAGGACATCCTCGCCTTCTTGAGCGAGGAGGGGTCGCTGCACCTGTCGGGTGGGGCGTGGCGTTGGCTGGCCGAGGGCTACCCGGCCGAGGGCGTCAGCCTGCGCACGGCCAGCCCCGAGCGTGTCGTCATCACCTGCCAGGACGGCCCCGACGAGCCGCGCAGCGTCGGCGAGGTCGAGCGCAGCCGCGCCCCTGGCCTCGTCTACCCCGGCGCTATCTATCTCCACGACGGAGCCATGTATCACGTCGACACCCTGGACTGGGAGGCGGGCCACGCCTACGTGCGCCCCGTCCAGGTCGAATACTACACCGACGCCAGCGCCAGCGTCGCCGTCGAGGTTGTGGCGACCTTCGCCGAGGCGGAGCAGCCCGGCGGCCAGGTGGCCCACGGCGAGGTCGAGGCGACGAGCAAGGCGACCACCTACCGCCAGGTGCGCTTCGGAACCAACGAGACGCTCGGCTGGGGGGAGATTGACCTGCCGCCGCAGACCATGCTGACCACGGCCTACTGGTTCCGCGTCGCCCAGGCCACGGTGGACCATCTGCGCGCCGAGGGCTGGTGGCGCTTCGACGCCAACGACTACGGCCCCACGTGGTTTCGCCAGCGCGACGCGACCCGCGCCCGCGACGGCTACCGCTGCCAGGGGTGCGGCGCGCCGGAGCGCGACGGCCGCCAACACGATGTACACCACGTCAAGCCCTTCCGTAGCTTCGGCTACGTGCGCGGCCAGAACCGCCACGACGAGATCGCCAACCGCGTCGAGAATCTGGTGACGCTATGCAACCGCTGCCACCGCCGCGCCGAGGAGCACCAGCGCATCCTGGGTGCGCTGGGCGGGCTGGCGAACGTGGTGGGCCAGCTCGCGCCGCTGTACCTGATGTGTGACCCGCGCGATCTGGGGGTGCTGGCTGAGTCGAAGGCGGCGGGGACGGGTCTGCCGACGCTGACCGTCTACGAGCAGATTCCGGCCGGCCTGGGCTTCGCCGCCGCCCTGTACGAACTGCACGCGACGCTGATGAGCGACGCGCTGGACCTGATTCGCGCCTGTCCGTGCGAGAACGGCTGCCCCGGCTGCATCGGCCCCACGACCGACGCCGACCCATTGGCGAAGCGGTGGACCCTGCGCTTGCTAGAGGAGATGATCTAGTTCCGGCCTCCTCTCCCAGAGGGAGTGGTTCTCGTCGCCAGCGGCAGTTCATGTAGAAAGGGTGCAACAATGGAATCGACGACACAAGCCGACACGAGTGTGCTAAGGGTGTTGTTCTACCACAACACCTGGGCCAACTTGAAGCTGCTGGACTTTTGCGAGGCCTTAAGTGATGAGCAGCTCGATACGGCGGCCATCGGTGGTTTCGGCTCCATCCGCAAGACACTGATGCACATCGTGAGCGGCGAAACGAGCTACGTGTATCGCGTGAATGGCCGCCGGACTGACAATCCTCCGCCGTGGGGCGTGTTTCCGGGCTTCGCGGCGCTGAAGCGGATCGCGCGTTGGACAGGTGACGAGTTGCTCCAGTTGGCCCTATCGGCCCGCGCCAATACCATCGTCGAGGAGAGCGACCCTGATCTCAAGCTGATGGTGCGCTACCCCCTCGCCAGTCTGATGCTCCAGGCGATCAACCACGCGACCGAGCATCGGACGCAGGTGTCAACTATCATCACGCAATTGGGCCTGGAGCCGCCCGACATGAGCGGCTGGCAGTACATGGTGGACAGCGGCGAGTTTCAGGAAACACCGATTCCGTAGTGGTAGAGATGGACAGGCTCGTAGTGGGGCTGACACAGCGATGAACGCCGGGGCGAGACCATGAGCGAACCGCTATCGATGCGCGACCGCCTGGAGCGGCTGCGGCGGCTGGGCGTGCAGCGCGGCGTGGAGGGCATCCAGCCGCCGCCCCCGCCGCCCCGCGAGCCGCGTCGCCGCGCCGACATCGCCGAGGTGGTGGACGGCGTGGACGTGACTACGCCCCACGGCGCGTGCTTCATCGCCGATACCCGCTACCCGGAGCACGCGGGCCTGCCCGTCGGCGAGCCGCCATCGACAGGCCACCACGTCGCGCGCCTGACCCGCGACGCCAGTCTCGACCGTCTCGACTTGCGCCGCGCCGCCTTCGTGGACATCGAGACGACGGGGCTGGGCGGCGGGACGGGAACGCTGGCCTTCCTGGTGGGCGTCGGTTCCTTCGAGGGCGACGCCTTCCGCGTGCGTCAGTTCTTCTTGCGCGACCCCGGCGACGAGCTTGCCCAACTCCACGCCCTGGACGAGTGGCTGAGCCAGTTCAGCGGCATCGTCAGTTTCAACGGCCGCGCCTTCGACATGCCGCTGCTGACGACACGCTATCGCCTGGCGCGGCGGCGCGCGCCCCTGGCAACTGCGCCCCACCTGGATCTGCTGCTGCCCGCCCGCCGCCTGTGGCGCGCCCGCCTCGGCAGTTGCGCCCTCGGCTCGCTGGAGCGGGGTATCCTGGGCGTCGAGCGCACCGACGACGTGCCGGGCATGATCATCCCCTACATCTACTTCGACTACGTGCGCCACGGGACGCTGGGCCGGCTGGAGCGCGTCTTCTACCACAACGCCCTGGATATCGTCTCCATGGCCGCCCTGCTGACGCGAATGTGCGACGCCTTCGACGACCCCTGGGGCAACGGCGTCAGCCACGGTGCGGATTGGCTCAGCCTGGGCATCGTCTACGAGGCGGCTGGTGCGGTGGACCAGGCGGTGGAGGCCTACGAGCACGCCATGCGCTGCCAGTTGCCGCCGGAGTTGCACGAGCAGGCCAAGGAACGCTGGGGGCAGCTGTGCAAGCGCGAGGGGGCATGGGACCGCGCCGTGGCCGAATGGGTGGCTGCCATCGACACCGGAACCGCCCGCCGCCTCTATCCTTATGTCGAGCTTGCCAAGTACTACGAGCATCGCGCCCGCGACTACACCTCGGCCATCGTGACTGTGCGCCGCGCCATCGATATGGTACGCGCGTCGCAGGTCCGCCACGACAGCCTGAACAGTGCGACGGTCCTGGCCGAGTTGGAGCACCGCCTGGCCCGCCTGGAGCGCAAAGCCGCACGCGGGAGCGGATCGGGATAATGCGTATCCTCGCCGTCGCGGACCGCATCGCCAAGCGCCTGGAAGGCTCCCACGCTCGCGAGAACTTCGGCCCCTTCAACCTCATTCTGGCTGCGGGTGACCTACCCTATAGCTACCTCTCGTACCTGGTGGACGTCTACAGCGCCCCAAGCCTGTTCGTGGCTGGCAACCATGACCTGCCCCTGTCCTACGATGAGTATGGCGCGCCCCTCATCGGCCCCAAGGGCTGGACCTACATGGATGGCCGATTGGCTGAGGTCGAGGGTTTCCTGGTGGCGGGCTTCAGCGGCTCCATCAACTACAATCCGGGGAAACCTTACCACTACTCCCAGACCGAAATGTGGGCGCGCGTGCTGAGGCTTGCGCCCCGCCTGTGGCTCGCCGAGCGGCGACGCGGCCGCCCCCTGGACTGCCTGCTTACCCACTCCCCGGCGGCCGGTCTCGGTGACGGCCCCGATTTTGCCCACCAGGGGTTCCGCGCCTACCGCTGGCTCATCAATCGCTATCGCCCGCGCTACCACATCCACGGCCACGTGCACCTTTACGGCGTAGCCATGCCTGCCATGCGCACCTACCATACCACAACCCTCATCAACGCCTACGGCCTGCACATCATCGATACGGAGATCAAGTGACGCGGCAGTACGACGTCATCGTTGCTGGCGGCGGGCCGGCCGGCAGCGCGGCGGCCACCCTGCTGGCGCGGGCCGGCGCGTCCGTGCTGCTCCTGGAAGCCGCCACCCTGCCCCACGACAAGCTGTGCGGCGAGTTCCTGTCGCCAGAGACGGTGGGCGTCTTCCAGCGCCTCGGCGTGTGGCCCGCCATCGACGCCCTGGCTCCGCCGCGCCTCACCGCGGCCCGCATCACCGCCCGCGATGGCGCGCGCTGGGACGCGCCCTTTCCCGCGCCGGGTATCGGCCTGAGCCGCTACGCCCTGGACAAGCTTCTATTCGATCACGCAGGGCAGGTGGGCGCGGACGCGCGGCAGGCAGCGCGGGTAACGGGCGTGGTGGGTAGCCTGGCCGAGGGCTTCGGGGTAACGTGGCAGGCGGGGAATAGGGCGCACGCAGCCGAGGCGCGGGTGGTGCTGGGAGCGTGGGGCAAGCGCGCCAACCTGGACCGCACCCTGGGGCGGACCTTTCTAAGCCTGGACCATCCCACCTTCGCCCTCAAGGCCCACTACCACGGCCCGCCCATTGGCCGCCGCGTCGAGTTGCACGGCTTCGATGGTGGCTACTGTGGCCTGGCCGAGATCGAGGGCGGCAGAATCAACCTGTGCCTGCTGGCCGAGACCCGCGTCCTGCACGCCTGCGGGGGTGATCCGGCGCGCCTTGCCGCCGAGGTCCTGCCCACCAACCCGGCCCTGGCCGCGTGGCTGGCCCATGCCGCGCGCATCCACGACCGCTTCCTGGCTATCAGCCAGATCCCCTTTGTTCGCAAGGCAGTCGTCGAAAATGACGTACTGATGCTAGGCGACGCGGCAGGCCTCATCAGCCCCCTGGCGGGCAACGGCATGGCGATGGGTCTGGCGGCCGCGGAGATGGTCGCGCCCCTGGTCCTCGACACCCTGGCCGGCCGCCGCGCCGCCGCGAGCCTCAAGGCCACCTTCTCCCGCCAGTGGCACGCCCACTTCGACCGACGCCTGCGCCTGGGCCGCCTGGCGCAACCCCTCATGCTCCGCCCAACAATGCTGGGCCTCGGCCTGCGCGCCCTGCGCCTCGTCCCACCCCTTGGAGCTGCCCTCGTCGCCAACACACGGGATTCATACGTGACGAGTGAAACGTGAGCACGTTAGGTGTAGTTCAGGTTTCACGTCTCACGGCTCATGTCTCACCCATCACGACCGGCTCCTCGGCGTACACGAACACGTTCTGCGCGACGGTCGGGCTGACGGATTGGGGCACGCCGTCCACCAGGACCGTCAGCGGGCCGCCGAAGGGTGCGACCGCCACCACCTCCACCTGCACACCCGGCAGCATCCCTATGTCGCGAACGTGGGCCAATAGCTCGCGGTGGTGGCTGGCGACGCGGTAGACCGTCGCCGTCTCGCCCGGCTGCACGAGGGTCAGGGTATGTTCGGCCGGCTCGACCACCGCACCGTCGCGGCCCGGTATCGGGTCGCCGTGGGGACAGGCGCGCGGGTAGTCGAGCTGCGCATCCAGGCGATCCACGAACTCATCGGACAGGACGTGCTCCAGTCGGTCGGCCTCGTCGTCGATGTCCTCCCAGCCGTAGCCCATCCAGCGCACCATCATCACCTCGATGAGGCGATGCGCCCGCAACACGCGCAACGCCTCGCGCCGGCCAGCGGGGGTCAGCGCCATGCCGTGATAGGCGGCGTAGCGCACCAGGCTCGCCACGTGGAGCTTGCACGACATGGCCGTCACCGCCGAGGGGGACACCTCCAGCGTCTCGGCCAGAGCAGACGTCGGGACCGGCGACTGAGCCTTCTCCAGCTTGTACAGGGCCTTCAGGTAGTCCTGCATCGTTGCCGTGGCGACGGCGCTCTTCTTGGCTTCCATTTTCACCGTATTGAAATCGACCCTTGAGGGGCATGAATTGATAAATCCACGTCTGTAGGCCGCGCCAGGTCATTGACACACCTGGGTCAGAAATTATAATACACCTCTGTACTATCCGCAATCAGGTGGCCGCACGTCAGCCGCCACCCTTCTAGAGACGGAGACCCTCATGCTGAAACCTTTCCTTCTGGCGGCGTTCGTCGTTCTGAGCGTCGCCGGGTGTGCCGCGCCGGTCGCCCAGGCCCCGGCCCAATCGACCGCTCCGGCCACCGCCCCGGCCACGGTCGCCACAGCAGCCCCCAAGACGGCTGCGCCCACCCCGGCCCCCGCCGCCCCGACCACAGCCGCTACCGCCGCCCCCAAAGCGGGAGCGACCACCGCTGTCGGCGGCAAGCTAACGGTGTACAGCGGCCGCAACGAGCAACTCGTCGCCCCTATCATCGACAAGTTCAAGCAGGCCAGCGGTGTCGATGTCCAGGTGCGCTACGGCGACACCGCGCAACTCGCCGCCACCATCCTCGAAGAGGGCAACAACTCGCCCGCCGATGTCTTCTTCGCCCAGGACGCAGGCGCGCTGGGCGCGCTGTCCAACCGCCAGCGATTGACGCCCCTGCCTGACGCGCTGCTGAGCAAGGTGGACCCGCGCTTCCGCTCGCCCAAGGGCGACTGGGTAGGCGTGTCAGGACGGGCGCGTGTCATCGTCTACAACAACAAGGAACTCAAGGAGAGCGACCTGCCCGACTCGGTCCTCGACCTGACAGACCCCAAGTGGCAAGGTAAGGTGGGCTGGGCGCCTACCAACGCCTCGTTCCAGTCCTTCGTGACGGCCCTGCGCACAACCCAGGGCGACGCCGCCGCTACCAAGTGGCTGAAGGACATGCAGGCCAACGGCGTGCGTGCCTACGCCAATAACCCCGCCATCCTGGACGCCGTCGCCAAGGGCGAGATTCAGGTCGGCCTGGCCAACCATTACTATCTATACCAGCAGAAGGCCAAGCTGGGCGACAGCTACCCCGTCGCCAACTACTCCCCCCGTGGCGGAGACATCGGAGCCATGATCAATGTGGCGGGCCTGGGCATCCTGCCCACCGTCAAGAACCGACCGGCCGCTGAGGCTCTCATTGCCTTCCTGATGTCCGAGGAGGCGCAGACGTATTTCGCCAACCAGACCTATGAATATCCCCTGGCCGCCGGTGTGAAGCCGGGGCCGACTCTCAAGCCCCTGGACCAGATTCAGACGCCCAAGCTGGACCTGAGCAGTCTGGCCGACCTGGAAGGCACGCTCAAGCTGCTGCGCGACGCGGGCGTGCTGTCCTGAGACGACAGTGACTCGGGGCGTGCGCACCGCGGACACGGCGGCGACCCAGCGCGAGGTCGCCGCAACAGAGGCTGAGGCCGTCGTTCAGGTTCCCGACCTGGTGCGGCCGACTGCGCCGCGCCGCCCCCCCCGCAGCCTCGTCATCCTCGCGGCCCTGGTCGCCGCGGGGATGTTGCTGCCCATCGCCTACCTGCTGATCCGCGTTGCAGAGGTCGGCCCGGCGGCGGTTGAGTTCGCCCTACGTCCTCGCACCTTCCAGGTATTGCTCAACACGGTCGGCCTGGTGGCCGTGGTAACAACCATCTGCGCGCTCATCGCCGTACCACTGGCCTGGCTGCTGGTGCGCACCGACCTGCCCGGCCGCCGGGTGTGGACGGCGCTGGCCGTGCTGCCCCTGGTCATGCCCTCCTACGTGGCGGCCTTCGCTGTTATCGCCGCCCTCGGCCCGCGCGGCCTGGTACAACAGGCCCTGGCCCCGCTGGGCGTCGAGCGTCTACCTGACATCTACGGACTACCGGGGGCAGCGTTAACCCTCGTCATGGTCAGCTACCCCTACATTCTGCTCAGCGTGCGGGCTGCCCTACAGAGCATGGATCCATCGCTGGATGAGGCGGCGCGCAGCCTGGGCCATGGCGGTTGGTCAACCTTCCGCCGCGTCACCTGGCCCCACCTGAGGCCAGCCCTGGCCGCGGGCACGCTCCTGGTCGCCCTGTACACGCTGAGCGACTTCGGCGCGGTATCCCTCCTACAGTTCAATGCCTTCACCCGCGTCATCTATCTGCAATACTCGGCCTCCTTCGACCGTGCCCTGGCCGCCGTCCTGGCCCTGATGCTGGTCGCCCTGACCGGCGCCGCGCTGACTCTAGAGGTACGAGCGCGCGGGAAGGCCCGCCACGACCGAATATCCGTCGGAGTAGGGCGCGCCGGCCGCCGGGTGCGCCTGGGACCGTGGACCGCGCCGGCGCTGCTGTTCGTCGGGGGGGTGGTTGGCCTGGCCCTGGTCATGCCCCTGCTGGTCGTGGTATACTGGGCGGTGGAGGGGGTGGTCGCGGGGGAGGCGCTGGGCTTCGTCGCCGCCGACGCCGTGCGCTCGGTGGGCGTCTCGACCCTGGCCGCGATCGTCATTGTCGCCGCCGCGCTGCCCGTCGCCATCCTGGCCGTGCGCTACCCCAGCCGACGCACGACGCTGCTCGAACGGATGACCTTCACGGGCTACGCCCTGCCCGGCATCGTCATCGCTCTGGCGCTAGTCTTCTTCGGCGCGCGCTACGTGCCCCTGCTGTACCAGACGCTGCCGCTGCTCCTGTTCGGCTACATGGTGCGCTTCCTACCCCAGGCGGTGGGTAGCACGCGCAACTCGCTGCTCTTCGTCAGCCCCCGCCTGGAAGAGGCGGCGCGAGGCCTGGGGCGCGCTCCGCTGGCCGTCCTCTTTCGCGTCACCCTGCCCCTGGTGCGGCCCGGCCTGGTCGCGGGCGCGGCATTGGTGTTCCTGACCGTGATGAAGGAGTTACCCATCACCCTCATTCTTGCGCCCATCGGCTTCAAGACTCTGGCCCTCGCCATCTGGTCGGCCACGTCGGAGGGCTTCTTCCACCGCGCCGCCGTTCCCGCCCTCATCCTGACCCTCGTCTCCGGCCTATCCATCTTCTCGCTGCTTGGCAGCGGCAACCAGGGACGCAAGGCCAACGACCCGACGCCGGCCACGGGCGAAGGGCAAGGAACCACTAGATCGACTTCGTTGTAGGTATTTCGCCTTGCCCAATGCGTGTATGATTGACCCTCGAAGGACGTGCTATGGACATTCTCGACGTCATCCGCACCCGCCGCAGCGTCGGCAAGGTGCACTCCGATCTGCCACCCCGCGCCGATATCGAGGCGATGCTAGAGGCCGCCACCTACGCCCCCAATCATCACAAGGTCGAACCCTGGCGCTTCATCGTCCTGACCGGCGCCGGTCGCGACCACCTGGCCGATGTGTGGGCAGACATCGAACGCGGCAAGCACGCCGATCCCACCAGCGACGCCGCCCAACGCGCGGCGGCGGGCGTACGCGCGAAGGCCTACCGTGCGCCGGTGATCATCGTCGCCATCGCCGAGCCGCCCAGCGGCCCGAAGGTCGTCGCCACTGAGAACACCGAGGCCGTCGCCGCCGCCATCCAGAACATGCTACTGGTGGCGGGGAGTCGCAGCCTGGGGGCCATGTGGCGCACTGGCGAGGTCGCCTACGACCCCCGCACCAAAGCCGCCTTCGGCCTGCCCCCCGACCACGCCATCGTCGGCTTCATCTACGTCGGCTACCCGGCCGCCGAACCGTCGCCGCGCCACCTTGCCCCCCACCACGCTAAGACCGACTGGTGGGGCGATGGATGGGAGAATGAGAGTTGAGGGTTGAAGCCGCCTAGAATCTCTGTTAGAGGCGCCCTTCAACTTACAACCTGAAACCTGCTTCGCACGCGTCACATTTCGCGCATCACGCGCCCCACGACAACCCCAAAGGAGGAACCAATATGTCCACCCCCTACACCTACATTGAAAACCTGTCCACCGCCCTGACCGTGCCGCCCGACGGCATCCTGAGCCGCACCCTGTACACGCGCGACGGCGTCAAGGCTGTCCTGTTCGGCTTCAGCCCCGGCCAGGAACTGTCGGAGCACACCGCCGCCATGCCCGCCATCATCCACATCGTCGATGGCCAGGCGCGCGTAACGGTCGGTGGCGACAGCTTCGACGTCGGCCCCAACGCCGTCATCCACATGGAGGCCCATCTGCCCCACAGCGTCGTGGCCCAGACCCCGCTGATCATGCTGTTGCTGATGATGAAGGGCTAAGTTTGACATCAGCCCGCGCGGCCCTATACTTGAGCGATGAGAGTGACGCCCGGCATGGGCGTCACTTGCTTGGTGAGGCAAAGGAGTCTCGCGGTGTCCCGAACTCGCCTGGTCATCATCACCGCCTCGGTCATGCTCGCGCTTTTCCTGGCGGCGGTGGAGCTGACCGTCGTCGGCACAGCCATGCCCACCATCATCTCCCAATTGGGTGGACTGGCGCAGTACAGTTGGGTGTTCTCGGTGTACGCCCTGGCCAGTACGATGATGACGCCCATCTTCGGTCGTCTGTCCGACCAGTTCGGTCGTCGCCCTATCTTCCTCATCGGCATGGCAATCTTCCTGGTCGGCTCTGCCCTCAGCGGCCTGTCCCAGAACATGCCCCAACTCATCCTCTTCCGCACCATCCAGGGTCTCGGCGCCGGCGCGCTTATTCCCCTATCGTTCACCATCGTCGGCGACGTATTCACCCTCAAGCAA
>WBZS01001953.1_pt1 | contig 14186 bp, 11 predicted proteins | sample 5204201 | NCBI WGS metagenome assembly WBZS01 (sample SAMN12344357, study PRJNA552823) | activated sludge metagenome | biome: Activated sludge suspended growth; feature: Nitrification reactor; material: Wastewater; isolation source: activated sludge from nitrification reactor of wastewater...
GGCCTTGGACGGAATGCATCCGACATTCAGGCAGGTGCCGCCCAGACGCGGTTCGCCCTTGGGGTCGGCGTAGGCGTTGGATTCGCAGCAGGCGACCTTGAATCCAAGCTGAGCGGCGCGTATCGCCGCGACATAACCGCCAGGACCACCGCCGATAACGAGCACATCAAATTGCTTGGACATTTTTTACCTCTTCAAACACGGAGTGCACAGAGGCACAGAGAACACGGAGCGATCCAGTACTTGGTTATCTCTGTGTCTCCGTGGGCTCTGTGTTGAATGCGGTCAACTTCTAGACGCCTAGCAGCAGGCGGGCCGGGTCTTCCAGCGCTTCCTTCATGGTCACCAGACCGAGCACAGCTTCGCGTCCGTCGATGATGCGATGATCGTAGGACATGGCCAGATAGTTGATCGGACGGATGACGATCTGGCCGTTTTCGACAACGGCACGATCCTTGGTGGCATGGATGCCGAGAATCGCCGATTGCGGCGGATTGATGATCGGCGTCGATAACATCGAACCGAAAATGCCGCCATTGGAAATCGAGAAGGTGCCTCCGGTCAGATCTTCCATCGACAATTTGCCGTCCTTGGCCTTCTGGCCGAATTCACCGATCTTCTTCTCGATGTCGGCGATGCTCATCTGGTCGGCATCGCGCAGAATCGGTACGACCAACCCGCGCGGGCTACCCACGGCGATACCGATGTCGATATAGCCGTGATAGACGATATCGGCGCCGTCCACCGAGGAATTGATGATCGGAAACTTCTGCAAGGCAGCAACAGCGGCCTTGACGAAAAATCCCATGAAGCCAAGGCGAACGCCATGCGCCTTTTCGAATTTGTCGCCGTATTCCTTGCGTAGCGCCATCACGGGCGCCATGTTGACTTCATTGAACGTGGTCAAGATGGCATTGGTCGATTGCGACTGGACCAAGCGTTCGGCAACCCGAGCCCGCAGTCGGGACATGGGCACGCGCTGCTCCGGGCGACCGTCAAGTGGAATCGACACGCTTGGCGCGGGCGGCAGTGCAAACGAGGAAACCGATGCGGGCTTTGCGGTTGCCGGTGGCGTCGAAGCCGGCGCGGAGGCCGCTTTGGCCGGTGCGCCCAACGCGTCTTCCTTGGTGACGCGGCCACCGCGACCGGTACCGGTCACCTGGCTGGCAGAAAGTCCTTTCTCGTCCAGAATCTTGCGTGCCGCCGGCATGGCCACGCCGGCCGCCGTGGGCGTAGCCGGGCTGGCGGCGGGTGCGGACGGTGCTGCTGGCGCTTCCCTGACGGCGGCTGGCGCAGAAGAAGCTACCGTCGCCGTGGCTTCGGTATCGATGCGGGCGATCAATTCGCCGGCGACGACGGTGTCGCCATTCTGTTTGATGATTTCTATCAACACGCCGCTCGCCGGCGCAGGAAGCTCAAGGACAACCTTGTCGGTCTCGATGTCAATCAGGTTTTCGTCCCGCGACACGGCCTCTCCGGCATTCTTGTGCCAGGTGACCAGCGTCGCCTCGGCGACCGATTCTGACAACTGTGGAACTTTCACGTCGATGATCATGTTCACTCCGATTTATGCGTATTTGTACTGTTCGATTTCGCCCAGAGCGGACTCGATCAGCGCTTTTTGTTGCGTGATGTGCTTGCTGAAATAACCCGCCGCCGGGGAAGGTGACGCCGGACGGGATACCAGCAACAGATGTTGCTTGCTGTTGAACGAACGGTCCAGATGTTGACGCGAGGCGATCCAGTACCAAGCCCCCTGGTTGCGCGGCTCTTCCTGACACCAGACGATCTCGGTGGCTTTGGGATACTTCGAAAGCTCGGCGGCAAAGGCTTCTTGCGGGAAGGGATAGAGTTGCTCAAGGCGGGCGATGGCAATCGTGTCGATATTCTTCTCGCGGCGTGCGGCAAGAAGTTCGTAGTAGATCTTGCCAGTGCAGAAGATGACGCGTTTCACTTTCTTGACATCGATCGGATCCACTTCGCCAATCACCAGTTGAAATCCACCCTTGGCGATTTCGTCCATGGTCGACACGGCGTCCTTATGGCGCAACAGCGACTTCGGCGTAAACACGATCAGGGGCTTGCGCTGTTTGCGTATGGCCTGCCGACGCAGCATGTGGAAAACCTGTGCCGGCGTCGATGGCTGGCAGACTTCCATATTCATCTCGGCGCACAACTGCATGAAACGTTCGATACGCGCCGAAGAATGCTCGGGTCCCTGCCCCTCATAGCCATGCGGCAGGAGCAGGACAAGACCGCAGGCACGGCCCCATTTTGTTTCGCCGGAAGCAATGAACTGATCGATAACCACCTGGGCGCCGTTCACAAAGTCGCCGAACTGGGCTTCCCAGACCACCAGCTCGAAAGGATTCGACGTCGAATAGCCGAATTCGAACGCCAGCACAGCTTCTTCGGAAAGCACGGAGTCGAAACACTGGAAGCTCGCCTGTTTTTCTTCCAGGTTGGCCAGTGGATAGTAGGTGCCTTCGTCCCAATGCTCGCGTTTCTGGTCATGCAACGCGGCATGCCGGTGGAAGAAAGTGCTCCGCCCGACATCTTCGCCGGAGATGCGTACGCCATGCCCGGACACAAGCAATGAAGCGTAGGCCAGGTTTTCCCCCATGCCCCAGTCGAAGGGCAAGCTGCCCTGACCCATCAGCCGGCGGTCTTCGATGATTCGCTTGACGCGGCCATGCAGGGTGAAGTTCTCGGGAATTGCGGTGAGGCGATCGGCGAGGCGCTTGATTTCCTTCGTCGGAATGGTGGTGTCGCAGTTTTCGATATACTTTGTCGGCAGGAAGGGCGCCCAGTCGATCGTCATCGGATGGGTATAACCGGCGATAACCGGGTTGTACAACAATTCTCCGCGATCGAGATGGTCACGGTAGCTCTGGATCATGTGTTCCGGCCCATCGCCGGGCAGTACCCCTTCGGCGACCAAGCGGTCGGCATACAGCTTGCGCGTCCCGGGATGTGCCGATATCCGCTTGTACATCAGCGGTTGTGTGACCATAGGTTCGTCCTGTTCGTTGTGTCCGAGCTTGCGGAAACAGACGATATCGATGACGACATCTTTTCTGAACTCCTGCCTGAACTCGACGGCCAGACGGGTCACCAGCGCCACGGCTTCCGGGTCGTCGCCATTGACGTGGAAGATGGGCGCATTGGACATCTTGAAGATGTCGGTGCAATACAGCGACGAACGCGAATCGCGTGGATCGGAGGTGGTAAACCCGATCTGGTTATTGACCACGATATGCACCGTTCCACCCGTCCCGTAACCACGGGTCTGAGAAAAATTGAGCATTTCCTGATTGACGCCCTGGCCAGCTACGGCGGCATCGCCATGAATAAGCACCGGGAAAATCTTCTCTTGGGCTCCCTCGCCACGACGGTGTTGCCGGGCATAGGCCATGCCGATGACAACAGGGTTGACGATTTCGAGATGCGAGGGGTTGAATGCCAGGGTCAAATGGCAGGGGCCTCCCGGGGTCGACACGTCGGATGCGTAGCCAAGGTGGTACTTGACGTCGCCGGAGGTCAGATCCTGCGCCTTCTTGCCCTCAAACTCGTCAAACAGCATCGCGGGTTCCTTGCCCAGCGTATTGACCAGGACGTTCAGACGCCCCCGATGCGCCATGCCGACAACAATGTCATCGACGCCCGCGCCGCCGGCAACACGCACCAGTTCGTCCAGTGCGACGATCAGGGATTCTCCGCCCTCCAGCGAAAACCGTTTCTGGCCGACGTAGCGGGTATGCAGATAGCGTTCGAGCGTCTCGGCCGCGGTCAGGCGTTCCAGGAATCGCAGCTTCTGGGCCGAAGTGTAGGTGCCCTTGGCGCGTATCGGCTCGAGGCGGGCCTGCAGCCAGCGCTTCTCGGTAATGTTGTCGATGTACATGTACTCGATGCCAATCGAACTGCAGTAGGTCTCCTTGACGACATCGAGAATCTGGCCAAAAGTGGATCGTTCGGCAACGCCTTTGAAGGATCCGGCGTTGAACGGCGTATTGATATCGGCATCGTCCAAACCATAGAACGCCGGGTCGAGCTCGTTGATGACCGGCCGCGTCTGGCGCTTGAGCGGGTCGAGATTGGCCCAGCGCGCACCGAGCGTGCGGTAAGCCGTAATGAGCTGCAGAACGCTGACCTGTTTCTTGTCATCGACGGGTCGCGACAAAGTGGCGCGATACCCCCCCAACAGGGCCTGCTTGGCAAAGGCATTCACCACCGGGAGATGGGGAACGTCGCGGGCTACCACGCCGGGCAGTTGCGCCAGCTTGTCGAAGTAGTCGCGCCAGTCGCCGGGAACCGAGGCGGGGTTGTCGAGGTAGTTCTCGTAGAGCTCTTCCACAAAGGGGGCATTGCCGCCGAAAAGTAGCGACGTTCCGCAAAGCTGATTCATCATGGCATTCATCTGTGCTCGAATCTCTTTAGTAGGTTCGGAAAATATGGCCGGACGATGAACATACCGACCAGACGAGAAAGGCGACAGCCATCGCTGTCGCCTCCATGTACTGCTGACCCTGCTTCTTAGCGCTGGTTGAGCGGCGGGACATTGCGCGCGGGCGTTCCAATATAAAGTTGACGTGGACGACCGATCTTGTATTCCGGGTCGGCAATCATTTCTTCCCACTGTACCATCCAGCCAACCGTACGTGCCAGGGCGAAAATACAGGTGAACATCGAGGTCGGGATGCCGATGGCCTTCTGGACGATGCCCGAGTAGAAATCGACGTTCGGATAGAGCTTCTTGTCGATGAAGTAGCTGTCCTCCAGCGCAATCCGCTCGAGTTCCATGGCCAATTTGAAGAGTGGATCGTTTTCCAGGCCCTGTTCCTTCAAGACGTCGGCGCAGACCTTTCGCATCAGCGTGGCGCGCGGATCGAAGTTCTTGTAGACGCGGTGCCCGAAACCCATCAGCTTGAAGGGATCGTCCTTGTCCTTGGCACGTTTGATGAACTCGGGAACACGCGATACATCACCAATCTCTTCGAGCATCTTCAGACAGGCCTCGTTGGCGCCGCCATGCGCCGGCCCCCACAGGCAGCCGATACCCGCCGAAACGCAGGCATAGGGGTTGGCGCCGGACGAACCCGCGAGGCGGACAGTCGACGTCGACGCGTTCTGCTCGTGGTCGGCATGCAGGGTAAAGATGGTGTCCAGCGCGTGCACCAGAACCGGATTGGGCTTGTAGGTCTCGCACGGCGTACCGAACATCATGTGCATGAAATTAGCCGTATAGTCCAGATCATTTCGCGGATACATGAACGGCTGGCCGGTGTGGTACTTGTACGCGTAGGCAACGATCGTCGGCAACTTGGCGATGATCCGGTTGTAGCTGATATTGCGGTGTTCGGCGTCGGAGAAATCTTCGGCTTCGTGATAGAACGCCGAGAGGGCGCCGACCACACCGACCAGAACGGCCATCGGATGTGCATCGCGACGAAAGCCCTGGTAGAACTTGACCAGTTGCTCGTGCAACATGGTGTGATCCTTGATCGTCGATTCGAAGGCGCTTTTTTCCTCGGTGTTCGGCAGTTCCCCGTGCTTCAGCAAGTAAGCCACATCAAGGAAGTTGCATTGGGTCGCCAGTTGCTCGATCGGATAGCCGCGATACAGCAGTTCGCCCTTGTCTCCGTCAATAAACGTGATCTTCGACCGGCATGCGGCCGTCGACAGAAAACCGGAGTCGTAGGTAAACATCCCAGTTTTGGCGGCCAATGCCCGAATGTCGATACAGTCGTTGCCAATGACCGGCGTCATGATCGGGAATTCGACGGGGTCCCGGCCTTCGATAATCAAGGTAGCTTTGCGTTCGGTGGTCATACGAATCTCCGGTTCAGATGTTTAAGGCGCTTGATCTCGGTGTTCCCGAAGTCGGGACATTTTCGTTACTCTACTTTACTCTGACATCCCGCAACATGTTCACAACTTCGGCCTGCAAAGAATTCTCACACTCGCGCTTGCCGGTAATCAGCGGCCACAGCTCGAGATCCTCCATATCGGCCAACTGAATAAAAGCCACCTCCTGTGCCGGAGTCAAATCATGGAATTGTCTTTCGAGGAAACCTCCCAAAAGCAAATCCATTTCCAGCATGGCGCGGCGCGTACAACGCCAGCGCAAACGGTTAAGTTCTGCGCTGGATATCATCAAATTGCTCGCCTGACCATCATTTCCTTGATTTTGCCAATGGCTTGCGTCGGATTCAGATTCTTTGGACAGACTTCAACGCAATTCATGATGGTGTGACAACGGAACAAGCGATAAGGGTCTTCAAGATCGTCAAGGCGCGCGTTGGTTGCTTCATCACGCGTGTCGGCAATGAAACGATACGCGTTCAGCAAACCGGCGGGGCCGACGAACTTGTCCGGGTTCCACCAGAACGACGGGCACGATGTCGAGCAGCAGGCACAGAGAATGCACTCATAAAGGCCGTTGAGTTCTTCGCGGTCCTCCGGGGTCTGCAGACGCTCGCGGTCCGGCGGTGGGGAGTCGTTGATCAGGTAGGGCTTGACCGAGTGATACTGCTTGAAGAACTGGGTCATATCGACGATCAGATCGCGGATGACCGGAAGACCCGGCAGAGGGCGTAAAACAACTGGCTGTTTGAGTTCGCTGATTTCGGTCAGACAGGCCAAACCGTTCTTGCCGTTGATGTTCATCGCGTCGGAACCGCATATCCCTTCACGACACGAGCGGCGGTACGACAGCGAATCGTCTTTGGCCTTGAGCTTGGTCAGCACGTCGAGCAGCTTGCGATCGATCGTCGGATCAATCTCGATCGAAATGTCCTGCATGTACGGCGCGTTGTCCTTGTCCGGATCGTAGCGGTAAATCTTGAATTGCATTGTTGGGCTTGACATAGTCATTGACTCCTGGGCGTGATGGTGCCGAGATCAGTAGGCACGCGTCTTTAGCGCGATGGTTTCGACGGAAAGCGGCTTGAGTTGCACCGGTTTGTAGCTCAGTTTGTTGCCTTCACGGTGCCACAGGGTGTGTTTGAGCCACAGCTCATCGTCCCGCCCGTTCGGATTGGCGGCGGTATCCGGTGCGTCGTCGCGCACATGGGCGCCGCGCGACTCCTTGCGCGCCTCGGCAGACACCATCGTCGACTTGGCCACCTCGATCAGGTTGTCAAGCTCCAGCGCTTCGACGCGTGCCGTGTTCCAGGTCGCTGACTTGTCGCCTATTTCGGTCAGGTGCACCGCTTTCTCGATATCACAGATCTTGCTCACACCTTCCACCAGCATGTCTTTGAAGCGGAACACGCCGCAGTGTTTCTGCATCGTACGCTGCAATTCGAGACGCGTTTCATTGACGCTCGCACCGCCCTTCTGGGTATTCAGCCGGTTCAGGCGTGCCAGTGTGTAATCGGCAAAGTCTGCGGGCAGTTCCTTCAGGGCATTCGGGCCGGCCTTGACCGCCTCGACGACCGAATCACCAGAAGACTTGCCGAAGACCAGCAAGTCGAGCAGTGAGTTGGTGCCCAAACGATTGGCGCCATGCACCGACGCACAGGCGCATTCGCCGGCCGCGTAGAAACCGGTCACGGTGCTGCCGTCGGGATTGACGACCTGACCATGGAAGTTGGTCGGGATACCGCCCATCTGGTAATGGCAGGTCGGCACCACCGGAATCGGCGCCTTGATCGGGTCGATGCCGGCAAACTGGATCGAAATTTCCCGGATACCCGGCAAACGCTTCATGATCGTCGCCGGATCGAGGTGCGTGATATCGAGCAAGACGAAATCCTTGGCCGGACCACAACCCCGACCTTCGTTGATTTCAGTCACCATGGCCCGCGAAACGACATCGCGTGACGCCAGATCCTTGGCGTTCGGCGCGTAACGCTCCATGAAGCGCTCGTTATCCGAATTGCGCAGGATACCGCCTTCACCACGCACACCTTCGGTAATCAGCACGCCGGCGCCGGCCACGCCGGTCGGGTGGAACTGCCAGAACTCCATGTCTTCGAGGGCAATACCGGCACGTGCCGCCATGCCCAGACCGTCACCCGTATTGATGAAAGCGTTGGTCGATGAGTAGTAGATGCGGCCGGCACCGCCAGTGGCAAAGATGGTGGCCTTGGCATGGAAGGCGACGATCTCGCCGGTTTCCATTTCCAGGGCAATGACGCCCAAGACTTGCCCGTCCGCATCGCGGATCAGATCGAGCGCCATCCATTCAACGAAAAACTGGGTATTGGCACGCACGTTGCGCTGATACAGCGCATGCAGCATCGCGTGACCGGTGCGGTCGGCCGCCGCGCAGGCGCGACGAACGGGCTTTTCACCAAAGTTGGACATATGCCCGCCAAACGGACGCTGGTAAATCTTGCCCTCGTCGGTCCGGTCAAATGGCATGCCGAAGTGCTCGAGCTCGACAACGGCCTCAGGCGCCTTGCGGCACATGAATTCGATGGCATCCTGGTCGCCGAGCCAGTCGGACCCCTTGACGGTGTCGTACATATGCCAATGCCAATGATCTTCCTCGGAGTTGCCCAGCGACGCCGAAACTCCCCCCTGCGCAGCAACGGTGTGCGAACGCGTTGGAAAGACCTTGGACAGCACAGCGGTTTTCAGCCCTGCTTCGGAAAGCTGTATGGCGGCACGCAGTCCGGCACCGCCGGCACCGACGATCACTGCATCAAATTTGCGTACGGAAATGGTTAGCTTGCTCACTTAAATTCTCCACAGAATCTGCACCGCCCAGCCGGCATAGCCGACCAGCGCCGCAGCGGTTGCAATCATCAGGAGCAGACGCAAGCCGTCCGGCTTGATGTAGTCCATCCAGATATCTCGGATACCGATCCAGACATGATAGAAAAGGCTGACGAAGAACAGGAAGCTGGCAAATTTCATGAACCCGTTGGCAAAAATACCACGCCAGCTCGCATGGGAATCCGGCGCGACCGCCAGGACTACCACCAACAATATGACGGTGTAGATCGCCATGATGATGGCCGTCGCGCGCTGAATGACCCAGTCCTTGAGGCCGTAATGCGCCCCGACAAGAATTCGATTTACCATAGCACCTTTCCTCCAATGATCAGGGTCATGGCGATGCTCACCGCAAAAACTATCTTGCTGGAAAGACGCGCCGATTCAAGGTCGATTCCCTTGTGCAAATCCAGTAACAGATAGCGGATGCCGGCACAGAAGTGGTGGAAATACAACCAGATCAGTCCGAGCAAGATCAGTTTGACCAGAGGATGGGCAACGAAACTCTTGCACAGGGCAAAGGTTTCGGGTGACGCAAGACTGCCCTCAAACAACCAGAGCAGAACGGGCAGGAGTAGAAAAAGCACTGCGCCGCTGACACGGTGTACGATCGACAGAATACCGGGTAGCGGTAGTCGTATCGTCATCAGGTCCAGGTTTTTTGGACGCTTCTTTTTTAGAATCATTTCTGCCATGGAATCACCCCTTCCGTTGTACGGCCAAAAAAGGCCGCTTAGACCTACTTCAAACCAATAAGTTCGAGCCACCAAACAGCTTTCCCTTACCCCGCAAAACCTGCTTTGCCGCGAACTACCCCAATTCGTTGTGATAGTAAAAATTCTGAGTCGAGTAAAATCCGCGACGCCATTCCACGGGTTTACTGTCATAGGTGTACGTGACGCGCTCGACAAGCAGCAAGGGGCTACCCTCGGCCACTTGCAACAACTCTGCACTCACCCTGTCGGCGGAAACTGCCCGCAAGCGTTCCTCCGCCCGAATAATGCGAACCGCATACCTGCTCTCGAACAGGCTGTACATGGATACCGCGACCGAATTGAGAATATCCAGTGACAGATCGGGAAATAACTCGCCGGGCAGATAGATTTCATCAAAAACAGCCGGTTCATCCCCAAATTTCATCAATCGGCGAACAATGTTGATTGGCGCACCCGGCTCCAGAGCGAGCGTTCGGGCCACATCGGCTCCCGCCTTGGCTCGCCAGCACTCCAAAGGAATGCTTTGCAACCGGAGCAGCTCGCCCTCATTGGAGGCCAACCGAAGGAAGCGAAAAAAGGATCGCGGATCGTCGTGAGTCGAAACGAAGGTGCCCTTGCCCTGGCGACGCACCAGCAGATTTTCGTTCGCCAATTCATCGATTGCCTTGCGGACCGTGCCCTGACTTACACCAAAGCGTTCGGCCAGTTCGGATTCGCTGGGTATGATGTCGCCCGGTTTCCATTCACCCGATTCTAGGCTTCTTGTAATCAGCGCCCTGATTTGTTGATAGAGCGGACTGAAGGTTGGGGAGTGGGTTGTTGCCGGCCGGTTCATACTGCGAATTTCAGCACAAATTTCATTGCAAGTCCATTTTATTATAAATATCTTATATAAGACACATGACCACTTAAACGACAATTGACACCACGCGAGCTTCGCTCGTATCATTCCCCTCTGGTATTACTTGCCTTGAATGAACCAGTTACGGACGACCTAACAGTACTTATCTGGTTTTTTGCAGTTCATCTTTACCTACAGGAGCCGCACTATGTCCAAATCCCCAATTCGTGTCGCCGTGACCGGCGCTGCCGGCCAAATCGGTTACAGCCTGCTGTTCCGCATTGCGTCCGGTGAAATGCTCGGAAAGGACCAACCGGTCTTCCTCCAGCTGCTTGACTTGCCGCAAGCCCAGAAAGCCTGTCAGGGCGTCATGATGGAGCTTGATGACTGCGCTTTCCCGCTGCTCGCCGGGATGTTCGCCACGGATGATCCGAACGTCGCGTTCAAGGATGCCGACGTTTGCCTGCTCGTCGGCGCGCGTCCGCGCGGACCCGGCATGGAGCGCGCCGATCTGCTCACCGCCAACGGCGCCATTTTTACCGTTCAAGGCAAAGCCATTGCCGAAAACGCCAAGGAAAACGTCAAGGTGCTAGTCGTCGGCAACCCCTGCAATACCAATGCGCTGATCGCCGCCTCTGCTGCCAAGAAGGTCGGTCGTACCGACCCGGCGAACTACCATGCCATGCTGCGCCTCGATTACAACCGTGCCGTCCTGCAACTCGCGCAGAAGACCAAGCGCCCGGTAGCCAGCTTCAAGAACCTGGTGGTCTGGGGAAATCACTCCCCGACGATGTACGCCGACTACCGTAACTGCACGTCCAACGGTGACAACGTCAAAGCGCTGATCAACGACCCGGTGTGGAACAACGATGTATTCCTGCCGACCGTCGGCAAGCGTGGCGCTGCCATTATCGAAGCACGTGGCCTCTCTTCCGCCGCGTCCGCCGCCAACGCCGCGATCGACCACATTCATGACTGGGCCCTCGGTTCGGATAACTGGGTCACCATGGGCGTACCAAGCGACGGTTCCTATGGCATCCCCGCCGGTATCGTGTTCGGCTTCCCCTGCGAGTGCAAAGGCGGTTCCTTCAAGATCGTTCAAGGACTCGAAATCGACGATTACTCGCGCGAGAAGATCAACAAGACCCTCAAGGAACTCACCGACGAGGCTGAAGCCGTCAAGGCCATGCTCTAACAAACCGCCCCGCTCCAATCGAAACCGCAGCCCGTCTGCGGTTTTTTTTGGCTTGGATTCGGCGTTGCCGGCTCGCGATTGTGGTTGTGCGAAGCAGCGCGCGTAGCGCATCATCCTGCCGAGGAGGCGGTATGGACGTCGAACTCGTAGAAATCCGCGATTTTCTTGCCGAATACGCGCCGTTTTCACTGCTCGACGCGGCCGCGCTGAATGCCTTGCCAAGGCGGCTTGCAGTACGTTACCTGCGGCGCGGCAGCGCCTTTCCACCGGTGAACGAAAACCAGCGCTGCCTCTATGCGGTCCGTCAGGGCGCGATCGAACTACGAACCGACGATGGCAGGTTGACTGGCATGCTGTCCGAGGGCGATATTTTCGATCAAGACTGCTGTGCTGCGGCCGAGCATGCCATAGCCACCGAACGCAGCGTGGGTACGGCAATCGAGGACACGCTGCTCTACCTGCTCCCCTGCGAGACACTGCAGGCCTTGCGTCGCGAGAACCCGGCACTCGACGACTACTTTGTCAGGAGCGTGGCCGAACGGCTGCGTCACGGTCGCCACGCTCTCGGTAATGGGCCACGCGAACGTACGAGCCTGATGACCTTGACGGTCAGCGATTTTGTTCGTCGCGCCCCGGTAGGCGCCGAATCGTCGCTGCCGATCTGCGAGGCAGCCCGGATCATGTCGCGGGAGGGCGTTTCGGCCCTGCTCATCGTCGATTCCGGGGCCTTGTGCGGCATCGTAACCGACCGCGACCTTCGCACCCGCTGCCTGGCTCAACATCTTGCGCCGAATGAGCCGCTGGCCCGCGTCATGAGCACGGAGGTGGCCTGCATCGGCCCCGAAAGTGCCGCTTTCGAAGCGCTCATGTTGATGACCCGCAAAGGCATCCATCATCTGCCGGTCGTTGATGCATCCGGCATTCACGGGCTGGTCTCGGCCACCGACCTGTTGCGCTGGCAAAGCACCGACACGGTCTTTCTCGTCGGCCTCATCGGCAAGTCGCCGGATGTCGAATCGCTGATGCGCGCCAGTGCGGAGTTGCCGGAGTTGCAGCTCCAGATGCAGGGCCACGGCGCCACGCCGGGTCAGGTTGGGCAGGCCGTAGCGTCGGTCAATGACGCCATCACCTGCCGTCTGATCGAATTGGCGCTGCAGGAACTCGGGCCAGCGCCTGTCGCCTTCACTTGGCTGGCCTGCGGCTCGCAGGGACGCCATGAGCAGACGGTACATTCCGATCAGGACAATGCCCTGATTCTCGACGACGCCTTTGACGACGCGCTGCACGACCACTATTTTTCGGCACTTGCCGAGCGCGTCAATGACGGGCTCGACGCCTGCGGCTACCGCTATTGCCCCGGCAAGGTGATGGCCAGCAACCCGCTGTGGCGGCAACCGCAGCGAGCATGGATCGCCATCTTTCGCGGCTGGATCGGGCACACCGACGCCAAGGCGGCGATGCTGGCCGCAAACTTTCTCGACCTGCGCACCGTCTACGGCGACACGGCGCTGCTCATGCCGCTGCACGAGGCAATCAAGCAGGCCTATTCGAAGAGCGAAGTATTTCTCGCAAACATGGTCGCCAATGCGCTGAAGAACAAGCCGCCGCTAGGCTTCTTCCGAAACTTCACGCTGATCGCCGACGGTGAACATGCGGACAGCTTCGACATCAAGCGGGGCGGCCTGATTCCGGTCACGGACATTGCCCGCATACTCGCGCTGTCGAATGGCCAGGCCCGGATCGGCACCCTCGCCCGACTGCGCGAAGCCGCCGGAACACCCGTCCTGAGCGCAGAAAGCGCGCACGAACTTGAGGAAGCGTTCGAGTATTTCGGCAACCTGCGGCTGCAACATCAGGCGGAGCAGATTCGGCGCGGCCAGGCGCCCGATAACTACCTTTCGCCGGCGGCTCTGACCTCGCTGGAGCGAAGCAATCTGAAAGAAGCCTTTGCGGTGGTCGAGCGCATGCAAAAGATCTTGTCCCAACGCTACCCGGACCGTCCCGCCTGATGCTGCTCGAATGCGTTGAACGTTGCTTCGGTCATGATTTCAGGCGTCGCCGGCTGCTTGCCCGCTCGCCAGCCGGGCCGCTTCGCGACTACCTGGCGACGCCCTTCCCCGCCCCGGATGCGCCAAGCCGGGAGACTGCCTATCTGGCGCTCGATCTGGAGACGACTGGTGCCGACCCGGCGCGTAACGAAATCGTCAGCTTCGGCTGGGTGTGCATGGACGGCGACCGTATCGACCTTGGCTCGGCCCGCCACTACATTGTTCGACTTCGCGGCGCCGTCAGCGACGCATCGGCGGTGATCCATGGCATTACCGACGATCAATGTCAGACGGGTTGCCATCTTGAGTCGGCACTCGCTGAGTTGCTGGCCACTTTGGCCGGGCGGGTGATGATCGCGCATCGGGCAGAAACCGAACGCGGCTTTGTCGGCCACGCCTGTGAAGCCATTTATGGCGGACGCATTCTGATCCCGACGGTCGACACCCTGCGCATCGCCATTCGCGCCAAAGCGCGCCAGAATCGACCATTGCAGCGCGGCGAACTGCGCCTCTCCGCCCTGCGCCAGAAGTACAGTCTGCCCCGCTACCGCGCCCACAACGCGCTCAGCGACGCGCTGTCGACGGCCGAATTGTTCCTCGCCCAACAGACCGAAAGCGTGGAGACGACGCTGTTGAAAAACTGGCTAACTTTCCGTTAGCTG
>WBZS01001954.1_pt1 | contig 14183 bp, 14 predicted proteins | sample 5204201 | NCBI WGS metagenome assembly WBZS01 (sample SAMN12344357, study PRJNA552823) | activated sludge metagenome | biome: Activated sludge suspended growth; feature: Nitrification reactor; material: Wastewater; isolation source: activated sludge from nitrification reactor of wastewater...
CGCGCAAACCGTCGGCAGCATGGCCGGCAGGGTAGGTGCAGGCGAAAAACGTGTCCAGCCAGGGGCAACCCTTGGTTCTGAAGCTGTTCGTGCACAGAGACTTCGGACGGGCTCACCGAATGCTTACGAACTCGGGCTGCCACCACCTCGCTAGCATCGAGCACATCCCCGCCAAAGCAACCGGCCTGGCACGGGAAATCAAGGCGCTGCGATTCTCGAAAATGGTTCTTGAAACTCCATACTTGATTGCATGCACTCTCAACGAGCTTCGACATGCAAGGGATGCCCATGCGACCGTCTGTTGTGCTCGACATGAAGCGAAGTGCAGTGCGTGAAGCGGTCAGCCGCTTTCGCACGGCGAACCCGCGCGTCTTCGGTTCGGTGCTGCATGGCACTGACCGGGACGGCAGCGACCTCGACCTGCTGGTCGATGCGTTGCCGGGAGCGACGCTGTTGGACTTGGGCGACCTGGAGGAAGAACTGAAGTCGCTGCTCGGCGTGGACGTTGATTTGCTGACACCCGGTGACCTGCCGGTGAAGTTCCGGGCCAAGGTGCTCGCGGAGGCGCAACCGGTATGAGCGAAAACCACCGACTGCCCGATTACCTCGACCACATCCAGCAGGCCGCAACCGATGCGCGCAGCTTCGTGGAAGGGCTGGCCAAGGACGACTTCCTGGCCGACAAACGCACCCAGCAGGCCGTCATCATGAGCTTCATCATCATCGGCGAGGCCGCCACGAAGGTGATGGACGGCTACGCCGAGTTCACCCAGGCGCACGCCGAAGTGCCTTGGCGCAGCATGCGCAACATGCGCAATCGCATGGCCCACGGCTACTTCGACATCAACCTCGATGTGGTGTGGGAGACGACTCAGGAATGGCTGCCGGCGTTGCTCAAGCAACTGCCTGCCGTGCGCCCGGATGCCGACGACGAAGACCGTAACGACGAAGGGATGGAGCCATGACCAACGACACAGCGAAGCGCCGATGTTCGGCCCCTCTGGCGTGATCGACCAGTGATCGCCCCGACCACCCGCGAGCCGCGTTGCGGCAAGTCGGCGTTGATGTACCGGATGATGGCCTGACTGGCGGGCAAGGCGAAGCCGCGGTCAGTCCACCGCCGGCAGGCCCTCGGCCCAGGGTCGCAACGCCTGGCCATTCCAATGCAGCAGCCGGGCACCGTCGGCATCCACCACGGCGACCGGTCCGCCCTGCCAGCGTGGCACTTGGTCGTCCGCCAACCGCGCCAGCCAGGCGCAAACCGCTGGCGCAGTGGCATCGGCCGGTGGCAGCACCCGGTCCAGCCAAGTACCGGTGTTCAGGTAGGTCTGCCCCGGCGCCACGCTGATTTGCTTGGCCGCGTGGGTGTGGCCGGTCACCGCAATGCCCTGGCGGCCCCAGGTGGCCATCACCGCGTTGGCCAGTGGGTCGGCCGTCTGCGGACGGAAGCCATCGCGCCCGCGCCGCAGCGCCCGACCCAGCGCCCGCAGCAGCAGACCGCGCGCCAGGCCGCCGCTTGACAGCAGTCCTTGTGCACTTTCAGGCGGCGCGCCATGCGCCAGGTAGCCAAGCAGGTCGTCTTGCACACGCTGCGGCGCGTGCAGCTCGGCCGGCGTCATCGCGCCGGCGATGTCGCCGGCCAGTTCGGTCATGAAGTCGTCGGCGGGGCCGGTCACCGGTGCGGGCCGCCCGGCCGCCGGCGCAGCCAGCCTGGCCGGTGCCACACCGGTGGCGTGCAGCACCCGCCGCCACAGCATTGCCACCGAAATGCCCAGCGCCGCGCACACCTGGCGGCTGGCCTGCGCCGGGTCCAGCAGCAGCAGGGCCAGCACCACCGCCCCTTCAGACGGCAGCAGGTCGACGAACGGAAAACGCGGCCGGCCATCGGGGTGCCTGGCCCGGCGGTAGCGGTTGATCACGCGACACACCAGGCGCGACCCCGGCGGCAATGCCACCTCTTGCGCACCGGCCGCCTGGGCGTCCAGCATGGTCGCGGCGCTGATGGCGTTGAACGCATCGCCCTGGTGGCCGTGCAGGCCATGGACCATGTGTCCGGCCACCTGAACCTGCCAGTGTCCTTCGTGCGGCGCGGGTGCGTCGCCACTGCCCAGTCGACCGGCCAGCACCGCCTGCACCGACGCCAGGTTCAGCTCGGGGTCGTGGTTGCCGGGCAGGATGCTCAGCCGGTGCCCCCGGCCGCTGAAGTGGCGCAGGGCCTGCACCACGTTGCGCTGCGGCGGCTCGGCATCCAGCGCGTCCAGCAGCGCGCCCATGCGCTGGGGCGCCAGCGGCAAGGACAGCGCGTCGTAGCCCGGAATCTGCAGAAAGTCGAACACATCGCCGTTGAGCAGCAGGTGCTGCGGTTGCGGCCAGTCCGCCAGCTTCAGCAGCAGCGCGGTCAACCGCTGGTGGGCGCGGAACACACACTGGTCACCGGGCGGTGCCAGGTGCAGGTCGCTCAGCACCAGCAGGCGCTGCAGCGGCGGTGCATCAGCCACCGTCGCGCCCCGGCACGGCATACAGGTCGATTTCGCCGGCCTGCACCGCGGCATTGGCCTCGGCAAACAGCTCGGCGAGCAAACGTTCGGCGTCGGCGTCTATCGCGGTCAACTGCGCATCGAAGTCCAGCGGATCGACGCCGTCGAGTCGAAGTCTTGCCAGCAAGCCGTCGGTCAGGTCTGCCATGGGATTGCCGATTTGCCTGGCCAACGCGCGTGAACGGCAGAGCGCGGCGATGCCCTGCACCGGCTGGGTCGGCAACAGCGACTGCCCCAAGTCCAGCAGGGCAATGCACTGCCCAAAGCGTTCACCGATCCGCTCATAGGTCTCCAGCGCCTGCGCTGCCAAGGCGACCGCCTGCCGCAACGCACCCGCCTGCGCGGCGATGCGCGCCAGGTAGCCCTGGCTGCCGGCTGCGCCCAGCACATCGCCGATCTCGCGCTGAATCCGCAGGGCCGCCAGCACCGGGTGAAATGCGCTGCCGACATCGCCGCTGGCCATGTGCCACATGCCCAGCGCCTGCAGCGCATTCGCCTCGCCCAGCCGATCGTTGATCTGGCGGTGGATAGTTAGCGCCTGCTCATAGGCCTGGCGCGCGCCTTGCAGATCGTCGGTGCGCACCATCAAGTCGCCCAGGGACTTCAGCGCATTCGCCTCGCCCAGCCGATCGTTGATCTGGCGGTAGATAGTCAGCGCCTGCTCATAGGCCTGCCGCGCGCCTGGCAGATCGGCGCTGCGCCGCATCAAGTCGCCCAGCGACTTCAGCGCATTCGCCTCGCCCAGCCGATCGTTGATCTGGCGGTAGATAGTCAGCGCCTGCGCATAGGCCTGCCGCGCGCCTGGCAGATCGTCGCTGCGCAGCATCAAGTCGCCCAGGGACTTCAGCGCATTCGCCTCGCCCAGCCGGGCGTTGATCTGGCGATAGATCGGAAGCGCCTGGTCAAAGGCCTGCCGCGCGCCTGGCAGATCGTCGCTGCGCAGCATCAAGTCGCCCAGGGACTTCAGCGAATTCGCCTCGCCCAGCCCATCGTCGACTTGGCGGAAGATCGCCAGCGCCTGCCCATAGGCCTGCCGCGCGCCCTGCAGATCGTCGGCGTGCAGGCGCAATTCGCCCGCCCACCGAAGTGCCCGGGCAGCCACGCCTTCCTGCGGCCACCGATGGTGAACTGCATCAGCCACAGCGTTCATCGTCGCCAGGCTGGCTTGCGCACGACCTGCGAACTGGATCGATTTGGCCACCCCCGCATACAGATAGGCCACCATGGCCTGGCCAGCGGGCAGCGTGCTGGCAGTGAGCAGCGTAATCGCCTGCAGCGAATTCGGCTCTTCGGCGAGCAGCACCGCGAGGGCTTGCGCCGACGCCTCGGTGGTTATGGCTGCGGCCGCCTTCTCGACCCAGGCGCTGAGGTTTTGCAGCAGCGCATGCAGCAGCGCCAACCGCGGCGAGGCCATGTCGGCATCCGGCCCCGCTGCACCCTGTTGCAGCCGCGACCACGCAAACGACTGCACCGGCGCCGACACCATGATGCGTCGCTCTTCGCCTGCCAGGTGGACCAGGTGGTGTTCGAGCAGCACCGCCAGCGCGTCGGGGATCCAGGAGAAGCGGTCCAGCGGCAGCAGGTGCTGGGCCAGGCCCGCCGGAAACACACCCAGGGCATCGAAGAGCCAGCCGGCCCGCATGTCCTGGCCTTCAACCGACCGCAGCGACAGTTGCAGCGCGCTGACCAGGCGGTCGCGGTGCAGCCGCTGGTCCAGGCCTTCAGGCAGCGCTTCAGGCAGCTCTGCGCCGAACAACTCGCGCGAAACGATGGCCTGCGGGCCGACCTGCTGCAAGCGCCTGCGCAATTCCGGCACGTCCACCGCATCACCCAACTGGCCCACCATCAGCGCAATGGCGCGTGGCAGGCCGCCCAGGTCGGCGAGCAGGGCCGGCAGCTCTGGCCCTTCCGCATCGTGCGCCGACAGGCGGCGGCCTGCCAGGTCCTTGAACAGTTGCAGGCTCTCGTCCGGGGTGAGCGCTGCCGGCTCGCGGCTGTGCAGCCAGTCGGCACCGGCCGGCGCCAGCGCGCGGCGCGATGTGACCAGGCAGCGAAACCCCGCCGATGCAGCGGCCAGCCCGCGCAGCAGCGCCGCCATCCGTGCGCGGTCTTCAGCGGTGGTCAGCAAGTCTTCGGCGTTGTCGACCACCAGCGTCCAACGCAGGTCGGCCACCGCGCGGTAAAGCGCCTCATCGCCTTCGAGCACTGCGTCGGACACCAGTTGCCCCAATTGCGCGCGCAGGTTGCCGATGTCGCGCTGGCCGGTAACGTCGATGAAGGCGACGTCCTCACCCGCCTGGCGCCGCTGGTGGGCGATGGCCAGCGCCAATTCGGTCTTGCCCAGCCCGGGCAGGCCTTCCAGCACCACCACCGCGTGGTGCGCCATGTCATCGGCCACCTGTTGCACACGGTGCAGCCGGTCAATGAAGCTGGCGCTGCGCGCAGGCAGCAGCGGCAGGCGCAACAGCCGGGCCGAATGCGTCGGCGCCGATGGCCGGTCCGGCAACGCCGGCAGCAGCCGCAGGCCGGCATCGGCCGGCGGGGTGCGCAGGAACAGCACCGGCCGGGTCCAGGTGAGGCTTTGCTCGTCCAGCGCGTGCCTGGCGCGCGCCAGCGCGGCTTCTAAGTCGGCGGCAGGGTCGCTGGCCCAGGCATCCAGCACAGCGCCCGAGAAGCGCGCCGCGGCGCCCGACTCCAGCGCCGAGAACGAGGCCACCACCGCCGCCAGGCCACCCAGGTCCGGGTTCAGCAAGGCCTCGGCCACCCCGGACGACAGCGCGTGCTCGGTGCCAGCGCCGTGGCAGGACCAGAGCATGGCCACGTCCACCGCGCCGGCCCGGGCATCGCGCGCGAAGTCAGCGGCGCTGACCACGGTGCCCAGGTCCTGCGTGTAGCCGGGCTGTGCATCGTCGTGCAGCACCAGGGCACTGCCCGCGCTGGCGCCATGGCCTATCCACACCAGCACATGCGGCCGTTGCGCACGCAAGGCGTCGGCCAACTGCCGGCGCGTGGCGTGGCGCAGCGGCTGGCCGCCCTGCGCACGGCCTGACTGCACCAGCCTGTCGACCGCCTGCTCGTGGGCCAGGAAGTCGGCCTCGGGCAAGGCCGTAATGCCATCGTGCAGGACATTGGCCCAGCCGACCTGCACGATGGGTTTGGCCGCCGCTTCACCCGACAGACGCAGCGCACGCGGCGCCACATCACGCAGGCGGCGCACGGTCTGCCAGCCGGTGCGGCGGAAGAGAAAGCCGGCTTCGTCACACATCAGCTCGAATGGCAGGCTGGCCACCGGCTGCCCGCGCCAGGCGGCGGCGCTGCCGGTGGGCAGCCGTATCTCCAGACGCAGGCCCCGGCCGCTGGCCTCGCGCAATGCCGCCTGCCAGGGGTCACGCAATTCGCTGGCCTGGCGCAGCAGGCCGTCGTAGAGCATTTGCCCGTAGTGCCGGGCCGCGTCGTAAAGATGGCGCTCGCCACTGCGATAGCGGTCCAGAAAGTCGGCCACCGTCAGGCCGGTGGTCCCCGTTGGCAGCTCCAGCGCGGGCAGCGTGCTCTCGCCGTTGGCAATGACCTGGTCGCCGTTGCCGTCATCGACCAAGGTGGCCAACAGAAAGGGCGGGCCACCGCCACCGGGCGTGAGCGTCTTGAGGTCGAGCCGGCGGCGCACCGGGGCAGCAGTCATGGCGTGGATCTCCCGCTGGGCGAAAGGTCTCCTGCCTTCCTGCCGTGCCGGCAATCTACCCGATGCGATGCGGCCTGCCCTTATGCCAGGCGCCCGAAGAGGTGGGCCATTGCCTTCGCGTACCGCGGCGATCGATCACCCGGCGCGGGGGGCTGACCCGCTCGCCACAGCGACCTGCCCCCTGCCTAGAATCCTGCGATGCCGGTGGTGTTCCGCTACAAGGGGTTTCGATTCTTCTTCTACTCCAACGAGGGCAAGCCCCGCGAGCCGGTTCATGTACATGTGCGTGCCGGTGGCTGTGAGGCCAAGCTCTGGCTTGAACCGCAGGTTCGCATTGCAACCAGTTACGGGTTCGATGCCGGCACGCTGCGCGAGCTGGTGGAAGTGTCCCAGACCCACCGCGAGATGATCGAAAGGGCTTGGCATGACTGCTTCGGCTAAGGCGGTGCGGTTCGACGACGACAGCATGTGGGTCGACCTGGACGACGGCCGGATCATCGCGGTCCCTCTGGCATGGTTCCCCCGGTTGTTGGCCGCCACCCCCGAGCAGCGCGCCCAGTTCGAACTCAGCCCATGCGGCATTCACTGGGAAGCGCTGGACGAAGACATCGCCATCGCCGGTCTGCTGGCCGGCCATGGCGATCTGACCCAGGGCCGCCTCGTCGCTCCGGCTTGATGGCCGGGGCTGTCGCGGCTGCGCGTCAGGCAACTCGAACAGGGCGCCGATGGGACCAGCCTCGCGGTTTTGCCCGAGGCGCCTGTTTCAGCGCTGCCTACACGGCCGCAAACCGGCAGACTCAGTGCCCCCCATGCCCGCCATGCCCGGGCTTGCGTACCTGCACTTCAACCGGTGGCTCGGCGCGCGCGCCGGTGTCCGGGCTGCGCGGCGCGGGCGGCGCGTGGCCGGTGAATTCATGCGCCTGGGTGCCGCTGGGGTGCTTGAACCAGCCGGGGTCTGAGTAGTCGCCCGGGCGCTGGTCGCGGCGCACTTTCAGCACCGAGAACATGCCGCCCATTTCCAGCGCGCCGAAGGGGCCGCGGCCGGTCATCATTGGCGCGGTGTTGTCGGGCAGCGGCATGTCCATGTCGGCCATTTCGGCCATGCCGTGTTCGCCCATGGCCATGTAGTCGGGGATCAGCCGGCTGATCTTGCGCGCCAAGTCGGCCTGGGCAACGCCGATCATGGTCGGCACGTTGTGGCCCATCGCGTTCATCGTGTGGTGGCTTTTGTGGCAGTGCATGGCCCAGTCGCCTTCTTCGTCGGCGACGAATTCGATCGCCCGCATCTGGCCGACGCCGATGTCGGTGGTTACCTCGGGCCAGCGCGATCCGGGCGGCGTCCAGCCGCCGTCGGTGCCGGCGACGACGAACTCGACGCCGTGCAGGTGGATCGGGTGGTTGGTCATCGTCAGGTTGCCGATGCGGATGCGCACGCGGTCGCCCAGGCGCACGTTCAGCGTGTCGATGCCGGGAAAGATGCGGCTGTTCCAGGCCCACAGGTTGAAGTCGAGCATGGTCATCACCTTGGGCGTGGCGCTGCCGGGCTCGATGTCAAAGGCGTTGAGCAGAAAGCAGAAGTCGCGGTCGACCGGCGTGTAGCCCGGCGTGCGCCGCGGGTCTTTCGGGTGGGTGACCCAGAAGCCATACATGCCCATCGCCATCTGCACCATCTCGTCGGCGTGCGGGTGGTACATGAAGCTGCCGGGGCGGCGGGCGACGAACTCGTAGACAAAGGTCTTGCCGGGGGCAATCGGCGGCTGCGTCAGCCCGCTGACGCCGTCCATGCCGTTGGGCAGGCGCTGGCCGTGCCAGTGCACCGCCGTGTGTTCGGGCAGCCGGTTGGTGACGTAAAGGCGCACCCGGTCGCCCTCGACCACCTCGATCGTCGGCCCCGGCGACTGGCCGTTGTAGCCCCACAGCCGGGCGACAAAGCCGGGCGTCATTTCGCGCCGCACCGGCTCGGCGACAAGGTGGAACTCCTTCACCCCCTGGTTCATGCGCCACGGCAGCGTCCAGCCGTTGAGGGTGACCACCGGCCGGTACGGCGGGCCGTCGGGCGGCGCCAGCGGCGGCATGGTCGCCGGCTTGGTCTGCAGCACCGGCTCGGGCAGCGCGGCCAGCGCGACACGGCTGACCGCGGCGGCGGCCAGCGCGCCGCCGGCGGCGGTGCGGCGCAGGAAATGGCGTCTGGGGTGCATGGTGGCGGTGGCGAACGGGTCAGCCCGCGGTCAGTCTGCGGTCAGCCGGAACTGGCCGAGCCCAGGCCAGGGATAGAAGCCAGGGATAGAATTTTGTACAATTAGCTGTACACATTGGGGCGCAAGCATGGACACCATCACCTACAGCTCGGCGCGTGCCAACCTGGCGCGAACCATGGACCGGGTGTGCGACGACCACGAGCCCGTCATCATCACGCGAAACGGTGAGCAGTCGGTGGTCATGCTGTCGCTCGAAGACTTCAAGGCGTTGGAGGAAACCGCCTACCTGCTGCGTTCCCCGGCCAACGCCAGACGGCTGCTGAGCGCGATCGAGCAGCTTTCCCAAGGCGGCGGGCAGGCGCGGGAGTTGGCGGCTTGCGACTGATCTTCGCCGACGGCGCCTGGGACGACTACCTGTACTGGCAAAAGTACGACCGCAAGATGGTCGAGCGGATCAACCAGCTGATTCAGGAAGTCCGACGCGAGCCGTTTGCCGGCGTTGGCAAGCCAGAGCCGCTGCGCCACGCGCTGGCCGGCTTTTGGTCGCGGCGTATCAGCGACGAGCATCGCATGGTCTACCGGGTGGAAGGCGATTCCTTGCTGGTGGCGCAGCTTCGCTACCACTATTGACGACCTCTCCCGGCCGGCCGCCGCCGTGGCCATGGTCAATGCGCCGCCGGACTGGCCGCCGCGTCGGCGCCGCCGGCCGGCGCGGCGACGCTGTAGGCACTCGGCCGGCCGACCAGCGCGGCCTGCAGCGCGGCGTCGGCGAGCCAGAACTGCTCGTCGGCGGCCAGCGCGGCGACCACCCCGGCGACCTGTTCGCGCGCGTCGGCCAGCAGGTCGAACACGCCGATCAGCATGGCGTTGTAGCGCAGCAGGTTTTCCTCGGCGATCAGCCGGCGCAGCGGCAGCAGCGCGTCGCGCTGGTGGCGGGCGATGTCGTAGGCCGCGCGGTAGGCCGAATAGCCTTCGCGCAGGTGCGATCCGGCGGCGCGCTGGGTTGCCTCCAGCCGCTGGCCGGCGGCCAGGGTCTGCGCGTTCAGCGCGTCGCGGCGCAGGCCGCCAAAGTCAAACAGCGGCAGCCGCACACCGATTTCAATGCCGCGCCGCGTGTCGTGTCCGGCACCGCCGGCGGCGGGCCACGCCGAGTCGTGGCGCAGGCCCAGCTCGACGTCGGTCCAGGTGGTCAGCGGCGCCAGGCCTTGCGCGCGCGCGGCGCTTTCAAAGCCGGCGCGCGCCAGCCGCACGTCCAGCCGCGCGTCCAGCGCCGCCTGCGCCACCGCGTCGGCGGCCAGCGGCGCCGCCGGCAGCTCGGGCAGGCGCTCGGGCAGCGCCAGCCGCTGCGCCTGCGTGTCATTCAGGCCGAGCAGCCGCACCAGCGCTTCGCGCGTTTGCGTCGCCTGGTGCGCGGCGGCGGCGTGCTGCGCCAGTGCGTCGGCATGGAACACCTGCTGCCGCGCCTGCGCCAGCTTGTTGAAGTTGCCGGCGGCGGCCATGCGCCGGGCCAGTTCGGCGCCGGCCTCGGCACTTTCCAGCACCTGTTGGGCGTAGACCTGGCGCTGCGCCGCGGCCACCGCGCGCACCCAGGCCTGGCGCACCTGGGTCACCTGGTCAACCACCGCGGCGCTCAACTGCAACTGCAACTGCGCCACGCGCTGCTGCGCCAGCGCGGCGCGCCACGGCAGGCTGATCAGGTCGAACAGGCCGAACGACAGCAGGCGGGCGATTTCCAGTTCGTCGCCGAGCCGGCTGCGCTCCCAGCTCAGCAGCGGGTTGGCGATGCGGCCGCCTTGCGCCGCGGCGCTGCCGTCGGCCCAGGCCTGCGCCAGCAGCGCCTGCAGCGCCGGGCTTTGCGTCAGCGCCAGTTGCACCGCCTGCGGCTGGCCCAAAGGCTGCGCCAGCAGCGTCTCGGCGCGCTGCGCCGCCGCGGCGCGCGCGGCGTCGTCTTGCGGCAGCGCCAGCGCGCCGCTGGTGAACGCCGCCGCGTCGCGGTTGGTCGCCGCCAGTTGGTCGGCCCAGCGCAGATCGGCGCAGCCGGGCAGCGCGCTTAGCGCGCCCAGCGCCGCCATCGTCACCAGCGCCGCCCGTGCCGGCGCGGCGGCGCGGCGCGCGCCGGCAGCGACGCGAATTGGAAAGACAGCGGGGCGCACCGCGGCAGGTTACCGCAGCCCGGCGTGCCGGGCACCTGCGCGGCCAAGCCGCGGCGGGTCGGCGATGCTGAGGTCAGCACGCCCGGCGGGCAGCATCGGCTACCGGGTACAGCCGCGAAGGCGCGGCGCTCAGGGGGCCGGCGTCACCTGCCGCGTTCCCACATCCACCAGGAAAGACTTGCCGGCTTCGTTGACGATGCGCAGCCGGCCGTCGGCGTCGAAGGCCATGGCGCGGAAGAAGATCCACTGCGCGTCGGCTTCCTGCCTGGTGTCGATCGGGTTGGGGTAGACGGCCAGCGTCCACAGGCGCTTGCCGCCGCCGGCCTCGGAGGCCACCAGCACGCCGCCGACCTGGGCCAGCCCGAGGTCGCGACCGTTCTCAGCCTGGGCGTAGACGACGCCGTTGCGCTCAACCGGCGGTACCACCGGTGCAGGCAGACGGTCGGCGCTGACGGAATGGGTGGCCGCGGCGGCTGCGCTGGCCGCCGCAGCGGACGCTGCAGGCGTCGCCTGCCTGGGCGCTACGGGTGCGGACGCCATGGGTGCGGCCGGCACCGGGGGGGCTTGGTCGCCACAGCCGCCCGCGGCCAGTGACGCCACCAGAAGCGCCAGCACGGCGCCACCGGAGCGGTGTCCGGCCAGTGGGCTCATGCTGCCGGCGTCGAGGTGCGCGCCTTCACGTCGACCAGGAAGGCCTTGCCGGCCTCGTTGACGATGCGCAATCGGCCGTCGTGCTCGAAGGCCATCGAGTCAAAGTACAGCCACTGCGCGTCGGCTTCCTGCTTCGGGTCGATCGGGTTGCCATAGACGGCCAGGGTCCACAGCCGCTCGCCGCTGTCGACCGCGCTGGCCACCAGCACGCCGCCCACCTGCTGCAGGCCCACGTCGTGGCCGTCCAGCGCCTGGGCGTAGCGCACGCCGTCGCGCTCGACCGGCGGTACTTCGGGCGGGGGCAGACGGTCTTCGGCGGCTTCGTTGTCCATGGGCTTGCTCCTTGTGCCGGGGTTCAGACGTCGACCTTGAGGCGCTTGTAGTCGGCCTCCACCAGTTGGCCCGCGCAGTCCATACAGAACAGTGCCCAACTGTCGGCGTTGTCTAGCGCATGCGCGGCCGTGAACTTTGCGTCGGCGGTGTCGGGCTTGAGGCCCGAGGCGTGGTGCCGGTAGCGGTGGTCCTTGGTCTTGACCATGCGGTGGCTCAGCTCATGCACCACGATGCGGGTCCAGTTCTTCAGGTCCTTGAACATGTCGCGTTTGCTGAAGAACGCTGGTTCGACGTAGATCGCGTTGATGGCTTCGCCGCTGAAGACGAAGGCATTCACGTTGGCCCTGGCAGCGTTGCCGCGGTCAAGCGGCATGTCGCAAATCAGCACGAAGTTCGACTTGATGCAGGCCGCGATCTTCTTCAGCCCGGCCTTGAGCGCGGCGGCGGCTGTTTCCATATCGGCGTCCTTCGAGTTGGCGTCGGCGAACCAGCGCTTGAGGATCACCATGTGCGCGGCCTTCTTGGGGCTGGAGGCCACCACCATCGCCTTCTGCAGCCATGCCAGGCCGGTCTGGGTGGCCTGCGCCAGGTGTTTGCGGTCTTCGACGCTGAAGTGCGCGCTGCCGTCGTTGACGATGGCGCCCAGGCTGTCGTACGCCTTGCCGGCGAGCGCGACGTCGGGCCAGGCCTTATAGCTTTCGGGCAGTGACAGCACCCACAGCTTGTGGCTGCCGGTGGTCTTGAGCAGCCACAGGTGACGCAGCACCTCGAGCGCGGCCACGCGCTTGGCCACCGGGGCTGGGATCGACTTCGACCCCGAGGTGGGCAGGCTGGTCACGCCGGCGGCAGTCAGCATGGTGTCCACCGGCTTGATCTTGTCCTTGACCTCGGCCTCCGATACGCGCTTGCGGATGCCGGTGCAGGCGCTGTAGCGCGCGGCGTCGAAGCCGTCGGCAACAACGCACTGCTTGGCACTGCTGATCACTCGGACCCATTCGGACGAGGCCGCGAAATCGGGGCTCTTGAGCGTCTCGATCGTCGCTGCGTGGCGGGTGGAGTACAGGTCTTCGTCGGAATAGGCCAAGGCGACTCCGAGTGGGTGGTGCGATTCGGCGCACGATATCGCCAATTTTCCCGACCGACAACTTGAGCGTACCGGTATGCGACACTGCCGGCCTCGCCGTGCACAGAGGGTATCGGGGCGGCTGAGTGTTAGGCGACCCTGCCGACCGGGCCGACTCCGCGCCTTAAGCCGCCCGCAGGCTGACCTGGCACTGGTTGCGGCCGCCTTGCTTGGCGCGGTACAGCGCCTGGTCGGCGCGTGCCATGGCGTCGTCGAGTGCCTCGCCGGGGCCGACCAGCGTCAGCCCGATGCTGACCGTCACCTGCTGCGGCATCGACGCGCCCGCCCAGCGGTGTGCGGCGATCGATTCGCGGATGCGCTCGGCAACGCGGCGCGCCGCCGGCAGGCCGTCGACCGGCACCAGCGCGATGAACTCCTCGCCGCCATAGCGCGCCAGCAGGGCCTCGGGGCGCAACTGGCGCTGCATCAGCCCGGCGGTGGCGGTCAACACCACGTCACCGGCCAGGTGGCCGCAGGTGTCGTTGACCTTCTTGAAGTGGTCCAGGTCGAGCACCAGCATGGCCACGTCGGCGTCGGTGCTGCGCTGGTGGCGCAGCACGTCGGCGGCGCGGTCGCGCAGCGCGCGGCGGGTCAGCGCGCCGGTCAGCTCGTCGGTGCTGGCCTGTTCGGCCAGCAGCATCTGCATGTGCGCGTTGACGTGGGCCAGCACCAGCAGCGCAATCAACGCCGGCATGGCGGCGAAAAAGATGCCGTAGATGGCGGCCAGCCAGTCCGGCATGTACAGCATGTCGGCGCGCGGCGGCCCGGCGTAGAACAGGTAAAGCAGGCAGCGCGCCCACGCCGCGCCAATCACCGACAGCAACATGTACGACAGCAGGCCAGCGACGCCGCGCGTGCGGCTGAGCATCAAGCCGCGGCTGCGCCACAGGCCGAAGGTGATGACCCCGGCGTTGAGCAGCAGGTACACCGCGCCATAGGCCAGCGGCGGCAACACCGTCAACGCCAGCGCCATCGCCAGGCAGGGCGCCAGGCAATACACCACGAAGCTGCGCGGGTCCATGCCGTTGCCCGACAGCAGCGCCAGACTGCGGCCGATCAGCAATTGGCCCAGCAGCGAGCCGATGGCGATCATCCACTGCGACACCGCAAGCGCCAGCATGTCGCTGCCGAACGGCGACAGCGCCACCGACGCACCGATCAGCAAAAAGCCCCAGATGCAAAAGCGCAAAGCCTCGCGCTGGCGCGGGTCGTTGGCCTCGGCCATGTGCAGCATGCGCGCGGCGATGAAGCTGCTGGCGCTGCACGCCGAAAGCGCCGTCGGGATGTCGATGTGGAGCATGAAAGCGCGCGCGGCAGCTTCCAGCACCGCACGGTGAAGCCGCGTGCAGCCGCAATATCGGCCAGGCGCAGCGGCACTTGAGGCGGCGCAGGCCGGGCTGACCAGGTGTTACGCGCGCATGCGCTAGTGCAGTGTTCGATGCTGTGCGGCACTTATAAAACCGATGGATTTGTCGTCCTGGCTAGGCGCGAACCGCAGCGATACCCAGT
>WBZS01001955.1_pt1 | contig 14165 bp, 13 predicted proteins | sample 5204201 | NCBI WGS metagenome assembly WBZS01 (sample SAMN12344357, study PRJNA552823) | activated sludge metagenome | biome: Activated sludge suspended growth; feature: Nitrification reactor; material: Wastewater; isolation source: activated sludge from nitrification reactor of wastewater...
CTGCGCATACGCGCCGCTGAAGAGGGCGTGGCCATGCTCGGCGCCGTGCTCAGCTACGGCCAGATCGTCGCCCCGCTGCAGGCGGCCTGGTTCAAGGCCTGCGAGCGCGAACCTGAACGCCTGCGCAGCCGCTTCGGCGCGCCTGTGGCGGGCCTGAAGACCCTGGCCACGGCTGGCGGCGTCGAGATCGACGCCGGGATTGCCGAGACCTTCGACCTCGCCGTCGTCGCCGAGGGCGGCGTCTTCGCCGAGCAGGCGCGCAAGGCGGTAACACACGACTACCGGCAGACCGCCTGGGTCGGGCAGGTGACGATGGCAGGCGGCACGCCCGGGACGGCCTACGAACGCTTCACGCGCCAGGGGCCGGCGGCGCTGCTGCCGCTGCCCGACACGGAGCCGGCCGCGGCGGCAGCGGGCCGCCGCCGTGCGGCGCTCGTCTGGTGCGTGAACGCAGAAGACGACCCCGTGCGCACGCTCGACGCGGCGCAGCGGCTGGCGCTGTTGAACACCCTGTTCCCGGAGGAGGTCGGCCGCATCGCCGAGATGTCGCCGCTGAAGGACTTCGCGCTCGGCCTGAACGCCGAGCGCACGCTCGTCGAGCGCCGCATCGTGCGCATCGGCAACGCCGCGCAGACGCTGCACCCGGTGGCCGGCCAGGGCTTGAACCTGGGCCTGCGCGACGCGCACGAACTGGTGGCCGCGCTGCGCCATGCCGACGACCTGGAGCGCGCGCTGCGCAGCGTGGAGTGGTCGCGTGCGCCGGACCGCTGGACGATGATCGCCGCCACCGACTTCCTGGCCCGTTCGTTCACCTGGTCGTGGCCCGGGCTGGCGACCTTGCGCGCAGCCGGGCTGGGTGCCGTGCAACACCTGCCGGCGGTGAAGGCGGCGCTGGCGCGGCGGATGATGTTCGGGCGTCGATGACACGCAGCGCTTCCCGGCGCGTCAGCGGCGACAGGCGATCACCGTATTCGTCACAGAAGGCCCGCACCTCGTCGGGCGCGTCGTAGGCCCGTTCGCGCAGCGCCCAGCCGATGGCTTTGCGGATGAAGAATTCGTCGGCACATTCACCCCCGGCGATGGACGGCAGCAGCGTGTCGTAGAACAGCACCGCATCGAAGCCGGTCTTCAGCGAACGTTGGCACAGCATCGCGGCGCGCCGCATCCACATCGACCGGCCCTGTGCCCAGCGTCGCATCAGCGGCTTCATCACCGCCGGTTCGGCCTGCAGCAAGTGCGCCAGCACCAGGCCGGAGATCTCGTCGCAGAAGTCCCACCAGGCCCCGGTTTCGATCATCTCCTGCAGCACAGGCAACAACGCGGTGCTCAGCAGCTTGCGGTGGCGGGGCAGGCGCAGCAGGTCCAGCGCCGCGTAACGCTCTTCGCGGTAGCGGGCCTGGCGCCAGAGCTGCATCACCGTTTCTGAAAGCGAATCGCTATCGGTCAGCGGGGACGCCGCCGCGGTCTGCGCCACGAGCTGCCGGCGCAGCGGCGTGGCCACGCCGAGAAAGGGCAGGGCTGACTTCATGCAGGCCTGCATCGGTGCCGCACGCGCGGCGTCGGCGTGTGCCGCCAGCGCCGCTTCCAGCGCCTGGATCAGCGCCCGATCAGCCGCCATGCCAGGCCTGCAGCCGCCGATGCGTCAGCGCTGGTAATTGTTGCCGCACCTGCGCCAGATGCTGCAGGTCGACTTCGGTCATGGCCAGACCTTCGCCATCCGCATCGCACACCGACAGCACCTCGCCCCAGGGTCCGACCACCATGCTGTGACCCCAGGTGCGCCGGCCGTTGGGGTGGACACCCCCTTGCGCGGCAGCCAGCACGTAGCACTGGTTCTCCACCGCACGGGCGCGCAGCAGCAGTTCCCAGTGCGCCCGGCCCGTGGTGTGGGTGAAGGCCGCCGGTACGCTCAGCACATCACACGGCGGGTCCATCAGCGCGCGGTACAGCTCCGGGAAGCGCAGGTCGTAGCAGATGCTCAGGCCCACACGCAGCGGCCCGGCCTGCACTGCCACCGGCGTCTGGCCGGCCTGCAGCGTGCGGCCTTCGTCGTAGGCTTCGCGGCCATTGTCGTAGGCGAAGAGATGCAGCTTGTCGTAGTGCGCGGCCGGGCTGCCGTCGGGCGCCAAGACGCAGCAGCGGTTGAGCACGCGCCCCGGCGTGCCGCTGGACACGGGCAGCGTGCCACCCACCAGCCAAACCCCGTGCCGGCGCGCCGACTCGGAAAGAAACTGCTGGATCGGCCCGCTGCCGGGCGCTTCGGCCAGCGCCAGCTTGTCGCTGTCGCGCTGGCCCATCATGCAGAAGTACTCGGGCAGCGCCACCAGCGCGGCGCCGCTGTCCGACGCCCGCGCGATGAGCCGGGCAGCGGCCTCGCGGTTGTTGGGCCAGCTGGGGGTGGAGACCATCTGCACGGCGGCGATCTTCATCCGGCAATGGTACGGGCCACCCCGGCTATACCCCGCTGCCCCTGTCGGTCATGGGATCGAGAATACGCTCGCCCACCGAACAAACCGCCCGGGGTCCTGCCAGGGATCGTCGAAAGCGGTTGACGCGCCCGATGACCCCCGAGGGAACCCTGATGCCGCCTCACACTGGCCCCAGCGCCGTGTCATGCCTGGCCACGCACAGCCGCTTCGTGCAGCGCATCCGCCGCCGTTACGCGGCCGAACTGCCCTTGCTGCCGGCGGGCGCGCCCGATGCGGCGACGATCACCACCCTGGTCCGGCAATTGCAGCAGGAGGGGCGCGAGCTGGCCAGTGCCTTGCGCGTGGCGCGGCAGCTGGTGCTGGAACGGCTGGCCGTGCTGGATGTGGAAATGGCGGCGCCTCTGGACATGATCACCCGCGCGATGACCGACCTGGCCGAAGCCACGCTCGAAGTCGCGCTGGCCCAGGCCCTGGCCGAAGCCGACGAACGCCACGGCGCGCCCATGGACGAGCAGGGCCGGCGGGTGGACTTCTGGATCGTCGGCATGGGCAAGCTCGGCGCCCGCGAGCTCAATGTCTCGTCGGACATCGACCTGATCTATCTCTACGAAGACGACGGCCACACCGCAGGGCCGCGGCCCTTGTCCTTCCATGAGTACTTTGCCGGCGTCGCCAAGCGGCTCTTTGCGCTGATCGGCGATACCACCGAGGATGGTTTTGTCTTCCGCGTGGACCTGGCGCTGCGCCCCAACGGCAATTCCGGGCCTACCGTGGTGAGCCTGGCCATGCTGGAAGAGTATCTGCAGATTCAGGGTCGCGAATGGGAGCGCTTCGCCTGGCTCAAGAGCCGCATCGTTGCGCCCAAGGCATCGGTGGCCGCCGGGCGTGCCGCCCCGCTGCGCTCGCTGGTGACGGCCTTCGTCTACCGGCGCTACCTGGACTACGGCGTCTTCGAAGGCCTGCGCCAGCTGCACCGCAAGATCCGCGAGGAGGCGCAGCGCCGCGCCGCCGGCCGGCCCGAACGCGCCAACGACGTCAAGCTCTCGCGCGGCGGCATCCGCGAGATCGAGTTCATCGTGCAGCTGATGCTGGTGGTGCGCGGCGGGCAGTTCCCCGAGATCCGAACGCGCGCCACGCTGCGTGGCCTGCAGCAGCTGGCCCGGCGCGGCCTGATGAAGCCCGAGACGGCGACGCGGCTGGCCGCGGCCTACATCTTCCTGCGCCGCGTCGAGCACCGCATCCAGTACCTGGACGACGCCCAGACCCACCTGCTGCCCAGCGGTGACGAGGACCTGCGCTGGATCGCCCGCAGCCTGGGCCTGAGCTGCGAACCCGAAGCCTGCCAGCTGTTGACCGAACTGGGCGAGGTGCGCGAGTTCGTCGCCGCCGAGTTTGACGCGCTGCTGCACGACGGCCAGGGCAGCGCGGCCAACGGCGCTCGCCAGCCCTGCAAGGGCTGCAGCAGCGGCCCGTTGCCGGTGGACAGCGAAGCCCTGCTCGAACGCCTGCCCCCGGTGCTGGCCACGCGGCTGCGCGGCTGGGTGCAGCAGCCGCGTGTGCAGGCGCTGCGCGACGAGAGCCGCTTGCGCCTGGGCCGGCTGATGCACAAGACGGCGCAGGTGCTGCGCGACGGTGCTTGCAGCGAGGCCGGTGCCTTGCGTTTCGTTGACTGGGTGGAGCCGCTGCTGCGTCGCGAGAGCTACCTGGCGCTGCTGGTGGAACGCTCCGAGGTGCATGCCCGGCTGTTGCGCGTGCTGGGTTCGGCACGCTGGCCGATGCAGTACCTGATGCGCCACCCGGGCGTGATCGACGAGCTGGCCGACCAGCGGCTGCTGCACCTGCGCTTCGACCGCGCGGCCTTCACGGCCGACCTGGAGCAGCGCCTGGCGGCCTGGCAGCGACTGGGTGAAGCCGACGAGGAAAAGCTGCTGGACACGCTGCGCCACGCCCACCATGCCGAGGTCTTCCGCATCCTGGTGCGCGACGTGGAGGGCGAGCTCACGGTGGAGGAAGTGGCCGACGACCTGTCGGCACTGGCCGACACGATGCTGGACGTGGCGGTGCGCTGGGCCTGGTCGCGCCTGAAACAGCGCCACCGCGAGGTGCCGGGCCTGGCCGTCATCGCCTACGGCAAGCTGGGCGGCAAGGAGCTGGGCTATGGCGGCGACCTGGACGTGGTCTTCGTCTACGACGACAGCGACGAACCCGACCGGCAGCGCGCGCAGGAGGTCTATGGCACCTTCGTGCGCCGGCTCATCACCTGGCTCACCTTGCGCACCGCGGCCGGCGAGCTGTTCGACATCGACACCGCGCTGCGCCCGAACGGCAATTCGGGCTTGCTGGTGACCAGCATCGAGTCCTTCGAGCGTTACCAGATCGGGCGCGGCAGCAACACGGCCTGGACCTGGGAACACCAGGCACTGACCCGCGCGCGCTACGCCGCCGGCGCAGCCAGCGTGGAGCCGCGCTTCGAGGCCACGCGCCGTCTGGTGCTGACTGCCGAGCGCGATCACGCGGCGCTGCGCGAGGAGATCCGCGCCATGCGCGAGAAGGTGCGCGCGGCACGGCCTGTGCGTGCCGGCCACTTCGATGTCAAGCACAGCGCCGGCGGCATGATGGACATCGAGTTCGCTGTGCAGTACCTGGTGCTGGCCCACGGCCGCAGCCACCCGGAACTGCTGGACAACAAGGGCAACATCGCGCTGCTGCAACGCGCCGAAGCCGCCGCGTTGCTGCCACCGGGCGTGGGCATGGCGGGTGCCGACGCCTACCGCGAACTGCGCCGCGCGCAGCACCACGCACGGCTGGACGAGCAGCCCACGCAGTTCGAGCCCGGGCGCCACTCGGTCCAGCGCGACGCGGTGCTGGCGGTGTGGCACGCGGTATTTGGTTGATGTCCGTTTGAAGGCCTTGAGTCCCCACTGGGCCCTGCTGCCCGCGCTGTGGTGCGCCGGTTCACTGTTGGCCATCTGGATGCCCGCCAACAGCCTGGACTGGCAACCGGCGCGCGCACTGGCCGAACCCTGGCGCGCGTTTACCGCGATCGCCGTGCACTGGAGCGCGCAGCACCTGGGCACCAACCTGCTGGCTGCCGCGGTGGTGGGCGCCTATGGCTTTGCCGCCGGCGTGCCGCGCCGCGCCACGCTGGCCTGGGGCCTGGCCTGGCCGCTGACGCATGCCGCGCTGGCCGTGCAGCCGGCGCTGGCGCATTACGGCGGCCTCTCCGGCGTGCTGCATGCCGGCGTGGCCATCGTCACGCTGTGGCTGCTGCTGACCTCGGGGCCCGGCACGCGCTGGCGTCAGGCGATTGGCGCCATGGTGGCCACCGGCCTGATCGTCAAGCTGCTCAGCGAAGAGCCCTGGGGCCCGGCGCTGCGTTCATCCACCGACTGGGACATCGCGGTGGCGCCACTGGCCCATGCCACTGGCGCGCTGAGCGGCCTGCTGTGCGGCGGCCTGGCCCTGCTCTGGCCGCGGCCTGCCGGCACCCCCGCACGATGAACAGCACCCGCGCGGCCGATGGCCGACATCTGCGCCTGGACACGCTGGCCATGCTGCTGCTGGTCGGCTGCTGCGCGTTGTGGGGCCTGAGCCAGGTGGCGGTGAAGGTGGTCTTGCCCCAGGTGCCGCCCCTGCTGCAGGCCGGCGTGCGTTCTCTGGTCGCGGCGGCGCTGCTGCTGCTGTGGTGCCGGCTGCGGGGCTTGCCGTTGTGGCGCCCAGACGGCACGGGTCGCAGCGGCCTGCTGGCCGGCAGCCTGTTTGCGGCGGAGTTCGGATGCATCTTCCTCGGCTTGCAGTACACCTCGGCCTCACGCATGTCGGTGTTCCTGTACCTCTCGCCCTTCGTGGTGGCCTTGGGCATGCCCTTCGTCGCGAGGCACGAGAGCCTGCGTGCGCCGCAGATGGCTGGCCTGGTGCTGGCGTTTTCCGGCGTCGTGTGGGCCTTTGCCGAGGGTTTCGCGCGGCCTGCAGCCGGCCCGCTGCAGTGGCTGGGCGATGCACTGGGCATAGCCGCAGCGGTGCTGTGGGGCCTGACCACGCTGGTGCTGCGCGGAAGTCGCCTTTCCACCGCGCTGCCCGAAAAGACGCTGCTGTACCAGCTGGGCATCTCGGGCCTGGTCTTGACCGTGGCCTCGGCCCTGGGCCCCGAAGTCTGGCCGCGAAGCCTGGCGGATCTGGCGGCATTGACGGGCCTGAGCTGGCTGTCGCTGTTCTTCCAGAGCACCATCGTCAGCTTCGCCAGCTACCTGGTCTGGTTCTGGCTGATGCGGCACTACCCGGCCACGCGGCTTTCGGCCTTCGTGCTGCTGACCCCGGTGTTCGGCCTGCTGTTCGGCGTGCTGCTGCTGGGTGAGCCGCTGACGCCGCGCATCTTGCTGGCGCTGCTTGCGGTGTGTGCGGGCATCGCGCTGGTCAATCTGGCCCCAGCGGCGAAGCGGCCCAGCGCTTAGTCGATGCCGATCGCGCGCGCGCTGGGGCCAGCCCGCTACTTGCGCGTGAGCTTGAGCTCCTGCCCGTTTCCCCAGGTGCCGACCAGATGCGTCGCGTCGGCCAGTTCGAGCGTGGCCATGGAGTCGCGGCAACCCGACATCGTCTTCGAGGCCTCGATGGTGAGCCTGAACCTGCCCGGCGCGATGGCTCTCACGCTGGCCGGGTGCGCTCGCTCGAGGCAGGGATTGGCCCTGCCTTCGCCATGCGCAAACACAGCACGCCATGTCCCCACCGAGCCCTGCAACGTCATCTCTGCGTTGGCCACCGGCCCGCCGACCTGCGGCCGCCACTGGGCCGCCCAGGACCCGTCCAACGCCGCACCGTCCTGGGCTATCGCCTGCGCAATTGCCAGCAGTGTCAGTACCGACACGCTCATGTGTTTCACCCACATGCTCACCTCCGATCGGTGGCGTCCCACCGCTGAGGTCACGGTGCCACGATGCGCCCCGGCCGAGCTTGAGCGTGCTCACCCGGTCGCTGGCCTGATGTCCGATGTGTAGAGTCAGGCTCCCATCCTGCCCAGTTCAAGGAGACCTGCTGATGATCACGCTGCACGGCATGACGCTGTCCAACTACTACAACAAGGTGAAGATGGTGCTGCTCGAAAAGGGCGTGCCCTTTGCCGAAGAGACGGTGCGCACCGGCTCCGCCGATGAAGCGGTGCTGCAGGCTTCGCCGCTGGGCAAGATTCCGTTCATCCGCGTCGACGGCACGGCACTGTGCGAAAGCCAAGTCATTGCGGACTACCTGGAGGCACGCTACCCGCAGCCGCCACTCGTGCCCGCCGATCCCCTGGCCGCTGCCAAGGTGCGCGAGGTGACGGCGTTCCTGGAACTGCACCTGGAGCTGGTAGCACGCGAGCTGTACGGCCAGGCCTTCTTCGGCGGCACGGTCAGCGACGGCACGCAGGCCCGGGTGCGCAGGCAACTCTCCAGGAACATCCCGGCCTTCAAGCGTCTGGCCCGCTTTGCGCCCTACCTGGCCGGTGAGCAGTTCACCGTGGCCGATTGCGCAGGCTGGGTCAGCCTGCCGCTGGTCGGCATGGCCACCAAGGCCGTGCTGGGCGAAGACCTGCTGGCGGCCAACGGCATCGACTGGAAGTCCTATGCGCGGCTGGTGGGCGAAAGGCCTTCGGCGCAGCGCGTGGTGGCCGATCGCAAACGCGATCAGGCGGCCGCTTCGGGCTGAGTCTGCGCCGAGCAGCCAACTGCTTGGCTGCGAGTGGCTGACGAAGGCACGGGCGCATGCTTGCGACCGGGCTGAGCCCCCGGGCACACCCCAACGAGCCTCAAACCGTCACGGCTTCGAAAAGAAGCTCAGCAAGCGTGCCGCGGTGGGCGCGGGCAGTTCCTCTGGAATGAAGTGCCCGGCGTCCATGACTTCGCCCTCCAGCCCAGCCGCGCATTGAGCACGCCAAAGCGCCATCGGGTCGAACTGCGCATGCACTACGCCACGGCTGCCCCACAGGACCAGCGTGTCACAGGCAATGCGCTGGCCGGCCGCGCGCGATGCACGATCGTGTTCCAGGTCGATGCCGGCGCTGGCACGGTAGTCCTCGCAGGCCGCATGGATGGCCGCCGGGCGCGCAAAGCAGCGTTCGTACTCGGCCATCGCCTCAGGTTCGATGTGCTGCATGCTGCCCGCGCCCCAGCCGCCGAGCTTCCAGTGCAGGTATACGAGCGGGTTGGCGCCGATCATGCGTTCGGGCCAGGGGGAGGGCTGGATCAGGAAGAACCAGTGGTAGTAGGCCTGCGCAAAACGCATGTCGGTGGCGGCGTACATGTCCAGCGTGGGCGCGATATCGATCACGGCCAGCTTCGCCACGGCCTCAGGGTGGTCCAGTGCCAGGCGATGCGCCACGCGGCCGCCACGGTCGTGGCCGCACACGGCAAAACGTTCGTGGCCCAGCGAGCGCATCAGTCGCAGCAGGTCCAGCGCCATCACGCGCTTGCTGTAGTTGGCGTGGTCGGGATCACCCGTGGGCTGTGCGCTGTCGCCATAACCCCGCAAGTCCGGCAGCACCAGGTGCAAGTGCGGCGCCAGCTCGCGCGCCACGCGCTGCCACATCACGTGGGTCTGCGGGAATCCGTGCAACAGCAGCAGCGCCGGTGCATCGGCGCGGCCGCCGATGCGGGCGTGGAGGCGTGTTCCGGCGAGATCGAAGTCGCGGGCTTCGAAGCCCCGGAACCAGTTGTTGGTGTCGCTCATGGCTGCAGCATAACCACGCGTCCGGCTGGCTATACTGCCAAGCTTCAGCGCCGATTTGTTCCGACTTGCGGGCGCTTCAACAAATGCCGCTAAAAGGGGACACCGATCACCCGGTGCCCGCCTGGCAGGCGGCGCCGGGTTCTTCATTGATGGGCAGCATCGGTCTGGTCACGCCGCAGCAGATGCACTTCAGCGAGCCGCTGCCGCTGAAGAGCGGAGCCACGCTGCGCGACTACACGCTGACATTCGAGACCTACGGCACGCTCGATGCCGCGCGCAGCAACGCGGTGCTGGTATGCCACGCGCTCAACGCCAGCCACCATGTGGCCGGCACGCACGGCGACGGCGACCTGGGCTGGTGGGATAACCTGGTCGGCCCCGGCAAGCCGCTGGACACGAATCGCTTTTTCGTGATCGGCATCAACAACCCCGGCTCGTGCTTCGGGTCCACCGGGCCCATGCATGTGGACCCGGCCACCGGGCGGGTCTATGGCGCGGACTTCCCGGTCGTCACCGTGGAAGACTGGGTCGACGCCCAGGCGCGCCTGGTGCGGGCGCTGGGCATCACCCAACTGGCGGCCGTGCTGGGCGGCAGCCTGGGCGGCATGCAGGCGCTGGCCTGGACGCTGCGTTACCCGGCCCGGGTGCGGCACTGCATCGCAGTGGCCACCGCACCCAATCTGAGCGCACAGAACATCGCCTTCAACGAGGTGGCCCGCCGTGCCATCACCACCGACCCCGATTTCCACGGCGGCCACTACATCGCGCACGGCACCGTGCCCAAGCGCGGCCTGCGCGTGGCGCGCATGATCGGCCACATCACCTACCTCAGCGACGACGCGATGGAAGCCAAGTTCGGCCGCGAACTCAAGGCCGCCGAACTGGGTTACACCACGCAGGACATCGAGTTCCAGATCGAGAGCTACCTGCGCCACCAGGGCGAGAAGTTCAGCGACTACTTCGACGCCAACACCTATTTGTTGATCACACGCGCGCTGGACTACTTCGACCCCGCCGTCGAATGCGGCGGCAACCTGTCACAGGCCTTCGCCGCGGCGCATGCGCAGCGCTTCCTGGTGGTCAGCTTCACCACCGACTGGCGCTTCTCGCCAGCGCGCTCGCGCGAAATCGTCAAGGCGCTGGTGGACAACCGCATCGACGTCAGCTACGCCGAGATCGCCGCGCCGCACGGGCACGACGCCTTCCTGCTGGACGACCCGCGCTACCACGGCGTGATGCGCGCCTACTTCGAGCGCGTGGCCAGCCAAGGGGCCGCCCCGTGAGCGAACGCAAGGACCTCGAATTGATCGCCGCAGCCGTGCCCGCGGGCAGCCGCGTACTGGACCTGGGCTGCGGCAACGGCGAACTGCTGGCCTGGCTGCAGCGCCACAAGGCTTGCACCGGCTACGGCATCGAGATCGACGACGCCAACGTGCACGCCTGCGTGCAACGCGGCGTCAATGTGATCCAGCTGAACCTTGAAGAAGGGCTGGCCCTGTTCGACGATCGCAGCTTCGACGTGGTGCTGCAGATCGACACCTTGCAGCACCTTCGCAACACCGAACGCATGCTGCGCGAAACAGCGCGTGTGGGGCGCATCGGCATCGTGGCCTTCCCCAACTTCGCGCACTGGCCCAACCGCGTGCGCGTGCTGACCGGCCGCATGCCGGTGACGCGTGCGCTGCCCTACCAGTGGTACGACACGCCCAACATCCGTGTGGGCACGTTTGCCGACTTCGAGGTGCTGGCCGGCAAGTGCGGTCTGCAGGTGAGCGACAGCTTCGGTCTGCAGGGCGGCAAGGTGGTTCGGCGCTGGCCCAACCTGCTGGCCAGCGTGGCGGTGTTTCGCTTCGAGCAGACCTGATCGACAGGGCGCCGGCGCTGCAGCTCGGACTTGTGACGATCCCACTGGGCGTGAGACCGCGGCGCGCGGGCGGAACCTCGCTAACATCCTGCGCTCGCACCACCGCAGGCGCCGTTTCGCCGCAACTCGCAGGAGACTCCGATGACGCACAAGCCCCTTGCCCGCGCGATCGCCTATGGGCTGGCAGTTTCCTTGTCGGTGACGGTGGCGCCGGTCTGGGCAGGCCCCGCCGACGACCTGCGTGACCTGGTCGACGCCAAGGGTTCCAGCGGCGAGCTGGAACTCGAGCGCCGCGGCTACACGCACGTCGACACCAGCAAGACCAGCGACACCGCCTACAGCTACTGGTGGAACAACGCCAAGTCCAGCTGCGTACGCGTAACCACGCGCGAGGGCCGCTACAAGTTCCTGATCGACACCGACCCCTCCGACTGCGGACAGACCAAGAAGGAGTCCGGCATGAGCGACGGCGCCAAGGTGGCCGTTGGTGCGGCGGCCTTGCTGGGCATTGCAGCGCTGGCGCACAAGTCGCATCACCGCGGCGATCGCAGCTTCAACGAACATCAGACGGCGGAGTTCGAGCGCGGTTACCGCGACGGCCTGTACCACAACTCCTTCAATAACTACAGCGACAGCCGGGAATACAACGACGGCTACAACCAGGGCGTGGACGAGCGACGGCAGCAGTCGGGCTACCGCTGGGGCAACGGCAACGCCAACTACGGCCCCGATTGGGTGCAGTGCAGCAGCGAAGGCGGCTTCTACAGCTTCAGGGGCTCCGCCCAGGTGCGCTTCGGCGTCGATGGCCGCTACGTGACGCGCCGTGCATTCAACGGCATCGCCTGCAACGAGAATGCCTTCGGCGACGACCCCGCGTACGGCAAGCGCAAGCTGTGTTTCATGCGGCAGAACTGAGCGCGCCCCACCTTCCAGCTGGCCGGCGCAGCACTCATCGCTGCTCTGAAGCAGCCTGAGGTCGACCTGCGGAGGCGGGTCGCGGTGCGACTGCGTCTACGGACCCAGGGCATCGCGGTAGGAGCGCAACGAAGATTCAATGCCGGACACGCGCACCATGGTGTGCAGGTATTTCATGCGGCCATTGTGGCGCGCGTGGCCCCTCAGCGTGCGGGCTTGCGGTACTGGCTGGCGTCCAGGCCCAGGCGGCTGAGCTTGTCGTACAGCGTCTTGCGTGGCAGGCCCAGGCGGTCGGCGGCGGCCTGCACCTGGCCACCGGCATCACGCAACGCGGCTTCGATGCAGCTGCGTTCGGTGCGGCCCAGGGTTTCGGCCAGCGTGGGCGGGGCGGCTGCGGCCTCGGCCTGGGCGGGCTCCAGGCCCAGGCACCAGCGCTCGGCCAGGTTGCGCAGCTCGCGCACGTTGCCGGGCCAGGGGCGCTGCTGCCAGGCCTGCAGGTCGGGCAGGCCCCAGGGTGGCGGCTCGATGCCGTGGCGCTGCGCCGCCAGCGCCACGAAGTGCCTGAACAGCAGCGGCACGTCGTCCTGCCGTTCGCGCAGCGGCGGCAGGCGCAGCGTGGCCACCTCCAGCCGGTAGTACAGGTCGGCGCGAAAGCTGCCGGCCTCGGCGGCCTGCAGCAGGTCAAGCTTGGTGGCGGCGATGAAGCGGCAGTCCACGGCAATGCTCTCGTTGCTGCCCAGCCGCTCGACGCAGCGCTCCTGGATCGTGCGCAGCAGCTTGGCCTGCAGGGCCAGCGGCATGGATTCGATCTCGTCAAGAAACACCGTGCCCGCGCGGGCATGTTCGATCTTGCCGATGCGCCGGCGCTGCGCACCGGTGAAGGCGCCGCTTTCGTGGCCGAACATCTCGCTTTCAAAAACCGGCTCGGGCAGCGCGCCGCAGTTGATGGCCACAAAAGGCCCGCTGCGGCCGCTGGCGGCGTGCAGCGCGCGGGCCACCACCTCTTTGCCGGTGCCGGTTTCGCCCAGCAGCAGCACGTCCACGCGGGCCGGCCCCAGCGCGGCCACCAGGCGGCGCATTTCCACCGCCGCCGCCGAATGGCCCACCAGGCCCCAGGCCATGCCCTGGTCGACCTGCGTGCGCAGGGCGCGGTTTTCCAGCACCAGGCGGCGCTGCTCGACGGCGCGGCGCACGGTGGCGGCCAGGCGGGCCGGCGAGAAGGGCTTTTCGATGAAGTCGTGCGCGCCGTCGCGCATGGCCTGCACGGCCATCTGCACATCGCCGTGGCCGGTGATCAGGATCACCGGCAGTTGGGCATCCAGCCGGCGCAGTTGGCGCATGAGCTGCAGCCCGTCGATGTCACCCAGGCGCACGTCGGTGACCACCGACAAGGCCTCGTCGCCCGTGTCCAGCGCCTGCAGCAGCGCGCGCGCGTTGTCGAAGCTGCGCACCGTGAGCCCGGCCAGGCGCAGGCCCTGCTGCAGGCTGTCGAGCACGGCCTCGTCATCGTCCACCAGGAACACGTCAGCCGGCATCGTTTGCCCCTGTCTGGGCCAGCGGCAGCCGCACCACGAACTCGGCACCGCCACCTGCGGCGTTGCCGGCCTGCAGGCTGCCGCCCAGGCCCTGCACGATCATGCGTGACACCGCCAGCCCCAGGCCCAGGCCCTGCCCGCCGGGACGGGTGGTGAAAAAGGGCTCGAACAGGCGTGGCAGCACCTCGGGGCCCAGGCCGGCGCCGTGGTCACGCACGGCGATCAGCACCTGGGTGCCCTCGGCGCGGGCGCTGACCTCGGGCGGCTGCCCGTCGGGGCTGGCCTGCAAGGCGTTGCGCAGCAGGTTCAGCAGCACCTGCTCCAGCCGCACCGGCTGGGCATGCACCGCCAGGCCGGGCGGCTGGATGTGCAGCAGCACACGCGGCACGCCGCCGTGCGGGGTGCGCAGCAGTTGCAGCGTGCTGTCCACCGCCGGCTGCACGGGCACCGGGCCCACCGGCTCGGGCTGCTTGCGGGCATGGGCACGCAAGTGCGAGACGATCTGGCCCATGCGCTCGGACAGGCTGCCGATGCGCACCAGGTTGTTGCGCACGCCAGCGTGTTCGCCGCTGTCCATCATCGTCAACGCGTTTTCGGCGTAGCCGCACATCGCCGTCAGCGGCTGGTTCAGCTCGTGCGAGATGCCGGCGGCCATTTGCCCCAGCACCGCCAGCTTGCCGGCCTGCACGGCGGCGTCGGTGGTTTGCCGCAGCAGGCTTTCGG